>Ga0137390_10005511_pt1 | contig 10701 bp, 10 predicted proteins | sample 15con2h24AmetaG_FD_104937 | JGI IMG/M metagenome (GOLD analysis project Ga0137390, IMG submission 104937) | Vadose zone soil microbial communities from Angelo Coast Range Reserve, California, USA - 15con2h2.4A metaG | ecosystem: Environmental > Terrestrial > Soil > Vadose zone > Saprolite... | reverse complement strand
GGCGGCGCCGAGCACCAGCGATCCCGTGCACACCGAGGTCACGAACCTCGCCGTCGCGGCGAGGCGGCGCAGTTCGCCGAGGAAGACGTCATCACGGATGGCGTTGTCCGTGGCGCCGTGGCCGCCCGGCACGCACACGACATCGCATTGCGGGATCTCGGCGAGCCGGCGCAATCCGGCAAAGGTCATCCCGCCGGTGCTGGTGATCGTGCCGCCCTCCGCGCTCGCCAGGATTACGCTGGCACCGGGCAGCGACGAGAACACCTGATGCGGCCCGGTGAAGTCGAGCTGCGTCATTCCGGGAAACAGGGCGAAGACGATAACCGGCTGCCCATCGCTCATGGTCGAAATCCTCCGCATGATTGACGCCGGTACGGTAGCGGGGATAGGCTCCGTCCGAAATGACCTATTTCCCTCTTTTACAGCCATGCCCCGCAACGTCGCCGTATTGATCTTTCCGGACTTCCAGCTGCTCGACGCGGCCGGGCCGATCGCGGCGTTCGAGGCGGCCGGACACGAGACTGCGCCGCCGGCCTACCGGCTGCGGGTGATCGCCCGTACCGCCGGGCCGGTTGTCAGCTCGTCGGGCGTGCAATTGATCGCCGAGCCCTTGATCGACGATCCGCTCGACACGCTGATCGTCGCCGGCGGCTGGGGCACGCGCGAAGCCGCCGCCTGCGCGGAGACCTTGGCCTATGTCCGTGCCGCCGCCGGCCGGGCCCGGCGGATCGCAAGCGTCTGCTCCGGCGCCTTCACCCTCGCCGCGGCAGGCTTGCTCGACGGCAGGCGCGCGACGACGCATTGGGGCCGCGCCGCCGAGTTCGCGCGCGCCTATCCGCAAGTCCGCGTCGAGCCCGACCGCATCTTCATTCGCGACGGCGCGGTGTGGACCTCGGCCGGCATCACCGCCGGCATCGACCTCGCGCTGGCGCTGGTCGCCGAAGATCTGGGCGAGGCTGTCGCCAAGCGCGCCGCGCAGCAGCTCGTGGTCTACCATCGCCGTCCCGGCGGGCAATCGCAGTTCTCGGCGCTGCTCGAGGCGGACCGGCCCGGCAGCCGGTTTTCCCCGCTGCTCACCTGGGCGCGCGAGCGGCTCGACCAGCGGCTTGCGGTCGAGCGACTGGCCGACCGTGCGGCGATGAGCCCGCGCCATTTCGCCCGCGCCTTCGCCGCCGAAACCGGCATGACGCCGGCCAAGGCGATCGAGCGCCTGCGCCTCGAAGCCGCGCGCGAGCGGGTCGAGGGCGGCGCCGATCCGATCGAGGCGGTGGCAGCGCATACCGGCTTTGGCGATCCCGAACGGATGCGCCGCGCCTTCCTGCGCGCCTTCGGTCAGCCGCCGCAAGCCCTGCGCCGCGCCGCCAGGATCGGCTCTGCGCCCGCCTCTCCTTGAAGCGGCAGACGCTCGCCCAGGCGAGGATCGAAAGCTTCGCCGCAGTGCGTGGGACGAACGATCCAATTGATGAAGGCCAAACGCAGCCCTTCGATAACCCGCGCCAAAATGTCAGGCTCCAGCGCCCCGGTGCGGCGCATTTTCGGTGCGGCAAACGATAGACGGCCAAGGCCGCGGCGGATGCGCACGAGACCAATCTCGCATTCCTGCACGACCTCGTCGCCTTTCGGCATTGCACCCGAGGCGAGCCATACGTGGCAGCTGCCGAGCGTGGGATGGCCCGCGAAGGGGAGCTCCCGCTGGGGCGTGAATATGCGAACGCGGTAGTCCGCAAGTGGACTAGTCGGCCGCAGGAGGAACGTCGTCTCGCTTAGGTTGGTGCAATTGGCGAACGCTGCCAGCGCGGGAATTGCGGGCTTGTGCCGGAGCGCAAAGTGTGAGGAAAATTTCGAAGGTCCGAAGCCACAAAAATCAGTGAACCGCCGAGTTCCCTCCACCGCAGAGTTGGGCTAAGTTACTCACAGGACGATTCGGAAAATGGGGGAGGAGACATGGCCAAGTTGATGTCGAAGTCGGAACTCATTCAAAAAATCGCCGAACAGCATCCGAACAATATGACGCGGAAGGACGTCAAAGGCGTCATCGAGTCGCTCGCCCAGATAGCCTACAAAGAACTCAAGAAAACGGGGGCCTTCTTTGTGCCCGGACTGGCCAAGTTCGTTGTCATCAAGAAGCCAGCTACAAAGGAGCGGAGCGGCATTAATCCGTTCACAAAGGAGCCAACAATATTCAAGGCGAAGCCGGCTCGGAAGATCATTAGGGCTCGGCCGGTAAAGGCTGCCAAAGACGCACTATCGTAAACGTCAAAAAATCGATTGGGTTATGATGGCCGCGTGATGCCGGAAGGCCTGAGTTCAGGCGTAATAATACGCATTAGCACCGGACATCGTATACACCCACTTATCTCTCACATAGAACACTGCATCGCCTCCGCTCATCGGGTAAATATACCCTTTCTGCTCACAGTACTCGCACTGATTTGTTTTTGCCGATTACATGCGTGAGCAGGGCCACGCGTTCACAGCGATTGTCCGAGACGTCCCCGTGTGGTTCGCGGCCGATCCCGACAAGAGACGCATCAGCGGCCCAGCGCTCAAGGAGTGGTACGAAAAAGAATCGGCCCGCAGGCGGAAGTGACCTATCGACCATTCGATCACCCGCTCGAACGCAGCGCGATTCCTATGAATGCCGCTCTTTGTTCTTCGCTGGAAAGATCTTGCCCGTTTCCGGCAATTGTTTTCCGTTCCCGGAAAAAAATTGAGAACCTCGCTCGGGGAAAGCGGGGTTCTCTGAGTAGACAGCCGGGGGGGTCGGGGAGCGTCCTGCGGCTGTCCAACACGGTAGCCGGCGCTTGCTTGCAAGGATTCTGTCTGCGCTTATAGGCCTGCCCAACGCCGCTCGAGCGTCATCCGCAACGCCGGCGATAAATCGTGTTGGTGCCGCGTCAGATACTCGTCGATTTCGTCCGCAGCCGTTCGCGGGGGTCCCTCGATCACCGTATCGATGATCTGGCGCCAGAGGGGGCGGTTGCGCCCTGCCATTGCTCGTGCCTCCACGAATTTCGTGACTGGCATGTTCATGGCACATCTCCGAGTTGCCTGATCAAGGTGGGGACTGGCACTATCGCCCCTGCACTCGACTATGTCGCCAATCGCGGGCTACGTCCTTGGGATGGAGCTGAATTGTTCTGAATTGCGCTGAAGCCACCAGCAAGTGGCGGCGATCTATCTCTTTGAAATCACGGGCGTTTGCCAACCAGCATGGCGTTTGGGCGAACGGAGATGCCGTGACCTTACGTCCGCTTTGGAGGCGAACCGGAAGTGAGTGGAGGTGCGGCCTCGGCTGACCCCCGACGCTTTTGACCCAACTGAGACATTGGCCGCCAAATATGTTGTGATGCACAACGCACCGCCTCCGAACGTGATAGCCTCAGTTCGCCCGCAGTGCCGGCAGGGGGTGAAACCCGATGAGACGGCGCAAATTCATCACCCTCCTTGTCGGCGCGGCGGCTGCGCGGCCGCTCACGGCGCGTGCGCAGCAACCGCCGGGCGAGCTTCCGAGGGTCTGCTCTATTCATACCTCCCGGAACGAGAATTCCGACGCATTCTTCCGGGGGCTGAGCGAGGCCGGATATGTCGACGGGCAAAACGTGCGTATCGATGCGCGGTTTCACGAAACCGCCCTCGACCGTGTCGATGAGGTTGTTCGCGAGCTTGTCGCCCTCAAGTGCAGCGTCATCTTCGCCAGCAACCCCTACGCGATCCAGGCCGCGACGAAAGCGACGAAAACGATCTCGATCGTCGGAGTCGATCTCGAATCCGATCCAGTGGCGAGCGGACTCGTCAAGAGCGTCGCTCGCCCCGGCGGCAACTTCACCGGATTTTTCCTGGATATTCCCGAGCTCGGGGGCAAACAGATCGAGCTGCTCATGGAGGCAGTGCCGGGGGTCTCGCGGCTGGCGGTCCTCTGGGATGCGACGATCGGCGAAGTTCAATTCCGCGCGACGGAAACGGCGCCCCGCCCCGCCGGCGTCATGCTGCAGTCGCTTCCGATCCGGCGGGAGCAGGATATCAACGAAGCCGTTCGGCAGGCCGTGCGCGAGCAGGCGCACGGACTGGTGGTGCTGTCCTCGCCCCTGATCTATCAACATCGTTCGCAGATCGCCGCCATGGCTTTGAACGCGCGGCTGCCGACGATCAGCCTTTTCAACACGTTTCCGAAGGTGGGCGGGCTGATGGCCTACGGCCCGGATTTTCCCTCGATCTACACGCGAGCCGCCGGCTATGTCGCTCGCATTCTGGCGGGCGCAAGCCCGGGCGAACTGCCGATCCAACGCCCGACCAAGTTTGAGCTGGTAATCAATCTGAAGACGGCGAGAGGGCTCGGCCTCACCATCCCGGAGACGCTGCTGGTGCGCGCCGACCAGGTGATCGAATAAACGCTTGGGCTCTTTGCTGCACCGCATATGTCGCCTTGTGGCACTTCGCGACGGTACGCTGCGCTGCACCATCATGGCCGCAATTGGGGAAGTCCGGACATGCGCCGCCGACCCGTCCAGGTCGTTTCTGACGCGAATGACCCGATGCAGAGCCTGCAGATGAGGGCCTCGCCGACCGACTGGTAGCCGAGCGACGGTAGCATCCGGAGGGTGCGGTTTCAGCACCTCAAGCGTTCTTCGCGCCGCGCGCATTCACGTAGAGCGAATAGAGCGAGTGACTCGCGGTCATGAACAGGCGGTTGCGCTTGCGCCCGCCGAAGGCGAGGTTGGCGCAGCGCTCCGGCAGCGCGATGAAGCCGATCGGCTTGCCCTCGGGATTGAACACCTTGACCCCGTCGAGCTCGGCGTTGCCCATGCCCCAGCCGCACCACAGGTTGCCGTCGATGTCGACGCGGAAGCCGTCGGGCGTGCCGTTCGGCTCCGCCGCGATCAGGACTCGCTTGTTGACGAGGCGGGTGCCGTCGTCGACGACGTCATAGGCGTAGATCGGGCGCGGGTTCGGACCGCTGTCCTCGATGTAGCATTTGCTCTCGTCGGGCGAGAACTCCACGCCGTTCGGCAGCTCGAGCGTGCCCTCCACCACCGTGGCGCGCCCGGTCTTCGGATCGAGACGATAGATGTTCGACGGCAGCTCGGACGGCGCGACGTTGCCCTGGTAATTGGTGCGAATGCCGAACGGCGGATCGGAGAACCAGATCGAGTCGTCGGACTTGACCGACACGTCGTTCGGCGAGTTGAGCCGCTTGCCCTCGAACCGGTCCATCAGCACGGTGATCGACCCGTCGTATTCGGTGCGCGTGATGCGGCGCGTCTCGTGCTCGCAGCTGATCAGGCGGCCCTGGCGGTCGCGGGTGTTGCCGTTGGCGTGGTTCGCGGGCTTGCGGTAGATGCCGACCACGCCGGTCTCCTCGTCCCAGCGCATGAGCGTGTTGTTGGGGATGTCGCTCCAGATCAGGCAGCGCGCATCGCCGAACCAGACCGGCCCTTCGCACCAGCGCATGCCGGTTGCGAGCCGCTCGATGCTGGCATTGAACAGGCGATAGCGGTTGAAGCTGGGGTCGAGGCTCTTGACCGCGGGATCGGGATAGCGCTCGCTCGGCTCCCAGCCACCGAGCGCCGCGCGCGTGAAAGCCGTCGCGGCAGCGGCGCTCGTCGCCGCGAGCACGTGGCGTCTCGTCATCTCCATGGCGTGTCTCCGGGTTGTCGGCCACGACCGCAATGATCGTGCTGACTGACCGTTACCACACCTGCAGCCGTGGGATTCCCCGTACTCCGAGGTTTGCATCGACGGACGAGGGCGGTTTCGCGACATGCCATTAAAATTGACTTGAACGAGAATACCTTTCTCTAACGGCTCTTCGATAGACGTGCCATATCCGCAGGGGGGCACGTCGAATGTCTGTTGCCAAGCCAAGTCGTCTGGCTCGTTTCGACATCGCGGCAGTCATGTGCCTCATGCTCATGTTTGCCGGGATTTTTGTCCTGATGGCTGTTTACGCGCCGCGCGGCGTCAAATCGGAATCGCAGGACAGAGCGGTCGAGCCGCCTTGGCACCAACTTTCCATGAACGGAAGCTAGGCTCCTCGCGGCCGCGCCTCGCTATTGCGCGGTCATGCCGCCGTCCAGCGTGAGGATCGTGCCGGTGGCGAAGCGGCTGTCGTCGCTGGCCAGGAACAGGATGCCGGCGGCGATCTCCGCCGGCGTGCCGAGCCGCCCGAGCAGCTGCCGCGCCGCGAGCGCCTTGCGGGTGGCGCCGGGATCGGCGCTCCTCTTCAGGATTTCGTCGAAATACGGCGTGTCGATCGTTCCCGGCGCGATCGCGTTGCAGCGGATGCCGTCGCCGACGTGATCGACGGCGATGGCGCGCGTCAGCGCGGCCACCGCCCCTTTCGAGGCGCAATACGCCGCCCGGTTGGCGATGCCGACCGCGGCCACGACCGAGGCGGTGTTGACGATCACGCCGCCGCCGTTCTCCTTCATGACCGGGATCGCATATTTGCTGCACAGGAACACGCCGCGGACATTGACGGCCATCAGCGCGTCCCAGGCGTCCTCGTCGGTCTCGACCACGCTTCCGGGGATGCCGTAGCCGGCATTGTTGACGAGGACATCGAGGCGGCGGAACCGCGCCACGGTCGCCTCGATCATGCGCTTGACGTCGGCGGCGCCGGCGACGTCCGTCTCGACCGCGATCGCCTGCGCGCCCTTGCCGGCGCATTCGGCGGCGACGGCTTGCGCGCTCGCCGCGCGCTTGTCGGCGACGACGAGCCGCGCGCCCTCGTCGGCGAAGAGGAGCGCGGTCGCCCGCCCGATCCCTGAGCCGCCGCCGGTGATGATGCAGACCTTGTCCTCGAGACGCATCGGCTAGTCTCCCGGGGAAGCCGCGTTCTTGACCCAGCGCAGGATGTGGCGCGCGACCGCCACCGGCACGCCGTTCTGGTTGACGACGCCGATATCGGCGAGCGACTGTCGTTTTTGCGGATCGACCTCGGCGATGGTGTAGGTGAGCGTGACGGTGTCGCCGATGAGCACCGGCGCGAGGAAGCGCACGCGATCGTAGCCGAGCGATACCGGCGTCTCGTCGCGGCTGCCGCCTTGGCATTTGTCGATCATCATCGTCGAGCAGGTCGACATGTAGCCGACGATCAACGCGCCGTGCGCGATGCGCCGGCCGTATTTCGAGCGCGCCATGTATTGCTCGTTGACGTGATTGACCGAGAAGTCGCCGGTGATCCCGGCAAAGAGATAGATGTCGGTTTCCCCGACGGTCTTGGCGAACGTGACGGTGTCCCCGACCTTGACGTAGAAGTCCGGCATCTCGATCAACTCTCGTCTACCCGCACCACGCCGTCGCGGGCGAGCGCGGCGATCTCGGCCGGGGCGAAACCGAGCTCGGCGAGCACTTCCCGGGTCTGCGCCCCGAGCCGCTGCGGCGGCAGGCGAATCGTGGCGGCTTCCCCATCGTAACGCACGGGATGATTGACCAGGGTGACCGGCGCGGCGCTCTCGCCTCCGCCGCGAGCCGTCACCAGCGCCTGCATGTGCCGCACCTGCGGATCCGCGAGGATCTCGTCATAGCCCTGCACGCGGGCGTGCCAGATCTGCGCCTCTCCCATGCGCGTCCTCCATTCCTCGGTGGCCTTCGTTTTCAGTCTCGCCGCGATCAAGTCGCCGATCTCGTCCTGCCGCCTCCAGGCATCCTTGTCCGAGAATGAATTGAGCCGCGGCTCGTCGATCGCCGCGGCGAGCGCCGGCAGCGGGCAAAGCGACAGCGCGATGTGGCCGTCGCGCGTCGCATAGACGCCGTAGGGGGCGGGGTAGTACCAACCCGCGACGTGACGGTGCGCGCTCACGCTCGCCGGCCGCGGCGTCGCGTTGAGCCAGGCGGTGAGCGACTCCGCCTGCAGGTCGAGCGCCGCCTGCATGAGGCTCGCGTCGACGCGGCAGCCCTTGCCGGTGCGCTCCCGGCGCAGCAGCGCGGCCAGGATTCCCATCGCGAGCAGCGCCGCCCCATGGTGGTCGACCACGGACACGCCGGCCGGGCGCGGCCCGGTCTGCGGCTGGCCGGTGATCGCCATGATCCCGAACAGCGCCTGCGCCAGCAGATCCTGGCCGGGTCGCTGCGCATAAGGACCGTCGGGGCCATAGCCGGACGCCGACGCATAGATCAAGGCGGGCTTGCGCCGCCGCAAGGCGTCGCAACCGAAGCCGAGCTTCTCCATCACGCCCGGGCGGAAATTCTCGGCGACCACGTCGGCGCCGTCGATGAGCTTGAGCGCGATCTCCCGGCCCTTGGGCGCCTTCAAATCGAGCGCGACGCTGCGCTTGTTGCGGTTGGTGCAGATGTGCACCATGCCCTGCCCGTCGTGCCAGATATCGCCGCTGCTCCAGTGGCGCTGCCAGGCCCCTTCCGGCGTCTCGACCGCGATCACGTCGGCGCCCAGATCCGCCAGCGCCTGCACGCCCATGGGACCGAGCAGGAAATGGTTGAAGCTGATGACGCGAATTCCCTGCAGCAGGTCGAGCATCGGCGTCCTCGCGACCGGTCGGCGGCGCACTATGCGCGCGGGACGCGGCCGACCGCAAACGGATGATTTTGCGAAGCCGGGACGCGGTCTGGACCCCCGCTTGCGCGCATAGGCGCTAAGTTAAGTTAGTGTCGAAGCAAAGAACCACTCCGCTGTCATGCCCGCGTAGGCGGGCATCCAGTAACCCCAATGCAAGCGGCCGAGGCGAATCGGTGCCCTCTACGACGTCCCTGGATTACTGGATCGTCCGCTTGAGCTTGCCCTCGGGCCGGCCGCAGGCCGGACCCGGGGGCGGACGATGACAGCGGAAAGACCTTAACTTAGCGCCGATGCGCTTGCGCGGGGGTGAGCGGCCGTCTCTCGACCGGACCCAGGCCAGGGCGCCCCGCCGGCGCCAAATATCCGCCCGATGCTCCCTTGTCCCCGGCTCGACGCGACTCACGGCATCCGAGCCCGTCCGGCTTCTGCCATCCCTTGGAGGTAAGACATTGATCGCACACGCGTTCTCGATTGTGTTCAGAATTTACTTGACTACATAACGTGATTGTGATAGAAGGGCAGAACGCACTCAGAGGAGGGTTCGAGGCCAGACAGAAACCATCGCTATCATGCGATCATCAAAGGAGATTTGCTGAAATTTCGCCTCCGCTGCATTTTTCACTTGACAATGTAACGAAAATCAGCTATAGAACACGCATAATCCAAAAATGCGCTTGCTAGCCTGATTCGCGCCGCGGCGGTCCTCCCGCCCGCGCGGGTCGGCGCGCGAGCGCCGCCTTGCGCCGCGGCAACGAGACCGCGAGCTTACCGATCCCGTATGGAGAGGATCTCTCTATCGACTGGGGCCCGTCACCCCAACTGTTTCGTCATGCCCGGGCTTGACCCGGGCATCCATCGTCTTCGCAAGAGGATTCTCGCGAAGCGGATGGATTGCCGGGTCAAGCCCGGCAATGACCGTGGAGATTGCAGCATCGGCACCGCCGCGGGCCGATCGCGTGCAACGCCGATTATGCAGGTCGAGCGAGGCGAAAACCGTCGCTGACCCGCGCAAGCCCCGAGTCCGACCTGGCTCGGCTCTCAACCACATTCGCCGGCTTGGTGTCCCCCGCGCTCATCGCGAGGAGGGGATGCTGTTGCGTGAACCCGTCCGAGCGGGCGGACCGGCAAGAAATCGGAGCCGGATCGACGTGTTTTCGCAGCTCGAGTGGTTCAAGAAACGGTATCGGGAAGACCCCGAGTTTCGCCAAAGACACGTCGAGAGGAATCGCGCGTATCGGGCCGCGAACAAAGAGGAGATCAACGCGCGCAGCCGTCAGCGCCGGCAGGGTCCTGAATACCGGCAAAGGGTAAAGCAGAGGTTCAAGAACCCGCGCCAGTACAAGCTCTTGTGCGCGTATGGAATGACCATTGCCGACTACGACGCCCTGTTGGAACGGCAGGGAGGCGTTTGCGCCATCTGCAAGAAGCACCCGGGCGAGACGTTGTGCGTCGATCACTGTCATGCGACCGGCAAGGTGCGCGGCCTCCTTTGTCGCAAATGCAATGCCGCAATCGGTTTTCTCGAGGATGATCCTCGCGCCGCGCGGGCAGCCGCGGCCTATCTCGAGGCCGCGCGTCGAGAGCACCGGAAGGATTCGGCCGATACCTTTTTGCTGCCGCTCGATCGCCTCGAGCGCTGGCGAGGCGACTGCCCCTGCGGCCTGAACCCGGAGGCCTGCTCGAAGCGACGTCTGCCGATCGAGCCTAGCGCGACCGCGAATAGTCGAGCATCAGCCGAATAGCAACGGACACGTTCGAGGTCGGCGGCCCGGCCGAAAGGCCGGCCGGCATCGACGCGCAAGGATGCTGCATGCGCGCGGGTGCGGCGCTCATCCGCCCGCCCGTCCTTCGCGGTCGCCAACGACAGCCACACCACCATAGGGACGACAATGTCGAACAAGATGTCGGCGGAGACCGAACGTCTGCTCGCCGAAGCGATGAATGTCGACGCGCTCCGGCACAAGCTCGCGCTGCTCAACATCGAGGCGCAGCACCGGCTGTCCTGGTACCGGTCGCACTACAACCCCGATCAGCCGCGCGTGCCGGCTGGCGATCCCCGCGGCGGCCAGTGGACCCGCACCGGCGGAGGCGGTGCACGTGGGTGGCTTACGGGGGCTGAAAATCGTCCGGCCTTCCTCACTACCGATTCGGTATTGAGCGATGCAACGCCCGACCCAATTACG
>Ga0137390_10005505_pt1 | contig 10704 bp, 7 predicted proteins | sample 15con2h24AmetaG_FD_104937 | JGI IMG/M metagenome (GOLD analysis project Ga0137390, IMG submission 104937) | Vadose zone soil microbial communities from Angelo Coast Range Reserve, California, USA - 15con2h2.4A metaG | ecosystem: Environmental > Terrestrial > Soil > Vadose zone > Saprolite... | reverse complement strand
GCTCGTTGGAGTTGCGTTAGATAGTTGCGGAGATACATCACGCGATCCGAGTCGTACACGATGCCGTCGGGTGCTGGGACATCCGAGGACGAGCAACCGTTTTCAGTGATGTAGATCTCTTTCACGTTCCAAATCTTCGCGACGTGGTGTGGTCCCCAGTAGAGCGCTTCTGGACCAATAGACAACCACCAAGACGCCATATGCGGATACGATTTTGGGTGGGGTACGACGGTGAAGCCAAGCGGCGAGCTGTCTGCGCGAACATAGGTCGGCGTGTAGATGTTGATGCCGACAAAATCGAGCGGACTGGAGATTATCTTCAGGTCTTCAGGCGTGAACTTCGGCGCGTTGGCCCCGGCTGCGGCAAGGTAAGCATCTGTATACTTTCCTTCCTGAATCACAGTCATGTACGGCGCGTTCAGTTCTCGCGCGGCGCGGGTTGCCGCCTCAATGTGCTGTGTCGTCTCGATAATGGGGACGCAGATCGTCATGTTCTCGGCCAATCCGATCTTCGTTCCCGGCTTTGACTTCGCCCGGATCGCCTGCACGGCCAGGCCATGGCCCAACACCGCGTGATGCCGGGTTTGGTTGAAGCGGCCCGGCGGCAACTTCAGCCCCGGAGCGTGTATCCCAACCCGGTATCCAAGTTCTACGAAAGCCCCGAACTCGTTGATCGTAAAAAAATGCTTTACTCGATCGGAGAGATGCTCGGCAACGTAACCGGCATAATCGCCGAATGCCTTAGAGGTATCGCGCGACTCCCACCCGCCGCCGTTATCCTGCAGCGTCTGCGGCAAATCCCAGTGATAGAGAGTGGCAAATGGCTGGATGTCGTTAGCGAGCAATTCGTCGACAAGGCGGTTGTAAAAGTCGAGACCTTTTGGGTTCGGCGTGCCGGCGCCCTGCGGAAACACGCGAGGCCACGCGACTGAAAAGCGATACGCCTTGACCCCCAGCGACTTCATGAGCTGAACATCCTCTTTGTACCGATTGTAGTGGTCATCTGCGACGTCACCCGTAGCATCGTTCACCACTTTGCCAGGAATGCGTGAGAAGGTATCCCAGATCGATGGTCCACGTCCGTCCTCATTAACGGCGCCCTCGACTTGATAGGAAGCAGTTGCCGAACCCCAGAGGAAGCCTCTCGGAAATTCGCAGCCTGTCGCAGGTGCGCTCATGCCTGAAGCTCCTGAAAAGCCAACTGGTTGCGACGCGACAGAGCTCAAAGCGGTCGTCGCGGTTGAGGCCACCGCTGCCGTGCTTGCCACTTTTGCAAACGTACGTCTAGATATCTTCCTGTTCATTAAGTGATCTCCTCGCTCCGAGCTTTTAGAATCAATTTGAAAATGTCGCTACCTGCCAGGACGCTTCAACACTAGATGCTGGACCATCCGCACACAGGCAACGCCACCCCGCTCGAAATCTGCGCTTTAATTGCAGACGCTTCAGGCCATGATACTCGGATGCTTGCCGCCGGCCGCGGATGAACAATAATGGTTCAATGCGGTAACCGATGAGAGCACGAGCAGGATCAGTCGTCAAGAGAAAGGTCGAGGCAATGGTGATAAATCCACGTGGTAGTCGCGCGTCGATTACATCGATCCCGTGACCGGCAAGAGGCACGATCGCCAGCGACGTGCTGAGAGCAAGATCTACGCAAAAGGAGTTGCGATACCGGCTGGTGATTAACGCTTTGGTTCACCGGCGGCGCTTAGCGCTCCCGCTGCACTTGTTTGTTTGGCGGCGTACTCAGCTATCCTAGTCTTTACAAGCTTCCGCACCAGTGTGGCAGGTAAGGGACGCTCCGCGGGAAAACGGATGGCGCCCTTGCTGGTGTCGTAAGCTTTGAGTTCGTCCTTGTGGGCTTTCACGGGGTAAGCGCCCGGGTAGAAACTGCAGTGGTTCTCGGCTGCGCCAAAACCCATGAGATACCTTCCGCCAATACGGAAGCCTGGGATACCATAGCTGATACACTCTTCAGCCTTGGGCGCCGCGGACTTGATCGCCCTTCGAAGCTTCTCAAGCGCAGCGCGCTTCTCTTTGCTCAAGCCTTCAAGATATTCGTCGACGGACTGTGCTTTAGCTAACATGGCTGTACTCCTGTTGAGAGATCACCAACTGCGGAGGTCAGTACCGTAACGCGGTGGCGTCGGGTCGATGATCCGCAGCTGGCAACAACGCTATATGTATCAAGGTAGAAACTTCGTGTCTCTCATATTACGTGTTGAGCGAGGAAGACCCGAAGCTACGGCGTTAAGGTACTGACCCCATTGCCACTGCAGTTCTCATTTTGAACCGCCCTCTCGTTAAGATGCGAACGGCTCGTTGATGAGCCCGACGTGTCCACCGGTGCGAGAACGGCTTCAAGGAGAGGTCGTATCTGGGACAATTGCTTGATCCGGATGACGGTGTCCCATGCGCGCTCGAACTTCTTCCACCCCGAACTGTAGAAGAAGTGTTTCGCCTGGTGCTTGACCGAGCTGTGCGCCGATGCTGCCAGGAAGATGTTGCTCCAGCGGTAGAACTCTTTATAGGGCCAGTCATACCCGCGCTTCAGTTCTTCGGGTGACAGACTTGCAGGGCGATAGACAACGTTGCGGGTGTCGTAAAAGTCCCAGTTCCGCGTGACGATTCGGTCTTGTGCGGCCATGTCCGTGAACAACTTCGTACCGGGGTAAGGGGTTAGAATGTGGAAGGTGGCCGTAGTGATACCAACTTGGACGGCCCAGTCTACGGTGCGGGCGAAGACGTCGCGGTCGTCTCCGTCCAGGCCGAAGACGAAGCTGCCGTTGATCATGATGCCGAGGCTGTCGAGCCGGCGCACGACCTCGCGGTAGCTGCGGCCGAGGTTCTGGCGCTTCCCGGCGCCCTCGAGGCCACTCGTGGAGAGCGTTTCGAACCCAACGAACAGACTCCGGAGCCCTGCGGACGCTGCCTCTTCGACCACATCATCGCGCAGGATCGAGTCGACGGTTGCGGCTCCTTGAAAGATTCGGCCCATCCTTTTCATACCGCGGAAGAGATCTCGCGCGAAGCGGGCATTCCCGAAGAGATGATCGTCCAGGAAGTAAAGATGTCGGCCGGGAAGGCGGGCAATTTCGGCGAGCGCGTCATCCACGAGCTGTGTGTAGAACGAGCGCCCTCCCTTGAAGAAACCATCCTTGTAGCAGAAGGTGCAATGATGGGGACAGCCTCGCGAGACGACAATCGAGTTCGGGACCAGGTATCGGTGGCGCTGAATAAGGTCCCGCCGTATGGGCGGTAGCGTTTCCAGAGTACGCACCGCCGACTCGTAGCGGCGTTGTGGCGCTCCTGCCTCCAGGTCTTGCAAGAATTGTGGGAAGGTGTGCTCTCCGGGTCCGATAAAGATCGTGTTTGCGTGCTGTGCCGCCTCATCCGGCAGTGATGTGACGTGGAGGCCACCGAGCAGTACGTAGGAACCACGCGCGCGATAGTGATCAGCGATCTGGTACGCCCGATATGCATTGGTGATGTAGACTTGAATTATCACCAGGTCTGGTTGGTCGTTGAGGTCGAGCTTCTCGACGTGCTCGTCTTGCAGAGAGATCTCGGTGTCGGGATCGAGATAAGCGGCGAGAGTTGCTAAGCCAAGGGGCGGAAAGAGTGAGTACTTGATCGGCCGCCAATAGGGACTAGTTGCCTCGGTCAACGCCGGAAGAATCAATTTCACGCTTTTAACCGATCGTCTGAAGTTCACAGCTGCCTCCTTTTGGCTGCCAGCGGCAGCATCCCAAAGTGCAGTGTAGTGTAAATCACTTTGCGAAATAAAGTCAAAAGGAAGAAATATTGGTCCTATGGGTCAGATAGGTCCTATCGCTAGGTCCTATTTCCTATTCTTCCTTGCCCAATACAGTCGCTCAGTAAACCCACCGTCCTTGAGGAACGCCGCTTCTAGCTGCCGCAGCTGTCGGTCTAGAAGGTAGTTGGTTTGGTGGATAAGACAAATAATAGTGTTGGCCGCGATCCCCGCGGAGGAATCTTCAACATAAGTCCTATAGGTCAGATAGGATCTATTCTTTTCATAGGCCAATCGACGAATCGATCGCGCCATAGAATCATCCTTCCGCCACAAAGTCAGCCCTCGCTGTCTGAGGAAGTCTTCATAGTCCAGGAGGAGTTCTTCGAGGCTTGCCCGAGCCACACCGACAAGCTTCAACTCGAATTTCTTCGATGTACCTGAGGCCTGGCTCCCTTCAGCTATGTTCTGACGTCCGCTGCGCGCGGCCTGAACCATTTGGTCGTGAGTACGTGAGCGCTTGTCAACAAAGCGATCGCAGAACTTTACAGTTAGGTCATAGACGAGTTCGGCTTGCTGAAATGATTTCAGCTCACGATAGCCGCCGTGGGCAGGAATTAGATCAATCTTGGTTTTGTGAGGTTGAGTCATTGTGAGGTTGCTCCAGTCTTAATAGGTCCTATAAGTCCTATAGGTCCTATAACTCCTATTGCCTATATCGAAGTCTGTGCGATGAGGGCAAACAAACGGGGCGACTCGGGGTCGCCTCGCTTGCGGTGAAAATATTGGTGCCCGCTAGAAGATTCGAACTTCTGACCCCTCGCGTGTGAAGCGAGTGCTCTACCACTGAGCTAAGCGGGCAGATGTTTTAACTAAGTTTAAGCTATACAACAACTTGCTTTCTTTTCAAGCGTTTAGGAAAGTCGGCGACTTGGCTCGGAAGGCTCGCATTTCCCGCTCGTCCCGCAAAAGTCCGCAAGAAGTCCGCAACGGTATTTGTGGACTGTTCACCAAGTATACAGCCCTTCTCGGTCGGGTGAAGATAGATTTTGAAGGACTCTAATGACTTGTGGCCGCTCCAGGACATGACTAGTGCTACGTCGTTTCCTGTTGCTTCCATCATTCTGGTGACGAAGGTGTGCCGGAGGCTGTGGCAGGTGAAACCGTCTTCGCGGCCGTAGTCGAGTTTCACGGCTTTGGCGGCTTTGAGGCAAGCGAGGCCAATGGCGTTATCGAATGTTTCTGTGGTAGCGCGGGGAAATAGGTATTCGTCGTCGGTGAGGCCTTCTGAGATTCTTTTTTGTACTAAGTCTCTTATGGGGGTCCAGAATGGAAGGTCTCTTTCGTTTTCCGTTTTTGTGGCTTCAAGCCTGACAATATTTTTCGACCACATAAACTGCCAGAGTTTGATTCGTAGTATTTCGTTAAGTCTGCCGCCAGTCATTCTCAGGAGTTGGATGGCATCTCCAGCTTCTCGCCATAGTGCTTTTCGTTCTTCACGTCTTGATGGCGCTAGGGGAGGATCCAGTAGGGTTTGAACCAGCGTGGCGTATTCCCAATCTTCAACAACTCGATGTTCAAACTCCGGGCTGCGATGGACTTTCAATGTAGGGCGTAGCCATGTGGCGAGATCTGTTTTTTTTCGCTGTGCGGCTTTCAGCATTCCTTGAATGCGTCCTATGAAAACGCCGGCACTATTTTTGTTCAGGCCTGGCTTGAAGCAAAGAATGTGATAGAACTCCCGAAGATCGTCTTCGGTGCATTCGCGGATCAGTCGTTTGGGGCCAAAGTGGTCTACGAATTCTTGAAGGACTTTGCAGTTTGAATTTACGTTGTGGCTGTATTGCTTCGCTTTGCTTTGCGCGCGGATATCCAAGGTGCGTCTATATATATTAAGCGCCTCTTGGGCGGTTGTTGGATCGCAACGAACTTCGCCTCGGTCTCGGGCGTCCATATCATCCATTACTTGGCGCAGATGCTTTTCAGCATCGCTCTTTCGCGTAAACCCTTTTTTTCGTAATTGGACGCCTTTGTACTGACGCTCATAGCGATGGAGCGTTTGTCCGCCAGGACCGGTGTATTGGTGGAAATTCTTTGCCATTTGTCTGCGCGAGCTGTTAACAGGCGGTGCTTGAAGGATTGTAGTTCTTCCTTTTGCGACTACCTGCTCGCAGCTCTTTTTCCTTGGGTATTGGAAGCGCAGAATTATAGTGAGACTGCGTGTGGCTGTCCATAAGTTTTCTCACTTGGAGTTTTGATGGCAAGTTCGCGGTTATCTTGGTGGCCCTCTTGGCGCTGGGCGAGGGCTAATACTTCGTCGAGTAGGAACCGTACTTGTTTGGTGCCGTTGCGAATTCGTGTGAGGGCTTTAGTCCCGGCGCCGCCGTTAAGAACTGTTTTATGTGAGCAGCCGAGGATTTCGCCGACTTGCTTGGCGGTGATTCTAGTTTTTGTTGTTCGTCGAATGAGACTCATTGGATTGTCTCGACATTGTTTGGGCGTCTTATAGGATGGTGAGTGGTTTAATTAGGTCGGATTTCTGTCGCGAGGGACAAGCGACGCGCTTCTTGGGCCAGCCAGCGCCAATAACTTCCAATAGGTTCCACGGTAGTTTCTTTTACATCGTCCCAAATAGTGATCATACTTGCGTTCATTTCGGCTGCTAAGACAGCAGCGAGGAGAAGGTGGGGGAGCAAGTCGTCTTGTTCGTAAGGTTCCAGGTCGCCGGAAACTTCAAAGTTTCTAGCCTGTCCGCCGGACTGAATTTGTAGCGAACGATCGTTATCACACGTTTGCGCTAAATCGTGCCAGGTGCGATCAAGTAGTGGTAGTTGTTGTTTATATGTTTCGATCGCGGTGTTGAGGTCGATATTGTTATCCGTTACCAGGCGGGCTATGAAAATATTTTTTGCCAATTCATCAGTCTGGTTTATCTGGACTTGTGCTAAGCGCAAGCGTTCGGCAGTGGTAGCCTGAGTGTAATCTTCGCCTTCATCTTCGTCTTCCATTTGCGCCTTCAAGATCAAGGGATAACATTTTTCCATAATGTCGGTGTCAAACGATTCCGAGAAATTCTCGAACTCTAAATGACCTTGATCAGTTAAGGTGAAATTAACGAACAAGTCGTTCGTTTCGAACAGTTCTGCTTCGGTTGCGTCACCTATTTCATCAAGGATGACTATTGCGGCATCACGATCTTGAGCGCTAACAAGCGAGAGATCGCCATTTGGCCAACGACAAAGGAAATTGGACATGGGTTTCTCCTGGTCCAAGCTACTAAAGGTATCTGCATTGACATGGGAAGGAAGCTTCGTTGCGCCTTAGGATTTAATATCAAGTAAGGTGGAAGTCAATTGCTCGTGAGCTGGCCTAGGAAGCTTCAATCTGCCCTTTTTGGTTTATTGCACCTTGTGTGCCATTTAGAGTGAATGTTTCTATGGCGAAGTAAATTGGTGGTTTGCGAGGGGTTAGGCTGAAAAGAAGCAGTGGGTAGGTGGGTCTGAAAAGCCTAATTGTTTGGGCGACTTCTTGGAGTTGTTGCTTGACCGTGTGTATGGAGCGGGAGAATGAGCGGGTTGGGTGTTAAAAACCCAAGTAGATTGAGAAGGGTGCGTTGCTCGGGTGTTCGCGTTTGCTGACAGCGTGCGTTCGGTATTGTCTGCTCTCGTGAAAGTTGGTGGTAGGTCAAGCGGTCTTGGGTTGGGGTTTTTCCCAGTGGGTGTGTGCCGTATATGGCACAGCGTCTGATTGGCGAAAATATCCGAAAATGCTAGACTCGCCGGCGTCATGCCGGCTTGTATTGTTTCTTATGTAGACATGGAAGGCTTGCGCCATTCCGTCGAGCTAGAGGCAGAGAGTCTTTATGAGGCGGCTGTCTTGGCGGTGCGGACATTCAGGCAGCATGATTGTGAGCCAGGTGAGCTGAGCAAGCTCGAGGTTGAGGTACGCACGGCTATTACTCACACAGTCACGTTAAAGAAAATCCATTCTTGGTTACAGGGCGGAGCGAAGAGCCCTAAAGAAGCGATTACTAAAGATCGGTTGCGAGCACTTCTCTAAACTTACCTTCGATTTTCGTCTGTAGTTGTGTTTGTAGGGAGCTAAAGAACCGAAAGGCCGGATTGTGTCCGGCCTTTATATCGGTTGACGGAGGCTTTCGCCTCTTGTGGTCACTGTCCTCACCCCAGCGACCTAAACGCCTAGTGCGCAGGATTTTATACGTTCAAAACTGGCTGTCAATAAAAAAGTTCTTGCAATAAATATGGCAATTCAACTGGTGGTCTACAGGAGTGTGAAGTTAAAGCAGAATCAAAATTTATTGGATGAGTAGAAAGACTTGGTTGTCTTCGGCGCCCTCGATCGTTAATTGAGCCTGGCCGCATCCGGCGAGTTCGGTGGGAATGCGAATGATGATTTGTTGTAGTCCGGGCAGCGAGGGGAGTGTAGCGGCGAAGTCCTGGACCAATAGTGCTTGAGAGCCGGATTGGCAGGTTATGTGGAGAATGAGCGTGTTTTGCTCAACGAGCTTTTTTGCTCCGGAGGCGAACAGTAAAATACGTCTTGTGCCGTCTGCTGGAAAAGGAGCGTTAGGCGTGAAAGCGGTTAAGCGGTCGCCGTCCAGTGTGAGAAGCGGACCGTTTGCGGTTCCATCAAGTGCCCAGAACGCGGGAGCGGTTGCTCTAATTGTAGCGGTGGTGTTCCAGCTGCTTAGCGGTACTTCCTGGTTAACTGTAACCGGGACTTGGGTTCCGGTAGTTGCCGCATCAGGGATAAGAAAATCAACAGTGTATGACGTAGGGTTAGAGTTAGGAATCCGTTTGACGGCGATCATGGCTGCGGAGAGCGAACCGATCTGTACTTGAAAGCCGGCGAGCGTGATGGGCAAAGTGCCGTTTTGATTTTGTTGTCCGTAACTGTCTAGCAGTGATGTGGCAGGCAACGTGATCGTGACCCTGGCCAACGAGCCTTGAGCGAGTACGTTTTTGGTTGAAGCGGTTTCGAGCTTTGCCGGCAAACTTTGGAGCTGGATATTAGCGTTCGGTATTGGCGTAGGCGTGGGAGTTGGACTGGGCGTCGGTGTTGGCGTTGGAGTGGGAGCAGCGGTGAACAAGCCGGTGATTGAAGCTGAATTGTTTGATTGAACTGGGTCGGCGGTAGAGGATGTTAGCGTTGCTGTTGTTGTAATGGTTCCTTGAGCATTTAGATTCGTTGTGATGATGGAAAAGCTTACGGACTCCTCGGGGGCTAGTTGGTTGACTGCCAGATGAAAGTTATTACCAGTTATTTGAGTAGTTCCTAGCGTGGTTGCTGCTGAGATTGCGCTGAGTCCTGGCGGGATGGTGATGTTGGCTTCAACGCCCTGGGCCAATCCGGGACCTGTGTTCGTGATTGTGAACCCATAGGTGGCGTTGCTTCCAGCGCGAGTCTCAGTAGGCAGAGTCGTGTCTGCGGCAATTGAGAGATCTGGAGTTTGTTCGAGCATTTCGCCGGTTGACCTGTCTATCCATAACGGTAAGGTTGCTTTGCTCACAGGCGTTCCGTTGCTCATGAGCTGAGCGCGCAGACTGAAGGGGCCGATGCCGCCGGGCATTGGGAGTGACAATGAAAGCTGTTGTTGGAATGGAGCGGTTTGGACAAAGCTGGAGGGACCTAACCAGAAACGGACAGCGTTGGGCGTGATGACGTAGGAGCGGCTGGTATCTATGGTGGCAGAAACTTGGATAGTTCCTGACGGCATTCCGGGAGTTACGTTTAAGCGCACTGGTGCGGTTTGCGTGCCCGCATCTTCGACAGTGAGCGTGTAGTCAGAAGTGGCAGAGGTAGAGTTTTGAATTGTGAGAGCCCAAAGGCCGGGACGTGGGAGCGTGAGTACTTGAGCGCCGCCGCCGGCAACTGAAAAGGATTGAGTACGGCCATTCAAGTCGACGGGCTGGAGCTGTATGAAACCAACAAAGGTGTTTGGGCTTTGCAGGTTGAGACGAAGCCGGCGAGGAAGAGAATCCGTGAAGTTGATAATAAGTGTGTCGACGTCTGAGGGAGTGACTTGGCCGCGAATCTTAGCTGGAATAGTGATAGTCGGCGCGGATTGTGCAGTTGATGGAAAGTCGCTCTGCTCGGTCAACAGAAGATCGTCTACTATTCCGTCGCAGTCGTCATCGACGTTGTTTATAGTCTCGATTGCTGTAGGTTTGATCTGAGGGTTGGTGTCGTCAGTGTCTCCAGCTAAAGGGGTAAAACCATCGCCGTCGGCGTCTATGCAAAAGGGATTTGATCCGGGGAATTTTTGACTGATTCTGTTGCGAGCTTCTGGAGTGGCAAACCAATGCCAGGTGTCTATCTCGCAAAGGATATTTCGTTGCGCTCCCTCGGCGAGAGCTTCGACAAGTAGGTCGTTTTTTTCTTCACGTGTTTGTGGGCTGGTTGGATCTGTGCCGGTCGCCGGATGAGTTGCGGCGTAGTCGCGTACGTATCTGAAAGCTCGTTTGACTGCTTCAATCCCGTGTAGTTTGGTGAAGCGTAAAAGGAGTCCCGCCCAGGCGCTGTTTGCCAGGACATTCGGGCAGGTATTGCCATTTCTCACGCATTGGGCCCACGTGGCTCCGGTGGAATCCCACGCAAGGGTGTATTCAGTAATTTTCTTTTCGAATAGTGCGTCAGCATCGGATTGGAGAATGCCAGCGCGCGAATAATATTGAAGAAAGGGAATCAGGAATGATGTCCAGGCGTGGCTTGAGTCAGGATATCCGAGGTTTAGGTACAAAATCCAAATTTCGAAGTTGTGTACGAGTTCATGAGCGCACTCTGGGCTCAGTAGATCGGAGTTTATGTTTTGGATCACGGAGCCTAATTCGTTCTCGGACAACTCAACGCCTTTGAAGTTTGAGCCTGCATGGCCGGCATTGGCGCCGGTGGGGATCACTGCGATGGTGAGAAGGCCGGTGCCTTGC
>Ga0137390_10005503_pt1 | contig 10705 bp, 12 predicted proteins | sample 15con2h24AmetaG_FD_104937 | JGI IMG/M metagenome (GOLD analysis project Ga0137390, IMG submission 104937) | Vadose zone soil microbial communities from Angelo Coast Range Reserve, California, USA - 15con2h2.4A metaG | ecosystem: Environmental > Terrestrial > Soil > Vadose zone > Saprolite... | reverse complement strand
AGCGCAGCACATGCGCGGTGTTTGGATGAGGGAAAGGAAAGGGCTCACGCCCCGTCCCTCGGCCTCCGCTGCATCGATGATACCGAGTGCAGCTCTATCCTTCACGCTCCCACCAGGGTTTTGGAATTCTGCTTTGCCATATATCTTCGAACCCGTCTTTTCCGAAAGGGCTTTCAGGAAGATCTGAGTCCACTTTGCTCAGGTGCGGGGTTCCTCACAAGCTACAGAAAGAGCGAAATCTCACGAGAGGGGTGTTTCCCACTGCGCCAGTGAAGCCATCCACGGAGTGTGATGTGAAGGTTCTGGAAAGCATAGGTCTTAACACTAGTGCTGCAACTCTTGAAGGGATCATGATTGTCGGGAACAAAAGTGGAATGAGAAAGAAATACCCTCACAAGTATGCGACGCTCGGCCGTCTACTACGAAGAAGCGGGGTCGACAGCGCAATGATAGGCAGACATCCTTATGTAATTTCTATTCGACACCCTACGAAAGGGCATTAGTCTGGCAAGCCTGGCGCAGACCATGAGACAGAAAATGGACATGGGATTTAGAAGACTATCTACACGAAGACGCAGCGGAGGTACTGGGGAGCGCGAGAAGAGACATGGGACATGTACGTGCGTATGAGAGTGTGGAGCTGGTGTCATCATGCATGGGGCACGAGGCGAGCCAAGATCAGCAGAACATTATAGGGTATAGCAGAGGAATAAGAAAATGGGATGGAGGGAGAGAAGGCTGGGGATCCATCAAGGCTCTAGAAAATAGAAAGAAAGAAAAATTAGCTTGAATTGACGTGGCGATAAAACATTTCTACTGACGCTTTTTAACATTCTGCGACAGCCACTGCAGACCTTCAAACAAGCCTTCCCCTGTGGTGGCACAACTGAATGGACACGGCGGGAGATTACTCAGCTGACGTATAAGGCGCGAAAGATTACCGCTCTTACCTCGGGTGGACATACCATGAACGATCTCGCATCCGATGAAGGCCCAATTTCTCAGTAACTTCGGCAGGAGACATGGCTTGGAAGCAAAAATCAGGCATATCGTATCGGAGGAGAACGCGGGATGGTACGCACCTCCTGGTAAATCCTGTTTGTTCGCAAACACGAGCAGTAAGCAGTCCTTCATCTCCCGATCGCTGAGGATGCGATGCAATTCTTGCTTCGCCTCATCTATCCTCTCCCTATCCTGACTATCGACGACGAACACCAGGCCTTGAGTACCGGTGTAGTAATGTCTCCAAAGAGGACGGATCTTATCCTGCCCTCCGACGTCCCATACGTTGAACTTGACGTTCTTATACGTGACGGTCTCCACGTTGAAACCGACTATGGTAATGATTGGAAAGGGTGAGAACGGGCGGGTTATGTGCGGGGTTATATGACAACGCACCTGTTGGGATCGTTGTGACTGATTGATTTAGCTTGAGCTTGTATAAGATCGCTGTCGAGTTCTTATGAGCATTATCCAAGAAGCAGAAGATGGGCTGAATGAAAGCTTCATCAGCGGCTCCTCACTTGTCTTTCCGGCAGCATCCAAACCCAACATCAGCAACCTCATCTCCTTGTTGCCAAACAGACGACCTGAAAGCGCCGGCACCACGAGACCGAGGTGAGATCCATGGGAATGTACCAGTAGAGGGTGGAAACGCACCGAGGGCCTTTGAGAGATTTGCACCCATTGATCGAAATAAGAGGGAGGATAACGAGCGACGAGGAAAGACGAAAGGTGAATGTGGCGGTTGTTGCACAGGGCGGGCGGCGAAGGGTGTGGCCTCATCCCTGAGAAATCACCAGGGGACCCCGGAAACCACGGCTGATTACATTACATTGCTACTAAGTTATTTATCCAGTAAATCGTCCAAACATATCACATATCACACAAACCACTACCCAGACACCCCTGCAGTCTGCTCGGCAGTACTAGAGGGTCTCATCACCGCAGCGTTGCTCTGAGTGAACACCTTCAGCCATCCGTCGCCCATCTCAGACCTCAGCGCCTCAATCCGTGCGCGGTACGCGTCCGCCTCCTTGATCTCTTTTTCCATCCCATCCTCCACTTTATCCGCCTCCGTCGTCGGTGCCTCAAACATGGACGCGGAAACACGCCCGCGCCGCGCCGCGGATGATCGGCGCGTTGTCACTCTCACGCTCATCGTGTGCTCGGGGTTTGGCCGAGAGAGCAGGGGAGACGGCACGTCATCTGATTCTGCTGTCGCTGACACGGGAGCGAACTCGGTGTGGGAGCGCCGGTGGTTGGACAGCGAGCCAACGACGTCTAGTGGTGGTGGGCGGACGACTGGCCCGGCCGGCGGAGCGCCCTCCACAGTGGGAACGTTTGCCACCGCAGGTGCAGGTCCTGGCTCGGATGTGGGGGGCAGTGACATTGGCTCCGCTCGCGGGGACCGCGTCAGTACCGTGGGGGGCCTAGAATACTCGCTTGTCTCCTCTGAACCCGTAACCCACGACGGGGCCGCCTTTCCACCCGAGTCGGCATCCAAATCCACAATGCGCTTCAGCCGCTTTCTCCGGGGCTTTGCGTTGGCAGCAGAGAGGAGTGGTGACGGGTTGTGTGATGAGGAGGGAGAAAACGGAGGGCTGCTCGAGGGACTTGCACCAATCGATGCAGCTGGGGGTACAGCCACTGCCGCTGCTGCAACCCCAACAGGAACCACCGGCGGTGAATGAGCCTTCGCCAGACGCCGAGTGGAGTTCATCTGCTCGGGTAGCGGAGAGGTCAAGTTCTTTCTCTCGTAAAAACCGGCCTGCGACCCATCCAGGAGGATCGGTTTTCCCTCCTTCCAGAAGAAATCAAAGCACTTGACACGATAATCGCTTTCGATCTCTGTGAATGGGTTGCCCTCAACATCGACCTTCGCAATGTTGGGTAACAGCGCAAGTCGGCCAACTTCTCCGGATTCCTCCAAGTGGTTGTATCTGACGTTTACATGTTCTAGTGCCACGAGTCGCTCTAGACCGCAAAGCGAATCTAAGCGATTATGGGAAAGGTTGAGCGAAAGAACTTGACCTAATTTCTTGTAAATCTCGTGAACCGTGTCTATCATATTACGCGAGAGATTGAGTGAGACGAGATTGTATAGGAATGATAGGCCGTGGGGAATGGAAACGAGTAAATTGGAGGATAGATCGAGGTGAGTGAGGGAAGTGAGATGGAGAAGGGATTCGGTCGGAATGAAGGTCAGTGCGTTATCACACAACGATAAAACTCTGAGGAATGCCCATTTAGACTGCGGCAATTGGGGGGAGGAGGCTGATTCGGTAGGCGAGGGGGCTCGGGGAAGATCATCGCTTGTCGGTGTCACGACGGTCTCTTCAACGTTCTCTGCTATGGATTCCGGTAGACGAGTGCCGTGGAATGAGGTTTTCCGGGAAGGGCCATTTGCCCTCGAGGCAGAGGCGGGTTGCCTCCGAGAAGCATCATTTGACACGGCATCAATGAACAGATGGGACACATCATCGAGTCCACTGCGTATAACTGTGAGGCTCCACAGGCTCTCTGACAGCCTGTCCCAGCCGAATAGCGTGCGCGGGTCGATGTCGATGCACTCCAAGCTCTGTAGATTGCGAAATGCATCCAACGGTAACGCGTTCTCGTTGGGAGGGTCGCCTGCTACTTCAGCAATCTGTTTTGGGCCAGGAGCGCGCAGCGACATCGCGGGAATCTTGGTGAAGCTGCTAAATATATACTTCAGCTCGTGATTCACGTTTGGTGGTTCTGGACGCCCCCAGAAACCCATTCCCAGCGAAAGCCCGGAGATGGTAGACAAAGAGGTGCGGATGGAAGAAAGGGACATGGTATCTGATGTATCCTCTCCGTGGAATACATCGACGTAGTTCATGGGTCGGGATGGATTGTCCACTTTGAAGTCGAGTGAGCCAACATTGTAACTGAGGGCTTCAAGGCGGGTGAGGATATAGAAAAGATGGTGGGTATCGATAGAAAACATAAGGGGTTTAGGCCGGGCAGATTGATGAGTGGTATCCGAGCTGAACCATTGGAGGGGGTTAAGCGTAAGGCCGGGTGGAGGGGTCTGGCGGGGCTGAGAAGGGCGTCTACGTCTTTGAAAGACGGCTTCTGCGAGACGGGATTCGTTTGAACGAATAAAGGAGGCAATGTTGCGCAGGTAGTCGTCTCCACGCTGGGGGTCCATGTGGTTATGGTGAAAGGGTGAGTGTACAGCGCGGTCCTGGCACTGACACTGACTGGCACTGGCACACAAGTCGTTGGTGGCCCGGCTATCCGGCTATGATGCCCAGCTTATGTCAGCTGAGCTTGGGGGACGCGTACACACTCCCTCAGGTTCTCAGCTTACACTCTCACCATCAAGATCAATGAAGATAACAATAAAGACATTACAGCAAAAAGTCTTTCATGTCAGCTTCATCTTCTGTCCCCCCCTCTATCTTCTGCTGACCCTCTTATTCCAGGTGGAGGCCGATCCCGCTGACACAATCTCCATCTTGAAGGAGAAGATTGCTGCCGACCAGGGCCACCCTGTGGCGACTCAGAAAATCATTTTTTCAGGTATTTCAACCCGCTCATGACACAGTGCACAGCTCAGCCCTTAATAAATCTATCAAAGGCAAAGTTTTGTCAGACGACAAGACAGTTCAATCATGCGAGATCAAGGAAAAGGATTTCCTAGTCCTCATGGTGTCCAAGGTGCGCTTTGGATCTCCATATCCATCGTAGCAATCGATCGATTTTATTGCCAGCCCAAACCCACACCTGCCGCCTCGACAAGTGCAAGCGCCACCCCTCCCGTCAGCGCACCCCCGCCACCTAAACCTGTGGAGCCCGCCGCAGTGCCTCCTGTTCCCGCCACTGCCTCTGAGACACAAGATCCCGGCTCTTCAGCCCCTCCCTCTTCCACTCCCGCTGAACAGTCGACCGATGCGCCGCCCCAGGCACCTGCTCTTGGGACTTCGTTTTTGAGCGGTGACGCTCTTCAGACAACCATCAACAATATGGTAGAGATGGGCTATCCTAAGGATCAGGTCATGCGCGCCCTGCGTGCGAGCTATAACAATCCTGACCGAGCTGTCGAGTATCTGCTCACTGTGCGCATTAACCCCGATGTTGGCCAACGAATGCATGACCTGACCCGTTCTGCTATAGGGCATTCCTGCTCACTTAGAGGCAGAACTTAACGCATCTGCACCACGGGCGCCCCATCCTCCTGTCAACCCACTTGCATCTGCCCCCGCCGTCACTCCTTCGGCTGCACCCCCTCAACCTTCTGCTCCCCAGAATCTGTTCCAGGTCTGCGCTATTTTCGTCATCTTTATGAATTGTTGTCTGATACTCCATTTACAATCAGCTGGCACAGCAGCAGCAGCAACAACCGGCGGCCCCTATTGCTCCCGGCTTAGGTGCTACTCCGGCCGCTGCTGGTCTGGACTTACGTGGTGACCCCCGATCAGCTGCAATCCGGGAACTCGCTGCCCACAATCCTGCCTTGCTACAACAACTGATCCAGCAGCTTGGGCAGAGCAACCCTCATTTGCTCCAGCAGCTGGCTACAAACCCTGAAGCGATTCTTGACCTCCTCGGCGGCGAAGGCGGTCCTGCGGTTGGTGACGATGGAGTGCCTATCCCACCAGGAGCTCAAGTTCTAAGTGTTACACCGGAAGAGCGTGACGCAATTGAAAGGGTAAAGTTTACTTTTGCTATCTATCTCCCGGAATATCTCTCATAATTTGTCATATAGTTGGAAGCTCTCGGATTTCCTCGACAGGCTGTCATCGAAGCGTATTTTGCATGTGGAAAGAACGAAGAATTAGCAGCAAATTTCCTCTTTGAAGGCGGGTTTGAGGATGATGATCCTCCTGCTCCTGCGTCGTAGCGGTGATAGTGCCACCGTTTTTGACATTTGTATTTCTTTTCTTCGACGAGGAGTGTGCGCGCAAATGTGAATGTGCAGCTTGATAATGTTATGTTATGTTGCCGTCGTACTATCATAGTGATTGTCTGTGCGGCCGGCTGTGTACGATACACCGCTTCCGACTATTCCCACATGCGCGACTTTGAGGTTCCTGTCACGCCTCCTCTAGCCAAGTCTGGATGCTGTGCAGTAAATAAGTGAGTACCTGGACGAGCGCCATTACACTCTCCCTCTTTCCTCGGTTGACAACGACATCAATGAAGATAACAATACGTCCACTGCAGCGGGGGACGGCCGTCTTCGTGGTTCGTTTTGGCCTATGTCTCAATCTATTATATGAACCAGTTCAACCCTCTCTTTTGTTAGGTCGAGGCCGAACCATCTGAGACCATCGGCGATCTGAAGCTGAAGATTAGTGCCAAGCAGGGCTACCCCATCGAAGGCCAGAACATCCTCATCTCAGGTATTCTACTCCGCCACTCCTCTCAAGTTTCTCTAGTCCTAAGCAGAACCACTATCGTGAAGGCCGATCATTACAAGATGACAAGTCCATCGCATCCTATAACGTCAAGGACGGGAGCACCCTGATCCTCGTGGTGCGTTGGACCGTACTAGTCGTAGCCTGGCCACGGAGTTGACCACAATCCGCAGCTCAAAAGCGCCCCCGCTGGCCCAGTGAGCGGCACCGTTGTCAACGGCACCCGCCCAGCCACCCAGGCTGTACTCTTTGGCCCACCACGCCCACCTGTACCCGTACCTGCGCCGGCGCCTACACTGGCACGACCTACCCCCCCAGGGCCCGGACCAACCTTTACCGGCCCTGGCATATCCTCGAACGTGGGGGTCTCGCAGGCCAACATCGACCTGATAATGAACATGGGCATGGACTACACGCGGGAGCAGGTCGTGCGCGCTTTGCGCGCCAGCTTCGACAATCCCGACCAAGCGGTCGAATACTTGCTCACCGTACGACCTCTTTCCCCCTTCTGGCTCTTTTGACGACGGATCGTGCGGGACTGACGCGACTTTTTGCCCCTGCCCTTTCTTTGTTGACGTGCAATTAGGGCATTCCAGATCTGGGGGAAAACGGACCTGCTTTCGGCGGCGCCCCTCAGGCGTCGAACCCCCTCGCGAATTTGTCCAGTCTCATGTCTGGAGCCATGTCTGGTCCAGGCGCCGCTCCCGGCGGCTCGGCGCCAGGCTTCCCTCAGGGCCTGCTCCAGGTGCGCACTTACGATATCTCTTCGCGAGGGACGGTGCTTGTCTCACCCGTCTGTCCACTGTCACTCTCCGCCTCCAGTCGATGATGCAGCAGCAACAGCCGCAAGGACAGCCCGCGCCCCTCGCTCGGCGTGACGCAGGCGCTATGTCCATGGGCGGCCCCGGCGGATTGGGGGGCCTCGGTGCCCTGGGCGGATGGGGTGCCATGGGTATGGGTGGATTGGGCGGTATGGGCGGAGCTGGGGGTTCGGGCGGTGGCGATGCGCCTGCCATTGAGATCACCCCTGAGCAAGTTCAGACGATCCGGCGCATGGTCGCGGAGAACCCGACGCTGACTGGCCCGCTCATCGAGAGCCTCAAGCAGACCGATCCCGAGAGGGCCGCGAATCTCACTCCGTCCGATCCAGATGGTATCCTCCGCTTCTTCAGTGAGCTTCGCGACGACGATACAGCATGAGGTGAGCGTACGCCGCTACCCGCGGGAGTGTGTGCGCGCCACCAGCATCTTGCTTCATCATGGTATTCCCTTTGCTCTCTTTGCTCTCTTTGTCCGAGACTTGAGTCCTTTTCGTCTGCCCTTCGTGCTCCCAATTTCTTTTGTTCTCTGTTACCCGGGTATGTGCGTACGCTTACTCTTCTGACCTCGACGGTCTCTCGTGGATACAAAGGCCTCTAATGTATAAATACCCTCCCTGTTCCCCTGTGGAATACAGACCCCTTCGCCTGCATCTCTCGAAGCACCCTCCGGTCTTCCCTGCACTTATTCCCTTGTGGCTTTGCGCTTATCAGAATAACCTTATCGGTTTCGCCTCTCCTCTGATATACCTTACGAACGCACACGCGTGTCCTTGGACTCGCTTCAATATTAATGCCAGTGCCCCATCCGAGTCCGGCAGGCAGCAATGGCACACTGGCACCTGCTCGATTTCTGCTCCCGCGTCGCGTCGTGCTAGTGCGCTTCAAACGTAGTCCACTATGGGTTATCCGCGGAATGCCGTGACGCAGGCATTCCTGCTGAATAGATGGGCAGGTGGTGCATGGCAATGATGACTCAGTGAATGATGGCTCTCGAGTTGCTGCGGTGTTGCTGCGCGTGCCGTACCAGTATCTTATTGTTGTTATTAATATAGCGTTGATCCGGTCTCAGTCTTGTGCTGTGCAACACTGGGATGGTGCTGACCGACTTGGCCGAAGCTAATTATCACCGCATTGGGCGCCCACGCCCATTTGGGTCGCATCAAAAAGAAGTGAATGGCCCGAGTCTTTAGTTGCCAGTTGCGTGAATATAAGATAATACACCTTTCTTCTTCCAAGTGGCGACCATGCTGCTCCGTCATTATCTATCCGCTCTCGCCCTGGTCGGCGCGGCGTACGCCAACAATGGCTCCGTCACGGACTACGCGCCGCTCGTGAACCAACCCTGCCCCGACCTGACAACGGCCCCGCTCCTCCGCGTCTTCACGCCCAAAAACCAGTCCCTCCACCCGAGCGAGGAGGCGTACGTCACCGCCCGTCTGACCACCGTCATCCCGAACGAATGGAAAAATTGGGTCGGCGACGGCTCCGCCATCGGCTACAACCTCTCTGCGCTCGTCAATGGCAACGGTAGCAACGGGACTGGCAATGGCACCAGCACCTTCACCTTCCCCAAGATCGGCCTTGCCTTTAGCGGCGGAGGGTTACGCGCGGCACAGTATGGCGCGGGCGTGCTCTCCGCTCTCGATGCGCGGAACGACTCGGCCAAGGCGGCTGGCACCGGGGGACTCTTGCAGGTCACGTCGTATTTTGCGGGGCTCTCGGGTGCGTCTCGATATCCTTTTTATTGTTTCATTCCAAATGGGATATAAAAATAAAAAAAGGGCGTAAAATTGCTGTATGACTGCGTTCGCCTGCGTGCATGCGCGTTTTGTTGGCGTGTTTTGTTGGGAGAAAAACGCGCGCGTTACTGACGTGTCCTTCGCACACACATGCAGGAGGCTCATGGCTCACCGGCTCGCTTTACATGAACGATTTTCCGACGATCGAGGACCTCGTGTACGGGAACGGGGCCAACTTGGGGGGCTGGGTGCTTGACATCCCGTTCGTCACACCGGGTGGCGACGATGTCTTCGCCACGCAGAACCAGGAATGGTATGGAAGCCTACTCTGGAGTGTTTATGCTAAAGGAGATGCTGGGATGTGAGTTGAGTTACAATACCCTCCCCTCCCGATCGAGATCGAGATCGAGATAGGCTGACCCGGTTCGTCTTTTCTGTCTCAGAGACACGAGCCTGACCGACCCATGGGCGCGCATGATATCTTACCACTTCTTAAATCAAACCACCCGTAATGACTTCTTCACAAACGACACTGCCCACGGCGCGGGTCAGCTATGGTCCAACGTGCCACTTATTCCATCATGGCAGCAGTACCAGGTGCCGTTCCCAATTATCCAGGCGGACTCGCGTCCCGTCAGTTCAAACTCGACGGCAATACTCGACCCATCGTCCGTAGTGTACGAGGTGAATGGAGTCCCTCATCTCGAATGTGGGCCGGACCGTTGCTCATTTCTAACGCAGATGACCCCTATGGAATTTGGGTCTTGGGACCCCGATCTCTCTGCCATGGTGAACATTTCCTACGCAGGGACACACTTGACCAACGGCCAACCAGACAACAACACCGCGTGTACCACTCAATTTGACCAAACGGGGTTCATGATGGGCACGAGCGCCAGCCTGTTCAACGTAAGTGTGTATATGGCTCGTACCCTCTTCCTGATTGAGATAGACGATGGGCGCCCGTGTACCAGCAACTCCTCGACGTTGCCCACAATACAATAGAAGGTTTCGACAGTAGTTCCTCGCAGAGTCTTTTGCTCGTGCTCAGCCGGCAGCTCGGGGAGCTCCGCACTCGCGCCGATGACGTGGCAAACTGGCCCAACGTAAGCTCGCTCGTTCTCCCGCCGGCCGTGGTTGGAGGGTTTCGACTGACTCCGATCCTTTATCGTGATTCGTAGCCATTCTATAATCTTGACGGAAAAGCAGATTTCCAGGATTTGAGCTCGAAGTGGCTGGAGCTCATTGACGGCTCTTCGAATCAGGAGAACATACCCCTCGGCCAGGTATTTGTCAGGGCGCGGGCCTTGGATGTTATAGTCGCCGTTGATAGTAGCACAGATACCACAACTAATTGGCCAAAGTAAGTGCTTTGATCTGATCTCTGTCTCGCTATCGAACTCAATGATGTCCTGGTTCTAGTGGCACCTCTTTGGAATTTACAGCAGCGAGGGTCGCCACCCTGCTCCAGTCCTCCCACCAAACCTTCCCACCGATACCAGGGAGCACGGCCGAGTTTGTCTCTACTGGTAACAACATGCGTCCCACCTTTTATGGTTGCTTTCCTACTCAGAATCCACCTGAGTACCCCATTGTCGTCTATTTGCCGGCCTCGCCACCGCTCAATGGTTACAATCCTGTGGTGAAGTAATGCAACTCCCCAGCCTCCTCTATACAATTCAATTTACACTCAACCCGCCCCCCCCCCCGCCCCCAGCTCTGGCCAACGTCGAGTTGAAGCCGCAAATAATGGTTT
>Ga0137390_10005497_pt1 | contig 10712 bp, 7 predicted proteins | sample 15con2h24AmetaG_FD_104937 | JGI IMG/M metagenome (GOLD analysis project Ga0137390, IMG submission 104937) | Vadose zone soil microbial communities from Angelo Coast Range Reserve, California, USA - 15con2h2.4A metaG | ecosystem: Environmental > Terrestrial > Soil > Vadose zone > Saprolite... | reverse complement strand
TCCGTCGCCTCAAGGGCTTCCGCAGAATCTTCTCTCGCTTCGAGAAGCTCGACGTGCTCTTCCTTGGCTTCCTCAACTTCGCCCTGATCGTCGAAGCGCTTCGTTAGCGTGAACACGCCCTAAATGCTTTTCCCGTCCCTACGGGCGGTGAAATTCTCGACTCGTCAGGGAAGCCTTCGGGGCTATCGCCCTTCGTAGCAGCATATTCATTGCCGGCTAAGATCGATGCGACCAGCGTCAGAGTAGATCAGAAGGTGGGCGAAAAACTATCTGTTTTCTTCAGATATGGGTACACACCGACAAGCACTTCAAGCAGGACGCTTTCCACACTTTTCCAACAGCAGCAAAATAGCCAGACCTATACCGGCGGCGCTGATAGCATGCTTTTTAGACACCTTAGCGATACTCTACGGATCGGCTTCTCGGCGGGCCTGTCCCAGCAGCAAAGCGTTCTTGACTCTTTTGGAGGAGCAACCCCGGGAGATCTGCAATCGGCGTTTGGCGCCCCAGGATCGGCTAACACATACCAGTACTTCCCCTACATCTATATCGGCGGCGTAGGATCGTCTTATCTCAACGAAACCAAGACGTCTAATAAGATCCGTCAGTGGAATATTACGGATGTGTTTGCCATGTCCAACGGTAAACACCAGCTCCGCTTCGGGATAGATGAGCGACACGTTGTCTCTCCGCTGAGCCCGCCGGTTACAGGAGTGTACCCTTATTACTACAGCCGCACCGCTCTGGTGAACAACTCTTCCACTTACGTCTATGTTTATAAAGATGTGCCCGCACGCCCAGTTTTCAATGAGTTTTCCGCATTTGTTCAGGATCAATGGCAGGTAGGTCGGACATTGAGCTTGTCATACGGTCTGCGTTGGGAAGTCAACCCTCCACCTGGTGCAGCGGACGGTAATTTGGCTTACACTGCGTTCGGTAATCCTGAGGACCCAAAAACCCTGACCCTAGCACCTCACGGTACTCCACTATGGCACACGACGTGGTACAACTTCGCTCCACGACTCGGCATGGCATGGACGGCACATAATCAACCGGGCCACGAGACTGTGCTGAGAGCAGGAGGAGGCGTCTTCTTCGACACAGGCAATCAGACAGCGGCGCAGCCATATTCAGGTCTAGGCTTCCAAGCAATTGCCTCGTCGTCCAATGTAGCCCTGCCACTCCCGGTGTCACTGTTCAGTCTTTCAACCGCAGTGACTTCCCCGTATACGAGCACGGTTTATGTCTTTCCTCAGCATCTTCAACTTCCCTATACGCTTCAATGGAATGTAAGCGCGGACCAAGCGTTTGGCTCTGCGCAATCTCTCACCCTTTCATACGTCGGCTCATCAGGCCGTAGGCTGCTCCAAGGTCAATATCTTGACTTAAGCTCCCTTGCTACTAATTTCATCGCAATCCAGCTCTACCCTAACGGGCTTACGTCAAATTACCAAGCTTTGCAACTCAAATTTCAGCGGTCGGTGACAAAGGGATTGCAATCGCTAATTTCCTATTCCTGGTCACATTCTCTGGACTACGGTTCGACAAATGTTTCCTTTCCCCTTACCTACGGCAATTCCGATTTTGACGTACGACACAACCTCCAAGCAGGAGTCACTTGGAATATCCCTCATGTGAATGAGAACGGAGTTGCGAATGCGCTCCTTAATGACTGGGGAGTTGACGGACGAGTTAATATCAGATCGGCGTTTCCAATCACACTGACTGGAAACCTGTTCGAAGATGCAACGGGGTCGTATTACTACACGGGAGTCAATTACAACTCTGCCAATCCGATCTATCTCTATGGTTCTCAATACCCGGGTGGGCGGGCGATCGACGGCGGCCCCAACGTCTCTTCCGCAAGTGCTGCATTCACTTTGCCTGTTGGTGCCGCCGCAGGCAACGCACCGCGTAATTTCGTTAGAGCCTTTGGAGCCACTCAAGTCAATTGCGCTGTCCGACGTGATTTTCACATCGTCGAGAACCTCTCCATGCAATTTCGGGCCGAAGCGTTCAACGTTTTCAATCACGCGAATTTCGGTTACATCGATCCATCTCTTGGCGACCTCCAATTTGGGCAGGCGACGAAGATGTTGAATTCGAGCCTCGGCTCTATGAGTTCTCTCTACCAGCAGGGCGGCCCGCGGTCGATGCAGTTTTCTTTGAAACTCGCGTTCTGACCGCAGACCTTGGGGAGCCACTTCGGCTCCCCAACTCATTATGGTCACGGAGATTCTTGAAGGACATGGTTCAATGAATTGCCTAAAATGGTATTCGCTGGGGTGCTTATGCTTCTGTGCTGTTCAGATGCGTTCTCAGCAAAGTGTTAGTGCGATGAAGCGTAGTTTCTCGGTAAAGGATTCCATCGAGATGACCACCTTCAGTGACCCATACACCCGTTATCCATCTGCGACATGTAAGTTGTCGCCCGACGGCAGGCACTTTATCGTGATCACAACGAAGGGCCTGCTTCGGAGCAACCAGCTTGAGTCCAGCCTCTGGATCTATTCAAAAGCAGCAATCGAGAAATATCTAAACGGAATGGCGTCTGCCGCGCCACGGGCTCGTCTGCTGCTTCGGGTTGCAGAGGTGCCCAAAGCTCTTCAGAGCAATTCTTACGGATCACTGATCACGACTGCTCAATGGTCAAGTGACTCGCAATCGATCCTTTCCCTGGTTGAGAACCGTGATGGTCACCGTCACATCGTACGGACGGCTCTGTCCGGGAGAAAGCCTGTTGATCTAACACCGGGTGAAGCCACGGACGTAGAGAGCTTCAGCGAAGCTAATGGGACGATCGCGTATCTGGTCAGGACTCATGCGGAGGTCCACCGACGACAATCGATTAAAGCCCTGGATGGGGACCCGTCTACCGTGCTCACCGGATCAACACTGTTTCACATCCTCTTCCCAACGATATATCCAGAGTTGTCCTCCTTTAGTGACCCGTTAGTATTGTGGGTACGCTATAAGGGCACAAACTGGAGAGTTATGGGAGATACCAAGCAATATTTCCCCGCTGCGGCAGCTCGTATCCTTCGGATGGCTGTATCACCCAATGGCAGGTCATTGATTGCAGCTCGCCCTGTGTCTGAGATTCCCGCTTCTTGGTCCGCGTATCAATCAGCTTCGACTACAGCTCGATTCGAACCGCCTCGTAACTATGTCGACCGGAGCGGGAAGGATTTCGCCTGGCCCTGGGAGTACAGCTACGTTGATCTTGATACGAGGTCTTCGCATTCACTCGTAGCCGCTCCATCGGACTATACCACCGGCTTTGGTGATGTCTTTGAGGCTTCCTGGTCAAAATCGGGGAAACAGGCATTGTTCACGAGCAGCTATCTTCCTCTGCCGAAAGACGCCTCGATAGGAGCATCAGCGACTGTCAAACCATGTGCTGCTGCAATATACAGCGTCTTCGATGGAGCGGTGTCTTGTCTCGCCTATGCACGGTTCCCCGAACACACTGAATATTTGCTCTCCGCCTCTTTCGGAGACTCCGACAAGGAGGTTTTCCTCCGGTGGCTACACGACGGTGCGGAAACAACCGATGTATATGAACAGGAACGGACGCAATGGATGCTCAAAACCAGAGATGGTGACCAGGACGCCCCAACCGGTGTTACGCTCTCGCTTCACCAAGACATAGATGAGCCTCCGTCCCTATGGGCAACTGACAAGGGCAGAAATATGCGCAAACTGTTGTGGAATCCAAATCCACAGCTTGCGATTGTGGCACTCGGTAGCGCGAAGGTCTATCACTGGCGAGACAGCTGCGGATATGCATGGCGAGGTGGTTTGGTTTTGCCACCAGATTACGTGCCTGGTCATCGGTATCCCCTGCTACTTCAGACACACGGCTTTTATAACGATCACGAGTTCCTTGTTGATGGTTCGTTCACAACGGGGTTCGCCTCCCAGCCATTAGCATCGTCCGGGATTGTTGTTCTCCAGATAGAGGATCGGGAAGACCTGCACAGTCGACCCGCTCAGGAAGAAGCCACACTGTCCGTTATGGGGTTTGAGGCTGCGATTGACCAGTTAAACAACGATGGTCTAATCGACCCATCGCGTATAGGCATTATCGGATTCAGCAGGACGCACTGGCATGTAGAAGAAGCTCTGATTCATGATCCCCATCGATATAGGGCCGCTACTCTCATCGACGGAGTAGATCAGAGCTATTTAACTGACATCCTATTCGCACCTAGCAACCCTCTGGCTGCCCGCGAACACGAGGCAGCAAATGGCGGTACGCCGTTTGGACACAATCTTGAGCAATGGTTCAGAACTGCGGCGGGATTCAACCTTGACAAGGTGAGAGCGGCGGTGCGGATTGAAGCCATTGGCTTGGTATCAATTTTGGGCGAATGGGAAACGTATTCGTCTCTGTTACAGCAACGAAAGGCAGTGGATTTCATAAGCATTCCTGATGGACAACACATCCTTCAGAAACCACAGGAGCGCCTTGCATCCCAGCAAGGCAACGTGGATTGGTTTCGTTTCTGGCTGCAAGGGTATATCGATCCAGATGTCGCAAAGCGCCGACAATATGAACGCTGGATGAAACTTCAGCAATGAACCGCCCGGAATCGGAATAGAAGGTGTAGGCCTTCGCTCAACGGCATCTTTAGGGGATGGAAGTGATGTCACTTCCATCCCCCGGGTTTGAGGATCATCTATTCGTCAGCCAGATACCCGGGTGACACCGATTGAGGAGCGCCCGTGTTGCTGTCTTGAATCACGCGATTCTTGCCGCCCTCGATTACGCTGGTGGCACGGTAGACGTTCACAACTGCTGGAGACACGTACTTCATATTGGACCTCTTTCCTTTCGAATTTCTGCTTGAGCGAGTGAAACCTGCTTCTCTCTTCAAACAGATCCTTAGTACCCCAAGACGTCGGGCACACCTAAGCTACACAGTCTTCTGCTATCGCAGATCGCAGCCACAGTTCAAAGTTGATTGCTCTGATCATGGGGGCACGCCATTCCGACATTGATCCCGCATCCATCTTGTCCAAGATCAAGCTGAACTGTTGTCGCCTAATCCATCCAGCATTCGCTGATAGTGGCTTGGCAAACAGTTGAGCGATCGTCCTTCTGTTCTGTGGAATCAACTTCAGCGGTCCATGAGATACATAAGCCTTTCTTCTTCGCTCCAAGACCTCGGTTGGAACTATGTGGCGAAGCGCGTTCCTCATCATGAAGCGCCGCCGGCCTGGCCTAAGAAGCTGATTGGTCGGGACGCGCAGCAAGAAATCAACAAGGTCGCGGTCCAAATAGGGATATCGAAACTCGTACCGTACCGTCAGAGCGTGGAAGCGATGAGGCAACGTTTCGAGCAGATTCCACCAGGTAATGCCGTTGTCAATCGCAGTGGGGCACAGACCTAAAGTGAGGGGCCTGTCCTCTTCTGCTTTGAGAGCGACAAACTTGTTGCGGAGGCCCTCGCCAATCCACGGTGGCATCTTCTTCTGTGAGACGGGCAGACGTGGGTAGAATCCCGCAGCGAGCTGTCCTGTTTTTGAAATCAGCTGTAACAAAGGCATCCTCTTCTCGACGCACCACTCAAATGAGCGCTGAAGGAGACGTTTTGCTTGAAGAGAAACGAGATAATCGGCAAGTTCGGGGAGAGCCTCAGGTGGACCGCCCAGCAGCTCGTCTCCGCCAAGTCCTGAAAGAATCGCCCGATATCGTCCTTTGCCAAGTCGCGCCTCAAACTCCTCCTCCACCAGAGCTGTGTGGCTATCCGCGCCGGGAAGTGGATAATGCGGAGGCGGAGGTTCGAAACTCCGATCAAGTGCAGAGGCACGAATATGCACTCCACGTTTGCTCCTTGCCTCTTCCACCAACCTAAAATAGGGTTTTTCGTTCCAATTCGGCTCCGAGTCATCGTAGTAGGAGACGGTATCGATTAGTTCCTTTGGACCAGCACCCTGACCTAGCCGAATGCGATCGGACATGCAGACGATGCCTGTTGAATCCATTCCGCCGCTGAGTTGTGCGAGAACCGATGCGCCTGGGCCACTGCGACGCTCGACTGCTTGGCTGAAGAGCAAACGAAAATGTTCGGCGTACTCGTCGTCGGTCTTATAGATGATCTTGTTTTTCATCATCCACTGCCAGTGAGGCCTTTTAACTCTGGAATTGTCTGCTCGAATCACGATGTAGTGAGCAGGTGTGACCGCCTGAACATTCTTGTACGGCGTCAAATCACGCAGTGATTCACAGACCAGATAGCTCGCTATAAATGCTTCGTCCAATTCTCTGGAGGATTGATACGTCACGAAGGTCTCGAGATAAGTGGACCAGAGAACTCCGCCAGCGGACGCCTCGTAGTAAAGCGTGCGTGCCCCTGCATGATCGCGAGCTAAATATAGCGATCGTTCTCTTTCGGACCATAGGGCCAGCGCCCAATCTCCAATAAAGCGCGAAAAGCACGTTTCGCCCCAGCGATCAAAAGCCGCAAGAACAATCGCCGAATCTGATGAATCTCTCTCATCAAGATCTAATAGGTCGCAGAGTTCGTTGTAGTTATCCAGCCGACCATCGAAGGTGAGCAGGTTGTCGGCTACGTCTCTTACGGGCTGCGACTCTAAATCCGAACGCTGATGAGTGTGATACGGCTGGAAGCCCATACCAACCCGACCGCAAGCTGTGACAAATGATCCATCGGGGGCATGATGTTGAGTGGCACTTACTAGATGCCGCAGTTCAGGCTCGACCACTGAGCCTCCATGACTCTTCAGCATTCCAAAGATGATGCTCATAGATACTCCCTCAGCAGCGCTCTAGAACTTGGTAGATATCGAGCATGTAGGGCTTGTCATTAATGACGGCATGATCGATCTCCACCCAGGCGTGAAACGTTTGTGGAACCGATTGTGCCCCGATCACCATCTCCGCACTCCGCCCGTGACGGCGCAAGAGCACGGTCGTCGCGGCCGAACGTTGGAGGCAGAGAACCTGCTTGAAATAAAAGACGCAGGCAATGTCAACGGCACGGCACAGCTGCTCGCCTGAGATCTCATTCAAGGTCGAACTGGAGCGTACCTGGTGCTTTCGGATTTCCTTATGCAACGTCTTGAAGGTGCGAAAGCGCATGACAACCTCGAAATAAAGCAGCAATAGAAAGCTTTCAAACACAATCCGTTTCATGGCAATCTCCCTTGAGAAACGGCAGACTTAGTTCATGACACAAAAACGCGATCCGACGTGCGAGTGCCTCGATCCTGGCGCTCAAGGGCAATACGGGCGAATGGCCTCGTTCGACGCTATAGTCGACCAATACCCGGCTGTTCTGCGAACTGCTATCCGATAGAAGCGCAGCCATCTTCCGCACATGCGCTGGATTGCAGCGATCATCCTTATCTCCCGCAACGAAAAGCACGGCAGGATACTCGGCATTTGCCGAGACCCGGTGATAGGGCGAATAAGCATAGAGAACATGAAACTCCTCTTCATTGTCGTGACTCCCGTACTCTTCTTTCCATTTCGAAGCTTGATCGAAATATTCATATCGAACCATATCAAGCAGCGGAGCAATACAGAGGACAGCACGGAACAGGTCAGGACGCTGGGTCAGGGCCACCCCAACAAGGAGCCCGGAGTTTGAACCTCCGAAGATGGCGAGTTGCTGTGGTGTCGAAATGCCTTTTCGACAGAGCCACTCCGCCGCGGCGATGAAGTCATCGAAAGACCTCTGCCTGTCTCTTCCGCGCCCAGCATCGTGCCAAGTGTTACCAAACTCGCCACCTCCTCGAATATGGGGAAGGGCGAGAACAACCCCGCATTCCAGCAGGACGGAAACTAGAACTGAGAACTGTGGAGTCATTGGTACACCGAATCCCCCATCACTGGTCATAATGACGGAGATGGGGGAATTCCCATTGGCCGATGGGTCGCCAACGAGCGTGATGGGAATTGTCGTTCCATCCACTGATGAATAGGAGACATGCCGTGCTACGGCGGACATAGTCGAAGGATGGCAACGTCGTTCTGCCCAAATTAATGGTGCACTGGTGCCAGGAACATACTCGAAGATGGTCAGTGGATTCGTGAAGGATTCGTAGCTCAGGAAGATGGAACTGTTATCTCCGAGATCAGGGAGCAACTGGACGGTGCCATGCTTGGGGAATTCGATTCCTGGTAGTTCGTCACCCTTCAGACGCCAAGATTTGATAGTGAAGTGTAATCCAGTGAACAAACCGATGTAGACGTTCCCTCCACCAATTGTGAGTTGACGGATCATCGCTCCTTGATCCTGAATAATCGTCCGTGCCTCATCGCCTTCCAGAGTGAGTTCGACGAACTTTCCGTTCGAAGCGTTCTCGTAGCTAAGAGCGAAGAGTTGGCCATCCATGAGGATCGGACTGAAGGGCAGTTTTCTACCGACGAAAATCTGGCGCCAATTGGCTGGGTTGCCCTGCTGTGATATCCAGAGATCCTCGACAAGATCACCGTCAACTTCATGGATCCAGATGGCTCCGAGATGGATGGAATCGGCGGACAGGATCAAACGGCTACCACGCGAGCGCGCAGCGCGAAATACTATCTGTTCCGCCGCCGAATCGTCGAAGAGCTGAAACCGAATCATGTGATCGTCTGTATTTTCCGAGAGTTCCTGGGAGTAGAAGAAGCCTCGATTGTCTGGCGAAAAGAAAAATCCACAGGTATAGCCTCGCTTCACACTGTAAGGTAGTGAGACTCCAGTCTCCACATCGACAATGTGGATTGACTTCTTGTCTTCACCACCGTGCTTGCGCTCATAGGCTAGCAACGATCCGTCGTTTGAAACTCGATGGATGCCCACAGAAACAAATGGTCCATCAGCAGATAGATCGACGAGCAACCGCTCGATGCCTGTGATTGCATCACGGACATAGATACAGCCCTGCTCCTGTCCACGAGCGCGTCGCCGGTAAAAGTACCGCCCACCGACCCTTGCAGGCTGATCGACGACCTCGACATCGAGATATTCCCGCACACGTTCCCGAATCGCAGGAAGTTCCTCACATTCCCCAAAGTATGCGTCACAGCGCCGCTGCTGCTCTAGAATCCACTCTTCTGTCTCAGGCAGGCTACGGTCTTCCAGCCAGCGATATGGATCGCGGACGAGGACGCCATGAATCATCTCTTCGACGGGAGCGAATCTAGAACCGATCACTGACATAACGCCTCCAGCACCCTCGGCTCGCGCGCGGCACGGTCCATATGGCGTGCGAGGCTGCGCGCATATGATTGGCGGCGCGGGTCGTTGCGCCGTGGCGAATTCAGCCAATCGCCCCTCCCGTACAACGTCGATGCGACCGCCACAATCGGCATGTACACGAATCCCTCATCAAGGGCTTCTGGGTCGCAACTCGCAACCCAGACGTCCAGATATCTCTGCTTGAGGAGCAAGTTGATGAAATCCCGGATCTCAGAGTTTTCCACCTTATTGAGCAGCAGGAGGTGCTGCAAGGTGACGAGAGGATGCCCGAGATAGGCCTCGCTCCAGTCCACGAACTGACAGTGACCGACACCGGTAAGGATGTTGCCGCGATTCATGTCGCCATGCACGATGGTCTCGCAGATACCGAGATGTTCCACACGTCGGCACACCACTTCGAAGACCGCGCGGAGCTCCTGTATGCGCTTCTTCTCAAGCCGAGGCGCATTGGTTGAGGTCTGAAGGCTCATCGCCTCTTCGAGGTAATCGAACAGTTCTGTGGCATGATTCTGGAAGACCTGCAAGCGCTGGTCGAAGGCTCCGGCATCCAGGAGATCGAGGTTGTGACCTTGCGTGTTCATCTGGAGTTTGGCCATACATTCGACGGCGTCTTCCAGTAGAGTGAAGAGCTGGAAGGGGGAGCTTGGTATCTCCGCCACACTTCTGGCCTCTCCCGACATCAGCCAGGCATTCCATGCGGGTTTGGAAGAGATGAGTTCGGGAAGATAGCTTCCACACAGCTTCGACAGAAGCGTCGTGATCGAAAGCTCATGGGCATTTGGCTCTCCCGTCGCCTTCAACCAGTAGTCCCAATCATCCTCCATGCGGAATCGGACAAGCGCGAATTCGCCGCCCGCATTGTACTGTTCGATGTCGTGCTTCGACGAGAGCTTTCTTCCTGTTTCCGCTTCGAGCCATGTGATGGCCTCATCGATCCAGCCGACCCGGGAGAAGGGACTGCTTGCGTGGGAGTCGCCAGCAAGTATTGACGCGATCTGCGCCCGCTGCTGTTCTGAGAGTTCGGAGGTTTGAAGTTGCTCTAACGACACCGCCTTGAGACCTATAGGTTGGCCTGGGACAAGAACTTCTGCAACAGCGCAGAGAGGCGAATCGTGGAAGAAGTCAAGAATGAGGACACGCAACTTCCATGCCGCGTGGATTGCATCCTGCAATTGCTCTGCGGGCCGCGTCCATTGCGGGATGCTGATGGATGGAAGGCGATACCCATTGACATCACTGATTGCCAAGATCTTGCGCGACTCCGGCAGCACAAGGGCCAGCCGATACTCCGTCGTTTCGACAATGGTTTCCTGTACTGGCATACGCAACCTCCGCGTTAGTGTGGCAAGAGACGTTTCTGTTTCAGGTCTTCCACAAATTCGCGCACATCGCGCTCGACCAGCAGGGATTCTTCGCCGGTGTCGCGCGCAAGATTGGCAATGATGGTTTCCAGTGCTTCTCTACGTTGTAATCCCTGCCACACATACGCGCCGGTGG
>Ga0137390_10005494_pt1 | contig 10714 bp, 10 predicted proteins | sample 15con2h24AmetaG_FD_104937 | JGI IMG/M metagenome (GOLD analysis project Ga0137390, IMG submission 104937) | Vadose zone soil microbial communities from Angelo Coast Range Reserve, California, USA - 15con2h2.4A metaG | ecosystem: Environmental > Terrestrial > Soil > Vadose zone > Saprolite... | reverse complement strand
CGCCGGGGGGCAATCCGGCATGGGGCTACCCGAGATGCTGCCGCCAGGACCAGTCACGATCGGGGCAAGATCAGATCCGGTCCGAGCTTTTGGGCCTGGTTCAGTCAAGTGGTCAGTGGAATGGATGGGGAACAGCGCGGTTTGTTGAGCGGGGCGCCGGTCAAACACGCCCGGCGCCGGATTGGAAAGAACTGGGGACATGGCCCACCTCACAACTGCTCCATCTTTCGCTTTTGTTTCGCTATTGTCAAGCACTTTCTTTGTTTTTTCTTCGCCCCTCCCACACCCCATGCACCGACCGTACGCCCTTGAAATCGCTATTGCCGCTCCCGCAACTCCTCCCGGAATCCTGCTGGCCGTCCAGCCAAATTTTCTCTATCTTGGCCTTAACGGCCCTTTATCCCGACCCTACGCCGGCTAATCCGCCAGAAATCTGCTCTTCGCCGGCCCGGGCGTGAAATGGAGAGATTCGCCATGACCCGTTTTCCTTCTGTTTCGCGAAATTTTGTGCCTGTGTCCCTAGCCCTGATTGCTGGCGCGTTTATCCTGACGATTGCCTTCGAAAGCAGATCCGCTTACGCCTCGCCCGCGCCACAGACGGCCCTACGGATGTCCTGCTCTTCCGATGACATGCACCGCCATTTTTGCGCCGTCGACACCACCGGCGGCGTTCAAATGGTTCACCAGAAAAGCCAGGCCAAGTGCATTCAAGACCGCACTTGGGGCTACGACCATCGCGGAATCTGGGTCGATCGCGGCTGCCGCGCCGAATTTGAAGTTGGCGCTCACCTAGCCGTCGAGGACCGCCGTCGCGGCGACGGGGAGTTTGGTGGCTGGGGCGATACCTACATGGTCTACTGCGCCTCCGATGCCATGGAGCGCGTCTGGTGTCCCGCCGATTCCCGCTTCGGTGTGCGCTTGATTCGCCAGCGCAGCCAAGCCGGTTGCATCGACGGCGAAACTTGGGGCTACGGCAAACGTGGCATTTGGGTTGACCGCGGCTGCCGTGCGGACTTCCGCGTCACCGGAGACTGGCAGTCCCGCGCCGCCGCATTCATCTACTGCCCCTCCGACGATATGGGGCCGCACTTCTGTCCCATCGACACGCTCGACGGCGTCTTCATCGTTCGCCAGCGCAGTGAAGCCGATTGCGTCTTCAACCGTACCTGGGGCTACTACCGCGACCGCATCTGGGTCGATCGTGGCTGCCGCGCCGACTTCGAGGTGATCGATCGCCGCGACAGCGAATGGCGCGAGTGGTCTCGCGACTGGGACGATGACGACCGCCGCGGCTGGGACCGTGATCACGGCCGTAATCGAGACCGGGACAGGGACCGTGACCGCAACGACTACGACCGAGATCGCGATCGCGACGATCGCCCTCCGTACATCCACTAACCTTGCGCGTGTGGGGGCGCAGCACGGCGGCGCCCCAGCTCCGCACAGTTTCAAATTGCACGGAGCATCTTCTGCTTTTGGGGCTGGGCTCATTCGGTTGCATACTGATCCCCGATTTGTGCCTCCCGCGTCCACGCGGTATCCTCAATCCGGAGGATTCAGCCAGGCGCATGCCTTTGCGAGCGAGGTCAGCTTTCTTTGCTTGGATCATAATGGTCGCAAGCGCCGGCTCCGCAGCCCGGGCACAGGCTCCTGCCGCGACCAAGAAGCCACCTTCTCCTTCAGGTGCGGCAGCTCCCGCCGCGCCGCAATCCAAGCACTATCCGATTCTTCTACTCGCCTCCGGAAATAATCCCGCATGGAGCTTGCGCATCGGACAAAAAGGTCCGGAACGCCTGGATCGTCCCGGATATCCGCCCATAACTCTCGAACCTGCCGAAGTCGCACACGACCCTTCCGGTGACGCCTGGACCTACCACGGCAAGGACACCGGGACCGGAACCGCGATAACTATCCACCTGTCGCGCGAAGCCTGCTTTGACGGCATGTCCGCAACGAAATACACATTTCGCGCGGTGGTCGAGCATCCCCAGCTCGGCACCCTGAGTGGCTGCGCGCGCATTGCCGCCGAATTATTTCCGCGCATCACCAACCAAATCGACGACGATGCGGACGACGCGGCCAAGAAAAAGCCCGCGCCCGAAACCACGGTGACCGGTTTCAAGCCACCCACCGCTGTGGCCTACATCAACTCGGCGGGAAAAATCGTCCTAAGCCGCGGAGCCGTGAAGAAAATCGTACCGTCTGCCGGGGCAGACCTCGCTCTATCCCACGACGGCAAAAAACTCCTTTACGTCCGCTCCGACTCCAAGTCCGGTCCCGACAGCACCATTGTCCTCTACGAATTCGACACCGGGCGCTCCCGCGATCTGGTTCATGGCAACGTTCGCCAGCCCTTCTGGTCGCCTGACGATTCCCGCATCGCCTATCTCACCAATTTGGATCAAAGATGGCAGGTGTGGACGCTCCAGGCAGCGGCACCGGAAACCCCCGCACCTCTTTACACTAACAATATCAATGCATTACAAGGCTGGATCGACGCGCACATTCTCCTCGCCACCGACCTGCAGAACGCATACTGGATCGCGGACGACGGCAAAATCACCCAAACTGCGCTCCTCCAAAATATCTACGGCTCCAGCTTCCAGATCCGCGACTCCGACACTATCCGCGTCAATCCCGGCAATCCCGACCTGCTTCTCGTTTCCGCCAGTTACACCGCCCCGCCTCCCGGCGCTCCGCCGGATGCGAGTCACCTCTCCGGAGGTCTTTTCCTTTACGAATTGCGCGCTAAACGCCGCGTCATCCTGACTCCGCCGGACCAATCCTCCAGCCACGGCGAATGGTCCCAAGACGGCGTTCAAGTTTTCTACACCGCCCGCCTCTCTTCTGGGCCCTCCTCGACGTATCGCATCTTCTGGGACGGCTCCGCCTCCAAGCGCTACACCCCCGCCACCACCTTCGTTATCGGCCAGTAGCCTTGGAGCCAGCGGCCACCGCAGAAACCTGTAGAAATCTGCCTCTGCTCCGAAACCAAGAACCAGCAACCAACAACTAAGGGTCCTATTAGCCGATACGCCGCCTCCCCTGGCAGTCAGGGACCGCCCCAACCGCCCCGAAGGCTATACTTTGACAATGGGTACCCCTGCGTCTCCGATTGAACCCCGGCAGGTGGGCATCCTCATCCTTGATGATGATGTCCAGAGCCAGGGAGCGCTGAAGCAGATCCTCGATTCTGAGGGCTGGCGTGTGCGCGTCGTGCCTGATATCAAGATGTTCCTCGCCGAGCTGCGCACCGGGGAGTGGTCCCTGGTCATTGCCAATGTGACCCTCACCGGCACGGACAGCCCCCTTTTCGTCACCCTACGTGAATTGACGAACGTCTCTGTCGAAGAAGGCGGCCGTCTGCGCGCCTTGTATCTCGTTCCAGAAGTAAGCGGCGACCAGTATACCGGCTCGCTGGAGCGCGCCAAGCTTCCGTACGTTTTGCGGCCCTTCCATCTGCACGATTTCCTGGAAAAGGTCAGCGATCTGCTGGTGGAAATAAAAGCGATCGACGCGCCGATTCGCCAGGTGCGCTACGAATTTGGGGAGCTGCGCAAAAAGAAGAAAAAAGCCGCCAAGTCCAACTCCATGTTCGCCTCCCGCGAGTCGTTTTCGTACACCGAAGAGGAAATCGCCGAATATGAACGCGAAGAAGGCGAAGCGCTGAAGAACAAACGGCCGAAGGGCCGCATCAATCTGGGCGACCCGAACGGCTGAACGGCCCGGCTTCCTCTCTTTAAGGTTTTTTCTCCCTCCGGCTATCTCTTCGCTTTCTTAGTTCTGTTTCCTTGCAAGAAATCTCAGCCGCCCCGTTCTAATTCCTGAGCAGGTCTTTCTTATTCCCTGCAAGGAGGTTCCATGCAACGCTCGCTTTTCGCTGTTGCCATTACCGCCCTGGCGGCCATCGCCACTCTTGGAGGCCTCGCTTTTGTTTGGGCTGCTCCAAACCCACATAAGGCCGCTTCCCGTGCGGAAGGCGATTGGCGCATCCTCGATCCAGTCGTCTACGAAAACATTGCGATTTTTCCCGTGGTTAGCGGCTCCTCGCAGGACACCAGCAGCTTTCTGACGCTGGAAGAAGGTCTCGCGAGCGGTGAAGTGATCGTCAGCGAGCGCGGGACTGTCCGCATGGTGCGCAACCGCGATGGAGTTCACACCATCCCGGATTACAGCGCAAGCGCCTCTGTAAACCAGCTCGTGCTCATCAACCGCAGCAAGCGTCCGCTGCTGCTGCTGGCCGGAGAACTGGTCAGCGGCGGCAAGCAGGATCGCATCATCGGCAAAGACCGCATCGTGCCGGTTGGAGCGGAACCGCTGCCGCTCGATGTCTTCTGCGTGGAGCACGGCCGCTGGACAGGCAGCAGTTCGCAATTCACGGCGGCGAAGACAATCGTGCATCCCAGCGTCCGCGAGCAGGCTGCGGTGAACCAAAAGCAAACCGAGGTGTGGGCTGCGGTTGCCGGAGGCACTATGGCCGGAGCATCCGGTTCCCCTTCCGCACCCAACGCTCCGGCAGCGCGTCTCAGCACTTCCGATCTCCAGGAAGCCATTTCTTCGGAGGCGCCGACGCAGTCTTACCGGAAAATTTACGAGTCCAGGCGTGTGGGCGGATCTGTCGACAGCTTTGTCGAGCAAGTGCAGAGACGATTCGCGCGCGCCACTTCCCGGCTGAAGGGTGAGCGCGTCGTCGGCGTGGTCGTCGCTTACGGTGGCGAAGTGGCGTGGAGCGACATATTCGCTTCCGGCGAACTCTTCCATCAATACTGGAGCAAGCTGCTGCGCAGTTACGCGGTGGAAGCGTTGGCGCGACCCACGCTGCGCGAGACTGCTTCCGTTGACGATGCTCGCGAATTTCTGCGCCGGCCCAACGGCCGCGAAGTGCAGGAGACCGAAGCCGGCGTGTATCGCTGGCGCGAAATCACGGAAGGCTCGTTGGCGCTGATCGAGCTGGATGCGTTGCAGCCGAAGACGATGATGTTGCACCGGCTTTTGCTGCATCGGACATAGTGAGCTAGCAGCGAGGGTTTCGTTTGTGGTCACCATTTTATTGCCGGCCGAGCTAAAGCCCGGCGCCTACAGTGCACCTCGGCGCTGGCCAGGCTGAAGGCCGGCCGCGATACGCACGGCGCTTTTGTCGGGCGTGCGAGCTAGCAGGTCCGCGATACTCAGGTGCGAAACTGGGTGCTGCACGTTCGGCGCGATTTCGGCTAGCGGCTCCAGTACGAAGCGGCGAAGATGCATACGCGGGTGCGGGACTTGCAGCTCTGGCCCGATGACTTCGTTGCCGTAGAGCAAGATGTCCATGTCGATCAGGCGCGGGCCTTTGGCGATTAGTTTCTTGCTGCCCATTTGTGCTTCGATTCCGCGCAACGCGTGCAACAGTTCTAGCGCTGCTAATTCCGTTTCCGCTTCTACGGCGCAATTCAGAAACCAGGGCTGGTCTAAATAATCGACCGGTTCCGTTTCGTACACAGATGACACGCGCACAACGTGAACCCGCGCATTGGCTAATGCGGCGATTGCGTCGCGAAGATTCTTTGCGCGGTCGTCCAGGTTCGAGCCAAGCGAGAGGTACACCGTTCTTTTCACGGGATCCGCCACAAGTGCCGTCTTGCGAAACTCTAGCAGAGGCGCGAAGGAAAAGAACAGTCGGCCGCAAACGCGCCAGCGAGGCGCTGGCGCCACGACGCAGCGTGTTCGGTGCGCTGTTCAACCATGGGTGGGCCCCCCCTGTGGTGACGGGAAGTATGTGCAATCGGATGAGGACACACGGGATAGAGGCGCCACGTGGCGCATGTGAAGGCGGACGCGAAAGAGATCTACCCCCCTCCCCCTCCCCTATGTTTTTCATAAGTGTTGATTCCAAGGGGAGTTAAAGTCCTTTGTTTTGATACACTTTTGCAAGTGTTGATTCTAAAGGTAGTTAAAGTTGCTGTTTCGGCGTTTTTGCAACAAGAAGGTAGAGGAAGGTAAGTGGGAGAGGGGTGTTGCTGGGGCAGGGCGCTGGTGATGGGGTGGGCTAAGCGGTGCTGAGGCGCCGATTTCATACGGCATGGTAGCACGGAACAGGAAAATTGTCAATAGAAATCTTTTACTTCTGAGATACTCTTTCGAACGAGTTGCTAAGTCATTTAAACACGGAGAGTTGTAAAGAAGGTGGGGTGGAAAGGTAACAAGGAGCCGAAGACCAGAAAAAGTCGGCCTGCTGCATCGGAATGACGGGAAAACTCAGATTCAGAAGAGGCGAGGCTGGCGGCGGGGGGCTTCGCGGTTGAAGTATTCGTAGGCGCGGGGGGTGGCTACGCGGCCGCGGGGGGTGCGGTCGATGAGGCCGATTTGCATGAGGTAGGGCTCGTACATTTCTTCGATGGCGTCTTCTTCTTCGCTGAGGGCGGCGGCGAGAGTGCCGACGCCGACAGGGCCGCCGCCGTATTTATCGACTAGGGCGAGCATTAAGTTGCGGTCGACTTCGTCGAGGCCGCTTTCGTCGATGCCGAGCATGGCCAGGGATTCCTGGGCGACGGCGCGGGTGATGCGGCCGGCGGCGCGCACTTCGGCGAAATCGCGAGCGCGGCGCAGGAGGCGATTGGCGACGCGCGGCGTTCCACGGCAGCGGCGGGCGATTTCTTCGGCGCCGCCTTCGTCCATCTCGATGGCGAGAATTTTGGCGGAGCGATGCAGGATGACCAGCAAATCTTCTGGCTCGTAAAAATCGAGGCGATGGACGATGCCGAAGCGGGAGCGCAGCGGGGCGGTGATGAGTCCGGCGCGGGTCGTGGCGCCGATAAGAGTGAAATGGCCGAGGGGAAAGGGATGAATGCGCGCGCCCGGGCCCTGGCCGATGATTAGGTCGACGCGAAAATCTTCCATGGCGGGGTACAGGACTTCTTCGACCGCGGGTTGGAGGCGGTGGATTTCGTCGAGGAAGAAGACTTCTTTTGCTTCCAGAGAGGTGAGGATGGCGGTGAGGTCGCCTTTGCGGTCGAGGAGCGGACCGGCACTGGTCTTGATGGGGACGTTCAATTCGTTGGCGATGATTTGCGCAAGGGTGGTCTTGCCGAGGCCGGGAGGGCCGTAGAGCAGAACGTGGTCGAGGGATTCGCCGCGAGTGCGGGCGGCTTCGATGGCGATCTGGATGTTTTCCTTAACGCGCTTTTGGCCGATGTATTCGTCTAGGCGCTTGGGGCGGACGCTGGCTTCGATGCGGAGGTCCTCGTCAATCGCCGCGCCGGAGACGATTCGTGTGGGTTGGCGTTGGGACATCATGCGTTTGGCGGTGGAGTCGGGCATGCAGGCAAAACATTAACACAGAGTGCACGGAGGGCGGAGCACGGAGAGCACAGAGAAGAGAGAAAAGATAACGCGCCCTTCGATGCTCAGGGTAAAGAGACGCAGAGGGCGCTGAGGAAACGCAGAGAAGAGCTTCAGGCACCGGCGCGGGTGGAGCGGCCTTTGGGGGTGCTTAGGGATTGCAGGGAGGCGCGCAGGAGCTTCTCGAAGCTGGCGGTGCCGGCTTCGTGCTTGGCTTCGGCGACTGCGGATTCCGCGGCGCGGGCGTCGTAGCCGAGGTTGACCAGGGCGGAGAGTACATCGGCTTCGGCTCCTGCGGGGGAGGAGGCTGCGGGCTTTGCCGCTTCGACGGCGACGGCGTCTAGCTTGTCCTTCAGCTCGACTACGATGCGCTCGGCGGTCTTGCGGCCGACGCCGGGGATGCGCGTGAGGCGCGCCAAATCGCCGCCGCGAATGGCGGGGACTAATTCTTCTACGCTCATGCCGGACAGAATTTTGAGGGCGAGAGAGGGGCCGACGCCGGAGGCGGAGAGCAATAGCTCGAAGAAGTGCTTTTCGCGGGAGGAGAGGAAGCCGTAGAGCGAGAGGGCGTCTTCGCGCACATGGGTGTGGATTAGCAGGGTGACTTCGGTGTGCAAGTCTCCGAGGGAGGCGAACGTGGAGAGCGGCACCTGCACGAGGTAGCCGACGCCGCCGACATCGACGAGGACTTGATTCGGGCGCTTGTCGGTGAGACGTCCGCGAAGCTGGCCAATCATCGGAGAAGAGTATTCAGCACGGCGGGGGGAGTGTCAACGCGGGGGCAGCCGGGCGGGTGCGAATGTCACGCGAATATCTGCAATTGGCCCGTTTTATCAGTGGCGGGTGGGAAAACGAGAGGGGGTCTGCTAGAATGATGGCTTGCATTTTGAACATTTTCGGTGGATTGAATAGGAATACTTATGGCGATGAAGTGTGAATTGTGCGGCAAAGGGCCGCATTTTGGAAACGTGATCAGCCACGCGAACAACACGCGGCGGCGGCGGTGGAATCCGAATTTGCGTCGCGTGCGCGGATTGGTGAACGGCGCGAAGAAGCAAATGCGGGTTTGCGCGGCGTGCATCCGCGCGGGCCGCGTGAAGAAAGCTGCCTGAGCACCTCCTTGAATTCTTCCCTTCTTACAAAGACAGCCCCTTCGGGGCTGGGACGGACTAAAGCCCGCCCCTACACATGCCCCGACGTGCGCCTCAGTACGGCGAGATTGACGCGAGTGGCGGTGTTTTTGCCGCTGGGCGCGCTGATCCTTTTTGGTGGGGCGGGCTGCAAGGAGCGGAAGCAACCGGCGCCGGACGTGTGGGCGACGGTGAACGGGCAAGAGATCAAGCGGGATGACGTCGATAAATTTTACCGGACGCGGGTGAGCCCGGAGGGGCAGGAGCCTTCACAGGAAGAGGCGCTGTCGCTGAAGCTAAACGTGTTGGATGAGCTGATTAACAACGAGATTTTGCTGGAGCGCGCGAAGAAATTGAATTTGGAGGCCAGCGACGGCGAGGTCGAGGACAAATTCACGGAGCTGAAAAGCCCGTTTACGGAAGACGAGTTTCAGCGGCAGTTGAAGGAGCGCGGCGTCTCGGTGGACGACTTGAAACGCGATTTGCGGCGGCAACTTTCGATTCAGAAGCTGCTGAACCGCGAAGTGGTGGCGAAGATCACCATTACCGACCAGGACGTGGCGGAATTTTACAACACCAACAAGGCGCAGTTTAATGTGGCCGAGCCGCAGTATCGCATCGCGCAGATCGTGGTGACGCCGCGCAAAGAGCCGCAAGTGCGCAACCGCAAGAACGACGACGCCACGAACGAAGCGGAAGCGCAGCGCAAAGTGAAAATGTTGATGGACCGGCTGAACAGCGGCGCGGATTTTGCGCAATTGGCGATGGATTATTCCGAGGATATGAACACGACGACGACGGGTGGAGATTTGGGGTATGTGCCGGAGTCGGCCTTGAACCAGTCGGATCCGGCGCTGAAGAAAATGGTGATGGGCATGAAGCCGGGGCAGGTAAGTCCGCCGCTGCAATTGAAGGAGGGTTACCGGATTTTGAAACTGGTGGCGCGCGAGTCGCCGGGGCAACGCGGGACCAGCGATCCGCAGGTGCAGCAGACGATTCGCGACACGCTACGCAACCGCAAAGAGCAATTGCTGCGCGCGGCGTATCTGGCGATTGCGCGCGACGAAGCGCGGGTGAGCAATTATCTGGCCGAGCGGGTGATCGAGGCGGCCGGCAAACTCCCCGAAGCGGCGAAGACCGCCAAGCCCGCAAAAGGCATCGTGCCCTAATGGCGGTTGTGAGTTTTTGGTTTCAGTCAATCCAGGCGAGGACTTCGCCGGCGTTTACGGGCTGGCCTTCCTTCACTAACAGGCGCTCGACAGTGCCGCTCTTGGGTGAGCGAATTTCGTTTTGCATTTTCATGGCTTCCACCACGATTAGTCCCTGCCCCGCCTCAACTTTTTCTCCCGCTTGAACTAAGACACGAACGATTTTTCCTGGCATGGGCGCCAGGATTTGCTGGCGGCCTTCGGCTTCGAGGGCGCCGTGGCGGCGGCCGCGCCACGCGCGGGGATCGAGCACTTCGGCGGTGAATTCGCGGTGGGCGGTTTGCAGGGTGAGCGCGCCAGTGGGGGTGGGCGCGATGCGCACTTCATACGATTTTCCGTTAAGGAGAATGGAGAAGATGTTGGCGGCGATTTCGACGGCGTCGGCGTCGAGCGATTCACCGTCGAGAGAAATGCGCCAGCGTTCGGCTTCGCGAATGACCTTGACAGCGCGGGTCCGGTTGTCTATGCGCACTGCGATTTTCACGGTGTGCGGTCCAGTTGGTCGCGGCGGGCTTCTTGTTTCCAGCGAGAGGGCGTATCTTGTGCCGACTGCGGGGAGAAGTTTTTTTGCGACTGCGAATATTGCCACAAGGCAGCAGCGATGGCGGCAGCGTCCGCTGCGCCGCTAGCGTTTTCGGAGACAGTGTGTTTTTTTCGCGCGAGAAGTAGGTCGAGCCATTTGGTGTGAATTTCGCCGCGAAGAAAATCGGGTTCGGAGAGGACGCGGCGAAAAAGGCCGGCGTTGGTTTTGATGCCGGTGATGGTGTATTCGTCGAGGGCGCGGCGCAGGCGGGCGATAGTTTCTTCGCGGGAGTTGCCCCAGGCGATGAGTTTGCTGAGCAGGGGATCGTATTCGTTGGGGACGGTCCAACCTTCGTAGACGCCTTCGTCGAGGCGAATGCCGGGACCGCTGGGGGCGTGGCGGGAGAGAATTTTACCGGGCGAGGGGAAGAAATTGTTGTCGGGATCTTCGGCGTAGAGGCGCACTTCCATGGCGTGGCCGCGGGGCGTGATGGTTTCCCATTCGAAGGGGAGGCGATGGCCGGCGGCGATGGCGATTTG
>Ga0137390_10005491_pt1 | contig 10716 bp, 10 predicted proteins | sample 15con2h24AmetaG_FD_104937 | JGI IMG/M metagenome (GOLD analysis project Ga0137390, IMG submission 104937) | Vadose zone soil microbial communities from Angelo Coast Range Reserve, California, USA - 15con2h2.4A metaG | ecosystem: Environmental > Terrestrial > Soil > Vadose zone > Saprolite... | reverse complement strand
TTACGACGGGTTAGTCATCGAAGTGAATGGAGAATAATCCATTAATATCCTTGAATTGAAAAATTTTCTTCATTTAATAAATGAAGAAGGACAAAGGGAGTCCGGCCGCCGCTTGTTCCTGACCGGCAGCCTGGCGGCCTGCTTCCTGGGCGCGCCGGCGCTTGCCCAGGACAAACTCGATCCCGGCGGTCTGACGTTTCGCGACTTTTCCAGCAACGACAATGGCGCGAGCTTCAGCCGCGGCGACCCCATGATCGCCGGCGGTCCCAACCAGGTGTCATCGAAGATTGCCGCGATCGAGAGCGACAAAGGGCTGGCCCGGATCCAGTTCAGCTCGATCCGGGTCGAGCTGGCGGTGCCGCTGGGCTGGCAGGCGACCGAGGATTGGGAGCGAGGGGTCGCCTATAGCAGCGACAAGCGCTACCGCGTGATCGTATGGCGCGTCGACTTCGCCTATGAGGGCGTCAAAGACGCCGAGCACTACGCCGCCACCAAGAGCGGCTCCATCCAGGCCCGTCGTCCGACCGTCCGTGCCCAGGCGCGCAAGCTGGGCGACGGCACGTTCCTGATCGTCTACGAGAACGCCACCAGGGCCCAGGGCGACAGCGAACCAAGAGTGGTGTTCGATCTCGTAGTCCCAAGGCCGGGCAACCCGAAGGAAGGCGTCCTGGTCACCTTGGGCGTTCCCGCCAGCGAAGCGGCGCGTGGTCTGCAGCTAATGGCACTCTTAAAGGCAAATATAAGGATTAGCTGGTAATATGGTGTTTCTTCGAATCTATTTATATTTGTCATAATACATATTATACGATAAACGGAGATGAGTGCAAACCCCATAGCGTCCGACCGTCCCACGGCGGACTCGCTGCCCCACGAGCCGATGGCCCGCCTGCTCGCGGTCATGGCGTGGCTGCGCGATCGCCAGCACGGCTGTCCGTGGGACGTCGACCAGACCTTCCGCACCATCGCGCCGTATACCATCGAAGAGGCCTACGAGGTGGCCGACGCCATCGAGCGCGACGACCTTCCGGGGCTCAAGGAAGAGCTGGGCGATCTTCTGCTGCAAGTCGTTTACCACGCCCAGATGGCACGCGAGGCCGGCGCCTTTAGCTTCGCCGACGTGGCGGCCGCCGTCGCCGACAAGATGGTCGACCGCCATCCCCATGTCTTCGGCGACACCCGGATCGCCACGGCCGAGGCCCAGACCGTGTCGTGGGAGGCTCGCAAGGCCGCCGAACGGGCGGCCAGGAAGGGCGGCGCCGCCGACGAGCCGGCGGCCGGTGCGCTCGATGGCGTGGCGCGCGCCCTGCCCGCCCTGTTGCGGGCCGAGAAGATCCAGAAGCGGGCGGCCCGCGTGGGCTTCGACTGGAAGCAAACCGGTCCTGTCATTGACAAGATCGAAGAGGAGCTGGGCGAGCTTCGCGCCGAACTTGCTGCCGGAACCGTCGACCAGGCCCGGCTGACCGACGAATTGGGCGACGTCCTGTTCGCGGTGGCCAACCTGGCGCGCCACTGCAAGGTCGACCCGGAGGCGGCCCTGCGCGCCACCAACGACAAGTTCGAGCGCCGCTTTCGCTATATCGAGCGGCAACTCGCCGAAGCCGGCCGCAAGCCGGTCGACGCCAGCCTCGAGGAGATGGAAGCGCTCTGGCAGGAGGCCAAGACGCGCGTCTAGGGCTTCGGCAGCTCCGCCAGCAGCGGCAGGCGCACTGCCTCGAACAGCATCCTCGCCTCATCCAACGCGTTAGGATCGGCCGCAGCGATCAGGCCGGCGTTGATCGGTTGTGCCGGCGCATAAGGCTGGCCGTCGAACCGCACGGCATCGCCGCCCGCCTCTCTCAGCATCAGCGTGCCGGCGGCATGGTCCCACGACTTGGTCATGCGATAGAGGCTGAAGTCCGCCCGGCCGGACAGGATTTCGAGATATTCGGCACCCGCACAGCTCAAGGTCGACAAACGGCCGAACTGTTGGCGCTTTGCTGCCGGAAGCTGACGGTCAAACTCCTTGCGGAACTTGTAGCCAACGAAGCCGATGAGCGGCCGGTCGGCGTGCGCGCCACGGACCGGCGTGCCCTCCAAGGTCACCCCCTGCCCGCGCAGCGCCACCGCCATCTGCTGGCGCGGCACGTCGAGGATCCAGCCGGCGACCGCCGCCCTGTCCTGCACCAGGCAGACGATCATGGCGAAGCGATCCTTGCCGGCGGCGAAGTTCGCCGTGCCGTCCAGCGGATCGACGATCCAGCACGCCTCGCCGGGCCGTGCGATCAGATCGACCAGGCCGGGGTCTCTCTCCGCCGCCTCCTCGCCGACCACGGGCACGCCGGGCAGGATCTTGGCGAGACCGGAAGCCAGGCGCTGCTCGGAGAGCTCGTCGGCCACGGTGACGAAGTCACCGGGGCGCTTCAGCCGGATGTCTTCCTTGGCGAGCATGCGAAAGCGCGGCGTCAGCTCCGCCGCGGCCGTCTCGCGCATCAGTTCGGCGACCCGCTCAGAATCGCCGGGACCCAGCATGCGTTAGCCGACGATACCGAACAGGTCTTCTTCCTTGAGGATCACATGATCGGCGCCGTCGAGCTTCACTTCGGTGCCCGACCACTTGCCGTAGATCACCTTGTCGCCGACCTTGACGCCGAGCGGCTGCAGGCGGCCGTCTTCCAGCCGCTTGCCTTTGCCGACGGCCACGACCTCGCCCTGCATGGGTTTTTCCTGGGCGGTGTCGGGGATGATGATGCCGGCCTTGGTCTTGGTCTCGGCGGTCGTCGGCTTCAGCAGCAACCGATCGTGCAAGGGCTTGAATTTCATGGTGTTTCCTTCGCCTGGACTGAGCCGCTTATAGGGAGCGGCAGCGCTTTGTGTCAACGCGCCAAGCGCCGCTCGAACTGCGCCGAAGCGGCGGCATCGAGGGCTACGGTGAGCAGCGCCAACTCGCCGTCGTCGCGGCGGCTGCGCACCTCGCCGTGGCGGTAGAGCCAGGCGATCGTCGCGCCATCGCTGAGCGGCACCGCCACTTCGCGCGCCTCGCTCGTCTGGAGGAAATCGCCGATCGCCTCCATGAGCTGATCGACGCCCTCGCCGGTCGCGGCCGAGACCGGGTACTGGCGGGCCCGCTCCGCTCCGGTGGCACAGCGGGTCTGCAAGGTGCGCCGGTTTTCCGGCGGCAGCGCATCGATCTTGTTCAGCGCCTCGATCAGCCGGTTCCCCTGCCCCTCCTCGATCGCTCCCAATTCGCGCAGCACCGTCTCGGCGTCGGCGCGTTGCTGCTCGGTATCGGGATGGGAGATGTCGCGCACATGCACGATCAGGTCGGCCTCGATCACCTCCTCCAGGGTCGCCCGGAAGGCCGCGACCAGGTGCGTCGGCAGGTCGGAGACGAAGCCCACGGTGTCGGAGATCACGCAGTCCTTGCCACCCGGCAGCTTGATCGACCGCATGGTGGGATCGAGGGTGGCAAACAGCAGGTTCTTGGCCACGACGCCAGCGCCGGAGAGGCGGTTGAACAGCGTCGACTTGCCGGCATTGGTGTAGCCCACCAGCGCCACGGTCGGCAGGCGCGCCTTGCGCCGGCCGACGCGATTGACGGCGCGCGTACGCCGCACGCCTTCGAGATCGCGCTTGATCCTGACGATGCGCTCGCCGATCAGCCGGCGGTCGATCTCGATCTGCGATTCGCCGGGGCCGCCCAGGAAGCCGAAACCGCCGCGCTGGCGTTCCAAGTGGGTCCACGAGCGGACCAGACGACCACGCTGATAGTCAAGCGCCGCCAGCTCGACCTGCAGGCGGCCCTCATGCGTGCGGGCGCGGGCGCCGAAGATCTCCAGGATGAGGCCGGTACGGTCGATGACCTTGGCCTGCCAGGCCTTTTCGAGATTGCGCTGCTGCACGGGCGTCAACCTGTCGTCGACGATCACCAGACCGATGCCCTGCACTTCCACGGCGGCCTTCATGCGCTCGACGACGCCCTTGCCGACCAGCGTGGCGGGCGTCAGCCGGCGCAACGGCGCGGTCTCGGCCAGGCGCACGTCGAGGTCGATCGCCCGGGCAAGCCCGACCGCCTCCTCGAGCTTGGCCTCGCGATCGCGCTCCTCGCCGCGGGCGTTGGACGCGTATGGGCTGAGCACCGCCGCCACCGTGGCCGGCCGCGCGGTGTCCACTGCCTTGCGCTTGCCTCTGTGCTGTCCGTTGTGCTGGAGATCTTCGCTCAAATCAGCCTGCTGCTTCGGCTTTGTCCCCGTCGAACAGCTGCACCGGCGTGACTGGCATGATGGTCGAGATCGCATGCTTGTAGACAAGCTGCGAGTGGCCGTCGCGGCGCAGCAGCACCGAGAAGTTGTCGAACCAAGTGACGATCCCCTGCAGTTTGACGCCGTTCACCAGGAAGATCGTGACGGGCGTCTTGTTCTTGCGCAGGTGGTTCAGGAAGACATCCTGAACGTTCTGTGCCTTTTCGCTCATGTTCTTGGCCTCTTGCTGGGCGGCCGGCTGCCGGAAGGTCGCCGGTTTGAAAGGCGCGGGACTTTTACCCGCTCCCGAGTTCCGTCAAATATAGGGGCCGATCGGTTCAAAGCAATGCCACCAGATCATGACAATTGCGTACCCTGAGGCGCGGCGGATGCTCTAGCAGAGGGCCCGACAATTGTTCCAGGCCGCCGACGAGAACGGGCAAACAGCCCGCAGCATGGGCACATTTGAGATCGGCCGGGGTATCGCCCACCATCCATACCGTTTCACCGGGGGCAATTCCCGTGCCATCGAGGGCGCGAAAGATGGGATCGGGCGCCGGCTTGTCGCGCAGACAGTCCTTGGCGCCGACCGCGCGCGAGACCCAACGCTGCCAGCCGAGATGGGCGAGCTCGGCCCGCAGATTCTCTCCCACCTTGTTGCTTACAACTGCGACATAGCAGCCAAGCGCGTGGCAGCGCGCCAGCAACGTGTCGGCGCCCGGCAGCGGCTCCAGCCGATCCAAGTGGATGCGGTAAAACGTCTCGTAGAAGATCCGCTCCGCCTCGCCGGCGCGCACTCCGAACAGACCGGGGAAGAGGTCGCGCAACGAGCCGTGGGCGCGCTCGCGCACCTCGTCGGCCGTCCACGGCGGCAAGCCCAGCGCCGTGAAGGTGTCGTGATAGCACTCGACGATGGTCGGCCAGGTGTTGACCAGCGTGTTGTCCCAGTCGAACAGCACGGCGCGCGGCGGCTTGAGATCGGCCGGCAGCGTCACGTCACCGCCTCGCCCGTGGCCGCGAAGCGCACGTATTCCTCGCGCAGTCGTCGCGCCGTCGGCCCGACCTTGCCGTTGCCTACTGTCTCGCCGTCGATCTTCACCACCGGCGTGACGAACGACGTGGCGCTGGTGATGAAGGCCTCCTTCGCCTTCTTGGCTTCGGCCAACGTGAACGGCCGCTCGACGAGCTTGAGCTGGAGCGCGCCGGCCAGCGACTTCAGCGTGAGCCGCGTGATGCCTGCCAGGATGCCGGTGTCGGTCTGACGCGTCACCAGCTCGTCGTTTTGCGTCACGATCCAGGCGTTGGTCGAGGCGCCCTCGGTGACCTTGCCCTCGTCGTCGATCAGCCAGGCCTCATAGGCGCCGCTTTCGCGCGCCGCCTGCTTGGCGAGCACGTTGGGCAGCAGCGCCACGGTCTTGATGTCGCAGCGCTCCCAGCGGATGTCGGGCTGGCTCTTGACCGCGATACCGGGCCCCGGATCGGCTTCGGCGCGCTTGGTGTTCTTGGTCGTCAGAACCAGCGCCGGCTTGACGGGCGTCGTCGGGAAGGCGTGATCGCGCCGCGCCACGCCGCGCGTGATCTGCATGTAGACCAGCCCGTCGCGCAGCCGGTTGCGGCGCATCAGCTCGCGGATGATGAAGCCCAGCGTCGCCCGCGACACCGGCGAGCCGATGCGAAGCTCGCGCAACGAACGATCGAGGCGGTCGATGTGCGGCCCCTCGTCGATCAACCGGCCGTCGCGCACGCCGACCACCTCATAGACGCCGTCGGCCAGTTGATAGCCGCGGTCCTCGATATGGACGGTGGCCTGACGATGATCGACATAACGTCCATTGACGTAGGCGTAGCGCGCCATGACACGATCCTCGGATTACGAGCCGGCGGCTTCGCTGCGCTCGTCTGGCGCGCCGCCATGAAGCCCCAGCGACTTCAGCTTGCGGTGCAAGGCTGAGCGTTCCATGCCGACGAAGGTGGCGGTGCGCGAGATGTTGCCGCCGAAGCGCGTGACCTGGGCCAGCAGGTATTCGCGTTCGAACACTTCGCGGGCGTCGCGCAGCGGCAGCTGCATGATCTCGCCGCCCTTCTCCCAGCGCAGCACCGACGGCGCGTCCTCGCTCACGTCGTTGGGCAGCACGTCGGCCCGGATCGGCCCACCGCCCGCGGGGGCGAGGATCAGCAGCCGCTCGATGACATTGCGCAGCTGACGGACATTGCCGGGCCAGTCGTGGCCCTGCAGGGCGGCCAGCGTGTCCTCGCCGATGGTGCGGGTCGGCAGGCCGGTCGCGTCGGCCACGCGCCGCAGCAGGTCGGCGGCCAGCTCGGGAATGTCCTCGCGGCGCTCGCTGAGCGGCGGCACGCGCAAGGCCACCACATTCAGCCGATGGAACAGCTCCTCGCGGAAGGCGCCGGCCGCGATCTCGTCCTGCAGGACGCGGCCGGTCGAGGCCAGCACGCGCACGTCGACCTCGACTCGCGTCGTGCCGCCGTCGCGGGTGAAGGACTGCTCCTGCAGCACGCGCGCCAACCTGCTCTGCAGCGCCAGCGGCAGGTCGGCGACTTCCTTGAGCAGCAGCGTGCCGCCATGCGCCATTTCGAAGGCGCCGGTGACGCGCAGTGCATCCGCCCCGCTGTCGCCGTCGGTACCGAACAGCTCGATTTCGAGTCGCTCGGCGGGCAACGCCGAGCAGTTCACCACGACGAAGTGCCCATCGGCCCGCTTCGAGCCCTGGTGGATCAGCCGCGCCACGGTTTCCTTGCCGGTGCCCGACGGACCGCTGATCAGCACCCGGCTGCCGGTCGGCGCCACCCGCTCGATCTGGGTGCGGACATTGGCCGCGGCACTGGAAGAGCCGACGAACGTCACCTCGCCGCCGGCGCGGCGGCGCAGGCTGGCGTTCTCGCGCCTCAGCCGGTCGGCCTCGATGGCGCGATCGACCACCAGCAGCAGGCGGTCGGCCTTGAAGGGTTTTTCGATGAAGTCGTAGGCCCCGGTCTTGATCGCCGAAACAGCGGTATCGATCGTGCCGTGGCCGCTGATCATCACCACGGGAACCGGCGGTTCCTCGCGGCGGATGACCTCGAGAAGCTGCAGCCCGTCGAGCTCGCTGCCCTGCAGCCAGACGTCGAGGATCACCAGCGCAGGCCGGCGATGGCGCACGGCATCGATGGCCTCGGTGCTGTTGTGGGAGCGGCGGGCGGTATGGCCCTCGTCCTCCAGGATGCCCGCGATCAGCGTGCAGATGTCGCGTTCGTCGTCGACGATAAGAATATCGTGGGCCATGACTCTTCAAACTGTCCGCGACGTTGTTGGCGGATCATTGTGCAGCTGTCGCATGCGGGCGAGCCGACGCGATTTCCTTCGCGTCCCGCCGGAATACCAGACTGATGCGCGCACCGCCACCCTCGCGGTCATCCAGGACGAGATGGCCGCCATGATCTTCCATGATCTTCTTGACGATCGCGAGTCCCAAGCCCGTGCCTTTGCTGCGGGTGGTCATGTACGGTTCGGTGAGGCGGTCGCGACCTTCCTTCGGCAGGCCGTTGCCGTTGTCCTCGACGATGATGTGCACCGTGGCGTCGTCGTCGCGCAGGGTGAGCGTGATCTCGCCCGGCGGTAATGTGCGTCCCGGCCCGGCCTGCCTGCCTTCGATGGCCTCGGCCGCGTTCTTCAGGATGTTGGTCAGCACCTGCGCGATCTGGCGCCGGTCGCAGACCAGAGGCACCGGATGATCCGGCAGAGCGGAGACGTAGCGGATCTCCGGATTGCCGCTGCGCTGGAGGAACAACGCCTGCTGGCAGAGCTCCTTGGCATCCTCGGGCTGCACCGTCGGGCGCGGCATGCGGGCGAACGACGAGAATTCGTCGACCATGCGGCCGATATCCCCGACCTGACGGATGATGGTGTCGGTGCAGATCGAGAACGTCTCGGGATCGTCCTTGATCTGCTTCAGGTAGCGGCGCTTCAGCCGTTCGGCGGAGAGCTGAATTGGCGTCAGCGGGTTCTTGATCTCGTGCGCGATGCGCCGCGCCACGTCGCCCCAGGCCGCCATGCGCTGCGCCGACATCAGGTCGGTCACGTCGTCGAAGGTGACCACGGCGCCGGCGTCGGAGGCGGCACTGATGCGGACCAGCAGGATGCGGCGCGTGCCGCGATGCAGGATCTCGACTTGGCCCTGGGTCACGCGGTCCGGCCGCTCGGCCGCCTGGGCAACCAGCGGCACCAGCTCGGCCATGACGCCGGTCAACGGCCGGCCGAGCACGCCGTCCTCGGGCAGCGCCAGAAGCTCGAGCGCCGAGCGGTTGCTGCGCGTGATCGTGCCCGCGCCATCGACGCTCAACACGCCGGCCGAGACCCCGGCCAGGACCGCGTCGGTGAGCCGGCGTCTGGTGTCGAGCTCCTTGTTGGCGTCGACCAGCTCTTCGCGCTGCTGCTCGATCTGGCTCGCCATGCGGTTAAATGAGCGGGCGAGCTGGCCCAGTTCGTCGTTGGGCGGCCCCTCCTCGACCCTCGCCGTGAGATCGCCGCCGCGCACCCGCTCGGCCGCCGACATCAGGCCGCCAATCGGCTCGGTGAGGCGCGAGGCGAACAGGACGGCGAGCCACACCGCCGCCAGCAGCATCAGGAGGGCGATGGCACCGCAGGTCAGAAAGATGAAGAGCTGGCTACGCTGCATCGCCTGCTCGATCTGTGAATAGAACGAGCCTGCCAGCTGGATGCTCTTGATGTAGTCGACGACCCTGAGGTCGACGGCATGGCCGGTCACCAGGAAGAGCGGTTCACCGACGAAAAGCTGCATGGTGAAGTAGGCGCCGGTAGGCGATGGGATCTCGACTGGGCGGGCCTGGCTGACTGCCTGCCAGAGGAACTGTGCTGGCGGCACCGGATCCTTCAGGCTTACCATTTCCGGCGCGATGGCGCGAGCGATCACGCCGTTGTCGGCGTCGATGACGACCGCCTCGATCATCGGCCGGCCCTCGATCAGCCGTTCCAGCAGCTTGTTCGTCGGGTCGACCTCGCGGACGCCGTCGACCCCCACACCCTGCAGGGGGCCGGCAATGGCGCCGATATCGCGTATGATCTCCTCCTCGCGCGCCTGTCGCACCGGCTCGCCGATCGCCCGCGCCGCTTCGTACGAGGCTTGGGCGGGCTTCACCACGAAGTCCGTCAGGTTGAGGACCACGAACGACATGATGATCGCCACGATCAGCGTGGGCGTGATGGTGAAGACGCTGCATACCAGCACGAGGCGCATGTGAAGGCGCGAACCCGCGGCGCCGCGCCGGCGATCGAGCAAGAGTTGCGTCAGGCGCATCGCGAGCAGCGCGACCAGCGCCACCGCGACCACGAGGTCGGCCACCAGCAGCCCGATGATCCAGCCGCGGGTATTGAAGGAGGTTGGGGCGAATCCCGCCAGCCAGGCGTAGGTGGCGGCACCGGCAAGGATGGCGAGCACGGCCAGCGAGCCTGCCGCGACGCGGCCGCTTAGCCCGCGGCGGATCGCGCTCATCCAATCGCCCAAGCGTGGAACGCCCAGCGCAGCTGTCACTAGATCACCCGCCTCGGCGAACCTGCGGCGTACGCACCACGGGGACGTCAAGGTCCTTTATCTTCTTGCGCAACGTATTGCGATTGAGCCCCAGGAGGCGGGCGGCGCGCAACTGATTCCCGCGCGTTGCCCCAAGGGCCAAGGACAAGAGCGGCCGTTCGACCTCGGAAATGACACGATCGTACATGCCGTCCGGCGGCAGGCGGTCGCCATGGGAGGCAAAAAGCACCTGCAAATGCCGGTCGACGGCGTCGGCCAGGGAGACGGCGGCGGTCGTGGCGTCAGCCTGGGGTCCGGGGTCGATGGCGGAAACCGCGTCGGCCAACTCCGCTTCGATCGTCTCGACGCCGATCACCTCTTCCGAGTAAAGCGCCGACAGCCGGCGCACCAGGTTGACCAGTTCGCGGACGTTGCCCGGCCAACGATGCTGCTTCAAGCGCGCCATCGCCTCCGGCGAAAGCACCTTTGCCGGAAGCCCGTCGGCGGTCGCCGCCCGCAGAAAGTGGTTGGCGAGCTCGGGGATGTCGTCGAGCCGCTCGCGCAGCGGTGGCAGGCGGATCGGCACCACGTTCAGGCGATAGAACAAGTCCTCGCGGAACAGGCCCTGCTGGATCAGCCGCCGCAGGTCGCGATGCGTGGCCGCGACGATGCGCACGTTGGCCTTGATCGGCGTCCGCCCGCCGACCGTCATGTACTCGCCTTCCTGCAGGACGCGCAGCAGGCGGGTCTGCGCCTCGGGCGGCATGTCGCCGATCTCGTCGAGGAACAGCGTGCCGCCGGACGCCTGCTCGAACTTGCCGGCCGAGCGCTGGACGGCGCCGGTGAAAGCACCGCGCTCGTGGCCGAACAGCTCGCTTTCGATCAGCTCGCGCGGGATCGCCGCCATGTTGAGGGCGACGAAAGGACCTTTGCGGCGCTTGCCGTAATCGTGCAGCGCGCGCGCCACCAGCTCC
>Ga0137390_10005486_pt1 | contig 10717 bp, 16 predicted proteins | sample 15con2h24AmetaG_FD_104937 | JGI IMG/M metagenome (GOLD analysis project Ga0137390, IMG submission 104937) | Vadose zone soil microbial communities from Angelo Coast Range Reserve, California, USA - 15con2h2.4A metaG | ecosystem: Environmental > Terrestrial > Soil > Vadose zone > Saprolite... | reverse complement strand
TCGCAACCGCAGCCAGAAGCCACCCAACTGCAGCTAGCTTCCACCAGTCTCGTGCCCAATCCGCCGCCTCAACCTCCGGCAGACGACATCCAATCCCCATACATCCACCGCGCTAGCGGCTTAGTGCAAATCGCCGTATCCACACCGCTCCGCTCCAGCACTCCTGGAACCCGAGCCTCCCTGCTCGCGGAGCACTGTCGATACGGCACTAGAGATTTGTCGCCAATTGAGAAACGCTCGGATTTCAGCAATTGTAGTGGGATGCCTGTTCCCCCACGCAGGGCGTTCCACAAGACTGGTCCGCAGGAACTTGGGAATTAGTTGGGAACATAAATGGATCGAACCCGGTCAGACCGCGGTGTAAGAAGGTTTCTCACTCGGCAACCTGGATCGTTCTTGACTGTCGACTCTCTCCAATCCGATCGCAAGATTTCCTGAGACAGGACGAGTCGCTCACGAAAAGCAAAGGCGATTTTCCATCTGATATGTTGTTAGGGAATAATTCTGCCTCTGATTGGGAGATTGCACGCCAGTGATAGCACGAGATCTTATCGATCGGTTGGCGGAACACAAAACCCTGAGCGCAGCGCCCCGGAGGGAGCTGGAGTGGCTGGTAGCACACGGGTCCATTCGAAAGCTGAATACTGGCGAAGTGTTGAGTGTGAAGGGTGTCCAGGTGGACGCTCTTTACATCATTCTTTCCGGGCGACTGGCTTTGTTCGTCGATCGGGGTGCCGGGCCGAACAAGGTCATTGAGTGGCGCGAAGGAGATGTAGTCCGTATTCTGAGACGACCCCCGGTACCCAAGGGGTAGGGAGGGGTCACTCGACGCTGATGCGCCGGTTAGAGTCCGCCCGCGCCGTCACAAATGCGACAGCGCACAAAACATGCAAGGGGGATGCCTCAGGCAAGACATTCAATCGCGCGATGCGGGGAGCTTAGGGTGTGTTCAAGCCATCTCCTGCAGCGTGTAGGCCGGAATGATGGAGGTGAGCGGTTCAGGTTTGTAGGTGTTGATCTCGCGCTGTTAGGTAGAGGGTGCTGACTCGCGATTTCGCTCCAAGTAGAAAACAGGTAATCTCGTCGATTTTGAGCTTGGACGGGTCGAGCTTTGGGCTGGCTTCTCCGATGGCGGGCGGTGTGCCGCCGCTCCAGCCAAAGTGCATGGCCTCATCTCCGAGCAGCGTAATGTAGACGGCCCGGTCGACGGGAGTGGCCGTAGGCGCGAGGATACCGACTACGGTGAAGGGCGTCGTTAGGTGGTTGAATATCGACTTATCCTCGATGCCGTGAGCGAGAACGATCTGCTCCCCCATGTGGTCATGGAGGCGTTGGCCCACCTCGGCGCCAAGAACAACGTCGAAGATTCCCTCGGGTGCGTGGCCCTGCGCGAAGCTGAGTGATTTGTCCCGGCGGTATTGATAGTGCGAGTAGAAGTTATCGTCTGTGGCGAGGACGCGGTATCCGTGGTAGGATCTCCCATCGAGATAGGAATGGTCCAGGCGACCGCGGGGTGACGCGCGAAGTGCTGATAGGTGTCCCAGGAGATACTGTTCGAAGCGTTGCCGATATGGAAGATGCTGGAGAGTAGCAGCGGCAGGCCGCCGCCACGAGAGGCCACGCAAGTTGGATTTTCCGGAACGCTTTCGCGCACGGACAGATTGCCGAGTTGCTCCTGCCCAATCTCATGTGCGGGATGCGAGGTCATCTCCGCGACGACCTCCGGAATCGTCTCGCCGAGCAACATCAGCTTATCGGCTACGTTGAGGAGGTCCTTCATACCGTTGTTCATTGATCCGACATGAAGGTCGGTGGAGATGGAGTCCGGCAAATAGCCCCCCCTGATGATGGGAGCCGCCACCGTCCATGCGAAGGAGCCGCCACCGTGGCCAACATCGCAATAGATGCCGCGCTTTTTCATGACGAGAAGCGCCTGGGAGGCAAGACCTGTCTGCGGGTCCTGTTCACCCCGGAGCCCGGAGAAGCAGTGAGTGTAGATGTCGCCCGGCCGGAGATGTGTGGGACTAGTTCGAGCAGCGGGCGCTCGATGCGGCGTGCGCCGTAGTCGATCATCACCGGGATCTTCGCGAGATCGCCTGCGATCACGGCCTGATCGTAGGGCTTCCACTCCGGTCCCGTGAAGTGAGCGCTCTTCACGCCGACGATTACACCAGGGAATTGTCTGGCCTTTTCGCCGGTAAGCTTGCCATCCATGTCGTCGAGGTTGTCCTCATATTTAGAGCCACGCATGCCGGCCCCAACGATATTGAGTTCGGCGAGAACGCGGGTCTTCGAGCGGTCGATGACCTTGCCCTTGAAGTAGTCGAAGTTTCGCCAGCCAGAACTTCCTGCATCAACGATGGTCGTAACACCGTTGCACAGGGTGAAGCCATCGGGATACACAGACAGATCGCCTGCATAGGAAACCGCGCTCTCCTGTGCCCGCGTAGACGTGGGTATGGATATCGATCAGGCCCGGGGTGACGTAAAGGCCCTTCACATCGATGGTTTTGAGAGCATCCTTTGCATCAAGATGCTCAGCGATCGCAGCTACCTTGCCGTCTTTAATGCCCACGTCGCGCACGGCGTCGATCTTGTTCTTGTCGTCGAGAAGATGACCACCGCTGAGCAGCAGATCGTATGGCAGTAGATTGGGAGGAACGGACTGTGCACGGCGGCCTTCCTGTGCAACGGCCACTGTGGATAATAAGATGGCGGTACAAAGAATGGCGCGCCGGATATATCTGATTGCCATGAAGTGCCTCTAGATGTGAAGTTTCAATAGGTTGTCCATTCGATCCGGATCGTAGAAGCTGATTGTGTCAAGCAAGCAGCAAACTTCGGAGGATCGAATGGACTATCACAAGAATGCCAGACGAGGGACGCAAGCGAGAGTTCTGTATCCAGTTCGGCCTCGATCCGATCCCGTATTCTGCAGAGAATCCTTGGTGGCAAGGGCTTGGCCGAAGAATTCTGCGTATCCCCCGACAGGCTCTCATAGAGCAGGAACCGCATCGCCAATGCGTGTGCCAGCGTCTCAGAGTAGAGCGCACAAGGCCGGCACGCTGCCTCGAAATCATTGATCATCAAACCAACGAGTTTTTCAATGGATGCATCATGAACACCGGCCTGAAAGACAGTACATTTGACAGGTTGACGATCCATCTCCAGAGCGATCTCGCGAGTGAAATTCTTCTCTAACGCGCAGGCAATCAGAGTGGAGGGAGTGAGAAGACGAACATCGGGAACAGGTCCGGACGGTACAATCGTCAGCGGATCCACGCTCTTTCAGATACCGGACCCAGCTTCCATTCGCGCCACGACGTTCGGCCCACGCAGCAGACTGGAAAATTTGCACGATGACATGCCTGTCGGTTGCTTCCTTGAGATATTCCCCAGCATAATTCTGATACCTCTGGAGTTGAAAGTTCTGTCGGGGAAGAATGCATTCGTTATTACGGTTTCAGAAACAGAGCTAGAGCCTGATGAAGCTAATTGACGTGGAATTCCTCATTGGTTATGCAGTTACCTCTAATGTCTTGAGTAGCTTCCTCCCGCATTCGCCATTTTGTGAGACGGCACGATGTTGGAGAGGTAACCATACGACTCCAACAAAGCACCTTGTGATGCACCCATTTTAGTGTCTACCTGGAAGGGATTGGTGCCGAACAGCGCGGGAGCTGGTGGATCGTTCAGGCTTGAGACGTAGAATACTGTGATAGCAGCTTTCCTGGATCTCTGGCAGGCGTTAAAGGCGCGCTGGAACTGCGCTGTTTTGCCTACTATGGCGTCATATTCGGGATACTCTTCCGGATCACGTCGGGAGGCGCCGTTCGTCCTCCAACCGAAGAGATCTGGAGGAATATGAGCGCCTCTCTTGCTCCCGCATTGGAGGAGCACCCCTTTGGTGGCGCGGAAGAGAAATTCCTTAAGCCGGTTTTCCGTTCCACTGCACCTCAGACCCCAGCTTGAGATCGAGACCATCCAGCAGCGGGAGGGAAGATGGGTCCTGACCGACCTCGAGGGCAAGGGCCGGCGCATCTGTGACAATCCGACACGAATCCGTTTCCACCTGGAGGACTTGCCGCTCACAGTTGCTCAGTAAACCCCGCACATATGCCAGACTGCTCTCGCGCGGCTCCGTACGCGCAAACAGACCCGTGATGCGGCCATGCGCCCATTCCAACTCCCGCTTCCATCCCGCTATCCGCTTCCGCATCCACTGTCGCGAAGCAGCTTACCGACCTGAGCCCCTTCAGCTTAACATCTACAACTGTAATACTTACTAGAACCTTGTTGACGAGATCCGGGTCCGGTGCGGTTACCTGGCCGCTGCCGCCGGCGCCCTAGGTTGCGGTTGCGATGCGAAGGTGAAATGTTTCTGCTGCGGACCACACTGAAGGAGTTCTACTCTAATTGAAGTCCGATCCGCTCGACCTCATCGAGCGAGATCTCATTACGGAGGCAATATTTAGACCAGGGAATTACCTGGGTGACGCTGGGCTGGCTATCTGTGAGTGTTCCGGTCTTATCGAACGCGATGGTGTCCAGGTTGGCCATGGCCTCGAGATGCGTGCCGCCTTTGACCAGGATCCCTCGACGTGCGCTGTTCCCAATGGAAGCGCTGACCGCGGTTGGAGTAGCCAGTCCCGCTGCACAGGGACAGGCAACCAGAAGCATCGTAAGGGCCCGGCGTGGATCGCGAGTCACTATGAGGACGAGCGCGGCTGAAACGAACGACGCGGGAACCACCGTTCTGGCAAATCGATCGCCGACCTTCTGAATCTCAGGCCGCAGCGCTTGCGCCTGTTCCACACGCTCGATCATCTTGCCAACCACCGTGTTCGTCCCCGTCCCGGTCACCCGGACCCGGATGGTCCCCGCCAGCAGCACAGTGCCGGCATAGACCTCGTCCCCTTCTCGGCGAATCACGGGCATGCTTTCCCCGGTGATCGGTGCTTCATTCACCGTTGCGGCTCCCAACTCGATTACCCCGTCAACCGGGATTCGGCGTCCGGCGCGCACCACGACGCTCGCGCCAGGTTGAACGCCCTTGATCGGCACCAGCACTTCCACGCCCCCCGTTATGATCCAGATCTCTTCGTCCTCGGCGGAAAGCAAAGAGCGGATTGCCGCTCGCGTGCGCCGCAAAGTCACCATCTCCAGATACTCGCCGAGATTTAAGAGCCAAAGGACAGTGAGCGCGGTGACATTCTCACGCAGGGCCATGCTGGAAAGGGTTGCTGCTCCAATCAGGGTTCCCGTTGTGATCCCGCTTCGGCCAACAAGCGCGCGATAGAACGCGCGCAGGAAGTCGTAACCAGTGATGACGATTCCCGATACCGATAGAACTTGTATCGGGGCCGCCAATGGTCCTGCCGAGATTGTGCCCCAGATCAGGCGGCTGAATAAGATCAGCGAGAGCTTGAAAAAGCCAAGTGCTAATTTGCGGACCAGGTTGCGGACCTTGCCGTCCGGCTTGCCGCGAAGCTCCTGGTAGGATGAGTTGCTGACCGGCCCTCGCACCAGCGCCTTTCTGACCAGGGGTTCTATCTCGATGGATTGAGATGCGTCCCAATGGATCAGGATTCGTCCGGTCCGAAAGTTCACCCGAACGTGAAGTAGACGTGGCTCCCTGCGAAGCATCATCTCCACACCGGCCGCCACTCGCGGTTTGTTTTGCATGCCCGGTACATACCAGCGTTGCCGCCTGGGGACGTTCGACAGCAGACGTATTTGGGGAGTTGGGCGCGCAGCCCCTCGCATTAAGCTTCCTGCACTGTTCTTGGCTGATCCAGCTCCGCGCGAGCTTCACCCACCAGCTTTTGCGCCTCCGAAAGCGCGGCAGCTCGGTAAGCGTTGATTTTGCGCTGGGCCACGATCCCGCCCTTCACCAAGCTGCGAAGTGCGGGCCGAACTTTGCCTTTGCTCCCAGTCGCGGAAATTCCCCCGAGTGCCGCGCCAATAACAGCGAACCCAATGATGTGATGCATAAGTCAGACCTCCTCTTTACTTTCCCCCTTCTCTTTATCGAGATCGGCTTCCGCCTCGGCCACGATGTCCTCGAAATCTTCCTTCATACTGGAACCGACTTGCCTCGCGTAGCGTCCGACTAAGATTCCACCCTTGACGGCACTGCGCATTACGGGGCGCAGAAACGGCGCTGCGAGAGCGAGTACGAGTCCGGAAGCGCCCCCCACCAGGTATGCGCTCATTCGTCCCGACCGATTGGCGCCGTCTGTGGCCGAGACTTGCTTCTGTTGCAGTCGCGCTCCAATCCGCTCCGCGATCTGCGATACTTGCTCTTCGCTCAAATTCTTTGCTTTATTCCCCATCGTGTATGTCCCTTCCAAACTTTCGTCGTCCGTAAAGAGAGGCTGTATGGGGTGCGCCAAATGCGTTGAGACTCTTGATTGCGCAAGCAGCCCTTACCGGGTCGCCTCCGCCTTTGTCAGGATGACAGCTGATCTCCGCGCCGCTTCTTCGTAATACCGCACCATGCGCTGCGGCTCGTCCGCCTTGTAAGGTGCCAGGTTATGCGCCCACCGAAACCCGATCGGCTGAAACCAAAGCTCCGCCTCCACCTTGAACGGTCCCGTTGCATTCCCGGTCGAGACCACATACCGCACCGAGCTTCCCTTGTCCGTGAAGCGCGGATCGTTGGCCGCCTCACCCACAACCGCGATGTCCTTAATCGCCGTGGCCTTTTCGAAGCCGTGCGGCAACAGACGATTGTCCTTCAGGTACCCGACCGCATGCAGAAGGCCGGTCGTCACCTTGCCCTGAGAATCCTTCAGGATCGGTTCGTAGATCTCCACCTCGTGCGAACTCGTAATCTCGCGGTAATGCGGCTCGAACTTTAGAGGGTCTTCGTCGTTGTCGTTGCCCACAATCGACCCATCCGGATTGAGCGCGCCCGACTCAAACACCACACGCCCATTGCCGTCCCTCACCGCAACATGTAGCCACGCCCGCCGCGAAGGATAAGCCGTAGGCAGCTTATGCCCACCCAGATTCTCCACATGCACATCCACCGCAAGCCCATTCGGCGTCGTATCCACCCGGCTAATCGTCACCTTCGCTGCCTGCGTCTTCAAAAACTCCGCCGTGCGCTTCATCGCCGCATCCATCTCCTCGGGCAGCGCCTCCGTAGCCAATTCATCGCGATGATCCTGCAGCATTCCTTCCATAACGAAATTCGATCCGACAAACACGTGCCGGTGCATGCCCTCGCGTGGCTGGCCGTACAGCGCGGTCACGGCTACCGCCTCGTTCACCACCGGCATATGGCAGTCCTGGCAGGTCTGCTTGGTCGCGTAGTCGCTATGCTGCCACTCCTGGAAAGGCATCTGCTCCGGGAACTTCGCCAGCTTCTCACCCTTCGGCCCAAGCGCCGCAGTGTACAGCGTATGGCAGCTCCCGCAAAGACCCGCATCGCGCATATGGTCGCCCTTCGTCGGGAAGTACGTGGCCGTCGAGGAGTGCATCACGGTCTGGTGCCCTTTGTCGATGTCGAAGGGCCCATACTCCGGCCGCAGGTCGTTCTGGATCGGTTTCGCGATCACCACATTCCCAACGAAGGTCGCGTCAGTCCCCAGCCCCGTCTTCGCAATCTGGTGGCAAACCGAGCACGTAACCCCATCCGCCGCCGACCGGTCTCCCTTGGGAAACGTCTGCAGCGGAAGACGCCGAAACACCTCCGTCTTTCGTCCCGCATCCCGGTCCGCCAGATGGACCGCCGGCATATGGCAGATCGAGCACTCATCCTCGATTGCCGCCTTCGACTCCGGATGATCCATTGACTCGCGCCGCACGCTTCCCTGCCAGTAAGGATCGCGCGACGAGTTCGCCATAATGCTCGCGCGCCACTGGAACCCGATCGAGATGTCCTCGCCCGAACTCGTCGTCAGGCCGTTATGACAAGCCACACACCGGTCCGACGTCCGAAACACCGCCCCCGGAGGCGTCTTGTCCCCCTTCGCATTCTCCGTCTGCGACTTGCCGCGCAGCGCCGCCGGAACTCCGGCCACCGCGAGCCCCAGAACAATCGCACTACCCCAACGGAGTCTCATCGCCAACCGTCCCATAACTTCCCATCCGCCCGGTCCCAAAGCATATAAAACACAACCTGCGGGGTTCGCCCGCTCGTATTCGTGAACGGCTCCCTCACGCCAAAGCCGGTGCGGACGTGTTGTCGCCTGCTTACGGTAATCTGCATCTCCGGCAGAACATCCCAGTTGGTGCTCGCCCCCGGCTTGAAGTTACGCACCGCCAGAAACTCCACCATAGGCGAAAACAGCCGTCCCAGCATGTGGTCCGGAGCCAACGCCTGCCCCACCGCCGCCCGCCAGAACATGCTGCGCGGAGCCACGCTCGTATCCACCGGCAGGTCCGCCCCCAACTGGGTTTGCAAAAACGTATTCTCCTTGAACAACTGATCGAACGCCGCAAACGGTTCAAACTGCGTCGTCCCCGCACCGAACCCTCGCTTGTTGTCCCCGGTCGGCAGCATAATGCCCCCCTGTAAACTCAGGATTGACCCCGTTCGCAGACTGGAAAACATCTCCCGCTTCAGCGCGACTGTAATGTCCCCCACCCCTTCCGTCCAGTAGTGCGCCTGGTCCGCATAGTTCACCGGAACATCGGTTTCAAGCTGCGTCCGGGCATCGATGACCGTCCGCTCATCGATGACATCCGTAGTCCACGCCGGCGCCCCCGACGCACTCGCGGCCGTCGAAATCACAAGCTCATTTTCAGGAAACGCCTTCTCCGTTACCAACGCCCGCGGCAGGTTCAACTCGCCCAGCGGAAAGTTGTGGACATTCTTGCAAAAACCCCGCAAGTACGCCATCACATCGTTGATCTGGTCATCCGTCAGCAGATCCCCGAACGCCGGCATGATCTGCGAGAGCCCACGCGATGGCCCGCCATGCACGATCACTGCCTTCCAATTGCCGTTCGGCTCAGGCGTCGCGCCGGAGCAATCCGTGAAATCCGGAAACGTATCCGTCCTCAGGAACACTGTGCTCGTTGCGGGAGCACCCTTCCCCTCGCCGCCGTGACACGCAATGCAACCACCCTTGTAGACCTGCTCCCCGTTCCTCACATCCGGACGCTTCGTATAGTGGAGCGTCTGTGCTGAAAGATGCCAGGCGCCCGCACTGAGAATCACGAAAACATAGACGATTAAGGTTCGAACCAATTTCGTCATGTATAGCGCAACTGACGCGGTGCTTCTTGACCCGCAAGACCAATCCACTGCCTGACCCCCTTTGAACCCATACATTGCTTGGCCACGACTGCTTCGTTGCAAATTTCTGTAACGCCGAATGACATGTAGTCATGTTCGGCGATCAGAAACTATCCGATGCAAGGGTAACTTACTCGAACGTGCTACTTTAGATGCGGCGAATCGATGACGGCTGCCTAACCACGAGCCGGTCTAAAATGACATTTTCGTCATTTTGTCCAAAAAATACCAAACGAAGAGTTTCTCTTCTCGTTCCAGATTGCGAGCATCCTTTAGACGGTCGTAACACTCGTATTTCCGTTAAGGAAGAGAAAACTGCTAATGAATGCGGTGCTAAAACATGTAACTCTAGTTGCTGCGCTCGCCTTATCGACGATCCATTCACCTGCGGAGTCGGTGCATTCTCCACTCAGGTTAAGGATTCACCAACGAGACATCAAGATAAAACAGAATCAGAACCTGACTACAAAATCAACCACTGTTTCAATATTGGAAATCGAGATGGTTATAGAGACGACAAGAAGAACGAGCGTCGCGAGCACCACCTAAGTGCTTGAGCTCAGAAGCGTTTGAAAGCTATATGTCGGGTTACCAAGAAGGATTCGGAGGCGAGCGCAGCTACCGTAGAGACCATCGATTGTCGAGTTGGGCGCGCGTTCGTACCGCGCATTGCCCCTGCTGGTCACAGAACGGAGAAGCGCATCAGAGCCATACCGCTCCAGCCCGGCAAGTCCGACTACCTGCTGCGAGGCATTAATCGCTACCGAATACTGAGGGCCGAACTGCGAAGACGGATCGAGCGGTACCAGACCGGCCAGCGAAAGCAGGGAAGAGACTGCTTGATAGTCGTCTGTCGAAGCTGGGCGAATAGTCACGCTGCGTCCTTCTCCAATCCTTCTGCCTGAATGAGTTCTGCAACACGAATCTTGATATACCTCATCCATGGGACGGCCTTTCGGATCGGGCAATGGTCAGTCATCCCGGCGAAGGCCTGGAACGTAAGGGCATTTGTCGCGCAACCCATGGTGATGAGCAGGGTCGCATCGTTTGCAAGCTCTTGAGTCAGCTTTTGAGGTGTAGCGGCGCTGAGATCAATGCCAATCTCCTACATAACGGCAAGGACTTCTGGATGTACGCGCATTCCTGGCTCGGTGCCTGCCGAAACAGAGCAGGACTGCGTGATCCGCTCAAGGAGCGGCTTCGTTCAAGTCCGCGTAGCGGAAGCGATCCGAACGCCGAGAGCTCACAATCCGCGATTTGCTCCAGAATAATGGTCCACTCGGAAGTTACAGTCGAAGGTTTGAACCTCGCCGTACCCGCCATCTCCGCCATCATTTTCCGTGCGTCTAACGAAGAAAGATGGCGATGACTACTGCCAACCTCCGCCTAGCGCTGCGTAAAGTTGTACAAGGGAAGCTCCTTCCTGCTCTTGAATTTGCGTCAATTGCAGTTGAGCATCATAGAGGT
>Ga0137390_10005483_pt1 | contig 10719 bp, 11 predicted proteins | sample 15con2h24AmetaG_FD_104937 | JGI IMG/M metagenome (GOLD analysis project Ga0137390, IMG submission 104937) | Vadose zone soil microbial communities from Angelo Coast Range Reserve, California, USA - 15con2h2.4A metaG | ecosystem: Environmental > Terrestrial > Soil > Vadose zone > Saprolite... | reverse complement strand
TCGGTCATTTTCGCAAAGGGATCTGCGATAACGGTCGCACCGTTCGCCGCGACGACATCGAGCGGCGCGTATTGGCAGGCCTCACGGACAAGCTGGTATCTCCCGAGGCGGTGGCGGTCGCGGTGCGCGCCTATGCCGAGGAGACCAACCGCCAGAACCACGAGCGGCGAGCACAGGCAGAAGCGAGCTGTCGCGCCCTTGTGAAGATTGAAACGGGCATCAAGGGGATTCTCCGTGCCATCGAGGATGGAATGTACCAGCCGGCCATGAAGGCTAGGATGAGCGAGCTGGAGCAGCAGAAGGCCGAGATCGAGAAACATCTCGCAGAAGCTCCGCCCGACATACCCGACGTGCATCCGAATATCGCCGAACACTACCGCACCAAGGTGATCCGTCTTGCGGAGACGCTGGCCGAGCCGGAATCCAACGGGGAAGCCCAGGAGGACATCCGCTCGCTGATTGGCGAGGTGGTGATAACCCCCGGTGAGAAGCGGGGCGAGAGCCACGCGATCCTACGCGGCGAGCTGGTGGCCATTCTCAACCTTGCCGCCGACCGTCGGGTATCTCCCAAGCCAGAAGTTATAACAAACGCGCTTGCAGGTCCCCGCAACCACTTTTGTTATACCTCGCTGGCCATCCCGATCTGACGGTCTTGCCGCCTTACCAAATTTATCTTTCCACCGCCCTTGCAGGCCCAGCGTTGGCATAGCTTTTCCTCAGACAGACTCGAGACGTTAGGCACAGGCTTCCCCAGACCAAGGCCCTTTGACCGTCCTCACCGCAGGCCGCGACGTAATCGGTGCCAAGCAGACAAGTTTACGCAGTCTGCGCAGACTAGACTAGACTGCGACCGGCCGGGCATGACGAGCTTGGCTAGAAAGCCCCATTCCATGGGATGCATTCTCGGTCTGCTTCGGAGGAGAAAATCATAGGACGAGCGACAAGCCCGAAAAGAACAAGATAACAAGGATAATGCGTCTGAACGTCACTTCATTGACTCTGTTGAACATCAGGATGCCGAGCGCCGTGCCGGCTACCAGGGGCGGCAAACTAATGGCAAAATCAATCAAGACCTTTGACGACAAATCGTGGCGCAAAAGCATCAGGGCAAGTGCGAAAATCTGCATCGAGGCGATGAATGGCTGAACGAGACCGCGCTGCTGATTCTTGGGCATGCCGTGCATGTCGCACCAGATCGTCGGAAGCGCGCCCGGCATCGCCGTCAATCCGCCAATCAACCCGCCGCCAAATCCGATCAGAGCGTTACGACCCTGGTTCTCCATCTGCCGAAAGTAAGTCAGGGTTGGCCGGAACAGCGTATATCCAGCGTACAGCGCGATGAGCACACCGAATCCTATTCTGAACGTTCCGGTATCGGCATTGTGAAGGAGATAAAGGGCAATCGGTACGCCAAGTACGCCACCGATGATCAACACCAGACTTCCCTTCCACTGCACTGTCTTGCGCAACGCCAAAAGAGTGGTGCCCTGCACACCGACACTGCACGCCATCATCAGCGGCACCGCTTCTAAAGGCTGGAACACGTGCAACAAGATGGCGCCTGCGACCGCTGAGAACGCAAAGCCCGCCAAGCCTGAAACAAATGCGCCGGCGAAGACAGCTGCGTTGAGCAGGAGAAATGATGCGAGGTCCGTCACAATTGTGGTCCCTCCTGAGATCGATCGTTTCACTGATTTTCAATTCGAACGATCCGTGCGGCGAACTCGAATTATGCGTTAGTTCGCCGGCTGTGAGAGGGGACGTGGATCGCAAGAGGTGCGGTGAGCCGCTTCACAATATATCCGTATGAACGTTTTGGCTGTTGTTAGCGTCCTCCATATGGATGATGTGACGGGCGAGCCTTCCCGGCGTCGCAACTCGCCAGCGCCGGCATTGATAACTCCCCGTCTAGAGCGGCTTCTTCCAAGCGAGACTGTGTTAGCCCGTCAGCAGCGTAGAAAATCCAGCGACGAGCTTGACCAGATCGGCCTGCCGACCGGTACCGGTCTTTGCAAACAAGCGACTGAGGTGGGTCTTGACTGTGGTGACTGCGACGCCAAGGGCAGCCGCCACCTCGGGGACACCGCCGATATCGACAATGGCAAGCAGCACGCGCAGTTCGGTTGGCGTCAGCTTGTACATCTCGCCAATGACTTCGGAAGGGGCGGGGTTTTCCAGAGCCGCCTTGCGAATGAACAATGCAGCGACCGCGCTATAGGCAAGGCCGGCGTTGCGGCGCGCGCCGGAGGTCAGCGGCAACACGTGAGCGACGTAGCGTTCGCCATCATGCGCGCTCATCGGCAGGGCGATGCCCTTGATGCCAAGAGCCGCATCGCCCGCGTCCGCGGCGACAAGCATCTCGCGCTAGGCCGCGCCGATCGCCGCATCGCCGGCAACGAGCCGGCCGCCGACTTTGCGCAGGAAATCGGCGCCGTCGAGAATGGCATTGCCTGCGGCGTTGGTATGGATGATGCGACCGTCGGCGTCGACCAGAATTATGCTGGCACTGAGCCCGTCGAGGATATCGGAAAAGCACACCGCCTCGGCTTGTTTGAGGTTGAGGGTCTTGCCGATCAACAGCCCGCGCCGGACGTGGGGTATCACGAGTGCCATGCGCCGACGCATTTCGTTGTCGACCAGGACGCTCGCCTCATGTCGGACCACACTGAGGAACGTACAACTTGCCGCCGATCTCGCGATCACCGCGCTCGCCACGTCGACCCAGCCATGCGGCCGCGCCCACTCCTGATAAAACCGGCCGCGGCGAAATTCTTCGTAAGGAACAAGATCCGCGGTGCTCACGACCTGTTCGACGCAGGAGGACGGCAATTCCGCGAGTTTCGGATAGCTCTCCGAATAGGCCCGCAGGCTCTCTGGGTCGGCTCCGATATAGCAATACAGGCTCTCGGATTTACTCAAGGAATGCTTCGAGAGAAGCCCGCCCGAGTGGCCGCCAGTAAAGTTCGCAATTTTGTCGAGAACGTCGGTTCGTTGCGCGGGGTCGAGGGCGGCGTCATAGATATCGCCGATCAGCGCCAACAGTTGCTCTCTATCATTCATTATTCTTGGCCTCGTGCAATGATGATGAAGGAAACGCGACGCTGTGTGGCGGCGACACATAGCGATTCAAGAGCATTTTCAAGGCCGAATGGACTCGGGCAAACGATCGTGGCGTCAAATGGCTAGTGCGATCGACCGTCTGTCCATTCCGCGATACGGCCTCCTCCGAATCGGAGGTTGCGTAGCTAAGGTGGTGAGCATTTGCCTCAATGAACACGCAGTTGGTACGGCCTTTTCGGCCAGCCGTACCTCGCCATTTCAAGCAATTTGCCGTCTATGTCGATGAACCAACCGTCCCCGGAACATAGATCAACGACCGTCATGTCTGGTGCGATCCCAAGCTCCCTGATAACCCTCTCTGGCCATAATGCCTCCCACCAAGCAGGGTCGGGCATCTCAGTCCCTTCGAAGAAGTCGGGCAGCGTCATTCAACCAATCCGACGACGGGTGCGAGGCTGACTGGCTGCCGGCTCCGCTTGGAACACCGTCATTTGACCCTTAAGGTTTCATGGCTAGTAACGAGATGCTCTTCACGCCGAACTTCTTGCTCGCGCCCTTCGCGTTCTCGGAAATGAACTGATATTGCGGATTGTCCTCCGCCTTAACCAGACTCAAGCCGGCTGCCTCGATCATCTGCCAATAGTTGTCCTGCTGCGCAGCGCCCCCGATGCAGGCAGCCCAAAGGGTCGAATTGCAGACGATGCTTTCGGGCAATTGCACCTCCGTCACGATGTCGGAGATCGCGAACCGGCCGCCCGATTTCAGCAACCGCCCGGCTTCGGCGAACACCTTCGATTTGTCAGTGGCAAGATTGATGACGCCATTGCTGATCACCAAATCGGCCAAGCCCGTCGGGCAGCGGAGCTTGCTCGATATAGCCCTTGACGTAGGTCACATTGAGGAAGCCGTCGCGGTCGCGCAGCCGCTCCGCTTTGGCTCGCTGCTCGTCCGTCATGTCGACGCCGATAATTTTGCCGCGGGGACCCACCTTCAGCGCGGCGATGAACGTGTCCATCCCCGAGCCGCTGCCGAGGTCCACAACGGTTTCGCCCGGTTTTGGATCGGCCAGGTGAAAATAGTAGCCGACGCCGGCAAACGATTCGATTGCATCCGCCGGTATGCGGTCGAGATCAGTTGGCGTGTAGCCGAGGCGCTCGGCCATCGCGCGGCCCATCTCGAAGTGGAATTCTCCATCCGGATTTTCGGCGACGCTCCGATACATCGCCTTCACCTTGGATTCGAGTTCCTTAGAGTCGAACGCAGTGATCGTGGTCATGGTCAGGAGTCCTCATCAAAATTGCTAATTGTCTGGATCAAGGCGAATACCAAAAAGCCGAAGGAAAAAGCGGTATCGCGAACGTCAAAAACTTAACGTGGCGGCTCCGCTCTTGATGAGTTCATGGATCTTGCTGGACCCGGCGATCTCTACCCCCCGACGAGATCGCTCTGCTCATAGCCGCGCGCCTTCACGCAAGGTGTGCACGCCCATAAGCGGCCACCGCGGCCCAGAAAATCGTTGACCAAAGCGGCCAAAGGCTCGAGGGGCGGCACCACCGTGCTGTCGATGGCACGCTTGCGCACTAGATCGACTGCCGCGCTTGTCAGGAATACTGAGACTCTTAGTCCCGCAGTCATGCCACCGTTGGCGATGGTGAACGCGACCGAAGATAATTCATGATCCGCGCCGTGTGTCATGAGCACGACTAGCTCCCGCGGTGATTCCGGCATGTGATTCCTCCTGTTTAGGTGATAACGAAAGGTGTGAGCGCATTGCTGGCCTGGGTTAAGTTCCGAGGAGCGGAGGGGACGGTAGCGCCGGCTTGCCACAGGTCTCCTCCGTTTGGAGGAGGCGTTTGCTCCGTCTGAACAAGATGCCGCAGCTTTGGCCGGAAAGCTTGGAGACACGCTTGATTTATGGGCAAGAACTGCCTGATTATCGCGCGAGACGACACTCTCACTGAGGCTTCTCGTGCAGCTTGTTTTTGGCGACTATGTCCTGGACAGAGAAAGGCGAGAGCTCAGGCGAGGCTCGGAACAGATCGCGCTCGAACCACAGGTTTTCGACGTGCTGATCCACCTGGTGCAGAATCGCGATCGGGTGGTGACCAAGGACGATTTGATCGCGTGCGTTTGGGATGGCCGTATTGTTTCCGATTCGACCCTGACCAGCCGCGTCAATGCGGCTCGCAAGGCTGTGGGAGATAGCGGTGACAGGCAGGCAGTCATAAAGACCTATGCCCGGAGAGGGTTTCGCTTTGTGGGCAACGTTCGAATCGGCAGCGATGACGATGGAAGTAGTGGTCCGGCAGAACAGGGCGAAATCGCGCCCGGGATGCTCCCCCGGGTCGATGCCTCCGCCGCAGACGACGGTCGCCGCCCGGGCGCTGCGCTTAAGTGGGGCGGGAAGCCCTCGGTCGCGGTACTGCCGCTCAGCAATCTGAGCGGCGATCCGGAGCAAGAATACTTCTCGGAGGGAATCACCGAAGACATCATTACCGCCCTATCTAGGCACCGCTCCCTCGTGGTGATCACGCGCAATGGGAACTTCGCGTCCAAGGCGGTCGGGGGCGACCTTGCGTCAAGCCGGTCTGACGTTTGGCGCCGAGTACCTCATAGAGGGCAGCGTGCGCAAAGCCGGGGAGCGCGTACGGATCACGACGCAGCTCGTCGAGACTGAAGGCGGAACACAACTGTGGGCCGAGAGATACGACCGCGATCTGCAGAACCTTTTTGCGTTGCAGGACGAAATCGCGACCACCATCGCAGGTCGGATTGAACCCGAAGTCGGCCTTGCCGAACGGTTGCGGGTCGACCGGAAAGTTGTGCCTGCGCTGCATGCATGGGACTTTTTCCGGCTGGGCACAAAGCACTTTTACAAATCGACTCCCGCCGATAACCGAGAAGCGCAACGGCTGTTTCGCCGAGCCATCGAACTGGATCCCAATCTGGCTGAGGCTTATGGATATCTCTCCTATGCCATCGTGCTTAGTATGGTCTACTTCGAGGCTGAGCCGAACGAAGAGCGGTTGGCCGAAGCGGTCGTTATCGGTAGCAAAGGCGTCGAGCTCGACGACCGGGATGGATTGATCCGGTTCATGTACGGACGTGCGCTGCTGGCGACGAAGGCATATGGAGACGCGCTCGCCGAACTTCAAACGGCGGTCGAGTTGAACCCTTGTCTTGCGGTCAGCTATTGCGGTCTCGGTGATTCGCTTGCCTACGAGGGACGCATCACCGAAGCGATCCCTTATTTTCAAAGAGCGATCGAGTTAAGCCCGTACGATCCGCTGCGTTGGGCCTTTTACTCTTATCGCGCGCTCGCGCACATTTTTGCGCAGCAGTTTGAGCTGGCGTCAGACTGGGCGCAGAAGGCCACGCGGGTGCCGAATGCACACTATTGGGCGTTCGCGCACCGCGTCTCGGCTCTCGGGCACTTGGACCGTCCGGAAGAATTGGATGCGGCAACCAACGAACTGCTCCAGCGCAAGCCGGATTTTTCCTGCAGCTTAGCGCTCAAGCGGCTTTTCTATATCAAGAATCCCAACCAACTGGAGCTTTACATCGCAGGTCTGCGCCGAGCCGGGATATCGGAGTGAAACGTCCAGGTCGGCTTTAGTCAGTCCCGGACTTGGACGCAATGGCGATGAGCCGACATCGTCAGCACGACCGCTTACGTCCGACAAGTGCTGCCAATATCGGAAGTCGAGCGGGTCGAACCGGTGGCCGAGAGAGAGCACAAGCTCGCTAAAAGGTCCGGCTCCTCCGCAATCAGACCGGAGTTTCAGGGCACGAACTTGATGCCTAGCGTTCTTTCCCGACGCCAGATGATTTCACATAGCCTACGACCATCCTCCGATCGGAGGATGCCCAGCTAGTTCAAGAATCTTCATCGCCCGTCGTCTGACCGGATGACGACGGGGAGCAAGCCGAATTCTATGTTCGCGCGCACGAGACATAGCAAGGCAGATCGATGCAGGCATTTGCCAACGCAGAGCCGCGACTGTCCGAGCCGATCGTTAGCGCAGCACGACGGAATCGGAAAAGGCGACGAATTCACTTACGCCTGAGCATTTGCGGGCGCGCCGTCGCGTCGGGCATGATCACGACCTGGAGCGGCTTACTCAAGGCGCTTCCTGACTCACGAAGCCGCTTGGCGGCTCGTCTCATCGATCAGCACCAGCATCTTCTTCAAGACTGCCGATGCATTTGCGGCTCTGATTGCACCAACGATGCGGAAGCTGTGGCGCGGAAAACCAAACTTACGGAGCAATAATTCGAGTCATGGCGATTCAATTTTCTTTTGGCCGTCTTGACGATTGTTTGTGCAGTTGCACACGTACTCGCATTGCAGAAATTGAACGCAATGCAGAGCGAAAGGCCGCCGGCGACCCTCGATCTCATGGCGGACTAGAGCTTGTCGTGTGAGCGCGTTGCTGAGAGCAACGCGACGCGCGCCACCGATTGCGACGCAAAAATTTCGCTATCGGGATAGTTCTGTCGCAAATTGGATAGGAGACAGGCATCGCCCGATCTAAGTCTCCGGACGGTGATTTTTTTGAATCGGTATAGGAGCAATTTTAATGGCAGGTTTGGTTGGAGTCGTCTACGGAATCGGCGCCTACGCCGTGTTTCTCGTAAGCCTACTGTATGCGATCGGCTTCGTCGGCAATCTAGTCGTTCCGAAATCGATCGATTCGGGCGTGGCGGGGCCGCTGATCGAGAGCGTGCTCATCAACACCTTGCTGCTCGGCCTGTTTGCCGTCCAACACAGCGTCATGGCGCGCCAGGGCTTCAAGCGCTGGTGGACGCGGTTTGTGCCGGCCTCGGTCGAGCGCAGCACGTTTGTGCTTTTTTCCAGTCTCGCGCTTCTGCTGCTGTACTGGCAGTGGCGACCGATCCCCGAGCCGATCTGGGCCGTACAGAATCCGGTTGCTGCTGCCGCCCTTACAGCGACCTCGTTCTTCGGATGGGGCTTGCTGTTCGTCAGCACCTTCATGCTCAGCCATTTCGAGCTCTTCGGCCTCAGCCAGGTATTCGCGCGCCTGTTCGGCAGAGATCTGCCGGCAGCGGAATTTCATGCGCCACTGCTTTATCGGCTGGTGCGGCATCCGATCTATCTCAGCTTCCTGCTCGCCTTCTGGGCGACCCCATTGATGACCGCGGGTCACTTGCTGTTTGCAGTGGCGACGACCGGCTACATCTTGATCGGCATCCAGCTCGAAGAGCGCGATCTCATCGGACTGTTCGGCGACCAGTATCGCAGCTATCGACGGCGCGTATCCATGCTGCTTCCGCTGCCGGGTCGCAAGGTTGACGATCGGATCGACGCGCGGCCTCGATCTGCGGAGCGTTGACGGTCGCGACGCGCTAGCGGCGGCGAACCAACGAAACAACAAGGCGCTGATCAGATTGCCCTCACTAGCTGAGCGCAAAGGTTCACCGGCCGGCTCGGGCGACCGATCGTCCGTCCCGCCGTGGTCATCTAGCACGCACCGTTCGCCCATCCTGTCTGATTTGAAGGGAATTCTGACCTCATGGTCGAAGACGAGTTCGGACCCATCGACTACGACGAAAGCGGAGACGGACCGACCGTTGTCCTTGTACCGGGTTCATGCAGCACCGGCGCTGCATGGCGGCCCATTGTTGCGCAATGGGAGAACGGATTTCGATGTGTAACGACGAGTCTGCTCGGATACGGCGGGACAGCTGAGCGCCGCACCACGCTGGATGCAGACATTTCTTACGAGGCCGAGATCCTAGAGTCGGTCGTCCGGCGCGCGGCTTGCCCGGTGCATCTTGTCGGCCACTCGTTTGGCGGTTTGTCTGCGCTCGCCGTTGCGCTTCGGAAGCGTGTACCGCTACTAAGCCTTACGATCGCCGAGGCGCCGTCGCCGGAAATATTACGTCCGATGGGCGAATACGGGCACTATCTCGCGTTCCGGAACATGACCGACGCCTATTTCAGCGCGTTCGAAGCCGGCGATGCGGCTGCGATCGAACAGATGATCGACTTCTATGGTGGCGCGGGCACTTTCTCCAGCTGGCCGCAGCGCGTTCGCGACTACGCCGCTCAGACCACACCGGTCAACCTTCTGGACTGGGCAAGCGCCTATGGTTTCAGGCTTACGCCGGCGTTGCTTGCGACCGTAAAAATTCCCACTCTTGTAATGTGGGGCGAAGCCAGTCACCCTGCCGCGAAACGGGCGAACGAACTTCTGGGCCTGTGCATACCGAACGCCGTCGTCGCCCGCATTGCGGGAGCGGCCCATTTCATGATTTCGACCCATGCCAAGGAGGTAGCCGGCATGATCGCGCAACACGTGGCTCGCACGGAACATAAGAGCAGATCGGAGGCGGAGCTTGTGCCAGTGAGGCCCGGTTGAATTTGGACGCCTTCATCGGCAGCAGCGTCTCAGCATAGCTTGCGTAGATGCCGCTTGTTAGCAGTCCGCAAGCAAGCGCAAGTGACAACCGACCCCGCGGTAGCAGACCAATGGGTGCTTGCGCGCGATGTGGCAACCCGATGGAGTACATCTCTATCCAGCGAGGGTGTTGCGTCGCTTGCACCCGGTTCAATATTTCGTTTCCGCGCCTCCTCCGACCGCAGAACACGGCGTGTTCGGTCCGCGTTACGATCCCACCCCAACTCGCTGCATGTGGGATCATCGGTGTCGTTTTCAGGTCTTTGCGCGGGACCAAATCGTGGGAGGGATCGTTGCAACGCAAATTTCAAAACATCCTCGAGACGATAGGCAATACGCCCGTCGTGAAGATTGGAAAGCTCGCCCCCGAGGGCATCAATCTCTTTGTGAAGATCGAGGCTTTCAATCCTCTGGGGTCCGTCAAGGACCGGTTGGCATTGGGCGTGATTGAGGACGCCGAGCGGACCGGCAAACTCAAGTCGGGGCAGACTGTCATCGAGGCGACAAGCGGTAACACCGGCATAGGGCTCGCGATGGTGTGTGCCCAGAAGGGGTATCCTCTCGTGGTCACGATGGCCGAGTCGTTCAGCATCGAGCGCAGGAAGCTGATGCGGTTTCTTGGCGCGAAGGTGGTTCTAACGCCTGCTGCCGAGAAAGGAATCGGCATGGTCAACAAGGCGATCGAACTGGCGAAAACGCATGGCTGGTTTTTGACGCGGCAGTTCGAGAACGAGGCGAACCCGGACATACACTCGCGGACTACGGCGAGAGAAATCGTCGATGCTTTTGCAGGCGAGCCGCTCGACTATTGGGTTACCGGTTTTGGAACTGGCGGTACTTTGAAGGGCGTGGCGCGGGTGCTCGCCCAGGAAATGCCGAATACCAAAATCGTTGTTTGTGAGCCCGTGGATGCGCCAATGCTGACCAGCGGCGCCGTTCAACAACGAAATCCCGACGGTTCGCCGGCAAGCAGTAATCCTTCCTGGAAGCCTCACCCGATGCAGGGTTGGAGCCCTGATTTTGTCCCAAAATTGACGGGCGATGCAGTCGAGATGGGCGTCATCGACCACGTTGTGACAGTCTCTGGCGTGGAAGCAATGCAAGGAAGTAAGGAGCTAGCCCGAAAAGAGGGCATTTTCGTCGGGATTACGGCGGGAGCAACGTTTGCGGCCGCTCTCCAAATCTGTAAGACCGCTCCGAAAGGCTCAACCATCCTTTGCATGCTGCCAGACACCGG
>Ga0137390_10005482_pt1 | contig 10722 bp, 7 predicted proteins | sample 15con2h24AmetaG_FD_104937 | JGI IMG/M metagenome (GOLD analysis project Ga0137390, IMG submission 104937) | Vadose zone soil microbial communities from Angelo Coast Range Reserve, California, USA - 15con2h2.4A metaG | ecosystem: Environmental > Terrestrial > Soil > Vadose zone > Saprolite... | reverse complement strand
GGCTTGGGTAACGTCGAATTTCTTGGTCGCCCCCGGGTTTGAATCGAACGGCGCGATTACGTCCGCGTCCTTGCCCAAAGTAAGATTCGCAAACCCGCCAAAGCCTTCTTTCGGCTGCTTGCCGATGTTGATCGCTGCCTGATGGAGAAGGAACGAGTTGCGCTCGGTATCGAAGACCCGATTAGCGAACCCACTCGTGAACGTCCCCGTGCCGGACAAGCGCGAGTAACCCGCGTCAATGTAGCCATCCATGGCAATCCCCGATGCTTCGAGCACCTGGTCCAACGTGGGGACAGTCGGCTTGGGTTGGGCTTGTTGGGCGGCCGCGAAGCCGGGTACCAATAGCGCGGCGGCAACTGACAACGAAAGAATGGACTTGCGCATCGAATGCTCCCTTCTGGTGTTGGTAGGTTGGTATTGCCCAACACTCCTAGCATCTCCTGTGCCAATCTATTTTCTTTTATCTTTCAGACTTTTGATGCTTGGTCGCTGCATCCGCGCACTAGCAAGGTGCGTGGCGAGCGGTGTGTTGCGCGAATATGGTGCGCCCGGGGTGATACCTTCCCCGGCATGATCGACAAACGGCCGTTTGAGGAGTTGAGCGAGAGGATCGGCGAGGCGCTGCGCAATTCGCCGGCGCAGGACATCGAGCGCAACCTGCGGGCGCTGCTCGCGGCATGGTTCTACCGGCTCGACCTGGTGCTGCGCGAGGATTTCGAGGTGCAGAAAAAGCTCCTCGAGCGCGCGCAAGCCAAGCTCGCCGAACTCGAACCGCGGATCGCGGAGCTTGAGGCGCGGACCCAAGGCAAGAGCCCAGGTTGATGCGCGTGGACCCCGTTCCGACGAACTTTTCAGACTTTGTCGCCTCCAACGCATGTGCCTGAGCCGACAGGCTTATCGCCTTGCGTTAGACTAACGGCCCCACGACGCCCATGAACCGCACACTGAAACGCTGGGTCGCCTCGGTCTTGCTGGCTGCGCTCGCGTTTACGCATGCGAGCGTGTCCTTTGCCGCCTGCCCGCTCGAGCGCGGACACCTTGGGGCGGTCGTGGCGTCCAAGGCCGAACCATGCGGTGACGACCTGTCCGTGACAGGCTTCGAATCTCTTTACGCGAACCGCTGCGTCGCGCACTGCACTTCGGACTTGCAGTTGGCCGGCGCTCCGGTGGCGCTGGTCCGCAGTCCCGGCGACGCACCCGTGCTTGTGCTCCCGCCGGCGCCGATTGCTCGCACGCCTCGCTTGCTTGCAGAGGATTCGCCGCCTGGCGAAGTGCCGATTCGCATCCTGCTGCACTCCTTCCTCATCTGATCTCCCGGCCGCGTTCAGCGGCCGTCCGACGCGTTTCTTTCCTCGGCGATGCCGCCGTGGACGTTTCAACACTGTTCGGAGATCACGATGTCTGGCTTTCGGAAACTATGGTGGTGCGCGGCGCTTGCTCTCGTCGTCCTATCTGCACACGCGGAGTCGCTTTCCCTTCAAGACGCGCAGCGTCGGGCCGTCGATCGGTCTCGGCAGCTCGCGGCGCAGGACTCGGCGGTGCGCTCGTCCCGCGAAATGGCCGTGGCCGCCGGCCAGCTGCCGGATCCCGTACTGAAGATGGGCGTCGACAATCTTCCGATCAACGGCGAAGACCGGTTCAGCGTCACGCGGGACTTCATGACCATGCGCCGCATCGGCGTCATGCAGGAACTGACGCGTGGCGAAAAGCGTGATCTGCGCGCGCAGCGCTTCGAGCGCGAGGCGGAGAAGGGAGTCGCCGAGAAAGCGATGGCGACCGCGTCGATCGAGCGCGGGACGGCGCTCGCCTGGCTCGAACGTTACTACGCAGAAGCTATGCTGAAGGTCGTCGCGGAGCAGATCGAGCAGGTCAAAGGCGAGATCGCCGCCGCCGAAGCGGTATATCGCGGCGGGCGTGGCAGCCAGGCGGATGTCATCGGCGCCCATAGCACGCTCGCAGCGCTGGAAGACAAGGCGAGCGAATTTAGACGCCGCATTCTGGTCGGAAAGACCAACCTCGCCCGCTGGATGGGCGAGGGCGCCGACGCGCGGCTGGCGGCTCCGCCAGCCATGGAGGCGGTGCGCCTCGACGAGGCAACGCTGGACCAGGATCTCCTTCATCACCCCGAAATCGCCGTGCTTGCCAGGCAGGAGGAGATCGCCGTCGCCGAAGCGAAGATCGCGCAGGCAAGCAGAACGCCTGACTGGACCTTCGAGGTGGCGTATCAGCAGCGGGGACCGGCGTTCTCGAACATGGTGTCTGTGGGCGTCTCGGTACCGCTTCCCTGGGACCGCGCCAATCGCCAGGATCGCGAGATTGCCTCGAAGCTCGCCATGGCGGAGCAGGCGCGCGCACAGAGGGAAGAAATGCTGCGGGCGCATGCCAGCGAGCTGCGGGGGATGCTGGCCGAATGGCGGAACGGGCGCGAGCGCCTCATGCGCTACAAGAAGGACCTTCTGCCGCTCGCAGCCGAGCGCAGCAAGGCGGCGCTTGCCGGCTACCAGGGCGGCAAGACCGGGATCACCGATCTCCTGCTCGCGCGGCGCAACGAGACCGACATGCAAATGCAGGCGGTCCAGCTTGAGATGGATACGGCGCGTGTGTGGGCGCAGCTCAATTTCCTGATTCCGGCGGATGCCGTGCACACGGGAGCGCCCCGATGAAGCGTCGAACGATTGCCATTGCGCTGGTCATTGCCGGCGTCACTGCGGCTGCGGGATACGGTCTGTACTGGTTCGGCATGAGCCGCGGCATGCAAATGGCGGGCGGCCCTTCTGCGGCGGGAGGAGCTTCCGGCGCACCGCAAAAGGCAGGCGACGTCGATCCGAAAACGGGGAAGAGAATCCTGTACTGGCACGACCCCATGATGCCGGGACAGAAGTTCGACAAGCCCGGCAAGTCGCCTTTCATGGACATGCAGCTCGTGCCCGTGTACGAGGACGGCGGCGGTAGCGCGGGTGGGGTGTCGATCGATCCGCGCATGCGGCAGAGCCTCGGAGTGCGCACCGCCGAAGTCACTAAAGGCGCTGTGGCGCCCGTGGTCGAGGCGGTCGGGAGCGTCGCCTACAACGAGCGCGATGTAGCCGTGGTGCAGGCGCGCAGCAACGGCTTTGTCGAAAAGCTCCTTGTCCGGGCGCCGCTCGATCCCGTGCGCCGGGGCCAGCCGCTCGCCGAGCTGTTCGTGCCCGACTGGGTGGCGGCGCAGGAGGAATACCTGTCGGCGCGGCGCCTCGCCGGCACGCGGATGGAGGCCCTGGTCGAAGGCGCGCGCCAGCGCATGCGGCTCGCCGGGATGAGCGAACAGCAGATCCGGATGGTCGAATCCACCGGCAAGGTGCAGGCGCGCTTGGTGGTCTATGCGCCCATTGACGGCGTGGTGGCGGAGCTCGCCGCGCGCGAAGGCATGACGGTCATGTCCGGCGCGTCGCTCTATCGCATCAACGGGCTGCGCACGGTGTGGGTGAACGCGGAGGTTCGCGAAAGCGAGGCTGCCCAGGTCGGCGTTGGCAACGCGGTCGAAGCGCGTGCCGCGGCGCTGCCGGGAAAGGTCTTCAAGGGCAAGGTCAACGCCATCCTTCCGGAAGTGAATCCCGCGACCCGCACGCTCAAAGCGCGCGTGGAAATCGCCAATCCCGGCGCCGAGCTCAAGCCCGGCATGTTCGCCTCCGTGAACTTCACTCCCGCCGCGCCCAAGGAAAGTCTAGTGGTTCCCTCCGAGGCGGTGATTTACACCGGGAAGCGAAGCGTCGTGATCCTCGCCCAGGCCGACGGCACCTTCACGCCGGTGGAAGTCGAGCCCGGGATGGAGGCGAACGGCAAGACCGAGATCCGCAAAGGCCTCGAGCCCGGGCAGAAAGTCGTGGTGTCCGGGCAGTTCCTGATCGATTCCGAGGCGAGCCTGCGGGCGAGCGAAGCCCGCATGGGCGAGGGTTCTTCCGCCGCCGAAAGTTCAAAGCCTGCCGCACAGAAACCTGCAGCCGCAGCCGACGCGCATAAAGGTACGGGTAAGGTTCTATCCGTCGACCCTGCGTCGGGCCGTGTCGAGCTCGCGCACGACGCGATCGCGTCGCTGCAATGGCCCGCGATGAGCATGGGCTTCCAGGCCGAGGACAAGAGCCAGCTCTCGTCGATCAAGCCGGGCGACCGCGTGGAGTTCGAGCTCAACCCGAAGCCGAACAAAGATGGCGACTTCACTCTGCGCAACATCCGGCGCGGAGGCGGCAAATGATCGCTAATCTCATTCGCTGGTCGATCCGCAACCGGATGCTCGTGCTGCTCGCGACCGTCATGGTCTCGGCGTGGGGCACGTGGGCGATGCTGCGCACGCCGCTCGATGCCATACCGGATCTGTCCGACGTCCAAGTGATCATCCGCACCACGTACCCGGGCCAGGCGCCGCAGATCGTCGAGAACCAGGTCACGTATCCGCTGGCGACGACCATGCTCTCCGTGCCCGGCGCGCGCACGGTGCGCGGGTATTCGATGTTCGGGGACTCCTTCGTCTACATCCTTTTCGAGGACGGCACCGATCCGTACTGGGCCCGTTCGCGCGTGCTGGAATACCTCAACCAGGTTCAGTCGCGCCTACCTCCGCAGGCGAAGACATCGCTTGGCCCGGATGCGACCGGTGTGGGGTGGGTTTACGAATACGCGCTGGTGGACCGCAGCGGCAAGCTCGATCTGTCGCAGCTGCGGGCGCTGCAGGACTGGTTCCTGAAATACGAGCTGAAGTCGGTGCCCAACGTTTCCGAAGTGGCGAGCGTCGGTGGCATGGTGCGCCAGTACCAGATCGTGCTCGATCCGGATCGGCTCCGCGCCTTCGGCATCCCGCACATGAAGGTGATAGAGGCGGTCGGGCGCGCGAACCAGGAAACCGGCGGCTCGGTGCTGGAGCTGGGCGAAGCGGAATACATGGTGCGCGCTTCGGGCTACCTGCAGTCGCTGGACGATTTCCGCAAGATTCCTCTCATGACCACGGACGGTGGCGTCTCGGTGCGCCTCGCCGACGTCGCACGGATACAGGTCGGCCCCGAGATGCGGCGCGGCATCGCCGAGCTCGACGGCGAAGGCGAGGTGGCCGGCGGCATCATCGTGATGCGCTCGGGCAAGAACGCGCTCGAGACCATCAAGGCCGTCAAGGCCAAGATTGAAACGCTGAAGCCGAGCCTGCCGCCCGGCATCGAGATCGTCCCGGTCTACGACCGTTCCGGCCTCATCAAGCGCGCGGTAGCCAACCTCCAGCAGAAGCTGATCGAGGAGTTCATCGTCGTTGCGCTGGTGTGCCTCGTGTTTCTGTTTCACCTGCGCTCGGCGTTCGTCGCGATCGTGTCGCTCCCGCTTGGCGTGCTGATCGCCTTCATCGTCATGTACTACCAGGGCGTGAACGCCAACATCATGTCGCTCGGCGGCATCGCCATTGCCATCGGCGCGATGGTCGACGCGGCGGTGGTGATGATCGAGAACGCGCACAAGCACATCGAGGCATGGCATCACGCGCATCCCGACCGCAAGCTCGAGGGACCCGAGCAGTGGCGCGTGATCGGCGATGCCGCGGCGCAGGTAGGGCCCGCGCTTTTCTCGTCGCTGCTTATCATCACGCTTTCCTTTGTGCCGGTGTTTACGCTCGAGGCTCAGGAAGGGCGCCTCTTCTCCCCGCTCGCGTACACGAAGTCGTACGCGATGGCGGCGGCGGCGGGCCTTGCCGTCACGTTGATTCCGGTCCTTATGGGTTATCTGATCCGCGGCAGAATCCCCGACGAAACTAGGAATCCGCTCAACCGGGGCTTGATCGCGCTCTATCAGCCGCTCTTGCGCAGCGTGCTTGCGTTTCCAAAGACCACGTTGGCCGCAGCGCTCGTCATCCTCGTGGTAAGCGCCTATCCGGCCACGCACATCGGTGGCGAATTCATGCCGCCGCTGGATGAAGGCGATCTGCTGTACATGCCCTCCGCCCTGCCCGGTATTTCCGCCGGCAAGGCCTCGGAGTTGCTTCAGCAGACGAATCGCCTCATCAAGACCGTGCCCGAGGTGCTCAGCGTGTTCGGCAAAGCGGGCCGTGCGGAGACGGCCACCGATCCCGCACCGCTCGAGATGTTCGAGACCACGATCCAGTTCAGGCCGCGCGAGCAATGGCGGCCCGGCATGACACCTGACAAACTGGTCGAGGAGCTGGACCGCACCGTCAAGGTGCCAGGGCTGTCGAACATATGGGTGCCGCCGATTAGGAACCGTATCGATATGCTGGCGACCGGCATCAAGAGTCCGGTGGGCGTCAAAGTCGCCGGCACGAACCTGCAGGAAGTCGATCGCGTGGCGGCAGATATCCAGCGAGTGGTGAAGGAGGTTCCGGGCGTGAGCTCGGCCTTCGCCGAGCGCTTGAACGGCGGACGCTACATCGACGTGAAGATCGACCGCGACCGCGCTGCGCGCTACGGCCTGAACATTGCCGACGTGCAGAGCATCGTGTCGGCCGCCATCGGCGGCGACAACATCGGCGAGACCGTGGAGGGCCTGCAGCGCTTCCCGATCAACCTGCGCTACCCGCGCGAGATTCGCGACTCCGTTGAGAAGATCCGTGCGCTGCCGGTCCTCACCGAGCGCGGGGCGCAGATCCGGCTCTCCGATGTCGCGGCGATCGGCATCAGCGACGGCCCGCCGATGCTGAAGAGCGAGAACGCCAGGCTTTCGAGCTGGGTGTACATAGACCTGGCCGGGCGCGACCTGAGCTCGGCGGTGCGAGACATGCAGCACGCGGTCGCAAAAGAAATCAAGCTGCCGCCGGGCTACTCGATCTCGTGGTCGGGTCAATTCGAGTTTCTGGAGCGCGCCACCGCCAAGCTCAAGATCGTCGTGCCGGCGACGCTGCTCATCATTCTCGTGCTCCTCTTCCTCACCTTCCGGCGCTTCGATGACGCGTTCCTGATCATGGCTGCGCTGCCCTTCGCGCTCGTTGGTGGCTTCTGGCTGCTCTTCCTGCTCGGCTATCACATGTCCATCGCCGCGGCGGTCGGCTTCATCGCACTGGGCGGCGTGGCCGCCGAGATCGGCGTCGTGATGCTCCTTTACATCAACCAGGCGGTGGCGGCGCGCGATGACGAACGGCGACTCAATACCGACGACGATATCCGCGAGGCAATCGTCGAGGGGGCGGCACTCCGCGTGCGGCCGATCGCGATGACCGTGGCCGTGATCATCGCCGGCTTGCTTCCGATCATGTTTGGCAGCGGCACTGGCTCGGAGTTGATGCGGCGCATCGCCGCGCCGATGATCGGCGGCATGATCACTGCGCCGCTGCTCTCGATGTTCGTGATCCCGGTGGCCTATCTTCTCCTGCGGCGTTCCAGAGTTGCGCGCGGTGCCCGCACCGGCCCGGGAGCTTCCAACGGCGCTATTCAGAAGGCGGGATCTTGACGACGTCATTTCAACTGAGAAAGGAATAGCAATGAATCGTGCTTATGCGTTCACCGTATCTCTCTTGGTATCGGTGGCCATCGCTCCGTTCGCCGCCGCTCAATCGGACGGCATGAAAGGCATGGACATGAAAGACATGCCGATGAAAGGAATGAAGTCCGAGAGCAAGGCGCGAGGCAAGGTGCACAAAGGGACCGGAACGGTGGCCAAGGTCGATGCCGAGAAGGGCCGGGTTTCCATCAATCACGAGCCGATCAGCAGCATGAACTGGCCGGCGATGACGATGGACTTCGACGTCAAGAACAAGGCGCTGCTCGACGGGGTAAAGCCGGGCGACAAGGTCGAATTCAGTTTCGTTCAGTCTGGCAAAGACCACACGATCACGCAGATCAAGTGAAACGGCGGCCATCACGAGCAAGGCACTGATCATCTTCATAGCCGCCCTGACCTTGAATGCGGCGTTGCCGGCCATCGCGAAGCTGGCGTCGGCTGCACCGATTTCAGCGAAGGACAAACGCGGTCCTGCACCTGGCTTGGGCTTACTCGGATTGGATGCCGGTCATACGGATTGGACGCGTCGAGCTCGGGCTGTCGCGGTCGGCCTAGCCTTCCTTCTCGCGTTCACCTGACGAAATCGTGACCTACTAATCCGTTGGTCGAGCTTGACACCGTATAGCGGTACGGCCGGTAGCCTTGGCTTTCGAACCGGAGCTAAGCCATGAGCACCCAAACCCTGACCGCATCAGACTTGTGGACGCGTGAACCTGCGAGCAGGCCCGATCGCGTTCGCATACGAGCGCGCATCGCCGGAATGCATTGCTCGCTCTGCACGGGGACTATCGAGAAAGCGCTGAAACGGCACCCCGGCGTGGAAAAAGTTGCCGTGAGCCTTACGCATGAGCAGGCACTCGTGGAATACGACCCGCGCCGTGTGCAACCGGATGAGCTGCTCACCACGCTTAGCGAGATGGGTTATGCGATCTCCGATCCGCGGAAGGTGCAGCCATTCGAGGAAGACGAGCGCCTGCTCGTGCAGGAACGAAGGCGGTTTCTTCTCGCTACGGTCTTAAGCCTCGGCTCCCTCTCGCTGATCGCCCGGCCAGGAGACTTCTGGTACGCGGCACTGGAGGGGTTTGTCGCTCTGTGCCTTCTCAGCTTCGTATTCCTTGCTATTCGTGCCTCCGGTGTAGTGAAAGCCATCATCGGCACAGCCGCCGCTTTCGTCTATTCGTTCGGCCTCCTATGGCTGAAACAGTCGGGGAATCTCGAAGGACTGGATGCCTGGATCGCTGGTGGACTCGCGATAGCGGTGGTGTTCTTCCTTGCGCGGCCCATCCTCGTCATGGCGTGGCACGCGCTGCGGCGCGGCATCATCAACCAGCATGTCCTGCTCGAGGCTGCCGCATTTGCAGGTCTCGGCGGGGGCATCTACGGTTTCATTGCCGGTGGCCCGGATTTTCCGACGGCACCGTTTTTCTGCGTCGCGGTGATGGTGTGCAATTACCACATCTTCTCCGAGTGGCTATCGCTGATCGTAAAGACTCGCAGCTCGCAGGCAGTGCGCCGGCTGCTCGCGCTGCAGCCTGACACGGCGCGCGTGATCCGAGGCGCGACCGAATCTGTCGTGCGGATCGAGGACGTCGCCGCTGGTGATCTGGTGCGAATCCGTCCGGGCGAGCGTATCCCGGTGGACGGTACGGTGATCGATGGTCGATCTGCCGTCGATCAATCGCTGGTCACGGGCGAGCCGCTGCCCGTGGAACGGGCGGCAGGAGATGCGGTCATCGGCGGTTCCATGAATGGGCTCGGTACCCTGGTCGTACGGGTCTCGGCGGTGGGAACGGAGAGTTTTCTTCAGCGTGTTGCGCGCGAGGTAGAGGATGCCCGGGCGCTGAAGCCAGGAATGCTTCACCTCGTCGACAGGGTGCTTAAGATCTATGCCCCGGCGGTCCTTTCGCTTTCCGCCGCTGCTGTGATCGGCTGGATCCTCGGTCCCATGCTCCTTGGCGGAGCGCCAGATCTCGAGCGGGCCGTTTTCGCCGGCTTAACCGTGCTGGTCATGGGCTATCCCTGCGCCCTCGGGGTGTCGGCCCCGCTCTCAATCGTGCGCGGCGCAGGGGAGGCGGCTGAGCGCGGGATACTGATGCGCACTGGGGAGGCATTTCAGGGCTATCGTCTCGCCACGCACGTCGTCTTCGACAAGACCGGGACGCTGACCGAAGGCCGGCCCGCCTTGCGTGAAATGCTGGCCATCGGCGAATCAGAGGAGAAGCTGCTCGCTGTGGCGGCGGCCGCCGAGTCCGCTTCCGAGCATCCGCTGGCGGCTGCCGTTATGACGGCGGCGATGGAGAAAGGAATTGCCCCGCTGGAATTGAGAGACTTCAGCGCCGTACCTGGGCGCGGGGTGCGTGCACGCATCGACGGTGGGCAAATACTGGTCGGCAGTCCTCGGTTTATTGCCGAGGAGTCAGTGCCACTCGCTAGCGTTAGCGAGCGCATCAAGCAGCTCGAGGCGGCGGGGCATACCGTCGTATGCATTGCGCAGGAGAACCGAGTGCTCGGCCTTCTCGCGTTCGGCGACCGCATCCGATCGGATGCGCACGATGTCGTCGCGCGCCTAAAGCAAATCGGAGTACGCACCGCCATAGTAAGCGGCGATAACGCCGGAGCTACGCGCCGAGTGGGAAGTGCGCTCGGCATCGATGAAATCCACGCCGGACTGCTTCCCCAGGACAAAGCACGATTGGTCCGACAACTCCAGCGAAAGGGAAATGTGGCTATGGTTGGCGATGGCATCAACGATGCGCCGGCTCTTATGCAGGCGAACATCGGTATCGCCATGGGCGGCGGAACCGACGTCGCCATCGACTCTGCAGACATCATCATTCTCAATAATCGGCTGCATGCCGTCATCGAGGCACGCGAGATCAGCCGCTGGAGCTATCGGAAAATGCTGCAGAACGTCACGCTCGCGATCCTTTTCAACGGTATCGGCGTGCCGCTCGCTGCGACGGGACTCATCCATCCAATTTGGGCGATGGCCGCCATGGCTGTGAGCGTTACGGCGATTTTCTACAACTCACTGCGAGGAAAGCCGAGGCTTTTCTTCGAGGCGATTCTCAGCGTCGGGCAGGTTCCGCAGCTAGCCGCGAAGGCAGCTTGACGCCGTACTGCGGTACGGACCGTATCCTCCGTCCTGCGGTACGGATGGCGTATCCTTTGATGAAACATGACTTCACTTACGATTGGGGTACTCGCGAAGAAGGCCGGCGTCGGGGTCGAGACGGTGCGCTTCTACGAGCGGCGCGGGCT
>Ga0137390_10005481_pt1 | contig 10724 bp, 9 predicted proteins | sample 15con2h24AmetaG_FD_104937 | JGI IMG/M metagenome (GOLD analysis project Ga0137390, IMG submission 104937) | Vadose zone soil microbial communities from Angelo Coast Range Reserve, California, USA - 15con2h2.4A metaG | ecosystem: Environmental > Terrestrial > Soil > Vadose zone > Saprolite... | reverse complement strand
GGTTATGGTCGGCGCATGCGGCGCATCCGCGCGGTGCTGATCGACATCGACGGCGTGCTGACCGTCTCGTGGAAACCGCTGCCCGGGGCGGTCGCGGCCCTGCACGGGCTGCGCGCCGCTGGGGTCCCGCTGGCCCTGGTCACCAACACCACCTCCCGCACCCGGGCGTCGATCGCTGGCGCGCTGGCTGAGGCGGGCTTCCCCCGGTCACTGCCGGCGACATTCTCACCGCGCCGGTCATCGCCGCGGCCTACCTGCGCGACCGCTACCCGGGCGCCCGGTGCCTGCTGCTCAGCAGCGGGGACATCGCCGGCGACCTGGCCGGGCTGACCCTGGCCCGCCCCGGCGATCCCGCGCCGGCGGACGTGGTACTGGTCGGCGGGGCCGGCCCAGAGTTCAGCTACCAGGCGCTCAACCAGGCCTTCGGCCACCTGCAGCGCGGAGCCAGGCTGGTCGCCATGCACCGTGGCATGTACTGGCGCACCAGCGACGGCCTGCAACTCGATACCGGCGCGTTCCTCGCGGGCCTAGAACAAGCCGCCGGCACCGAGGCGGCGGTGGTGGGCAAGCCCGCCGCGGCGTTCTTCGCTACCGCGCTGGCCCGCCTTGGCGTCGGCGCCGCCGACACTCTGATGGTGGGCGATGACATCGAAACCGATGTGCTCGCCGCTCAGCGCCAGGGGCTCACCGGGGTTCTGGTCAAGACCGGCAAGTACCTCCCGCGCACGCACCGCGCCGCCAGCGGCACCCCCGACCATGTCCTGGACTCCTTCGCCGACCTGCCCACCCTGCTGGAGCAACTGTCTTGAGACGATCAAACGGTCACCGGCAGCGTGCCAGCGCCGGAACCTGACGGACGCCCGTGACGCGGTGATCAGCACGGACACTGACCGTATACGGATCTGGACCCGCCGCCGGTACCGGCCGTACGATCCCGGTGCGGGGAAGGAGCATCAGCATGCAATTCACCAGCTACTCCTTCGGTTCGGTCCGGGTTGACGGCGTGACCTACGACCACGACCTGATCATTGACCACGGGACGATCCGCAAGCGCAAGAAGGCCGCCTCCCGGAAGTTCCGCAGCGCGTACCGGCACACGCCGTTGTCTGCCGAGGAGGACATCCCGTGGCGATGCCGCCGGCTGGTGATCGGCACCGGCGCGGAGGGCGCGCTGCCGGTCATGCAGCAGGTCCGCGACGAGGCCCGCCGCCGTAAGGTCGACCTGGTCGTCCTGCCCACAGCACAGGCGATCGGCGTGCTGGCCGAGGCTAGAGCGCACACCAATGCCATCTTGCACCTGACGTGCTGAGCATGCCGCCGTAGCATCTCCACATGCCGCCGTAGCATCTCCGAGCCCGCCTCAGCAGCCGCGCCCCAACGGCGGGGAGGCGCGAAAGCAATGATCTTCGCGTAATCAGCGTTTCAGCAATTTCGAGGGCAACTCAGCAAAGACAACTGGCCTGCATAGCTAGGCATCGCCGCCGAGCGCTAAGAACGCGCGCTTCTGCCGCGTGGCGGGCGTTCGCTGGATCATCGTGACCGAGGTCGGCCCCTCTGTCCTGTGGTGTGCGTCCTGCCGCGTAGGTGGCAGCGTGGTGATGTTCGGTTCACTGCCGGGTCTCTGGGATGGGGGTGTGGGTAGGCGGAGGTGCGTCCTGGCCGGTCCCTGGCGCGCATCGGCAGCGATGACCTGGTGCGGCTGGCCGGGCTCGCTGGCGAGGTTGAGGCGGGGCTGTTCGCCCGCAACCCTGACGGGGCAAGACGGTACGCGGGCAGGCTGGTGTGCCGGGCGCTGCGCCAGGGGCCGCCCTGCACTATCTGGATGACAAGACCGGCGTCAGGGACTTCGACATGTGGTCCTTCTACGCCCGGCGCGGCGATGGCCCGTTCCCGGACCGGTGGCGGGAACGGCTGATTACGGTCCCTCTAAGGTCGGCCGCTGTCCCGGTGACCCGCTATCGTTCACCGGCCGCCGGGTGGATCTGCCCGGCCGCTCCCTCGAGGTGCCGCCGAACGCCGACCCGGCCGGGTCCTGCGCGAATACCTGTCTGCCGCGCGGACCGTCTTGGCGAGGGAGCTGGCTGCCAAGGCGGTCGTGCTCATCAGTCCCGGGCCGCTGGCCGGGACGGTCATCTGGCCGCCCGGCGCTTCGCGCTGGCATGCTGAATGCCTGCGACAGCCTTGACGGCGTCCGGGACCACTCGGTGCGCCGGGTGGACTCGGCTACATGAAACCCGGTCCTCAGGCCAACGCTCGCAGTCCGGCAGCAAAACGTGGCCGGCCAGCAGATGCAAGCCGCACAAATACCCGCCGATCTGGACGGCCACGACACTGAATTTGGATGCGACGGCGGACACTCTGATCGGGACGATCTGCGTGGCCGGCGAGTGTTAGCGGGCCAGGAATCCCTGTGGAGCTGGCCTATTGGGATGCTCCGGGACCAGGGCCGTGGCCAGCTGGTAGTCGGCTTCGGCCAGCTTCCGCAGGTCAGTTGCCGATGACGCGGCGAGATTACGGCGAGCATCGGGTTGTACCTTCCCGGTCGGCGCGCCTGTCCACGCCGGTCATTTGCTTTAGGCTCCACAGGTTATCGGGAATTTGCACCCCTCCCCGGCCCTCAGGTCTTAGTCATTGCTCGGTGGATCGTTAGATCCTTCTATAGCCAGCGGATACTGACGCTGACGGCCGGGAGGGTCGAGCACGATCATGCTCCAGCTCGCCCGGAACGCTGAGATCTGCTTCCAAGCGATCATGGGGCTGACCGTGAAGGCCTGCCTGGCTCGCGTCAGGTACTCGATTTGCCTGGTCTTCGTCGTGTCGGCGACTGATCCGTCAAGGTCCTGGAATTCGGCCTTTGTCCGGCCGTCACGGAACAACTCGATCACGGTCGCCAGATAGTAGAGGGAACCAGCGAACCCGAGCCCGAGCCGACTGACCGTCGAAGCTGCCCCTTCATCCCCGCCAGCCTCGGTATCAGTGGTCTTGTCGTGGTAGACGGCTGCCGGATAGCTTCCGCACAACTCCAGCAGTTCTTGAGCCCTGAGCTCGCTCGTGAGCAGGCGGGAATCGCTGTCTCTTGCCGCCAGCCACCCAGCAAGACAGCCGGAGATCTGGTTAATCCACAGGGCCATCGGCTCGATCTCAAGCTTGGTACTGGTCCTGCGGAGGGCGATCATGGCAGCGTCGGCTCGACCCTGTATGTCGAGCTGGACCAGCGCGGCAACCACGTCACACATTCCTATCTGCCGTTGCGCAGCCGGGCCCGTTCCGCGCCCGGTCTCGACAAGATCTCGCGCTACCCTGATCAGGTCTCGTGGCAGGCCGCCAGCCAGGCATTGGCATAGGCACAGGTATGCCGCCGAAAGCCCGACGACCCTGCGCTGCAGGAGTCGCCTTGCCTCCGGGTATGTCAATGGCCGAAGATAGAGGACCTCATCAAATGCGCTTTCGAAGGCATCGCGGAACGGGAAGCCGCGCAGCTCGAAATTGCTCAGCGCTTCTTCTGACACCGAGACCAGGTAAAAGCAGTGCCGGACGCCGAATATCCCCTTCAGGTCATTGAGGAACTGCGCTGCTTTCACGTCCGATGCGACCTTATCCAACTCATCGACCGCGATTATCACGGGCCTGGTCTTGGTCGCGATGTGCTCGAGGAACTCGCGCATGGCCGCGACGATGTCGGGCAGGCTCTGCTGGTATTCGGCCAGGCTGAACGCTTCGTTGATGCCGACCTGGGCCATCGGCACTGTAAGTGATCCAGACCAGCCGTAGGAGTAGCTCTGCTGGAACCTGATGTTCCGCAGATGGCGGCGCGCGAGTTGCTCGGTCTCATTGTCCTGCGCAGTGAGGGATAGCAGCCATGAGGCCAGCCTCTTGGCTGCCATCAGCAAGAAGATCAAGCCGGCAAGGAACATGATCACGCTGATGACCGCAAGTCGTGTATCGAGCGACTGGAGGAAATGCCACACCTGTCCGGTGTCGGTGAAGACCTGGGTCTGATTCTTTCCGAAGAGCCTGGCCAGCCGCACGCGCAGCCACTGCCAGACTACAACCTGCCGGGAAGTTGGCAGTGCCGCGTAGGCAACAAAAGGACTCGCGATCAGGCAGAGGACAGCGAGCAAGGTCGCCTTTCCTAGGTGCCGCCTGACGAGTCCTGCTCCTCGTCCGCCCTGGATCGTGTCCGGACGTTCTGCGGTCAGCAGAGAGTTTCTGAGCCGGGCGTGGCGCAGGGACTGCTGACAGATCTGCGCGAATAGGTACAGCAGGAAGTCTCTTGACGCGAACTCGATCGGTGCCGTAACTAGCACTGCTTCCGGCATCTCGCCCCTGGGCAGCCGCAACTTATCAGTGCACAATGCTTTAAGCAGCGTCGTCTTGCCGCAGCCTCGCGGCCCTGCCAGCCCGATGCTGCCACTAGGCATGACCGCCGTCAGCTTCAGCAGCCGACGGCTATTGCCGGTGTCGATCCAGAACAGCGGATCGTCGGCCAGCAGCCCGGGAGAACTCCGGACAGTCAGTTGGCTGCCGTAATGATAGAGCCGGTCATTGATGACCTCACGGATTACCGGGCTGACCATCTGCTCGATAACGGCTTCATCGCGGCGCTGCCATGCGTCCGCTGACCTACGCCTGGCGTTGACGAATTGCCTGATGATTTTCGGGCCACGCCTGGTGGCGTAGCCGCCTACGATCACCAGCAAAACGAGCACCGGAGCGGTTTCCACTTTAATGCCGGTCAGCAGCAAGGAAAGCGTGCTGCCGACAAGCAGTAGCAGCCCCATGCAGAGGGCGACAGTCCGTAGGCCCGCTACACTCAGCAGCGTCGGCCTCAGTGCGTTCTCCTTTACGGCGCGTTCGTGCAATTCAGCAACAGTGCCGAGTTGGGCCCCGGGTAGCAGGTCGCGCAGCCGCGCGATAACAGTGTCCGCAATTTCATCGCGGTCGAGGTTGTAATAGTCGATGCTCTCAAATTCGTCCGCGTTGAGGGCCTTTCCGGTGTAGTAGGGGATTCCTTCACTGAGGCCCGCGCGGAGCGGGCTATCAGCGACCTCGCCAGGACTGACAGCCCGCAACGGTTCACTGCCTGAATCGGCATTGTCGAGGTTGATGGGACACCTCCAGATGGTGCCGCTAGCTCATTATGAGTCGGAGGCGCTGTCGCGGTAACCTAGCCTAGGTCGTGTAACCCAGCCCAGGTCGCGAGGCCTGATAGGCAAGGACGTCTGAAAAATCATCACAGTCACCAGCGAAGCGTTCACGACCGGCGCTAGGGCACCCATCCCGTAGGCCAGCCGGTGCAGGCTAGATCTCCGGCGCGACTGCCGGGTCCTGTTGGCCGACGCCAGGCCCGCGGAGTTGTAGACCTTCACCCGGCGGCCGGTGTCCCGGTTTGCTTTCTGATCTGCAGCGCTGGAGCGGCGGTCCGGGATCCGGTAAGAAACGCCGACTCGGCTGCCGCTGGCCAGTTCGGCAGTCCGATCGCCATTGACCCCCACAGGCGGCGTCTCTCCAACCCCGTGCATCCGCGCTTCAGGCATCCCCCTGCATTCATATGCATCCGGGATGAGGCGGGAATCCCTCGGAGCGGGCACATTGGCCTCCAGAACAAGCACTGGCTACGTACTATCCGGAGGATCGCCGTCCTGTAGTTGATACACGTCCACCAGCACGGCTACCCGACGACGCCTGGGCGCGGATGGATCCCGCGCACACGGACGCGCACCTGCGGCTGTGGATCGACGTGACCCGGCGGGCCCAGCCCGGACACGTAGCCGCGCCCGCGGCGTTGCTGGCCTTGGCTGCCTGGCAGCTCCGGCAACAGCGCGGCGGCCAACGTTGCGCTCGACCGTCGTTGCGCGGCAAGGCTCCGTCCGTTCCGTCTCTGTTCCGCCAGAAGGTGAAAAGACACAGGAACTGATGAGAAGCCGTAAGAGGTGAAATCGCAGGTCAGCCAGGATTTCGGGGAGTGCTCCCAGGTCACGGCAAGCTGGCGACAGAACCCGGCCTACAGGCCGACTCGCTACCTCCATGTGCCCGTGTCCTGCGGCGGTGCGGGGCCCAGACGGTGCTCAAGAAGGTCGAGGCCGAAGGGCTTGTGGCAGTGCGCCGCGGGGGGCACGTCCCAGGCAGACAGGACACCTTGTTCGAGTACGTGTTCTAATTATGTGGGTGAAAGAAGCGCCAGCCGTTGTCGATCTTGCCTCTCGCCTAACGCCCTTGTCTATCCGTCACGGCAGGCTGGACCGTGCTTGGTCCGTCCTGGCGGTACTGGAAGACTGGACGACCCCGCGGTACGCGAAGTGGCGGGCACGCCCCTGGAGAGTAAACGCTTCCGGGTCCGCGTTCGCGGGCCGTTGCCCGGCATGTCGTCCAAGGAAGGCGAGTTTGTGATGATCGTCCGTCGCTACGGCGACCGCGACGGGTGGTGGATCGCCCCAGAGATGGCGTTAGTGGTACTTGCCGGGAACCTAGACCACCCCGGGAGCCGACTGGCGGCGTATTCGTGGCAGCAGCCAACGGCAGGAAACGCATCAGCCTCAGGTGCCCGAGATCACTCGGGCAAGGCGCTGTTCGAGGTCGGACGGGATGACCAGGAGTTGCTGCTCGACGAGGCGGAGGACGGCGGCGGTGACGAGGCGGTGGGTGTAGTCGGCGGGAGTCTCCCCGTCGGGCCGGGGATTGAGCTGAGCCTCGCCTTCGGCGGCCTGCACGGCGTAGCGGACGAGGGCGGCGGCCTGGTCGGGGCTGACCTCGGTCTTGCTTTTGGGTTTGTCCTCGGTCGTGCCCGTCGCATTGTCTCCGGGGGCCGGCACGTGGCGGTTGCAATCCGGGTTCGGGTGGACGCCCGGCAGAGCAAGCGCCCCGCACGTTCCGCAGAACGTCTCGCTCTTCGGCGAGTACCAGTACTCGGCGCCGCTCGGGCTGACGTACTTCGCTATCTTGCCGTCCTGTTCCAGGTGTCTCATCTCCGAGGCTACCTGACCCATGTAGGTGTCGAGCCGGTCGGTTACCGCCTTCTGCACGTGGAATCTCCCGACTGGGCGGTAAGCCTGTTCGATGAACAGCTGTATGGCGTCCCTGACCTGCGCGGGGTGTACCGACATGGGGGGCTCCTCTCAGACCCAGGCGGCGCGTATCAGTGGCCGCAATCCTTGCCCTGGCAGCTACCTCCGCACCAGTCACGAGGATTTAGCGTAGTACCGCACTCGCGAGAGCGGCGCGTGCAGCAGCAAAGTGCAGCAACCGCATCGCCCCGAGGTGACCCGGACAGGCTCGATCCAGTCGCCTCATCTCCCGGCTGAGACACCGCCAGTTTGGCGTCCTGGTCACGACATCCTACGTCCACGCCCAGGCCTACCAGGAGATCCGTGAGGATGGTCATCCTGTCGTGATCATGACTGGGAGGGCATAGTAGAAATCCTCAAGAGAAGCGGGCACGACACCGTGGCCGCAATCAGCCGATTCCTCAATGAGAACTACCCGCTGTGGCAAGAGGCTGACCACCAGATCTGATCACAGTTGCGCCAAAACCTCCCAGCTGGAGTGGACTCGGAAAAGGGACATACGATACATGGTGGTTGAACCTGAATTGACAGTAAAATGTCAACGCATCTCCACCGCCGAGTGACTAACTGAGTGACAATCACCGCGAACACCCACGGACTTCGGCGAATCTTGGCGCACTAGTTTCCGCAGGTCTCCCCGAAATGTCTCCTGGCTATCGACTAGTAGTACTACGCTTACAAGCGAGGGGTCACTGGTTCGAACCCAGTTGCGCCCACCAAGAGGTCTTCACGTTTTCGTGGGGGCCTTGTTCACGTTTGGGCCTTGGTGATCTTCGCACGGGGTCTGACATGCAAGACCAGAGTCACGCATACAGCCTCAAGATGATGCGATCTGCCTTCTATAGAGATCTACCTGGTTGATAACAGTAGACACATATATCTCTTTTCGATGCAACAGTTAGGCACTGTCCGACTATTCACTTTTCTATCATACGTATCAATCGTCTTTCCACTACCACCAAATTAATCCGCCAACATGAATTTCACGCTCATGGCGCCCGTTTAAAGAGTCGGACATGAGATATAGGTTGCCATTTACTGCGTTTGATTCGAGAGTTAACTTGACTAGAACGCTCAGATCTATTGTCGTTCCAACGCTCTTTCGAATTGGCGTGCCGTCGGCTGTGGCGATATGAATGGAGTGCGCCTAACGATCTTCAATTGTGAGGGTTACTGGAGGGGTACGAGATCGAGGCCGGGCTTGGCGAGGAATCCCTGAAGGAGGCCAGGCCGGCACTGCATCCGCCGGATCCGGGTCTTCACCAGCGCGGTTAGCTGATCGATGTCGTGCTTGGTGAGGTTGGCCAGCGATCGCTTCGGGTTCGACCAGGCCGGCTCGACCGGGCCTGAGCTGGCTCAAGATCACGGGCTCCGGTTCGTCCCGTCCCGCCGGCCTCTGGCTTTGTCACTTGTCGTGAGCGGGTCTGCGCACAAATCCAGATCAGGCGAACCTGCCTCAGGGCCCCGGCGGTTGCAGGCTTCCGGCCGGCTGGGGACAATAGCGCGGTGGCAGCTGGCGACGACGGCACCGGCGCATTTCGCGGTGCCAGCTTCACAGGCGCTGACTTCACCGGCGCGAACTTCCGGGACTGTGACCTGCGCCAGGTAAAGATCACTGACTCGTGGCTCGTGGACGTTAGCCTGTCCGGGCTCGTCGGCAACCTCGTCGTCAACGACGTCGACGTCACGGCATTCGTGGAGGGCGAGCTCGACCGGCGCCATCCCGAACGCGTCCAGCTGAGAGAGAAGCGGACAGCCGGCGACTACCGCGCGATGTGGGACACGATCGAGCGCCTCTGGGCCGCGACCGTCGCCCGCGCCGGGCGGCTACCCGGACCTGCCCTGCACCAGCGGGTCGACGGCGAATGGTCCTTCATCGAGACGCTGCGCCATCTTGTCTTCGCCACCGACAAGTGGGCCGGCTACATGATTCTCAATAAGCCGCTGCCGTACCACCGGCTCGGCCTCCCGCAGCCCGGCTACACGCCCGCGGACGCCGTAGCGCTCGGCATCGACCCCGGCGCGCGCCCGCCTCTGGCAGAGGTGCTGGAAGTACGCGGTACCCGGATGGCGCTGGTACGCGGCATCGTCGACGGGCTCACCGACGACGACCTGGAACGGGTATGCCCGCGGCTGCCCGCGCCCGGGTACCCGGAGGAAGCACGCTCGGTCGGCCTTTGCCTGGGCGTGGTCATGAAGGAGGAGTGCGAGCACCGCCGCTACGCGGTACGCGACCTTGCGGCGCTGGAAGCGGACCCGGGCGCCGGGGCAGCACATCGTGACGCGCCAGCGTGATAACTCCCGGCCGGCGGCGAGCATCGCCCATGGCCTGACCCGGATCACCTTGCGGCGGCATCCCTTCAGCTCCTGGCCGGGTCCAGCGCTATGCCGGTGCGTACTAGCCTGAGCCAGCTCGGGTTACTGGAGGGGTGCGAGGTCGAGGCCGGGCTTGGCGAGGAATCCCTGAAGGAGGCCGGGCCGGCATTGCATCCGCCGGATCCGGGCCTTCACCAGCGCGGTCAGCTGATCGATGTCGTGCTTGGTGAGGTTGGCCAGCGATCGCTTCAGGTTCGACCAGGCCGGCTCGACCGGGTTCAGCTCCGGCGCGTAAGCCGGCAGCTGGAAGACCGTCAGCCACGGGCGGGCGGCGATCAGCTCGCGCATGGCATGGCTGGTGTGGGTGTTCAGGCCGTCCCAGACCACGACGACGGGGCCGCCGAGCTGCTGGCGGGCGGCGTCCAGGAACCCGGGCGTAGTCCGCCTCGGTGAACCCCTTGCGCTTATCTGCCCGGCGGGCGCGGTGCGTGCGGAAGATCAGCCGCGGGCCGCAGCCGGGCCGGACGGCGATCAGCGCGGCCAGCGACACGCGCGTGTCGTGGCCACCGGTCACCGTGACCACGGGGGTGTGGCCGCGGCGTCCCCAGGTGCGTCCCCTCGGCGGCCTCAGGCCCTGGCCGGACTCGTCTTCCCAGCAGAGCCAGGCGCCCAGGTCCGCCGCCGCGCTTTTATGACCGGCCAGGTGTCCTCCCGCCACCTGGCGATCTTGTCCTCGTCCCGCTCGGCCGCCCGCCGCGCCGGGACCTGCACGGTCCACCCGATCCGGTGCAGCAGCACATCCATCCCGGCCAGCGTGTACTCCACCCCGAACCGCCGCCAGGCCTGCTCGGCGACCCGGGCCAGCGTCCAGCACTGATCCGCATACCCGGCCGCCGCCGGCCCGGCATCCAGGATCTGTTCCAGCTCGGCGACCTGGGCTGGGGTCAGCTTGCACTGCGCGCCGCCCGCCCCCTTGGAGGCCAGCGCCGCCCGGCCACCGGAGGCCAGCGCCCGCCGCCACCGGTTCGCCGACATCCGCGACACCCGGAAATGCCTGGCGATCTCCCGGTCGCTGGCCCCGGCCTCGATCATCTCCGCGGCGGCCAGCCGCACCCGCTCCCGGCGGGCCCGCTCCGCCGCGTCCAGGCCGCCGCCATCGGCATACCTCATCACCCAGGCATAACGCACCACGCGCCCAGCGACCAGACCCGTAACCCCCGCTATTGAAGATCGTTAGCGGTAGTTTGTTAATTCGGGAGGTAGAGGCGCAGGCCGCAGCCTGCGGTGACCGAGCTGATCAGGGCTTGCAGCTGCGGGGGCGGAGGCGCCTTCGACCAGGCGGCC
>Ga0137390_10005477_pt1 | contig 10729 bp, 8 predicted proteins | sample 15con2h24AmetaG_FD_104937 | JGI IMG/M metagenome (GOLD analysis project Ga0137390, IMG submission 104937) | Vadose zone soil microbial communities from Angelo Coast Range Reserve, California, USA - 15con2h2.4A metaG | ecosystem: Environmental > Terrestrial > Soil > Vadose zone > Saprolite... | reverse complement strand
TGTTCCGCAGTAGAATGTCAGACTGCCTTTATGGACTCGACATAATGAGAATTTCACTCACAGGTTTGCGCCTATACTGCGGCTGTAATGGGCCCAGGTACGTATAAATACGGCCGGCTGAGGGCATATAGCCAAGAGCCCAGAGCCCACTCATCGTGGACATTAACCCTGTGCATCCGCAGCGTCGTCGTCCGTTCAAAAGCTGTGTGCTGTGTAAGTCCCCTCCGCAGACTTTCTTCCCCCCACGGAAGAGTGTTGTTCCGTGATTAGTGCAGACTTGAAATTGCCAGTGTGCCATTGCCTCATTCGAAATTGCCGTGGCCTGTGGCAGTTTTCGTTTTCTCGAAAGCGTTCATAGTCGTCCCTTGTCAGCGATAACTCTCACTTAGATTAATTGACTATCATTCATATCTCTTCGGCGATTGCCCGAGGGCGTTGTCCTGTTTGGACAAAATGGTGCACATGACGCTTCAAACTTGAATTGATTGTCTGATTGTCTATGTTCTCCCCTTAACCTGCACATAGCACGATCTCCTCGACGGCGACTGCTTAATCGCTCTGAAAGTCCTTCAGGATGCGCCTCGAGGGCTCCACTGGTCCCTGGCTTCCGATATGGAAGACATAGCGCTGCTCCGAAATACCTGCTGATCATTCTCTCCTGAGGCATTGACTCGCTTTCAAAGCCCTCCCTCACGTGTCCATGGCGTCAAGATCTCTTTGAAATTGGCCAGCGCTTAGCACGAGCTGTCATTCACACGGTTGACTCTCTACCTCTCGTTCGACAGAGTCGTCATGTCTTATGTTTTAACTCGACAGTTTCCGCTGTAGGTGCCATGGGGTGGACACTCTCGAGAACGTACCAGCACAGGTGCCACCACAAAGAAATGCAGTGATCGCCCAACCGCCACAGGCCCCGGCGCTCCGAGCATTCTTTAAAAGAACCGCGACTAGACGCAAACTTCCGGCCGATGAACGCATAACACATGTGAGTTACAATTGGAACTTCAACGCCTTTTGTCACAATACGGACGTCGCGTCTGATTCCAATGCTCCTGAAGCTCGAAGAGGTGTACCATATGACACTGTATGTAATCCAACTCGTCCGATGGCGTGATAGATTCCCGCCATGCACATTGACACATGTCCCGCTGATGGCCTTGAAGTTCGGGGCTTAAGCTAGGGAGACGTCGTCGACGTCTGTTGTCCTTCGACCCCTCGGGCTGTCCCCCTAGCCAAGACAGCGGAAACAAATCGCTACAGAAGAGTAGCAAGTGTCAACGCCGGAGTATCCGTATCCCGCCAATGCCATACTACCTTCAGACAAATGTAAACACGTACTGTGCGTCGATGGTCCGCTATTGTGGAGGCGCCCAGCGTATACAGTCGCGGTCGCCGGTCGGCTGCTTCGCCTTTTTCCTGTAATGGCCGTGTTGTTCGGCATACTGTCTAATAGAGTACTACTGGCGACTTCTCCGCCCGAAGACGTTTGAGGTATATTGAATTGACTAAATGAGTCAGAACGACACATAGGGGATCCTTAAGTCATGGACATATGTTTGTACCAATATGATACAGAGCACCATCTCGTACGCCCTGGTGTAGCACCGCTGAGCTACATTAAAGGGCTTCTGAGCACCCATCACACGTGTTCTACCAGATCGCAATTCGAATCTGCGGGTAAAAAAACACTTCTTTAGCCTCATCGTGGTTAGTGGCCGCCGTCAATTAAGGAGTGATCCGTGACGCAGAATCAACGTGTTTGTCTAACGGTTCGTCAAAATATGTGTCGTCGGTGTTTCAGGCTCACGCTAGCGGCGCACGCATCACGCCCCGATTACCGTAATCCATAGTCACGGTAGCGTATTTCCTCCTCCCCTCCTGTCAGATACGCTTGTATTGCATTCTAAATGATGGATTTCCGTTCCGCTGGGACCAGGAACAAAGACTCGGGCGAATATGTGCAGACTGTAACACGATGACACCGTGCGGCGTTCTGTGTCTCCGCTGTGAAACACATAACGATGAATTAAATTCCAGTAACGTTACTGACGGCGACACATTCACGAGATTCCGAGCCCTCGCCGGTACATGCGCGCGGCCGGCACATGTTCACCTTTCTTCGAATGTTTGGGTGGGGTGGGTCGATCCTTCTAAACTAAGCATGTGTCTCCAAAGGCCAGTTACTTTGCATCCCTACGTTATGGTATGAAGTACCGCTGGCGAATCTCCCCGTCTATCATCGTTATAAGCATCAGCGTAGCAAAAGAGACGTCGGAAAGCAAAAAGTGAGAAAAGACTATGATACATTCCGCGGATGGGAGGTAAAGAAGGAAACGGCGGTTTAGTAGTTACTGCACTTGTGTTGGACGAGAACTGTCGCGAACCAAACGATGCAAGGTGGATGTACAATCCCCACCGGAGCGGCGCTGATCGATCACATTCTGCCAATGAAAGGAAAGAAACCAGAGATGAGCCGCGCGATTTGAGGTGGCGGATTAGAAAAATGGAACTTAGAAAGAGCCATCGCTGCGAAAGCGCGACGACCGAGAGGCAAACGCATACATTCGAGCACCTTGCTGCAAAAAAAACTCCGTCAACGGTGTTTGCGCTGTGGGACTCCCGACATCAGCAGGGCAAGCATGGGTGCAAGGCGTTAGCGCAGCTTACGCGGGGCGACATAAATGTGGCGCGGCCGCACGTCGAAGGGCCGCGTGCGTGCCCGCGCCAAGACGGAGCCGCTCTCGCCTACACGCACCATACCTGATGCGTCAACTCTTCCATAACGCGCTCAAATTAGATGATCGCCACATCCGCCAAGTATCGCAAATGCGTACCTGGACAGACGCATAAGCGTCAACTGGAGCACATATTGACCCTGCCGCCGTACACTGACGTCCGGAAAGAGAAAATACACGCCGGAGCGACCCTGAAGGTTACGCAGATAATGTGGTGAGGAGACCAGGTTGCCATAAAGAAGTCGGTCGGGTGGGAATTGGCTGTTCGATGGGGAGATGGGATCCAAGGCCCTCGTCCCGTCGGCGGAGTGCAAGGCGAGATGGCAAATTAAGTACGGGTGTTCTGGGTCACTGCGCGGCACTGCGGTGAGTCGTTATGGCTAAATGATACCGTGGTCCGCAGCTTACGACTCGATGACGTTACCCCTGCTATCGCGAATGATGAGTTGAGCTACTAGAGGTGGCGCTAGCGGCAGACGAGACAGAGCCGCGGAGCCGAACTCTGCGGACACTTCGGGCTGCTGTATAACCTCCAAATGGTATGTCCTGCAGCGATCGGTGAGAAGAGCAAGAACAATAAGAAAGGGCGAATGATGTCACTTCGTCTCGCGCTCGGAAGAAATGACTCCAGGATTGTCAGGAAGGTAACCCGTCGGCGGCGGAAGCAAGGACGCGCATTGTGCCTCTGGCAGGCGCGTGGGCTGTTGGGGAGCGCCCCAGTTTCCCGAGCCCGCAGATGGGCGCGAATAATAAGGCGGTCCACTCGACCGCGAAGACGACGGCCGGTCGCTGGCAGTTCGCGCTGGAACGGGAAACGGTATCCCACGAAGCGCAAAGAAAGTACCTCGGCCATTCCGCGGAAGCATCGGTGCGTCCCCCGCGTCGCGCGGGATGCACCCCTGCGGATCACATCTTAAATGAGCACCGGAAGCTTGTAGCATGACCGCGCAAAGGTTGACGGTAAAAGTCATCTGGAACATGAGAGCGTAAATTTGGTGGGGTTGGAAGAGCGCCTATATGCCAGGTCAGCAAAAACTGCAGAATCCTATTCCTGTCGCGCAAACTGTGGAGGTAGGGGGCGACTCAACGAGCAAAGAGAGTACTCCAGAGCTTCCGTGCGCGAGTTGGCAAAGTTTACTCTGTTCAGACGATGGGTGCCGCCAGTCGCGGAGACATTGCTTCGTGTCGAGGGAGAAACGCGCAAGCGTTGGATCTGGGATGGGCGGCGTCGGCGCCGGGAGGGGCTCATTCGCATGACGATGGACAGACATAAGAAGCTCGACCGCTGGAGTGGACACGCGGTACCAATTGCCAGCGGGCAGACTAGGGGTGACCAGGTAGGACCTGGGCAAGAACAAGAAACGGATGAGTTCATATACACAATCGTTTCGAAGCAGGAACGCCAGAAACTGGGGCCACCCAGATTTCGAAAGACCTTGAGGTCCGGCGCACCCAATCTGGCTCCGCCCTGCTGGTTCAGGTGGAGAAATCCGATCCGTGTTCTGTTCCAGTTCCAGTACCGGCAGTGACCCTTCACATATTACTGAATCATAGCGCACAAGTTCTTCTTTTACCGTCTGACGGGATCTACTCAATACCTTTTATTAGCTAACACCCGGTTCACAACTTCTCCCGGCGATCGCAATACATAGCCTAGATGCAAATGAACAAATATGGGATATGATGATCACAAACGGACGAAAGCATCTACGTATTATACCAAAACATAATGTACTCAGACGCGTGTCTTCACCCAACTCCAAGCTCCCGCGGATGCTGAGACAATAGTAGCCGCTGCCAACGCAGGCTTCACACCAGCTGGGAAGGAAGATGAACGCCGAGGGCTATGAGCTGGTGATAGGTGGGAGAGCACTGACCGGTGGACTTGAACAGAGCGCCGGTAAGAGCACCTGCTAACATACTTCCGAAGGCATCATGTTTACCCCGAACCGCGTCAATGGTGGAATTAATTCCATTGTAACCCAAAGCTGCAGAGGGAGCGCTGAGTGGAGAACAAAAGAAATGTTATGAGGGTGGATCATACCTAAGACCCCGGCCGAATTACCCAAGAATGTCCCCCTTCGCGTAACGGAGTTAAGGATGCTGTTGATTCGTAGCCGCGCATTCGACACTGCCAGCTGTCTGCTCGCACCCTCCCGGAAGCCCCACGCGCCGCCGAGGGCCAGGCCTGTAAGAGGTCAGGGCATGTGGTCAGTACAAAGACAATAAGATGATGGCCGATAAGGTGAAATTTGGACAGGTCCGGTTGGACACGGAAAGAATTGTGGAAAACAGTATTGATCGCGAGAAGCATGGATGACATACCGCCAAGATACATAGTACCTGTGCCGTAGCACAGGTCGTCGCTCCACCCCCTTGAGGGTATGGCAGTACCTGAACCGGGAAGGTCGCTTGTCTTGTCATCGTCTAACACCAGGTAGTCAAGCTGCTCTCCCAAGCTCGCCATGGGATGAAGCTTGGCAGGGTCGTAGGAAGCCGAGAGTAGGTCCGAGGCTGTGGGTGTTTCGGGGAGCGGGTCTGAACTCTGAGACGAGAAATGGACATTTTTGAGGAGGTCGGACGGGTCTTGGGACTGCGAGGGGTATGACATTGTAAGTGGAGCAGGGGTTGAAAGAAAGAAAGAAGGAGAGAAAAGTTGGCAGTCAGACTTAGGTTGGTCGTCGCCGTCGACGTCGTCTGTGACAGCAATGGAGAGGCGGAGCGTGAAGAATGGCCGGGAATTTCAAGCGGCGTGGCGATCCCGGCCCGCAACCCGGGGATAGGCTCGGCCGTTGAACGCAGTACGCGGGCGCGACTCACGTTTTGTTTTCTGGAGCTAAACGCGCTCTGCCAAAGACAAAAAGACAATAAGGCTCAGCCGCACGCCCATGTCCATCGTTTTTTCTCTTCAAAAATATGTGTTCCCGCGAGGTGTCGCACTGCGCTTCCTCCAGTCGAGGCACTATGTCCCACCCACCCGCACAAAGCCTTCGGCCCGTTATCATCTAGCACGCTCACTGGGGCCCGTTTACGCGAAACGTAGGCGTCATCTCATCTTGCATTTAGCCCCGCAACGCCTTCCAATCTTTCAATTTCACATCTACTTTGTCCTAATTGTTTTACTTCATATAGGGTGGGCGACCTCTACGACACCCCACTCGACGGCTTCGGATCCTGCCGAAGAAGAAGCTCTCCTTTGCTTGGAACAAGGTACCCAGAAACTCGAGGAAGGCGACGTGGAAGGCGCGAAATTTTTGTACCAACGCAGCGTAGACATCAAACGTAACGCCAGCTCCCTCTTTAATCTAGGTGTTACACACTATCATCTCAGTTCGTACTCTTTCCGAATCCGATTGTCGCTATTCGAAACTCAACCCACTGGCAGAGGAGTTTGACGAAGCCATCCATTCTTGGACAGCTGCTATTGAGCTCCAACCATCCAGCGCAGATGCGCATACCAGTTCGCCCGTTTCTTCTCCCTGTGCCGGGCTTCTTTGCTCAATATCTCCCTTTTTTGTTCAGACCTAGCGAGCGCGTACTTGAATCACTCCCAATCACGGCCCGATCTCGCCCTCCAACACCTCCAGCGAGTGCTTGACTTCGACCCTGCAACATACTTCTTCTCATCACCGTTTTGTGTTTCAGGGTTGCGGCCAAACTTGCGCCCGAGGATCCTGAAATTGCGTTCAATCTTGCTTCAGTCCTGGAAGCCTGTTGGTGTTTGTCTTGCTTAGTACGGCCCTTATCTTACACATCAGATAGTTGGGCGTCTCCCAGAGGCTTTGGAGTATTACAAGAGCAGCAAGCGGTATGGTGTCGATCGAGCTACTGTCCATATCAAAGAGGTGAGCCCACCTATTTCGGTTCCCGCCACTTCCATACTGTTGGGTGACACGCGTGTGGCCCACACAATAACACTTTACAGATTTCTACAAAGATAGAAAAGCAATCTGACGGGACAAATAGGACTTCCAGGGGCCCCACGACTGCCTGAGAACTTCATACCTGCTGTTCTCAGAGGGCTGTCACAGGGGGAATGCTCAGGAACTTCCTTAATCAATGATGGGAGATCCCTTTATTGTTCTACAGCATTTCCTGGGAGGGGGAGGCTCCGCAGGCGTTAGCACGTCATAACGCCGACACTTAGTAAATGTATTGGCACTCTTGACAGCAAAGGCGCCCAACCTACTCTCATTTTTGGACACATGAAATACCAAGAATTATACGGATGTGAACTCACTGCCCTAATCAAGGGATGGGTGGATACTGTGCGGTATCCATATCGCGCCCAATACATCATAGTCCGCCGCCCATCCTGTATATTGAGACCTCTATGTGCCTCGCTTTTCATCCTATGCAGGCCCAAAGAACTACGGAACCTAAACAAACACATGCCCTTTTAGATACTCGCTCGTGTTTCCCTATGACCGCGACTGCGACCACTCCCACGTGAATACCTGCTATTTGTCATCCATCCACCTGCTTCCGGGGAGGTTGAATGGTGCCTTGGGTGCCGTGGGCGTTGACACGCACGGATGGGGAATCTCGCAGACGCTGAAGGATGGCGAGTACATCTTGCCTGGTATATCCCGCGGAGGGTTGCTCTTCCAGGGTCAGGGAAATGAGCTTGTCGTAACCCTCACGAGGCCGGGGCGGCTCCATGGTAGACGCAAAGCGGGAGAGGACATGCATCCCATGATTGGCGTTCGTTATTGTTGGGTGGTTTTTCCCTGGAACCGACCGAGATAATCGATATATGAGTGGTCACTGAAGGCTATGAAGGAAGCCCTACTTACTGTTCCACAGCCGCGCCGCACAAACCTGGGGTGCATTTGCGGGGGTGGAGCATAATAACGGCACAACCATGAGTCATCGCCAATCAACGGTGGACAGCAGCGTCCGCGGGAAGGAGGGAGGGGGTTAGAACTCACGTCGTATGGCGTGTCAAAGACAATTACCCAGACAGTCGTGCCTGGAAATTCACGGGCGATGCTTATCCAATGAGATCTCTGACTGGACGTTTCATGAGTATGGAGCAGAGCAGTTCCTTCCATACCATACCAACTCACGTGGGATCGAGGTTTGTTCTGTCTATACAGACGGACCAGCCTCCCTGAAGACATGATCGGCTTACGTCCTCGACTTTGCGACGATCACCAAGCTCATCCTGGTTGCACCTCCTGATCTGCGGGACGCATTCCTGGAGGGCTTCTGCGAATGTAGACTGTAGGGGTGTGTCATATCAGTGCGTAAGCGCGTGAGCGAACGCCGCTCATGAGCTTGAGCAAATGGGGCAGAGCAACTCGCAAAGTACACGCACACTCGGAAAAAGTAGCGGACGCACCTTGCCTGAAGCAATAAGACCGACGAGTATGATGGCCACACGTTCGGCATGATACTCTATGGGATCGAGGTTACCGTACATTGTCTTTGTACAAGCCCGACTCGGCTAAGCCGCTGTCGTTCATTCAAAGCTAACGACAACGCGGCCACGTGGCTCTGCCGATATAGTATGTTCAAACACTTCCGATTCTGCCATCGGAGTCGAGCGGTTTCGCACTTGAACCCCCCTTCTGTGACACAAAAGACAGCCTTATCATGGCCTGGCTGCGAAATTTTGGGAGCCTGGTGGGAAACGGGCTGTAGGCACCGTTTGATCGAAACCAGAATGTAATTACGGGAAGGATATAACGATCAACCATTCTCGCAAAAGGATCTATTGCACCCAACGGATCGATTATACTATCATTCCACATGGTCCGCCGTTGGCCCCACGCACACAGGTAACAATACGACTGCAACTCAGCTCGACCGCCACTCTCGTTTCTATGGAGGAAAAAATCGAAACGGGTAACCGCGTTTCACGGAGTACGTGATATAGATAGACCGGCCCCCCTCTCTGGCGATAAAATGTAAAGCACGCAATCCGAGAGAAGAAGCACTTTCAAAAACGGTAGACACAAAGGGTTTAGGTCGCGCCGCGTTTCTGAGGATCCGTTCTGATTTCACCTGCTTGTCATGATGGGTAAATTTGACGTGCTGGAGCCTTGCGGCGCTCTCGAAAACAAAAAGGCCTGCACGTGTTGCGCAGTCTGGCGAGCAGTGAAGGTTCGTGGGGGGGATCATGACCAATCCGTGTATCCATCAAGGGCAAACGCCGTCGTCATTAGAGGCCCAAGAGAGGAGGAAGATGCCGACAGGTGATCATGACCATTTGACCCACGAAAACAAAAAGGACGTCCAAGAACCGCATTATTGGGGCGAAGAAGCGATGCCTTCCAGCTCATGGGTATCCCCGCGGGTATATCCCTGCCTGTCCACAGGGCAACAAAATTCCGACGGACGCTCTGATGGTGGATGCACAAGGTAAATGTATCCATACACATGATCTACTGGCTTTCGGCACGGATGGCGCGTCAACGTCCCGATATACGATTCTCACGCATATGACTCACCTAGAAAGAGAAACCTCGACGCACAGGGAGACAATTATGCCAACGCGGCGATTCACCGCCCCACTTTCTCCTGCTCCTCGACACACCGATCGGGATTAAGTTCTGTTGCCACGGTCATGAACCTGGTGATCGCACACGATGAGCCTCGGAAAACGGTAGTCCCTTTCTGGGCCGTTATGATTTGGCTCACTGTGCGCCGTGAATGCCGGCAAGCGTCCTCATCGCGTCCAAGTCAAGATGCAGCTGCTCGAAGAGGCCCGCAGTCTGGCTCATGGCGCGCGAGAGGCGTGCCAGACTCTTAGATAAATGAGCGTAATTCCTGTCTTTAGCCTGTGACGCGCTTTTCGTATGTGGGTGGCCGTTCATTTGGTGAATTTAACGCGAAACTCGGACTCGCCGCGCGCTGCTTATTGAGGTAGGAGCTCACGTGATGATGGTTGCGGTTGCGCTGTCTGCTGTAAGGGAACGCCCAAGTCACGCCTGTCAACTAAGCTCTCTCGCGCTGCGAAAATCCTTTGAACTTTCTTACATTAGCTAGTCCTGAGGTTTGGAGATCATAAGACCGATGGAGAAAAGTTGGTCATATCTTAACGTGTCAATCAACGGGACCTGGAAAAGGGTCATCACGACTCAAAAGAGCACAACTCGTCTTCATCCAGCTGTCAGGAGACGCCGCGAATTTATTTCCTTCGAAATAACCTACCAACAGGCAACAAACTGCCCCTTTTACACTGCATCAATCGTTACAGGACAAGGATCAAGACAAACAGAAAGTATGAAACGACGGAGAGCTCGTGGGTGGGATACAGTAACTTGGTCATCATCATAAGGGAAGTGCGGGGAGTTCCTATGACACATCAAGAGGCTCAAAGACACACGGATGAGCGATAGAAGATTCAGGTCAGTCGCGGTTTCAGAATAACAGTAATTTAAAAAGAAAGAAATGGGGGGGAAAGGGAGGAGGTGATATTAAAACCAAATATGAAACAAGTTTGAAACATGAATACAGGAATCAGACGCAATTGTGGTGGAAAGAGGGTGAAAGATGATGCATTGATGGCACTGGGGTGGTGCGGTACCACGAAAAACGGTACCAGACCGAACGTGAAAGATAAATTGATGGCGCAGCTAGAGATTTAGGGGAGGAACCGAGCCACCACTGAAGACCCCATTGCGCTGCATGCTACCCGACAGTCGCCCTTTCAAGTTTGGGTGATGACCGTGAGTGTGATGATGTTGTTGGTGGCGCCGACCTATCGAGGTACCCATCAAGGTTTTCCGCTTGAGCGTTTTATCTCTGCGTGACTCCTTGTCCTTGCGTGACTTGGGATGCAGTGGGCCATGACTAGTTTGGCTCGTCGAATGCCCAGTTAGGATGTGGTCACCGTCACGGTCACGAACTGGTAGAATCACTGGGGAGATGTCCATATCCACTCGATTTCGAGAGCCTCTCCTCTTTGCCTTGCCTTTCTTTGATGGAGAACCGGTAGGTTTGTTGTGACTCTTATCCGATGGCCACACACCGTTGAATGGGCTGTT
>Ga0137390_10005476_pt1 | contig 10729 bp, 10 predicted proteins | sample 15con2h24AmetaG_FD_104937 | JGI IMG/M metagenome (GOLD analysis project Ga0137390, IMG submission 104937) | Vadose zone soil microbial communities from Angelo Coast Range Reserve, California, USA - 15con2h2.4A metaG | ecosystem: Environmental > Terrestrial > Soil > Vadose zone > Saprolite... | reverse complement strand
TCCAATCTTGATACTAACAGTCGTTGCATAAATGCCTTTGACCAGAAACTGTGTATATATAATCACGTCCAAATGTCGCTATGAAATACCAAATCCTGTGAAATGCAGTCAAGTTATGTGACTTCTTTTTTTTTTTGGAATCCATTATTGTGCACCTTGGGGTACAGAACCCCATGTAGCACTTCGAGAATGTTTACAGGCCCGATGTGTAATTATGCGGGTATGAGTCTTAACAATGCCGCAAATCTCCCCCATGACATCTTCGGCCAACTTATCGTAATGCGTGCTTTAACTGAATTGACGGGCGCGATTGCTTGCGTGTGCGCCGCAATGCCCACTACTCGTGTTCGGGAGCGGTTTCCGCCGCAGTTCTTGCGGGTTCGCTCTTGTGGGCGACTTGCTTGATGTCCTTCGGCTTGAGCGGATTGATCTGCGTCTGTGTCGTTCTTGCGCGCGCTGCGGCATTACAAGGGGAGAACTGAGAGTTTCTGCGATGCTCTCGAACTTTGACTTTCCCGGTTTCTTCTTTCGTGGTGAATCCTGGCGGGGTTCCCTTATTGCGCAGTATTTCCGTTCTGAGTTGTGTCGTACTCACCTGGTTGCGAGTTATGTGACTTATGTCCAAGCACTGGGCGGGAACGAACTCGCATTTTGGAAGCTACAGCGCGGCCATGATGTATCAACCTCGTTGCCTCCCACCTAGGTGATGGAGCGCCTGTGACTGATGAGTCGCGTGCTGCGGGCCACAACCCAAGAGAAAGTTCCTCTGATTCTTGAAGTCGCATTGCTCTCCATCAGTCCACTTGACACTGGCAGGTCTTTAAGCTTTAAGACTTCCTCCGTTTCGGATGTGACGGACACATCTCTCATCAATGAAATTCCAAGAATCGGCTTCTTCGCAGCTCACTTGTCCCAAAAGAAAAAGAAAACAGATTCAAAGGTACCGCGCGGGCCCGGGCCGTCTGGGCTCTTGCTGCTGCTCCGAGTCTGCCGCTTATGCGCTTATGGCCTCTGGCCGGGGGTGCCCCATCCGACTCGTAACTCGCGTCACGCGTGTAACCAGGACTCACCTAACTGGATATAGAACATGGTGCACCATCTCTGCGAAAATGCGTCCAAAAGAGCTCTCGCTACTCGAAATTTGAGATGAGGCTCATGGACGCCTATACGACTATCACCAACGTGTACTGTACGCGAAACCATGGCCGCACGTATTTCACTCGTTGTCAAGGCGTTTTGGAATCGAGTACACGCGTGTGATTTTACACTTGTCGGTCTGGTCGCCTTCCTGATCACCGCTCTCTGCTTTGGAACATAGCACCGACGGGCAGGAGGCCACTTTCCACCTTCGTCACTAGCACAGCATTCCCTACTCTCGGCGTATGGAACTTACCATCTCACGCGCATGGAACAGGGACACCTCTACTTCGTCACACTGTTTGCAGTTGTAGTTTTTGTTCTACTGGATTATTAATTACTTAAATCAGGTGGTCAAGAAGGAATGCATTCAGATCCGTATAGCGACGCGATTCTTCTTAACAACACTTACACACCACGTACACCGTACTCTGACAATAATTGTACAATGCCCCGCTCTCCTCTCCGCGATGCTAGTTGAGTTGGTGTGTGGCCTTCGTCATTCCGCAAATGGATGTTTGCGCCCCACCTAAGTAGCGCATTGACGATCTCAACGTAACCTAATATTGACGCGAAATGCAATGCAGTCCAGTGGCCCTGCGTCTTTATATTCGTATCAGCGCCGTTCTCTAGTAACACGAGCACGACGTCGAGATGTCCGGACCGTGACGCTATGTGCAACGGTGCCCGGCCAACTCTGTCTTGAAAGTTTACGTCCGCGCCATACTTGATTAGTAACTTGGCAACTTCGACCCTTCCTCCTCGCGACGCACAAAACAGTGGGTCCTGCTGAAGTGCATTGCGTTCATTGACATATGCGCCGCTGTCGAGTAATGACTGTACAATCTCAAGATTCCCTTCCTCCGATGCATCATGCAACGAAGTTTTCATGTTTTGAGGAACATCGGAATCTTCCCCACGTCCGAGTGATCGCTGCGCAACATTGGGAGGGGGGCCCTGCGGTGGGTTGTCCAAGAATGTCAAGTCGATGCGGTTCTGAGAATCCACGTTTCCCATGTACTCCACTAAAAGCCTTGCCACATCGAATCTCCCATGGTCCAGGGCCACGTCTAAGGGAGTCTTATCGTTGCTATCTCGAATGTTGACATCTGCGCCTGACTCGAGTAACAGCGTCACAATGTCGCGGTATCCACTTCGTGATGCTCTGTGTAATGGTGTGGAATCCTCGTCATCTTGAGAGTTTACATTTGAGCCAGATGTAAGTAGCAGATGAGCAATTTTGAGTCGACCATGGCCAGATACCAGATGTAAGGGGGTTTCTTGGTACTGGTTCCGCAAGTTAACATCGGCGCCGCATTGAATGAGTACTTCAGCAACGACAAGATGATTGTTGATGGATGCAAGGTGGAGAGGAGAACAAAGTCTCCGTTCATCTAGAGATTTGAATCGGCATCATGGTCATGAAACTGCGATACAGTATCACCATCGAAAATACTACGCACCATTGGATGGTGTTGAGGCATCACTGTCGCAGGAGTCCATGGCCGCGCCGCTCTGAAGTAACAAACGGACAACATCCACGTATCCACCTTGCGATGCAGACATCAATGGGGTCCAACCGTCGTTATCACGAGAGTCTACAGCCGCGCCACTCCGGAGTAGCAAACCAACAACACCCAGATGTCCATTTCGTGATGCCGACTTCAATGGGGTCCATCCGTCGTTGCCACAAGAGCCCACAGCCGCGCCACTCCGGAGTAACAAATGGACAACATCCGGGTGTCCGTTGAGGGATGCTATATTCAACGAAGTCCAACCAGCGTTATTACGCGATTCCATAGCGTCACCACTCCGAAGCAATAAGCGGATGGTGTCTAGGCGTCCACCTTGCGACGCTGACATCAATGAGGTCCAGCCATCATTGTCACGGGAGTCCACAGCTGCACCACCTCGGAGTAACATACGCGCGATGTCCAGATGTCCATATCGCGATGCTAACTTCAATGGGGTCCAGCCGTCATTGTCACGGGAGTCCACAGATGCGCCACGCCGTAGTAATACCCGTGTAGTATCCAGTCTTCCCTCAACGGATGCACAGGACAATGGGGTGCTTCCATTCTTGTCGCGGATATCAACATCCGCGTGGTGGTCAAGTAACAACTCCACAATGTCAAGGTGTGCCCTTCGTGATGCTTCGTGCAGTGGTGTCCAGTCGTCGTTGTTTAAGACGGTCACATCCGCCCCGTGCTCAAGGAGCAGAGCCGTAATATCAACGTTTCCTTTGACGATGGCGCCGTGCAACGCAGCGGGGTGATATACGCCCCTGGCATCGATGTCCTGCGGGCAGGTGAGGATTAGGTGTTCTACAAGGTCACGGAAACCACATATTGTGGCATAGAATAATGGAACGGCCCCGGGTGGTGTCGGGCGCCCCGTAGGCATGATTTCCCGAAATGAATGGTCAATATCGTATATCCACACCCATATTGAAAAGTGTGGTCTGGCAGGATCAAAAAGGAGTTCCATTGCACCTTTGGTCCCTGAGGCTACGTCGTGAAATTGGGCATGTTTGACCCAGTATCGAGCAGCATAGATGGCAAGCGGAAAGTTCTTAATGCTCTCCTTGTCGACTTGATCATCTATCGCAAGGAGCACACTCAGGGAAGATTGTGCGAGGATCGTGTGTGCGGAATGGGGAAGGATGTGGTATCGGGAAAGGTGGCTCCCGGCATTGGCAAGGCGTTCCGATATCAAGTATTCCTTGACCGAGAAATGTGAGAACCGTACCACCCGTGACCCATCCACATCGACGATGGTTATTAAACTCGAGCATGCAGACAATACCGCATCTTCTGAGTTCTCCGGGCGCCAGTTCATGTCGTAGTTGGGAAGTGCTCCCGCGGGAAATTGAATAGAAAGAATCTCCGCAAGCTCCTCTACACGAAGAGGTCGGATGGACACTGCAAGGCATTGAAAGAGACGTTGCGCAAAGTCCTGTCTCTCCGGTGCGATGCCTAGCAATATACGTTCATACGTCTCATCCAAACTCTTCGGCAGGTCATCCAGAGAGCGACGAATCGCTGATGGAAAACTGCGTCGCAGGGCTTCTAGTTGGCAGACGATCCATCGAAACCTGCAAGATTTTATGAGGAACGTTGTAATTTTGTACGGTAGTTATGCCTTACATCCCATCAGCCTTCTCGTTGAGGGCGGCAATAACCATCTCCTTGTCCTCCTCCCTCCGTTTCCGCATATTCCTGTCGGAGGAGACGACAGACCTGACAAAGTTAGAAATGTCCCTCTTTTGTCCATCCTCGTCGTGAAGGGAGACGGTGCGAGATGCCAAAGGTGCCAAGGAAGTTTGGATGTCCGCTTCAGGACGACTGGTCACACAGATGTGAACATTCGGGAGGTGTAGGTCGACCAGTTTCTCCACTAACTCAAGCATCCGTTCCCGAGAAGGTACCACACCCGAGCCATCGGGACATTCGTCGAGGGCGTCTATTATAATATAAATGTTTGGTTGTCCTTCGATTTTGAGCATCTTTTCCAAGCAATTTATCAGCGCGGGATCCCCAGGCCGTCGTGATCGTGCATCATACTCAGAATAAAGGGCAGAGAGAATGTTGTAGCATGCGTCGGATTTGGCGGAGAGCTGAGCAAGAAGGGAACCCAACAACTCGGTAACTTGTTGCTTTTTGGGGTCTCTAAAATCACAATAGAAATATGTCATCAAGGCCAATCCCGTATCGCGTAGGCTTTCGATTTCGTGGATAATACTGGAGCTGCTCGATAGTTCGAATGTGCTGAACGAGAAATTTTGTATATCACTCACCATAGAATACTCTTCCCTGCACCCGCTATAAAACCATGTAGGCGGCAGCGATCAGGCAGTGTGACAGAAGGCAGATGGGAGAAATGCGTACGTTTACCGTGGATCCATAAGAGAGACCCTGTCGCTTTCCATTCTGTAAATGTGTCGCTTTGTGTGAACCATGAAGCAGTTCCATCAAGGTGGTCTCTGCGTGCAATGTTGTGGTTTATCGACGGATCCGGAGGGGCGAGCCAACTTCGGACATCCCTTTGAAGCTGGTTCCCTGCGACGTACATTCAGTATAAAGAGGAATCGCACATTAATGGCGGGACTAACGCTCTATCTTGTGTATCCTATCTGTCGTCTCTTGCATCATAACTAACATATGTTGTTAGTTCCAAGAAGATTGAATGTTCCACACAGGTTGCGCATACCTAGAGCCCGCCGTATGCTGTCCATCGATGCCTTGCCATCTTCTCGAACAAGTCTCGTCAATCATTCGATAGCTATCCGTGTAAGGCTTGCGCACCATCCATGACTAACGTCAAATTGTTGAAGAGCCCATGAACGATTTCTAGAGTGTTGGCCACAGCCATTCGGGCTTCCTCCTGGGTAAGTCGATCCAATCTCTGTAGGATAGCCTCGACATCGCTCTCCCCCAGTAGCTTCTTCGCAAATTTCTCTGTAATATGCTCAGCTAGGAAAGATGTGCAGACGGTAGGCAACTTACTGAACTTCCCCTGGTTGACTTGCTTCGTCGCTAACGCAAGTACGGAGAGTACCTCCGCCATAATTTTCACCATTATATCTGACATCGAAGGTGGCAACAGGACCTTCTCGGTGTAGATATGAAGGCGTCTAAGGAAATTGGCGACGCATTCGAAGAGCTCAAGTAGTGCGTCATAACTCGCACTGACGCTAATAACCGCCTGATGTAGACAAATATCACATAAGATCCTGATGAAAAGGGGAAGGACGAAGCATACCGAGAGGAGAACATCAATGCCCACAAATATCGCTTTGGCCGGTTGAAATGGCACCTGTGGGGTGGCATGAGGTAGGATAAGACAAGATGAACACTATGCCGTGAACTTACGAGGCCAGCAGCCTCGCCAAGCGTGCCAGAAAACGCGTGGACGACTTGGACTATAGAACGAAGGCAGTCAATCAACTGGCGATGTTTGTCCCGGTAGTCTTTGAATGCCGTTTCTCGTTCTCGAAGTAGTTGGACAACGTCCTCGGGCGAACGGAGGCTCTGGAGTTTATCCGCGGAAGCGTGTTTCGTAAGGTCGACTCCGGTCTGCTTTGCATAGCTGTCCAATGCAGCATCAAGGATGGATTGAAAGCTGGCGCAGGACGTGGTTACTGAAGCCATCGAAGTGGACTCGGAGGGTGACACCCAAGGGACGCAGCTAGTCGAACATTCGAGTGGGTAGAAGGGAGACGAGACTTGGGTTTGCCGCTTCCCAGAGGCATGTAACTGAACTGGTGTAATTGGATACTAACTAGATTTAGCAGGACAGCCTCAGGCTGATGTATTGACTGACGGTCTGTACGGCATCAGGCGGCAAGTGGCAAGCCCCGTGGATCCACCACACTGGCCCATCACACTTCTCTACTACAGCAGTGCCACCGCCGCCTTGCGCCGATAGCTACCAGTGCGCGCTCACTGGCGCGTCCGGGTCATCGATCATCCCCCGAAAATGCGTCCAAAGAACTCTCAAGATGGCGCAGGCACACCGTATACTACTAGTAGTAATAAGTAACACCACTCGCGTGGCCGCGTGCACGAAAGGGCGCGCACGTTCGAAGTTACTCGTTTCCGGGACGTTTGTCGGGCGCAAAACGTTCCTGCCAGAGCCGCACAAACGGTTACCGGTGTGCCGTGGAAACCTGAGTGAGCCTGGAGAAAGCCGAACCGCGGCACGATACCCTGCGTGGCCCTACAGTTGTTCAATCGAACCGTGACGGCGTACCTGGGTTTAAACCCACCTTGAGATTAGTACAGTATCACGGCTGCACGGTAACTTGCCTACCAGATTTAATTGCCGATTCTTCTTTGGTTTAGATCCAAGTCATCCTTCTCGTACTGTGGACCCAAGAGAGACTGGTATACTGTCGGCCACTACGTCCTCATGAGCCTCGCGGTGATATCCACGCACACTTCGGGCCGTGTCCGAGTCACGGTAGTTCTCGCAACTGATTATATTCAGTCATTCAATGCACCGAATCCGACGAAAATACTGGCACAAAACGTGTCGTATAGTAGGAGCAGCAAGGCACAAAAAGAGGTCTCAATCTGAGGACCATAGCAATAACATCCACCATCGACTTTGATGATGTTGTTCTCAATAGATCCGCCAGAAAGGACGTGATCCATGCTACCCAGGATGAATACACACAGTTCCGGCGGTATATTCGCCCTTCCTCGTTATGGCCGCTCCTGCAGCGTCGATCGCGACTTGGAAGCCCAAAATGAATTGATTCATTGCGTCAATGGAACGACAAGCTTCCAAATCTCGCCGAACGTGACAACAAAGTGTATCCGACCACCGCTGCTGACAGGCGTAAAGGAGACTTACTTTCCAAGAGGCTCGACCGTTCCTCCTAATATCCGCGATGCATCACAACACCGTGTTTTCAACCAAGGGCACTTCCTCGGAGCAGATGATAAACCCGCGGCACAGAATCTCCGGACCTCGTTCGCTATCTTTCATCTTTACGCAGTGAGAGCTCTGGCTCTGGGTGTGGACGTGACAGGATGACTACCGATGATCGCGACAATTGGCTGTCTCCCGAGTCTCAAAGGTGGTCGACGGAGAAATTCAGATCTGGCATCAAGACATGGTCAGCAATGGGTACAAACCCAGATCCTTCAATCATCGGATCAGTGACCGCGTCAGTGTGGGTATCGGTGGATCAGAAGAAGCTATGATATCCCGTACCAACACAGGCGACAAGCCAGCCATTTTTTGCACCTCGGAGGTCAGCTCTCTTGCTGTGCATCAGCCTCGTGGGTGAAAGCTTCAGTGATGGAGGTAACCTGTGGGCTCTCCTCCCAGGCCAGAATTCAGAGTTTGGGAGAGGCCACTGGACCTTCGCTCTTTTCTTACCGCCAAACCCCGTTCACATTCAATACTTGACCCCAAATGACCCTGCCTGCCCTGGCGCGGTACCGCAGACACCCCAGCCCCGCCAATCTCACCGAGGGAACATCACTTCGCGGATGCCATCCGCGCACAGTAGGCATCTGACGGGCCATGGCCCTGCCCAATTTCCGTGAGTCGAAAGTCGTGGAACAAGACGTCGAGGGCATGCACTGAGTGACAATGAAAGGGCTCTTCGATCAGGCCATCCTTTGCTCCTTTTAGTCGAACCCTGTGGTCAGTCTAACTGTGGTTGCTGGTGTCCGGGAGGACAGACAGCCCGAGAAATCAAGATAGTGCCATCAGGACTCGACGAACGCGCTCCGGAGTCTCCGAGCCGATGACGTAGCCTGCGGATGATTTGTGATTTGCGTCGCCATGGCTCTCTTTACAAGAGTCCTTGCGGTTCCAGTGGTACGGACCATCCGTATCTTCTTGCGCAAATCGTATGGCCACTGGTAGTGCTTGGCAGGATCGTGCTTGGGCTTGGTAGTATGCAATTTTGAGTAATATATTCGACCCCATGCATCATAGAAGGCCAGAGGCTGGCCCAACGTCTCCGTAGATGTGGAGACGCTTAGCGCCGTGGTAGCACCTTTCCCGTGTGACAAGTTTACGATGTGATCCGCTGCCGTAAGGATACCAGATTTTCCGATGGAAATGCTACGGACTCTTCGAACATCTCATGCCAGACTCAGTCCTCTCAAGTGAGCATGCACAGTACTAGTGGAGATGCTGGAAGCCCATATCAATGTCACTGTTAGATGAACAAACGTGGTGAAAACAAGTATCAGATTCCCGTGCATCACTGATCAACCATTCTCATTCACGAAACTGTAGGTCAGTCATTCTCACGGCTTACCTCCATCAGGCGTCCGCTCACCCATGGCGACCGTTGTGGGTATGGATGTCCGAGGACGCCGGGAAGAACCAGAATCGGACTAACCACACCCGTCTCATTATACGCATTTCTACGCACAGAGACAGAGCTACCCGCAAGCCTCCGCGAGGGTGTCATATGCAAAGTGTCCTTGGCAACAACCCATACGCTTCAACAATATTTCCGTTGAGGTTACTCCCACTAGTCGGCATTCGCGGCTGACTGGATTGCTGCGGAATCGTACAATCGAGTCCTCTACATGGTCAACATCGACGAGGCGGAAAAGCGGTGGCATACCATGGATTGAAGCCCGGAGAGCGGAGTACGTATTCCTCCAGGCAGGCAACGATATCAGCTCCTCACCAGATCACCGCTTTCGCACCGGCTTTCAAGGAACGGTTCGGTGGCTGTTCTGGCGGCGCATCGGATCCGTCAGACGCTTGGCCTTTTCCACGTTGGCGCCCATGAGTCCTCGCCAAATCAATGATCAGAGTACGCGCGCACGCCTATCAGCGGAGGTATCAAAATTTCTCGGGTGATGTACTGTACAGCCATACGCAGATCTTGCGCCCCGGCAAAACATAGGTATCTCCATCCGTCAGATATCGTTACAAGGGGACACCGGACAAAGGGCAAGAAGCAGCCCTTTGATTGAGACCGCGCGGGTCCTGATACGGGGAGCTGCGGCGTGTGACCTGGTTCCTACAGAAACTTGAGAGTTTTGAATAATTACGAGATGGGAAAGGCGAAGCGCACACAGGGCAGAGACCGGCCGGCTGATGATGGAACAGCGCTGTGAGGCGAGTGACAAAACTTTAGATGTGATGCATAATTTATGAGGAACAGCAACATTTTGATGGCTGTCGCAGAAAGCCAACGTGACAGCGAGGTCATTATTCCCACCAAAGATTCCCATTGTCCTTGAAGCTTGAAGAAATGTGCGTCCGGCGTCCACAGGTGACAGAGGGACGAAATACGGGATGAAACTGTTGGGAATCACGACCTGAGAGTGTCACGGCAACAAACACAGTGTAGAAAAGAGCGTGTCGGAGAGCGAAAAAAATAGACGAGAGATCGTCATAGCAACAAGGCAGAAGCCGGCAAGACCGAAGAGTCTATTGAGTCTGATCATAAAATAAAACACTCGCAACCAACAAATGTCCTATTTATCTCAACTCCCTTCCACCCTCCCAATCAGCTCCGCGGTCTTCTCTTCTTTCTTTTTTCTTGGTCAGTATCCTTCCCTTTGCTCGCTCTCCTTCCCGACACCCTCTGATGGTCATCCTCTGCAGGTATCTCTCTGGGCTGCCTGGTCGCGCCCCTGGTCTATTCTTTTCTTTTCTTTCGATTTAGGCACACACCCAACAGCGCTGATCCAACTCCGGCACCACCTCACAACTTCATTAACGAAAAATGCGCGTCTCCACACTCTATTTCTCGGCTGCTGCCCTTCTTGCCCCACTCGCCGCGGTGTCGGCTGCGCCGCTCCAACGTAGCATTGACTCATCCTCGCTTGAGGTCCTCCGTGAGTTCTCTCTGCGCCTTGCGATCCACTCGGGGGACTTTTGACGAGCGTTGTTGTTTCTCTCTCTATAAAGAATTTGCCTTTGTCCTTGAGAATTTCGAGACGGAGTTTTACAAGCAGGGGTTGAGCCAATTCCAACCGTCGGACTACGCCAGCGCCGGCTTCTCCGGGTCGTCATCAGAAGTCGTCATCGAGGAGATCACGATCATCCAAAGCGACGAGTCCTCGCACGTCACCGCCATCGAGGTGTGCATTCGCTTCATTTT
>Ga0137390_10005471_pt1 | contig 10733 bp, 10 predicted proteins | sample 15con2h24AmetaG_FD_104937 | JGI IMG/M metagenome (GOLD analysis project Ga0137390, IMG submission 104937) | Vadose zone soil microbial communities from Angelo Coast Range Reserve, California, USA - 15con2h2.4A metaG | ecosystem: Environmental > Terrestrial > Soil > Vadose zone > Saprolite... | reverse complement strand
TTGCGCAACATCGCGGCGGCGCTCGCCGAAGCCGGCGCGAGCCTGGCGGATGTCGTGCGGGTCAAATACTACCTGCCCGACGCCGCGGACTGGCCGCGCATCGTACCTGTGCTGGGCGAAGCATTCGGCGCGGTCCGCCCGGCGGCGACGGCGCTCATTTGCGGGCTCGTCGACCCGCGCATGAAGATCGAGATCGAGGTCACGGCCCGTTGCGCTCGCGGCGGCGAGCGATGACCGGCCTGATGCGGCGGCGCAATCTGATCGCGATGCTCGGCGCGCTGCCGGTCGCGATCCCGGTGGCGGGACGGGCGCAGCCGACCGACCGGATACGCCGCATCGGCTACTTCACCACCGCGACCGGTGCTCCGGACGACCAGCTTGGAGTCCTCCAGACGCGCGCGGTGGTCGACGGATTGCGGCAATTGGGCTGGGCCGACGGCCGCAACATCACGATCGATCACCGCTTTTCCGGGTTTGGGCGGGAGCGCATCCGGGCGAGCGCCAAGGACCTCGTCGCCCAGAAACCGGAGGTGATCCTGTGCGTCGGCGGGGAGCGTCTGGCGGCGTTGCTCGCGGAGACAAAAACCATTCCGATCGTGTTCACGCTCGTCAGCGATCCGGTCGGCAGCGGTTTTGTTTCCGATCTGGCGCATCCGGGCGGCAACATCACCGGGTTCAGTGTCGCCGAGGCCCCGATCGCCGGCAAATGGGTCGAATTGCTCAAGGAGATCGCCCCGCAAATTACCCGGGTCCTGGTACTGGCGCTGGCGGATGCGCCGGCGCAACTGGTGCAGCGCGACGCGGTGGCAACGACTGCTCCGACGCTTGGCGTGGCGGCCACCAGCGCGCTGGTTCGCGAGATTACCGACTACGAACGGGAAATAGCGGCATTCGCCGGCATGCCGGGCGGTAGTCTCGTGGTGCTGTCGAATGCGATTGCCGCGGCCAACCGCGCGCGCATCCATGCGCTGGCGGCGCAATACAGTCTGCCGGCAGTCTACAGCTATCCGATCTATGCCCAAAGCGGCGGCCTGGTTTCCTACGGCACCAATCCGGCCGTGCAGTTTCTTGGTGCGGCCGGCTACATCGACAAGATCCTGCGCGGCGAGAAACCCGGCGATCTGCCGGTCCAGCAGCCGACCCGCTTTCTGCTGGTCATCAACATGAAAACCGCGAAGGCGCTCGGCCTGACCGTGCCGCAATCGCTCCTCGGCCGCGCCGACGAGGTGATCGAATGAGGCTCACCCCATGAGGCTCACCGACGAGCAGCTTATGCTGCGCGACACGGCGCGGGAGTTCGCGCAGAAGGAACTCGCGCCCAACGCGGCCGAATGGGACCGCACCGCGCAGTTCCCGGCCGCCGCGCTGGCCGCGCTCGGCCGGCTCGGCTTTATGGGCATGCTGGTGCCGCCGGAATATGGCGGGGCCGGGGCCGATCATGTCGGCTACGCGCTGGCGCTCGAGGAGATCGCCGCCGGCGACGGCTCGGTCTCGACAATCCTCAGCGTGCATAATTCGGTCGGCTGCATGCCGGTGCTCCGTTACGGCTCGGAAGCGCAGAAGCAGCGCTTCCTCGTGCCGATGGCGCGGGGCGACATGCTCGCGGCGTTCTGCCTGACCGAGCCGCAGGCCGGCTCCGACGCCGCCGCGATCAAGACCAGGGCGCGGCGCCACGGCAATCGCTGGGTGGTCAACGGCACCAAGCAGTTCATCACCTCGGGACAGAGCGCGCAGGTCGCGATCGTCTTCGCGGTTACCGACCCCGCCGCCGGGCGCAAGGGCATCAGTGCCTTTATCGTACCGACCTCAACGCCGGGCTATCGCGTCGCGCGTCTCGAAAAGAAGCTCGGCCAGCGCGCCTCCGACACCGCGCAGCTCGTCTTCGAGGAGATGGAGCTGACCCCCGATCTGATGCTCGGCGGCGAGGGTGAGGGCTATCGCATCGCCCTCGCCAATCTCGAAGGCGGGCGCATCGGCATCGCCGCGCAAGCGCTCGGCATGGCCCGCGCCGCCTATGAGGCGGCGCTCGCCTATGCCCGGGAACGCGAGACGTTCGGGCAGAAGCTCATGGCGCACCAGGCGGTCGCGTTCCGCCTCGCCGACATGGCGACGCAGCTTGCCGCCGCGCGCGGCCTTATCCTCGACGCGGCCGAGCGCCGCGACGCTGGCGAACCCTGCCTTGAGGCCGCGGCGATGCGAAATTATTCGCCTCGGAGATGGCCGAGCGCGTCGCCTCGGACGCGATCCAGATCCATGGCGGGTATGGCTATCTCGCCGATTTCCCGGTCGAGCGGATCTACCGCGACGTTCGGGTGTGCCAGATCTATGAGGGCACCAGCGATATCCAGCGCCTGTTGATCGCGCGCGAGATCGCCAAGGGCTGATCGCTAAGATCCGGGAACGCCGCGATAAAGCGAGGACAACGGAAGGTCGAGGCCGATGGTCTCAAGCTGCAGCGACGCTTCCGGCCCATCGATTTCGATTGTCTGCCAACCCTCGCCGCTGCGCCGGTAGAGCGTCGCGGCGACCCGCTGGCTTTCGACGTAAAGGATCTCCTGCAGGCTTGGGAGGTTCTGGTAGTGCGGCAGCTTGACGAAATGGTCGTCGCGCTCGGTCGAAGGCGACTGTATCTCGACGATCAGCACCGGCTCGGCAGCAATGCCCTTATAGCCGCCCGGCTCGCAAGTGACCGTGATGTCAGTTTCGAAATGATTTCGGCCGCTAAGACCCTGCGGGGCTATGCCGGCCTGGCTGCGCACGGTGCAATTGGGGCGGTTCGATCGGACGGCGGAGTAAATCTCGCCGGTCAGGTTCCCGGCGATGATCTGGTGCGGAATCGCAGGAGGCGCCATCGCGACGATGACGCCGTCGATCAGCTGGTAATGGCGCTGGTCGTTCGGGCAGCAGTCGAGGAATTCGTCGACGCTCAGCAGTTTGTACGCGAGCTCCATTGCCAAAGAATAATCGCTTCCTCGGGGTTATTCCAGATCCGCCTCGGCCAGCACCTCGGCGAAGAGGGCGCGGTCGATATTGCCGCCGGACTGGACGATCGCGACCCGCTTGCCGGCGAGGCGCTCGCGCTCCTGGAGGGCGGCGGCGAGCGGGGCGGCGCCGGCGCCTTCGGCGATATTGTGCGTGTCGGTGAAGAGGATGCGCATCGCCCGCCGGATCTCTGATTCCGACACCGTGACGATGCGCGCCGCGCCGGCACGGATGATCGCGAGCGCCTCTGCGTCCGGCACGCGGACGGCGAGCCCGTCGGCGATCGTGTCGGCCGAATTGGTGGGGACCGGCCGGCCGGCGGCGACCGACAGAGCATAGGTCGGCGCGTTGGCGGCGACGACGCCGACGATCTCGGCGGTCTCTCCCAAGGCCTCGCGCGCCGCGATCATCGCGCAGATCCCGCTGCCGAGCCCGATCGGCACATAGACGGTATCGAGCCCGTCGACCGCGCGGAACAGCTCGAGGCCGCAGCTCGCCACGCCGCGCACCAGCGCTGGGTCGAACGAGCGCACGAGGTGGAGGTTGTCGGTCGAGGCGCGCGCCATCGCGTATTCGTAGGCTGCCTGGAAATCATGGCCCTCTTCGACGAGGGTGGCGCCAAAGGCCTCAATCGCCCGGTTCTTCTCGACGCTGTTGCCGTGCGGCACGACGATCGTCGCAGCCAGGCCGAGCCGCGCGGCAGCGTACGCGATGCTTTGCCCGTGATTGCCGCGGGTCGCGGTGATGACGCCGCGGATTTGCGGCTGTGCGCGGCGCAGCTCGTCGAGATAGACCAGGCCGCCGCGCAATTTGAAGGCGCCGATCGGGGTGTGGTTCTCGTGCTTGACCCAGAGCTCGGCGCCGGTCCGGCGCGACAGGAGCGGCCAGCAATATTGCGGGGTCGCCGGCACCACCGTGCGCACCAGCGCGGCGGCATCATCGAGGCGCGCGAGATCGGCTGTCATCGATGCTTGGGTCCATTTGGCGCGTTATCCCAGCCAATTTCCGGTTCCGAATAGTCGACCGAAAACCAGGTGCCGTGCTAGAAGCCTGGTCCATCAGCCGCAACGGAGCCCATAAAGGTACCAATGAACAGCCTTAAAAACACCAGTATTGCCGATCGTCTGAGCGCCGCCGCAAACGCCAAGAAGGCCCTACTGGAGCGGGCGGCCAAAGCGAAGGCTGCGGCCGACAGTCCGGAGGCCGCCGAGCGGCGCGCGGCCCGGGAGGCGATCGCCAGCGCTCGCGCTGCCCGCGAGGCTGAGCGCAAGGCCGCCAAACTGGCCGAGCGAGCACGTCAGGCTGCGGCCCTCGCCGCCGCGCAGGCCGCCGAGGCCGCCCGAATTGCGGCCGAGCTGCAGGCCCAGAAAGAGGCCGCTGATGTGGAATTCGCCGAGCGCACCGTGCGGGAAGCCGCCGAGGAAGCGGAAAAGCAGGCGGCGCGCGACGCCCGCTATGCCGCCCGCAAGGCCCGCAAGCGCAAGGGCAGATAGAAGCCGGCGCAATCGCGCGGCTCAGAGGCTGCCCAGAAACGGAATCCGGATCCCGAAAAGCCCACCACCGCCGGGCGACGCTCCGCCGCCGTAGCCGTAATAACGACGGTAGTAGTGGCGGCGATGATGCGCGTAGCGGGTTCGCGGCGGGGGACGCGCCTCGGCTGGCGCGGCGGTCGCAGCCTCCTGCCTGGACGCTGCGGACGGTTTGGCATCCCCTGGGGCGGTGGACGGCGTGGTGCCGGCTGCGGCGGCGGGAGGTTTGGCGCCCCCCGCTGCGGCCGGCGGCTCGACCCATTGAGCGGAGCCGCCCGATGCGGCATTCGCGGCAGCCTCCGGCGGAGCACTCGGGCGCGGCGGGGGCGGCGCGCCTTGCGCCATTTGCGGACACGCCCCGATGTAGCGGCCGGTGATGCGCTGGGTCAGGTCTGTCACGGTCCCGTTGGCGGCGGGAAAGTGGTTGATCAGCGTCGCATCCATCGTGTCGCCGTGATACTGCGCCGTGCCGTCGGAGCGGACCGCGCCTTGCGGGTTCGTGCAGGTCATCGACCAGGTGACGCGCGGACCCTGGCGTTCCCGGCTGTCGAGCTTGCACTGGGCGCCGTCGAACTGGAACGGCACCGGCCGGTCGGACTGGATGCAACTGAGGTAGGTGGCGGCACTGCCGCTCAGCGATTGGGTCGCCTGTGGGGATTGCGTCTGTGGGGATGGCGTCGGCGGCGATTGCGATCCCGGCGGCTTCACGAATCCGTCTAGCCGCGTGGTGAACTCCCATTGGCCGGGCTTGACCCCCCCGGAACCGGCCGTGGCGGGCGCCGGGTCTGCGGCGTGCTGGTAGCGGTGATGCGCACGAGCCGGCAGAACCGGCCCCGATTGCGCCGCGGTGGTCGCGGCGCGCGGCGGTCCTGCCGGCAGGGCGTGGGCCACTCCGCCGATGCAGGCGCCCGCGAGGGCAAGCGCCGGAAGCCCGATCAGAGCCCTGTTCATCGGCCTCTATGCCCCGCTTGCGCCAGGGTTTCCCTGGCATGCCCTTCAACGGTCCCGAACAAAGCAGGGTTCCCGATCGCGCCTTCGTCACAACCGACACGGTCCGGCTCGGCTCACTGCCCGGATCATGAAATCCGCGGGATTGACGAGGACGTGCTCGCGCAAATCGACCGCTACGCCGAGGCGCACGGGTTCACGCGCTCGGGCTTTCTGACATAGGCGGCCAAGCGCGTCATCGACCGCGCGCGCGAAGAGGCGTAACGCCACGGCTGCGGTAAGGCTGGGCGGGCCACCGGCCATTTCCGCTTGCCCGTCCGGGATGCGGCGATAAGGTGCGGGGGCGATGCCCGTCATCCCCACCGCGCTCGACCGCCGCTCCGACGCGTTCCGCGCCAATGAAGCGGCGATGCGCGCGCTTGTCGCGGACCTGCGCGCCAAATCGGCGGCAATCGGGGAGGGCGGCGACGAAGCGTCGCGCAAACGGCATCAGGGGCGCGGCAAATTGCTGGCGCGCGAGCGGGTGCGGTTGCTGCTCGATCCGGGGTCGCCCTTTCTCGAACTCTCGGCCTTCGGCGCCTATGGCATGTATGATGGCGCGGTGCCGGCGGCCGGGATCGTCACTGGGATCGGGCGGATCAGCGGCCGCGAATGCGTCGTCATCGCCAACGACGCGACGGTCAAGGGCGGCACCTATTTCCCGATGACCGTCAAGAAGCATCTGCGCGCCCAGGAGATCGCCCGAGACAACCGGCTGCCCTGCCTCTACCTCGTCGATTCGGGCGGCGCGTTCCTGCCGGCGCAGGACGAGGTGTTCCCGGACCGCGAGCATTTCGGCCGGATCTTCTACAACCAGGCAAACCTGTCGGCGCAGGGCGTGCCGCAGATTGCTATCGTCATGGGCTCGTGCACGGCGGGCGGCGCCTATGTCCCGGCGATGTCGGATGAAAGCATCATCGTCAAGGGCCAGGGCACGATCTTTCTCGCCGGCCCGCCGCTGGTGAAGGCTGCGACCGGCGAGGTCGTCAGCGCCGAGGATCTGGGCGGCGCCGATGTGCACAGCCGCGTCTCCGGGGTCACCGACCATTACGCGCTTGACGATCGCCACGCCATCGGCATCGCTCGGCACATCGTCGGTAACCTAAATTATGTCAAGACGATACCGCCCGTTCTTGAGACGCCGCACGAACCCGATTACCCGGAAGAGGAGATCTACGGGATCATCCCCGACGATGTGCGCCGGCCCTATGAGGTGCGCGAAATCATCGCCCGTATCGTCGACGGCAGCGAACTGGACGAGTTCAAGCAGCTCTACGGGCCGACCTTGGTGTGCGGCTTCGCGCGGATCTGGGGCTATCCCGTCGGCATTGTCGCCAATAACGGCATCCTCTTCTCCGAGAGCGCGCTGAAGGGCGCGCATTTCATCGAACTGTGCGCGCAGCGCGGGGTGCCGCTCGTCTTCCTGCAGAACATCACCGGCTTCATGGTCGGCCGGAAATACGAGAATGCCGGGATCGCCAAGGACGGTGCCAAGATGGTGACCGCGGTGGCAACTGCGGGGGTGCCGAAATTCACCGTGATCATCGGCGGCAGCTTTGGCGCCGGCAATTACGGGATGTCCGGACGGGCCTATGGGCCGCGCTTTTTGTGGATGTGGCCGAACGCCCGGATCTCGGTGATGGGCGGCGAGCAGGCGGCCTCGGTCTTGGCGCAGGTGCGGCGAGACGGCATGGAGGCGCGCGGGCGGGAATGGAGCCAAGACGACGAGGCGGCATTCAAGGCGCCGATCCGCGCCCAATACGAAACCCAGGGCCACCCCTATTACGCCAGCGCGCGCCTGTGGGACGACGGCATTATCGACCCGGCCGAGACAAGGCTGGTGCTGGCGCTGTCGATCTCGGCGAGCCTCAACGCGCCGATCGAGGCGTGGTCCGGTGGGACCGCGCCCGGGGGTGCGGGCCGCTTCGGCGTCTTCCGGATGTGAGGGCGGCGGCAAATGGCTGGTTGGATAGGCAAAGTGCGTCCTTCGAGACGGCCGCTTCACGGCCTCCTCAGGATGAGGTTCTTTCTTAATGCCATCATAAACTTACCTCATCCTGAGGAGCGCCCGGAGGGCGCGTCTCGAAGGACGCAGAGCGGCTTTGCAGCCGGGCAGGGACGACAGGAACCGGCATGTTCGCCAAGATCCTGATCGCCAATCGCGGCGAGATCGCCTGCCGCATCATCCGCACGGCGCGGCGGATGGGGATTGGGACGGTCGCGGTTTATTCGGAGGCCGACGCGCAAGCGCTGCATGTCGCATTCGCCGACGAGGCACGGCTGATCGGCCCGCCGCCGGCGCGCGAGAGCTATCTCGATAGCACCGCGGTCATCGCGGCGGCGCGCGACAGCGGCGCCGAGGCGGTGCATCCGGGGTACGGCTTCCTCTCGGAGAATGCCGAATTTGCCGAGGCCTGCGCGGGAGCGGGGCTGGTCTTTATCGGCCCGTCGCCGGAGGCGATCCGGGCGATGGGCTCGAAAGCGGCGGCGAAGGCGCTGATGGAGGCGCATGGGGTGCCGGTCGTGCCGGGGTATCACGGCGCAGAGCAGGATGCGGGAAGGCTGCTCGCCGAGGCCGAGCGGATTGGCTTTCCGGTGATGATCAAGGCCTCGGCCGGGGGCGGCGGGCGCGGCATGCGGATCGTCGCTGCGGCCGGCGAGTTCGCCCCGGCGCTCGACGGCGCGCGGCGCGAGGCGATGGGCGCCTTTGGCGACGACAGAATGCTGATCGAGCGCTATCTCGCGGCGCCGCGCCATGTCGAGGTGCAGGTGTTCGGCGACACGCACGGCAACGCCGTGCATCTCTTCGAGCGCGATTGCTCGATCCAGCGCCGTCACCAGAAGATTGTCGAGGAGGCGCCGGCCTCTGGGCTCGACCAGGGACCCAGTAATCCGCGGCGCGCGGCGATGGGGAAGGCGGCGCTCGCCGCGGCGGGCGCGGTCGGCTATGTCGGCGCCGGCACCGTCGAGTTCATCGTCCCGACCGATAAAAAAGCCGGCGATGCGTTCTATTTCATGGAGATGAACACCAGGATCCAGGTCGAACATCCGGTGACCGAAATGGTGACCGGGATCGATCTCGTCGAATGGCAGTTGCGGGTCGCCGCCGGCGAGAAGCTGCCGCGGCGCCAGGAGGAAATCACGCTAAACGGTCACGCGATCGAGGTGCGGCTCTATGCCGAGAACCCGGCGCACGATTTCCTGCCGTCCACCGGGACGCTCCATGCGCTGCATCTGCCGGAGGGCGAGGGGGTGCGGGTCGATAGCGGGGTGCGGGAAGGCGATCGGGTGAGCCCGTTCTACGATCCGATGATCGCCAAAATCATCGCCTGGGGCGAGGACCGCGCGACCGCCCGCGCCCGGCTCCACCGGGCGCTTGCCGACACCGCGCTCCTCGGGGTGACGACCAATCTGGGTTTTCTGGCGCGCATTGTCGCCGACCCGGATTTTGCCGCGGGCCGGGTCGATACCGGCTTTATCGAGCGGCGCCGGGAGGCTGTGCTGGCGCCGCCGGGCCCCGTGCCCGAGCTGGCGCGCGCTGCGGCGGCGCTCCACCGCCTTCTTGCGCGCGAGGAGGCGGTGGCCACGCCGGCCGGGGCCGACCGGTTCAGCCCGTGGGCCGCGGTCGCTGGCTGGCGGCTCAACCTCGCTGCGGCGCCGCAGAGCCTCTGCTTCCGCTGCGGCGCCGAGGAATGGACCGTGTTGGCGCAGCGCGACAGCCGGGGCTGGCAGCTCGGCCTCGGCGAGCGCCTGATGGCGGCGGAAGCCGAGCGCGGGGCCGACGGGCGCCTCCCCGTCGCCCTCGATGGCGTGAAGCTCCCGGTGCGCGTTCTCGAACATGGCGCGACCCTGGCCGTGTTTGCCCAAGGCGAGAGCTGGATCATCGAGGAGGTCGACCCGCTGATGCCGCCGCCCGATGTCGAGGCGATCGTCGGGCGGCTGACCGCGCAGATGCCGGGTCGGGTCGTGCAGCTCCTGGTGGCGGCCGGCGATCGGGTCCGCCGGGGCCAGGCGATGATGGTCGTCGAGGCGATGAAGATGGAGCACACGATCGCCGCGCCGCGCGACGGCATCGTCGCCGCGGTGCACTACGCGCCGGGCGATCTCGTGGAGGAGGGGGCCGAGGTGATCGCGCTGGTGCCGGTCGATGAGCCGACCGCCCGAGCGCCGGCGGCGGACGGGACGGGCTGATGCCGGGGGAAATTCCGGCCGATGATCTGTCCGGCGCCGCGGCAAGTGCCGCCGAGCCGCTGCACCTGTTGAAGATGGCGGTCGGCATCGCCGATATCGATGAATTGCGCCGGGTGCGCGCCGCGCGCATCGAGCAGCATGGCGGCAGCTGGGTCTATACCCGCAACCAGCCGCGCCGCGCGGCGGCGGTCCTAGGCGGCGGCTCGATCTATTGGGTGATCCGCGGCCAGATCCGGGTGCGCCAGCGCATCACCGGGCTGCGCGGCGAGCGCGACGAGAAGGGGCGGGGCTATTGCCTGATCGAGGTCGATCCCGAGCTGGTCGCGACGCTGTGGCGGCCGTGGCGGCCGTTCCAGGGCTGGCGCTACCTCTCGCCGGCCGACGCGCCGCCCGACGCGCCGGGCGGCTGGCAAATGCACGACGCGGCGGCGAGCGCGATGCCGGAGCGGCTGATCGCCGAGCTGCGCTCGCTTGGCCTCTGGTGAATCGGGTGACGTGTGGTAGGGTTGGGGCCGCCGTCGAGCCCCGCTGAATTTTTGTTCATCCGGTGCTGGACAGACCATCAAAGGGGCACTATCTTAACCGTTCGCCCGGACCCCTTGTGGGTCGTGGCGGTCCGGTTTCGGCGAGAATGTGGCATCAGCTGCTGTTCGCGGTGAGCCCGGACGTGCCCTCGGGCGCAGGCGATTGTTGATTGGAATTGTGGGAGAAGGAAGGGATGCGCGGGCGGCGGCGTAAGTGTCGCTGTACGTTCGCGCTCTTAGGTTCGAGCGTTTGGCGGCCCTTATTTGAGTCGATCCAATCATGCAAGTTCATGAATGGATTGGCTGGGATTAACATGAGAGTTTGATCCTGGCTCAGAACGAACGCTGGCGGCATGCTTAACACATGCAAGTCGAACGCTCCTGAGGGCTTCGGCCTTCTGGGGAGTGGCGCACGGGTGAGTAGCGCGTGGGAACCTGCCCTGTTGTGGGGGATAACCGAGGGAAACTTCGGCTAATACCGCATGCGCCCGGGCAACCGGGGAAAGATTTATCGCAGCAG
>Ga0137390_10005459_pt1 | contig 10743 bp, 13 predicted proteins | sample 15con2h24AmetaG_FD_104937 | JGI IMG/M metagenome (GOLD analysis project Ga0137390, IMG submission 104937) | Vadose zone soil microbial communities from Angelo Coast Range Reserve, California, USA - 15con2h2.4A metaG | ecosystem: Environmental > Terrestrial > Soil > Vadose zone > Saprolite... | reverse complement strand
TGCTTGCCGCGTGGTGACCGGCGCAGCCAGTTCGCGTTGACGTAAACTCAGGAGTATGTCCATAGATCATCGATTCAACTCAGATTGCTAGCCTCACTATAGGCAGTTCCGCCACCGTCGTGTCAACCTGAAGTCATGACGGGACAAGCCGCCGTTGATCTGAGATGATGACCAGGCAGCGTGAGGAGGTGGACGATGGCAGACGCAGCTAGGGCGCACGACCCGGGCGACCCGCCCCTGCGCACACTCGCCGACAAGGTCAACTGGCTGATCGACCGGGCACACCCCGCCGGACGCGGACCGTACTCCAACGCCGAAGTGATCGCCCTCATCGAGAAGGTCACGGGAGAGCAGTTCTCCCACACCACCATCTGGAAGCTGCGCAACGGCCAGGCCGCCAACCCCCAGATGCGCCTCATCGAGGCGCTTGCCCGCACCTTCGGCGTGCCCCCAGCCTTCTTCTTCAGCGACTACGACACCGAACAAGTCGGCCTACTCCGCGAGCAAGTGGAACTGCTGGCACTGGTCCGCGACACCGGCGTCACCAGCGCCCAGCTGCGCGCCCTCCTTGAGCTGAGTCCCGGCGCCCGCCAGGCAGTCGCCGACCTCATCGAGCACACCGCCAGAACCGAGGCACAACGAGGCCGGCCTGACCGGGACTGATACGGACGGGCATGAGCTGACGTCCCTGTTCTTGTAGTTCGTTTGCCGTCACCACAGCTTCTCCGCTCAACTTCCCCGTTGCTGAATTAGCGAGTTTCTTGAATGGGCGCTTTGTGATCGTGAGAAGCGCCTCTCAGGTAGCTGGCTCCGAAGGCACATCTGGCGCCGATGGCAGAGTAGGTGGACACCCGTACCACATAGGAGTGTCCCGATCGCTACGGCGTGATCGCGATGTCCTGGGGGTCGGACCCGACCTTGATCGCCGCGCCGAGGGTGCCGGTAGCGGTGTGGATGGGGGTCACGGTCCCCAGGCCATCGACCAGATAGGCAGTCTTCCCATCTGGCGTGATCGCGATGGCACCGGGACTGTCCCCGATTTTGATCGCCGGGCCGGCAGTGTTGGAGGCGGTGTTGATGGGAGTCACGGTGTCCGAAGCTGCGTTGACCACGTATACGGTCTTCCCGTCTGGCGTGATCGCCATGGCTATGGGCTGACTCCCGACTTTGATCTGCTGGCCTGGCCTACCGCTGGCGGTCCGGATCGGAGTCACAGTGTCAAAGGCGTAATTGAGGACGTAGACGGTCTACCCGTCCGGCGTGATCACCATATAAACGGGCTCCTCACCGACTACGATCGGCTTGCCGGGAGTGCCAGTAGCGATCCAGATCGGGGTCACGGTGTCCGAGCCCGCGTTGCTGACGTAGGCCGTCTTCCCATCTGGCGTGATCGCTACGTCAAAAGGACCGCCCCCCACCTTGATCGGCTTGCCGGCAATGTTCGTGGCGGTGCTGATGGGGGTAACAGTGTCCGAGTCCCTATTGACGACGTAGGCGGTTTTCCCGTCCGGCGTGATCGCGATGTTCTGGGGAGCACCCCCCACCTTGATCGCCGCGCCGGAAGTGTTCGTGGCGGTGTTGATAGGTGTCACGGTGTTCGAGCCGTAATTGGTGACGTAGGCTCTTGTGCCGTCCGGCGTGATCGCAATGGCATAAGGGCCAGCCCCCACTTTGATCGGCCTGCCAGGGGCGCCGGTAGCGGTCCGGATCGGGGTCACGGTGTCCGCCCCCTCGTTGGCGACGTAAGCGCCCTTCCCATCCGGCGAGATCGCAATGACACCAGGACTATCCCCGACCTTGATCGCGGCGCCGGGAGTGTTCGTGGCGGTGTTGATGGGTGTCACCGTGTTCGAGCCGTAATTGGTGACGTAGGCAGTCGGAACTCTCGCGTCTGCGTTGTTGAGCCATTCAATGTACTTGCTGGGATCAAAGGACTTGAGCTTCCAGCCAGTCATGGTCATCGTCGCGGAGCCAGCGGTAAACCCACTGTAGCCTTTGACCGTGTTCTGATTCTCGCCGACAACTGTGACGGAGCCTTTCCCGGCGCTGTTCACCAAAGAGACAGTAACCACCGCTGTGTGCCCGACGTCGCTGAAGCCCGACTTCGCCGAGAAGCTCATGACGTCGCCTACGGCTGGCGTCCGGCCTGTGGTTCCGTTGGCCGTTATGCTGATGTGGTCCTGAGTTGCATAATTCCGGACGACCTGAGCCCCATTGGTCTTGTTTATCGGCTTCCATCCGTATTTGACATACAGATAGCGCTCGACGAGCTCCACGCACTGGAATCCTATGGTCGGGCCGCCACCCTCTGGCAGATCAATGCCTGTCCCACCCTTGGTGGGGGTAGGCCCGCAGGCGGGGACGCCATACGCTGACGTGACAAGTGCGGCCCCTCCTCCCCGGCAGAAGGGCGCCCAGGTCGCCTTATTGGATGGGGCCTTGTAATAGTTCACCCAGGCTGGATTACCTGGTCCGAAGCTGCTGGTTGATACATGACGAGGGGTTGCCACGGCGAGCCCACCCGGAACCATCATCAACACGAATGCCACAATAAGCGCAGCTCGCCTGGTCGCGAACATTCCAGCAGGGAACGACCCTAGCGTGGTCCGTGGGCAACGACGAGCCCATCGTCCTCGGCCAGTCCAATGCTTCGCGTCCATGCATCACCCCCCGGAAGAACTCTCTACTACGTTACTCCCCCGAGCCTCAGCCTATCGGAAATCTGCCTGACGATGCGGAGCTCGGCTACGATCTCACAATGCCATATTGTTGTATCTTTGTGGTAAATTGCGCTATGTATGGACGCGCTGGAGGTAGCGACGGCCTAGTGCATTGACAGGATATTGTTTGGTAGCTTTCCCTTCATACGCCTGGCTGATGTCGGCCTCCGCTGCCGCGTTGCGGCGTTGCGAGACAACGATCGTGAAGTGCCGCGTGGCTGTCCCCGAGGTATTCGTCGCGGTAACGGTCGCCGGATAACGCCTGCCGCCGCTGTCGGCGGCCGGGGTCCCGGCGATGACGGCGGTCCCGTTCCGGTTATCAGTAAAGGTAAGGCCGTGGGGCAGCGGTCCGGACTCGGCCAGAGCCGGAGCCGGGTACCCGGTGGCCCTGATGGTCAGGCCCAGCGCAGCGCCCACCCTGCCCCAGGTAGTCGGTATCTTCCTGATGGCCGGGCCCTGGTGATGGTCAGGGTGAACGCCTGGGTGACGGTCCCATGCTTGTTCCTGCGGTCAGGGTCAGCCGGTACACCCCCAATGCCACTTAGCCTATTTTTGATCATGCTGCGGTGCTGGTCATGGCCTTGGTCAGGACGGGGTTGGCGAGCTTGATCGTGGGCGGGCTGTCGTGGCGGGTGCCGTGGTCGCCGGGTTTCTTGACGGGGTAGTGGTTGTGGCGGGCGCGTTTGACGACGCGGGGGTAGCTGCGCTCGCGGCGGGTGTTGAGGTTGTTCTCGCTGGTGATGCTGGTCATGATCCGGGCGAGGGTGCGCTGGGCGTGCTCAGGGGGAAAAAGCCGGGTCGGCGACCCGGCGGCGGATGATGCGGACGGTCCGCTTGAACTTGACCCGGTCCGGGTCGACGGCGGCGGCGGTGGCCGCCTTGCAGATCAGGGCGCTGATGGCATAGTGGGTCAGCAGGTAGCCGTAGATCTCCTGCCGCACCATGTCCGGGCTTCCCGAGCGCAGCACCCGGCCCGGCCCGCGCAGGTAGGTCTTGAGCTGCTTGTTGCCGGTCTCGTGCTCCCACCTTTCGTGATAGGCCTGCGCGAGCGCGCCGGCGCTGGCCTGCCGCGGGTCGGTGATGGTGGTGATCAGGGCGATCAGCTCGCCTTTCCCGTCGCCCTCGCGGTCGGGGACCTCGTACTCGATCACCCGCACGTACCGGGCCCTATCCGGGTCCAGGTCATCCCCGGCGCGGGCCGCCTCGATGAGCTTCTGCCGGGCTTTCCCGGCGATCTTCGGGCTGACCAGCACCGAACGGTAAGACCCGTCGGGCAGCAGTTCCAGCACCGGCAGCCGCAGGTCCGATTTCACCCGCCACAACAGCGCCGCGCCGGTATCCGCGGCAGTGCACCAGTCCGCCCAGTTATAGAAGTTCCGGTCGGCGATCAGCAGCCAGTCCTCGCTCAGGTTCGGGTACAGGGTGCGGGCCAGCGACTGCTCCCCGCTGCCCTTGGACCTCACCGGGCCGATCGCCGCATCCACTACCGCGTGCGAGGCGCACTCGCCGATCGTCACCACCCGCGCCTTCGGGAACGCCGCCTTATCCGCCTCGCCCTTGCCGGTCCCGGAATACCCGAACTCCGCGGCGTTCTCGCCGGTATCCGGGGCATCCCACTCGAACCCGTCCATGGTCATCAGCCGCCACGGCCCCAGGAACGCGCCCGCCGTCTCCTCGTCCGCGACCGGGACCGCCACCTGGCTGAACAGCTCCTTCACCGGCTCGAAGCCCAGCCGCTGGCGGGCCTGGGTGATCCCGCCGGAAGTCGCCATGGACCACGAATCATCCCAGCAGCCCCAGTCCTGCAGCGTCTCGGTCAGCCGGACGGCGACTTCCTCATAGTCGTCATCAGCGAACAGGGCCAGCCCCATCGCGAAATACGTCATCACATGCGGCGGCAGCTTACCCCCGGCCCGCTTCGCGCCCTTGCCCGTCACCTCGATCGCGTCATCGACCGCATCCCGCGGCACCCAGGACGCCAGCACGCCCAGGGAGACCCAGTCGGTCAGACGGCCGCCACCCACCAGCCCAGTTTGCGTCATGACCCGTGATCTTGCCGGCTAGCAGGCAAAACACCCGGCAGCGACACGCCGGGCAAACCATGATCAACTTAGGCTAAGTGGCATTGGGTACACCCCGGCGGCTGCATTCGCGGGGGTTCCGGAGATCGTGGCCGTACCGTCTTTGTTATCAGCGAAGCTCACGCCCGGTGGCAGCTTGCCGGTCCTGGTAATCCTGGGTGCCGGATCACCGGTCGTGGTCACCGTGAACGTGAACGCGACCCGAAGGCCGCCGTGGTCGCGGAACAGCTGGTGAATACCGGCCTTCGAGTGCCGGCAGCAGGTGTGATTGCGATGGCATAGGGACCGCTTCCAACTGGGATCGGTCGGCCGGCGGTGTTGGTGGCGATCGCGATCGGGATCACTATGCCCGGGGCGCCGTAGATGAAGTTGGCGACGTAGGCGGTCTAGCCATCCGGCGTGACTGCGATCGCCCAGGGACCGTCTCCGGCTCTGATCGGCGGGCCGGCGGTGTTGGTGGCGGTCGCGATGGGGGTCACCGTGCCGGAGTCGTAGTTGGCGACGTAGACGGTCTTGCCATCCGGCGTGATCCTGATCGCGACTGGAGCCTTTCCGACCGGGATCGGCGGGCCGGCGGTGTTGGTGGCGGTCGCGATCGGGGTCACCGTGCCCGCGTTGTAGCTGGCGACGTAGGCGGTGACCGCCCCTGCCCGGGAGGCAGCCGAGTCTGCTATCGAGGCTGCATCTGCCGCAACGTGCGGCACGGGCACCATCGAGCCCAGCCCAGCTTCGACCGAGATCAGCACCCCGGGCATGACCCTCCAGCGCAGTGCCGCCCTCCGTGCCGTCATTGCCCTGGCTGACATTGCTGACAGTCCTCTCAACGTGGCGCCACTAGTCCCCGCACGACGCTACTACTCTCAGTAATCTACTGTTACGTATTGCGAGCAAGCATTCTCGATGCCCGGATCGAACGGGGTCCCGATGGGATTGCAACGTCGGCAGTTCTCGCCGGAGTTCAAGGCTGACGCGGTCGCGCTGGAGCGGTCGTCGAGCCGGTCGATGGCCGCGATGCGCGCGGTGGAGCCGCAGGCGCTTCGCAGCGTGCTGAACAGCGCCCGGTGGCAGCGATCACACGCGCACAGACTTGGAACATCTGCATGCCCTGCACAAATCAGTCGGCAGCGGAGCCAGCCACACATAGTCGGCAGGCGGCATCAGGCCCCGGACACGCGGTTGTCCAGCGTCGGTGATTCTCTCTCGTCCGGCTCGGCGGCGAGTGCGGCCAGGGCGTGCCGGTACTCGGTCAGCACGGCCAGCAGGTCGCGCTTGCTGCTGGGCAGCTCGGCGGTTCGGGATAGCAGCTCGCGGGCCAGGGCAGCGTCATAGTGGAGGCGTGGTGAGCCATTGCCGACCCGCTGCGGGTACTCGACTGTGAGGCGGGGGAAACGCGTTCTGCGCCGGGTGACCGAGATGGTCTGCCTGGCGTCGTTACCCGCCTCCGAGGGCGCCGGTTGTCCCGCCCGCCTGGTTCTCATCGTTTCTCCTTCTTCCTGGGTTGATTCTCATCGGCTCCATCGTCACGGCCGGTTTCCCGGGCGACACGGCAGACGACTCCTGCTGCGAGGCCGCGCCGACGGTGAGCCACAGCTCGTATTCCTCGGTGAGCATCCGGGTGAACAGGTCGCTGTCGGCTTCGCGGAGGATGGCCATGGCGCGGTCGTAGGCGGCGGGCCGGTTCATGCCCTGCGCACGGAACTGGCCGAACAGCTTCCGGTAGGCGGGGGCGCGCGGGTCAGCCAGCCGCGTGGTGGCTCGCTGCCAGGACTTGCTGCGGATATCGGCAGGCACGTCTGTCCCGGGGTGGGCCTGTTCGTGCGAAGTTCTAGGAATCGGTCGGGATAACGGTGGCGCAACTGCATGCGGGCCAGGTTGCGGGCCTGGTACCGGTCCGGTGCGGCTGCGCGGACCTGCTCGTAGATCCCGGCGTACTCCGCATAGTGCTCACGCGCCAGGAGCCGCAGCGCTCGCGTGCGGACCCGGTCAGCGCCTTGGCTCACCGCGGTCCCTCCCGCGCGAGCCCGGCCGCCCTGGCGACAACATGGCCGGGACGGAGTTACTCGTCATCTCGAAGCGTGGCAGGATCACGTGCTGCTCACACCACTGCAAAAAGGGGAGCGTGGCCGGGCTGGAACCGCAGCGCCGAATCGCCGGGTCGATGCTTCCGGCCAGCAACCGGCGCAATCCTGGCGTCCGCGGAGGCCGTGTCCTGGGCGGGAGATGCGACCGCGCCAGTAGATCCAGGGCATGGCCGAGCAGGCCGGCGAGTTCGTGCGCTGAGGGTGCCGTCACCAGTACGCCGCCGGCCAGTGCCCACCACTGCAGGGTGGACCGGCCAAACCAGGCGGGCACCTCGGCGAAACGGCTGGCCAGGTCGGCCTGGCCGTCACGGATCGCCGTCTCGTACGGATCCTGGGATGACGCGGGCTTCGCGGCGCCCGCGTCATCCCAGGGGACATCGGCCCACACCAGGCGGCCGCGGTGATCGCCGCATACTCCGGTCCGGACAGCCAGGCTGCGCACCACCAGTAAGCCCCGGCCGTGCTCACCTGCCGGGTCGTCGACCATCCGGGGGCTGCCGGGCGCTCCGCAGTCCGCTACCGCGATCCGCACCACCGCCTTGTGCCAGGTGACCTCCACGGCGAAGCAGCCGCCCTGCCCGCTGGCCGTGTGCAGGATCGCGTTCGTGCCCAGCTCAGTCGCGACGCAGGCCACATCATCACGCGCCGGGCATTCCGGCAGCAGCGACTCCAGCCACCGCCGCAGCGCGCCCAGCTGGCTACCCTCACCCGGGAACACCCGGCGCCACCGCAGCCCCGACCCGGGCGCCAACGGCCCATCTAACGGGCCGGTGCCCTGCTGCGCGGCTTCACCGGTGCCAGCCATTTCTTCCTGCATCGCGGCTTACATTCCCTGCTTGCGGAGTTCGCGCGAACCCGGAACCTAGCGGCTCGCGCAGCGGGCGCCCGGGCGCCCGCTGTTCGTGATTGACGCTGGTTCACGCACGCCTACTGTGCTCATTGCCAAGAGCAGAATCAAGAAAGTAAAGAGGTCCAGAGCAGGACAGAAAAGGTCAACATGGCACAGGTGATATTGCCGGCAGGCATGACGCATGGCAGGGTGTGCCCATGCACGGCTGCTGGAGGCACGAGTGAGCAAAACCCGCACGAGCAGTGGCCCCACCGTCCTGCGCATGATCCTCGCGAGGCAATTGCAGGATCTGCGGGAGAAAGCTGGTTTATCGCACGAGCAGGCTGCTGAGGCGATCTACACATCGCCATGGACGATCCGCCGGATGGAACGCGCCGAGGGCGGCCTGAAGCCATTAAACGTCAAAGGCCTGCTGCTCGCCTACGGCGTTACCGACGTGCGCGAGGTCGACTCATTCCTGGCGCTGGCCCGCGAGGCCAGCAAGCCCGGCTGGTGGCACAGCTACAGCGACGTGCTGCCATCGTGGTTCCGGGTCTTTCCCGGCCTGGAACAAGCCGCCGAGCTCATCCGCGGTTACGAGCCGCACTGCGTCCCCGGGCTCCTGCAGACCGAGGACTACGCCCGCGCCACGGTGTCCGCCGGATACCCCGACGCGCTCTCGGCAGAAACCGACCGCCGCGTCGCCCTGCGCATGAGCCGCCAGTTGCTGCTCACCCGGCCCGGCCCGCCGCACCTGTGGATCGTCATCGACGAGGCCGTGCTGCGCCGCCCCGCTGGCAGCCCCGCCATCATGCGCACCCAGCTGGACCGCCTCATCGGCGCCGCCGACCAGCCCGGCATCACGCTGCAGGTCCTGCCGTTCGCCGCTGGCCCGCATCCGGCGATGTACGGGACATTCCACGTGTTCAGGTTTCCGGCCGCCGAACTGCCCGACATCGTCTGCGGCGAGAACATGACCAGCGCCTTTTACCTCGACAAACCCCAGGACGCCGCGATCTACGTGCACGCCCTGGACCGGATCTGCGCACTGGCCGCACCCGCCGAGCGCACCGTGAAGATCCTCAGCGACACCCGCAAGGAGATCTGACATGCCAAATATCCACAACGGAATGGCCGCAGCTGATCTGGGTCCGCAAGGCTGGCGGAAGCCGTGGAGCAACCCGAACGGCGGCTCCTGCCTGGAAGCCAAGAAACTACCCGGCGGCCGGGTCGCCCTCCGCCAGTCCGCAGACCCCGCCAGCCCAGCCCTCATCCTGGAACAAGACGAGATCCGGGCCTTCATCGAAGGCGCCAAGACCGGCCTGGCCGACGACCTCGTGAGCTGACCGCCACCAGCATGCCACCCACCTGCAAGGCCGCCGTACGGGTGGCGGCACCAACACCCAGGCGCGGACACTGAGGGTGTCCGCCAACGTCCGCACCGTGAAGGCAGGCGCGATGTCACACGAACTCAGCGCATGGCTGCGACAGCAGCGGCAGGCTCACGGCTGGCCGGTACCCGAGATGGCCCGCCAGCTCCGCGCAGCGGCCAAGGACAACGGCGACACCACGGTGCCTGCCAGCGATGCCATGTGCCGCAACATCCGCCGCTGGGAGAGCGGGCATGGCGGCGTTTCCGAGCGTTACAAGCTGCACTACTGCAAAGCGTTAGGCATCCCGCTCGCACAGTTCGGCCCCGGCCGGCCCCAGCAGGAATCGGACGACCCAGCAACCACGTCAGCCGCACCCAGCCCACCCGCTGTCCGGGCCGGGACACTCGTGCCATACCTCTCACCAGGCGTGGGGGAACTGGACCGGGCGCCGGCCGCGAACGTCGCTTACCGTTGGATGCAGGAACCCGTTGTGGGTGGTTCCTGGATCGAGCGAGAGGTACTGATGGCGGCACACGAGGGCGGCGAGCACGCCGAACGAGCGGAACGGCGCGACATCGGCGAAGCCACTCTTGAGCAGTTGCGCGCCGATGTAGTCCGGCTATCTCACGACTACATGACCGGCGAGCCGTTCCCGCTCTTCCTTGAGATGCGGCGCGTACGCAGCCGGATTTATGCGGCGCTGGACCGTCGGCTGTGGCCGCGAGATCAAGTAGATCTGTACTTCCTGCTCGCCTGCCTCAACGGCCTGATGGCTGTGGCCGCCAACAATCTGGGAAGCCCACAGGCAGCCGAGGAACTGGTTCGCGCGGGCTGGGCCTATGCCGTCGCGATCGACCATCGACCATTGATGGCGCGGCTGCGCCTGGAACTCGCCAATGTCGCCCACTGGAGCAACCTGCCCCGACAGAGTCGCGACATCGCCCAGAGCGGGCTGGAGTATCTACCGGATGGGCCGAATGGCGCGCAGCTACACCTGATGTATGGCCGGTCGGCCGCACGCCTCGGCGACTTCGCCACGGCCCGGAGCGCCATCAACGCCGCCAGGGACGCAAGGGAGCGCGAGTACCACGACGATCTCCTTGACATGGGCGGCGAATTCGGATTTTCGCGCGCCAGCCAGCATTACTACGCCGGTTCGATAATCGTTGAGATCCCGGAGGACGAGGCCGCTGCGATCGCCGAGCTGGAGCGCGCCATCGCGCTCTACACGGCCGGGCCTGAGCCCGGCGAGGATCAGAGCGATCACTGCAAGATGGCTGCACGCATCGACCTTGCGACTGCCAGGCTTCGCGCCGGACAGCTTGACGCCGCGACAGTCGCAGCACAGCCTGTGCTGTCTCTTTCCCCAAGCATGCGAATAGCTAGCCTCCCGCAGCGCTTTGATCGCGCTCGGGCCGAGCTGGCCCAGCCGCGATACCAAGGATCGCCTGATGCGCGGGACCTGGATGAGCGGATCGAGGAGTTCTGCCGCGAAACGATCGCCAGTGACCTGCACAGCTTGCCAGCCGGGCCTGGCTAACCGCGGCGCGGGCTACGGCGGTGCCCACTGTCAGGCCACTGCCGCCGTGATAGCGAACCCGGACGGCTTGGCCAGTTCTGTGGCGCCACTGCGCGGTGACCACTGCCGTCCGCAGTTCC
>Ga0137390_10005455_pt1 | contig 10745 bp, 10 predicted proteins | sample 15con2h24AmetaG_FD_104937 | JGI IMG/M metagenome (GOLD analysis project Ga0137390, IMG submission 104937) | Vadose zone soil microbial communities from Angelo Coast Range Reserve, California, USA - 15con2h2.4A metaG | ecosystem: Environmental > Terrestrial > Soil > Vadose zone > Saprolite... | reverse complement strand
CCAGCTTGAGTCATCAGCATCTCCAATTCGGCACGTAGCTTTGCTGGACTGGCACGCAATACAGATAACTCTTCTGCACTCACTTCTTGCCCTTCGCGAATTGCCGATGCCGTGCGTGGTCGATACAATGATGCATAGTGTGTGAACCAGGTTGAATGTACCTGTGCCATTTCGGCGAAAACTAAACGTGAATGCCGCCGGTTGATAGCATCGATTTCTTCCAGTGCCTTCACACGTCGAACGGTATATCCGGCTTTCTTGAGAAGCACAAGTTGATGCTCAAAGGCTGCAAGTCCCTCCGGTGATGCCTGCTCGATGTAAGGCCCATCGGGCACTCCAAGTATAGGTAAGTCACCAGTCATTTCCATCTCGATCTCTCGCCAGTTCTGGCATAACAGGGAAGCGGACAATTCCATACCAGCCACGTCCTGTGTAAAAATCCCAACGTGATCAAATGTTTCAGAACACAAAATTCCACCCGTCATGGGAATACGCCCAAAACTTGATTTGAAACCAACAATGCCACAAAATGCTGCGGGACGTATTGTAGAACCAATCGTTTGTGTACCAATCGCCAGTGGGCAGAAACCGGCTGCAACAGCCGCAGCGGAACCACTGCTCGACCCACCGGGAGAAAAATCGAGGTTACGCGGGTTGCGAGTGGGTCCTGGCTCAAAATAGGCAAACTCGGTTGTGACGGTCTTACCCAAAATAAGCGCACCCGCTAAACGTAGCGCGCGCACACAATCACTTTCTGGCCCGATAAATAACTCTGCTGGAAGCTGCGACCCTGCGTGAGTCGGAAAGCCGTCAACGCGAAAAATATCTTTGATACCTACAGGAATACCGAACAAGGGAGGACGACTGGCAGGATCAGGAAATTGTGCTTGTAGAGACTGTGCTTCAACTAGCAAGCGCGCGCGGCGATCTGCTTCAGGCAACAACGCCTGGATTTGTGGTTCAGTAGCATCAATGAGGTTGCACAGTCGATTGATATAGGCGAACAGGTCAAGCTCTCCCGTACGTAGTGTGTCAGTCGTTTCTACGAGGGATGCTGGAAACATTGGTTCGGCTCCTTTCTGTTGAGAAGGCAAGTTCGCAACTGGATGATGTTATTCTAGCACCGAAAGGTAGAGAAAAGCGACAAAAAGCCTGACACTCGCAAGAGGTCAGGCTTTAGAGTCCAATCGCTAACTGCTATTCGATCGTCACCGACTGCATTACATCGCCTACGCGAATATTGCGTACCACGTCCATTCCAGCAACTGTATCGCCGAAAATGGTATAGTTTGGTGGGAGTCCAGACTGATCTTCCAGGCAGATGAAAAACTGACTGCCGTTTGTATGCGGACCAGCATTAGCCATTGCCACAGTTCCGGCCTTATATGGACGTTTTACTGCTTCGTCCTGGAATTTATAACCAGGGCCACCAGAGCCTGTACCTGTAGGATCACCACCCTGAATAACGAAGCCTGGCACAACACGGTGGAATGTCACACCATCATAGTAGCCGTCGCGAGCTAAAGTCACAAAGTTATTAACAGTCATAGGCGCTTCAGCCGGATTCAATTCCAGGTGAATGTCACCCTTGTTGGTTTTAATGACAGCGTGATATGTCTTGTTCGTCTCTATCTGCATTTGAGGAGGCGCACTATAGTGCTTTGCTGGCATAAAAGTTCCTTTCTTTACTTTGCATTCTGCTACGATACCGGAACTATGATCACATGGTTAATCTTGTCCGGTTTAATATTTTTGGTAGAAGCATCATCGCCAGGGCCCTGAATTTTTTGGACAACATCCATACCCTGGACAACACGTCCAAACAGATTATACGACTTTTGAAGCTTCGCGGTATCGTCTGCCGTGCAAATGAAGAACTGGCTGCCGTTTGTATTCGCGCCTGAGTTCGCCATTGCCACACAGCCTTTCGTATAGCTCCCTTTTACAGCTTCGTCATTGAATTTGTAACCCGGACCACCTGTACCCTTGCCCTGGGGATCGCCAGTTTGAACGATAAAACCTGGGACAACGCGGTGGAAAAGCAACCCATCATAGAATTGAGCGTCGGCCAGGTATACAAAATTGTTTACTGTATTTGGCGCGTATTGCGGATCAAGTTCCAACACGATTAAGCCGCGATTGGTATTGATCCCTGCGCAATAAAACTTTGTGTTATCAATAACATTGGGTGGCGCTGCCTTAAAGGTATGCTGAGTTTTATTGAATTCAGCCGCGGTTGGAGCAGGTGAGGTATCCGTAAGCTGTTTTACGACCTTTAAACAAGGCGAGGGGTTAAGCAAAGTCAGATTCGGTGCAGGCGTAGGCTTTACTGCTGCAGTTTTTGGCTTTGCTGGCGCAAATGGTCCAACATGAAAATAGGCGAGTGCAAAGACGCTTGATGCGATCACCAGTAAGGATAAGGCGATAGCCCAGGGATAGCGTGCCAATCCACGGGTAGGACGCTTGTATCCTGGTCCTTGTTGTTGTGGTTTTGGCTGCTTGACCTTTGGAGGTGGCAATGGTGTTGCGTGCGCTTTTGCAACTCTTTCTTCTCGTTTCGTAGTATCACGTTTTGTTGTTTTTGGCATAGAGTTCTGAAATAACTCCTTTTGTATCAATCAATATCAATAAAATGGCCACACCAATCACACGACTTAATTGGCTCCTAAGTAATGGGTTGATCTAGCAGGAGGCCAACGAATACCATCTTACCGTGCTATAATAATCCCCTTGTGTGATTGGGTCAAGTCCTGAAAGCTATTTCTCCGCTTAAGAATCCGTAAAATACACTTATTTTACACAATTTTTACGTGGATAAGCCTGTGGATAAGTTCGGGGATAACCTGGAAAACTCACCTATCATGGTGGATATGTAGAGGATAAGTGACGTTATGTCATGCTGCTCACATTCTTTACGCATGAGTACAAAGCAGATCTATCCACATATCCACAGAGATTATACCTTGCTTGCTGATTGATTTCGAGGGAAAGATTCGCTACACTACTGAGACGCACAATATTCAAGAACTAAAGAGATTTTTTGCCCACAAATTCGGTTTCTGAGCGCAAGGAATCGAACTTATGTGCTATAATCGGCCTAGCGGGGACACAATGTGTTAAACCTCATAGGCAAGAAGCGAGTGTATTAGACCGTGGAGAAGCTATTACCGCAAAACATAGAAGCTGAATGTGGTGTACTTGGCAGTATCATCATCGACCCGGAAGCCATCGTTCAGGTGTCAGATTTTCTGCGTGCCGATGACTTCTATCGCGATGCTCATCGCACAATTTATGAGGTGATTCTCCAGTTATATGAGGAACATGAGCCAGCGGACTTTATCACTATCTGTGATGAACTAGAGCGTCGGAACAAGCTGGAAGAGGTGGGCGGAGCTAGTTATATTACTTCGCTTATCAACCAGGTTCCCACTAGCGGTAACGTCGAGTTTTATGCACGCATCGTCGAACGTACTGCGATTTTACGGCGCTTGATCCACGCAGCAGGACAGATTGCTGCAATTGCATATGAAGAAGGTGATGCAGATATTGCTCTGGATAAAGCAGAGCAGTTGATTTTCAATATCAGCCAGCGCCACGCCCGCTCGGACTTTACGCATCTGCGCGATGTTCTTGCCGAGTATATGAACAAATTGGATCAGTTGCACGAGCGTCGGGGCACAATCGTTGGTGTTCCGACCGGGTTCACTGATCTTGATCGTTTGACCGGTGGTCTGCAAAAGTCTGATTTGATTGTGCTGGCGTCTCGACCTGGCATTGGAAAAACGAGTCTGGCATTGAGTTTAGCGCATAATACCGCCTTAAAATATCACAATTCCATCGCGGTCTTCAGTTTGGAAATGAGCAAGGATCAGTTAGCGCAGCGTCTACTCTCAATGGATGCAAGGATAGATCAGCAGCGTCTGCGCACAGGCACAATCGAGGAAGACGAGTGGGACCGTATCGTGTACGCGATGGATACGCTCTCAGAGTCCAACATCTGGATTGACGATACAGCGGGCATCTCTACGATGGAGATGCGCAGTAAGGCGCGGCGCCTGCATGCAGAACACGGTATCGATCTGATTATTGTCGATTATTTACAGTTGATGCAAGCGACGATCGGTGGTAAGCGCAACGAGAATCGGGTGCAGGAGATCTCCGAGATTAGTCGCAGTCTGAAGGGGTTAGCGAGGGAATTGAATGTTCCGGTATTGGCATTGGCGCAGCTATCTCGTGCTGTGGAGAGCAGGCAATCGAAGGTGCCGCAATTATCAGACCTACGTGAAAGTGGCAGTATTGAGCAAGACAGTGATATAGTCATGTTTATTTATAGAGACGACCTTTATAACCAGGAATCAGAACGAAAAAATATTGCAGATATTATTATTGCAAAACATCGGAATGGGCCGGTTGGCGAAATCAGCCTCTATTTTCAAGCCAGCCAGACCCGCTTTCGCGACCTTGAACTTAATCCATCGGCGGAATAATTGGATGAAACGGAATGACACTATTTGCAGGATTCCCATCCGGGAAAAATCCGTATGTGCCGGTCCCGGACGTATTTTTTACGGAGCTTTTACCAGAGATTGAGGACACCGCTGAACTGAAAGTAACGCTGCACCTCTTCTGGTTGCTGGCACAAAAACAGGGTGACCCGCGCTGCGTTAACGAGCGCGAATTGGTAGCTGATAGGGTCTTGTTGCAAAGTCTCAAGCGTAAAGGCGATCCTCGACCCGTCGAAGAACGCCTGCGCCAGGGATTAGAACAGGCGGTTGCGCGCGGTACTATTTTGCGGATACACTTAAAGGTGTTGAACGAAGCTGGCGACCAGGAAGAGCTTGTTGACTGGTTTTTCTTTAATACGGCTCGCAGCCGTAAAATCGTAAAGGAGTTACAAGGAGGTGAGTTGGTTCCTGCAAGTATGCTCAATATCGAACAGGAACAGAAAGAGCAAAGGAACGACAGTAGACTCTTAGCGGGCATGCATACGACATCGCATATATATGATACACCGCAACATATACAGGTACAAATCGAACGTCCTAATATTTTTGTATTGTATGAACAAAATATTGGTTTACTCTCACCGCTGCTAGCTGATGAATTGAAAGACGCTGCCGACCAATATCCGGCGGAGTGGATTGAAGCAGCGTTTCGCGAAGCAGTGCAGCACAATAAGCGAAAATGGAGCTATATCCGCGCCATTTTGAGGCGCTGGGAAACGGAAGGCAGATAAGCATGGAACGCCTGAATGAAATTTTTGGGAGAACACCACAACATCGCCAACAGGATGCGGAACACCATCAGAACTCGTCGACACAGCGTCAAGGGGCATCTCCTACGCGCTACCCGTTGCGCGAACAAACGGCACACCTGGGACCGGGTTCGCGTTCCACCCAACCACAATACCAGCACAGAATACCGCAGCGCGCTCGTAGCGGGCAAGGACAACCTTCGCCTCAGAGGCCTCAACTTGCCAATTCCAGGCAACAATCGCCTGCTAGTATAACTCCATATCAACAAAGCTTCCAACGTCAAGTGGACACCGATAGCCATACTCAGTATAAGGAAGATTTTATACCTGGTCGAGATCGTAGATGGGAAACGACGGGGATCACTTCAGCCGATTCGGTTGATCTATACTCAGCTATGGCGGGAGCTGACATACGCGAAGGGTGGGAGGATGATACGGGAGGCATGCTTTACGGCGATTGGGAAGATGATGGAAACGACACGTACTCGCAATTCAGTCCACAAGCAGCAGGAGCGGTCGCACACGATAGGTATTCTATGAACCAGCCGCCAGCCGGTGATTCTCGAACATATCCCGCGAACAATCGCTCATTTGTCACGCGAGATTTACGTATGACATCCAATGGAGACTCAAAGCCCCAAACGACGCGTCACACGGGTGATTATTACGGCCAATCAGGGCAGCATCTGCCACCTGAATCTTCACAGGAAGTTCAGCGCTCAATCCGTATGACCCAACCGCTCAAGCCACAATCGATTGCTCGCCCCAATCAGGATGTTTCACAGGAAGGTACTCTTTCACAAACATCCACACCCCAGTTGGTCGGGCGTGAACAGGTACAACCGAATACCGCAGGAAATCCCTGCCCTATTTGCCTGGGCGCAGGCTATTTGCGCGCCGATGTTCCCTATGGGCATCCCAGTTTTGGTAAACCCATCGCCTGTGAATGTAAAGAGGCTGAACGCAAGGCCAAACGGCGGCGTCAATTGCAAGAAATGTCTGATCTTGGCGCATTTTATGACAAGAGCTTTAGAAACTTTAATACAGGTGTGAATGGGATACGAGAAGCTTTTACTTGTGCTTATGAGTTTGCGCAAGACCCTAATGGTTGGCTTCTCCTGATAGGACCGAACGGATGCGGAAAGACACATCTCGCAGCCGCAATCGCTAATAAGAGTCTCGAAGATGGTGCACTTGTACTCTTCGCGACAGTTCCCGACCTGCTCGACCATCTGCGTGCTGCCTTCGCGCCCACTTCAAACGAAGTCTACGATCAACTTTTTTCCCGCATGCGCGAGGCAGAAGTGCTCGTTCTCGATGACCTTGGTGCGCAGCAGAGTTCTCCCTGGGCTAACGAGAAACTCTTCCAACTACTTAATTACCGCTACAATTCTCGCTTCCCAACTGTCATCACCGCCAATTCCAGGGGATTGCAGGGAATCGATGAGCGCATTCGCTCACGTTTAACGGATGCAAGCCTGGTGACTACCGTCATTTTGGACCGCGCAAAGGACTACCGTCCGAATAGCCCCAGAAGAGTCTAATTTTTTAGCAGACTTTCCTTGAGAGTGCTAAATTAGTACCTGTAATTCTTGCGTTTGCATCTTACAGGTGCTATCATTATGATACGTGGCCTTGCAAAGGCAAGGAACCTCTGCACATTTAGTCTCTGCGATAGTCTAACTCATCCGGGTATAGAAGGAAGAGAGACAGATCGTTTCGAATATTAAAAGGAGTAAAGATGGGTAGCATTTTTAACCCAAATGATCCAAAGTGGATCAAAGAAACACGTGAAGTAATGGAGCCCAAGGGGATTATCGTTCCGAATGTTATCGAGTCGACGCCTCGTGGTGAGCGTGGCATGGACATCTATTCGCGCCTGCTAAAGGAACGCATCATCTTCATCGGCACGCCAATCGATGATAATGTTGCCAACCTTACTGTAGCTCAATTGTTGTTCCTCCAGAGCGAGGATGCAACCAAGGATATTAACCTGTACATCAACTCTCCTGGTGGTGTGATCTATGCTGGCCTGGCGATATATGATACCATGCAATGGGTCAAGCCCGATGTTTCGACAGTGTGTGTAGGTATGGCGATGAGCATGGGCGCTGTACTGTTGGCTGCCGGCGAGAAGGGCAAGCGCTTCTGCCTGCCTAACTCTACTGTGCTAATTCACCAACCTCTTGGTGGAGCAGAAGGTCAGGCTGCCGATATCGAAATCACTGCTCGCGAGATCTTGCGCCTGCGCAGCAGCATTTATGATATCCTCGCGTATCATACTGGCCAGACACGAGAACGTATTATGCAGGATGCAGACCGTAACTACTTCCTCACCGCTCCGCAGTCGGTTGAGTATGGCCTTATTGATGAGGTACTTTCTCACGAAGATGCCAGCTCGCGGTAAATGTAAAGAATGAAATTCAGAAGGGCTTTCAGGGCATTTAGGCCAGACTGAAAGCCCTCCTGACTTGATCATTGAACATCTGTTTGAATGGTTGAATTTACTCACAAAGGCAGGTGTACAGTGACGCCCCGCTTACGTAAATGGCTGTTTGAGACACTATATAAGAATAAATATCTCTATCGCTTCGCCAGTACCGTCCCCTTTGCCGGTCAATGGCGTGTCTGGCAGCGCCTGGCTTTGTCACGTTTACAAGGTCATGAAGTGTTGGAACTAGGTTGTGGGTTAGGTGACTTACTGGCAGATATGAGCGAAGCAGGATATGTTTGCCTTGCCGTCGAACATTCTCCTCAAATGGTCGGAGCGGCTCGCGAAACCCTTCAACGCTGTAAGCTAAACAAAATGGCCACTGTAATCCAGGGCTCAGCCCAGCATTTACCGTTTTCAAATGGTTCATTTGATACTGTCGTGAGTACGTTCCCCTCCGAATTTATTTATGATCCCGATACTATTGCCGAGGTTGAGCGTGTCTTGCGTCCTGGTGGTTGTTTGATCGTTGTGGAGGGCGCAAATCTCTTGCCAATTGGATTCCTTCAGCCTTTTTTAGTCCTTCTACAAACCCTGGTGTATGGTCCAGCATCTGTCTTTGGTCCGCGCAAACACCGTAATCTAGATGAAGAGATGGCTCGCAATCGCAGCACCCACTATCCGAATAAGAATGTATTGCAAAGCGGCAAGGAAATGGGGACAGGAATTACAACTGAAGTGGTATCTGATGCATGGTTTGGTCAGCATATTCCTCTGGAATATCATGGACTAAGCCGTCGTTCTGAACGGGTACGGAGCCGCAGATGGGAAGTCTATATAACCATTGGGGAAAAGCAATAATCAGGTTGATGCTTGCTTTTCCGAGGGTTCGCGTTGGATGATCTTCCAGCAAGCATCACAATAACCTGACGCAACAAGGTCAAGTGTCAAATTATAAAAATGATATTGCTCTTGCAATTGTTCATTTAAATTGCCTAACAACGTGTTATCGAGGTGAATAATGGCTCGACAGTTTCGGCAAACTAGATGATGGTGAGCTTTTCCTTCTGCTGCCTCGTAGTGAGGTTGTTCTCCAGGTAGATGATTTTCTCGTACCAGACCCAGTTCTCTCAGTAATTCTAGCGTGCGATAGATTGTCGAGAGGCTCACATAAGGATTGCGCTCTTGGACGCGTTCTGTAATCTGATCAATACTCAGGTGTTCTTCTGCTTCCTGAATAACACTCAAAATCATGAAACGTTGCGGTGTCAGCCGGTAACCTCGCTTGCGAAGCATCTCGTTGCTCGAATTCACATACTGGTGCATCCTCAACCCCTATTCATTGCTATCATTCTGTAACCATATCCTAACATTGCTTTGGTAAGGCGTCAACTTATACAACAACGAAGTGTTTCAACGTTGATTTCTTATAGAAAGAAGCCTTCCGTAAGGACTTGCGGTTGTTTGCAGATTGGTTACAATAGCTATACAGGGTCAAAATGACCTCAGAAAGTAGAAATCTATGGTTCGTTGGGAGCATCGATACCTATTGGGCACTATGGTGTTTACTATCGCAGGTGATGTTGTGCGTGATTTTGATGAAGAATACGAGGCATGGAGCTGGTTGGAGCAGGAAGGTTGGGGTCTTGTTGCTATTGAACCGCCTGATCCCGTGCGCCCAGGCGCATGTAAGTACTACTTCAAGCGTCAGTACTTGCAATCGCCAACACGGATAACAGGGGCTCAACCCGTATCTGCTTCTATACATAAAGGGAAAAATAAATGACTGTTCAAGGCTTCTGGCGTTCCTCACTCGATCCAGAGCGAGTCATGAACATATATGTGACTCACTGGAAGGAATATGTACAGCAACAGCGTGAAGATCACGTGACGGTTGAAGAGCCGTTCGAAGTGCGTCTTAACCATCGAAACCTGGCCGTCATTATGCGTACCCCTGGTCATGATCGTGAATTAGCGATGGGCTTTCTCTTCACGGAGAGAGTGATTCACCAGGCAGACGATGTACAAACCATCGAAGATGCTATGGATGACGAAGGGTTGCCGCTTACAAACGTTGTCAATGTGATTTTGCATCCACGTGAGCGGCAGGGCTCATTAATACAAGCAGATAATAACGAGCATGATTCGGTTTTTGAGCGTCATTTCGCTGTCTCTGCAAGTTGTGGACTGTGTGGTAAAAACAGCATCGATGATTTGATGCTCACTGTCCCTCCGTTGGAGGTAGAGGATCTCCGCATCTCTGCTTCCTGCATCTATGAATTAACGAGACAGTTACGTATAGGACAGGATGTTTTTACTCATACAGGAGGCCTGCACGCCGCAGGGCTGTTCACTTCAACTGGTGAACTCTGTCTTCTTCGGGAAGATGTAGGCCGCCATAACGCCGTCGATAAAATCATTGGACATGGCCTCTTACACAATACTCTCCCGTATTCCAGGCATATTCTGATGGTCAGTGGACGTACCTCTTACGAGATCATCCAGAAAGCATTGCTTGCCCGCATTCCATGTATTGCAGCTATCTCTGCCCCCTCAAGCCTGGCTGTTGAACTGGCACATCAAAGTGGAATTACTCTGATAGGTTTTTTGCGGGATCATGCAATGAATGTGTATACGCACCCTGAGCGGATTATCTAGCCTGCTCCACTTGCGACTCGCTGATTCCTCCTGTATAATCCGCCTATGCAGAACGATACAATTGCAGCAATTGGCACACCACCGGGTTATGGTGGCATCGGTGTGATACGTGTGAGTGGACCGGAAGCATTTTTACTGGTGCTACCACTATTACAGCGGCCAGATAGGCAGACAGACTTGCCGCCATCGCACCTGCTGACCTACGGGCATATTGTTGTTCCTACTTCGCGCGAGGTGCTAGACGAGGTGCTGGTTGCATTTATGCGTACGCCGCATACTTATACTCGTGAAGATGTCGTTGAGATCCAGGGACATGGTGGTCCACTAGTACTTCAACGTATTTTACGCCTGGTGCTGGCGCAAGGCGCTCGTATGGCTAATCCAGGAGAGTTCACACTGCGT
>Ga0137390_10005452_pt1 | contig 10749 bp, 8 predicted proteins | sample 15con2h24AmetaG_FD_104937 | JGI IMG/M metagenome (GOLD analysis project Ga0137390, IMG submission 104937) | Vadose zone soil microbial communities from Angelo Coast Range Reserve, California, USA - 15con2h2.4A metaG | ecosystem: Environmental > Terrestrial > Soil > Vadose zone > Saprolite... | reverse complement strand
TGTTCGGCGATGCCAAGAGCTGGACGCCGGCGGTGGCGGCATTGCTCAACGGCGCGCTCGGCCATTCGCTCGATTTCGACGATACCCATGCGGATTCCTCGCTGCATCCAAGCGCGCCGGTGGTGCCGGCCGCGTTCGCGGTCGGCGAACTGGTCGGCGCCTCCGGCCGCGACGTGCTCACCGCGATCGTGGCGGGCTATGAAGTCTGTTGCCGGCTCGGCAATGCGCTCGATCCCACCTCGCATTATGCGCGCGGCTTTCATCCCACGGCAACCGCCGGCACTTATGGCGCCGCAGCCGCGGCAGCAAAGCTGTTCGGGCTGTCGAAACAACAGATCGTCGCGGCGTTCGGCGTCTCCGGCAGCCAGGCGGCGGGCTCGCTGCAGTTTTTGGTCAACGGCGCCTGGAACAAGCGCTACCAGGTCGGCGCCGCCGCGATGAATGGCGTGATTGCCGCGACATTGGCGCGCAACGATTTCGTCGGCGCGACCGAATCGGTCGAAGGCAAGCACGGCCTCCTGGTCGGCTACAGCGACAATGCCCACCCCGACAAAGCCGTCGCCGGGCTCGGCAAAACCTACGAGACCATGAAGATCGGCGTAAAGCCCTATCCGAGCTGCCGCTACACCCACGCCGCGCTCGATGCGCTGATCGCGATGCGCCGGGAGCATAATCTGACGCCGGAGCAGATCAAGCGCGTCGAGATCGGCCTGCATCGCAACGGCATCACGCTGACCGGCGACGCCGCCACCAAGCGGCATCCGACCTCGGTCGTCGGCGGACAGTTCTCGATGTTCTTTACCGGCGCCGTGGCGCTGGATCAGGGCCGCTTCGGCTGGGACGATTATGGACGGCTTGGTGACGCCGCGGTCGACGCACTCGCCGACAAATTCGACGTGGTGCAGGACGATCTCCTTGAGGTTGGCCGCAGCCACCCCTTCGGCGCGCGCGTCAGCATTGTCACCGACAACGGCGTGCACGAGCGGCTCTATGCCGATCCCTCCGGCGAGCCGAATTCGTTCCCGGATGCACAGGCGATGGCGCAGAAGTTCCTGACGCTGGCCCGCCCGGTGCTGAACGGCCGCGCCGACCAGCTGGCGGATGCGATTCTCTCGCTGGAGCGATTCGATCGCGTTGCCGCCGCGACGCAGCTCGGCCGGCAGTAGGCGCCGCCTAATCCCCGGCGGCGACCTTGCCCTTGCTGCCGATGGCGGCGACCACGTCGCTGACGAGCCGGGACACGCCGTCGGCATTCAGCGGCCAATTGGGCGAGGTGCCGAGCCGAACGATCACCAGCCGCTCCGAGGGCACGATGATCACATATTGCCCGAGCGTTCCTTTGGCGAAGAAGGCATCGCGCGGCCAGCCGTGTTCAATCCGGTAGGCGGCTCCATAACTGTCGCCTTGATTGGTCCAGAAGCCCGCGCCGTATCCGACCCAGGCGTTGGGCGTCGCGGACGCCGAATACCTCACCCATCCCTCCGGCAGGATGCGCTTGTCCCCGACGACCCCGTCATCGAGATAGAGCGTGCCGAAGCGCGCCCAGTCGCGTGCCGACGCCAGTATCTGCGTCGATCCCTCCGGCGTGCCGGCGCTGTCGAATTCCAGCGTGACGCTGTGCATGCCCAAGGGATCGAACAGCTCGGCGCGCGCAAATCGCAGGACATCGGCGGCGTGGCCGCCGACGGCGTCGCGGATCAACTGCGAGACAATGAGGGTGTTGCCGTCATTATAATTCCAGGTGGTGCCGGGCGGCGTCTTGAGTCCAATGCTCTCGGCATAGCCGGCCATATCGGCTTCCATGAACTTCATGTGGTTCGCCGGCTCCAGCGCCGAGCCGAGCGAGGCCGACAGCGAATTACCGAGCGCAAGACCTGCGGTATGGCGCAGCAGATGGTCGATGGTGATCGCATGCCTCGGATCGCCGGCGTCCTGCCATGCCGCGACTGGCGCGGGCCGATCGAGCGCGAGTTTTCCCTGACGAACCAGAACGCCGACCAGCGCCGAAATCACCGACTTGGTCGCCGAGAAACCGAGGATCGGCGTATCGATGCCGAAACCGTCGGCATAACGCTCCGCGACGATGCGGCCATCGCGAACGACGACTACCGCCCGGGTGCGGCGGAACGGCGGTGCGTCGGGTTCGGCGAAGGCGCGGTCGATCGCGGCCGTGAGCTGCGGGGTCGTGGGCGCAACCGGCGACGGCCCGGCGATATCGGGCAGCAGCGCGGGTTGCGGCCTGGCCTCACGCACCGGTAGCCCGGCATCCGCCACCGCGCCGCCGTGATCGAGATAGCAACCCAGCCCTTCGCGATAGACCGCATGGCTGCGGCTACCGCCGAGCAGCGTCACAGTGACATCCTTGCGCGTTCGATCGAGCTTGTAATCGAGCGCCCAGCTGATCAGGCCGGTGCCCGGCATCGCCGCCATCGTCTCGGAGAAAACCCTGTCCGGATCCAATCCGGATACAAAGGTTTCCGAGCAGAGAATGCCGGCGGTAAAACCGGTTGCGACCCACGGCACATCATGCGCGCGCACCGCGGACAGCGCGAGCGCGCCGCATAATGTCGTCGTCACGAGCAGGATGATCTTGTTCTTTCGGGTCACGGCTTTTCTCCGGCGGTCTGTTGCCATCATGGCGTGCCGGAGATGAGCGCGAACGGCGGCGAAGGTGCTCGCCGGATTCCGAAATCGCGCTGGTCGAAAACTCGAAACGCTTTGCCGATTCTGAAATAATATCACTATTTCAATATATTAGATCGTCAGGCCCGAACCTCGTTAAGCCTGCGGTATTCGGTCGGCGTGACCCCCGTGGTCGCCTTGAAGGCGCGGTTGAAGGGCCCGAGCGACTGAAAGCCCGCATCCAGCGCGATGGTGATCACGGGTACCTCGGCCTGCGAGGGGTCGGCGAGCGCCGCCTTCGCCTCCTCGATTCGGTGATCATTGAGGAAGACGTTGAAATTGCGGTAACCGAGCCGCTGGTTGATCAACCGCCGCAATCTGTATTCGGGCACCGCAAGTTTTGTCGCCAGCGTTCCGATGGTGATGCCCTCATGGCGATAGATGCGATCGTCTGATATCAGACGCATCAAGGCATCGAGCAGCTTTCGATCGGCCGCGCTTGTTTCGCTTGAAGCGACGGCGGCGATGCGCGGTGCCTCGGCGACAGGAAAGATCGTCTCGCCGCCAACGCGCATCAGCGAATACGCTATCGCGACCACGACGGTTGCGAGAATTGCGGCATTCGCGGTGGCGACAACATCCGGGGCGGCGATCGCGGGTACGAAGAGCTGCAAGACTGCATTGAACCCGGCATAGATGGCGGTCACGACCACGACAAACACCCGCAGCCGCCGGCGGTCCTCGACAAGATCCGCGGACCAGGACGCAATGGTTTGGCGGACCGCAAGCACAACGAAAACAAGCACAATCACGCTCATTGCGATGGCGAGGATTTGCGGATCCGGCGTCTGCGCGGGCAGGAGCACGAGACAATTTATGAGACTGAAGCCGACAACCGCGGCCCATGGCGCGGCATGCCAGCGGCGCAGCTTGAACGCGTCGTCGAATAGCGCCTTGGCGAACAGCCAGAATACAACGACATTTCCGGTGGAAACCGCGATCAATACCGCGTGCCATGGCGTCACTGGCGGTCCAAACCCGGACGTCGCGGCAAGCGCATGCGCAGCCGAACCCAGCGCAAAGGCAATCGCCAGACGGCCGGCGGCGACGGCTCTGAAATCGCGAAACACCAGCGCCGCGAGCAACACCAACAAGGTTGTTGTGCCCGCGGCTAGTATCAGGTCGATCTGCGATAGCATGAGATCACGATTTCCCGGGAGCCGTGATGGTGCGGCCCAATCTAGTGGAAGCCATCGTCCGTTTCAATTTGCTGTACGTGTCGAGCCCTGCCATTTGCTTTGCGACGTCACCCACACATCCGCGACATGGCCGAACAGGTCGATCTCGCGTTGTTTTTCGGCCCCGAGCCGCCGTGCTACCGCCTGCGACGCGGTGTTTTCCTGATCGATGCAATGGATAATCTGGTCGAGTTCGAAGGTCGCGAACGCCCAATCGATCGACGCCCGCGCCGCCTCCAATGCGTAGCCCCTGCCGCGACATTCGCTTGAGATGCCCCAGCCGACTTCAAAGCCCGGCCAGCTCGGCGGAAACCACGGACCGACCCGCCCGACGAATTTTCCGCTCTGTTTTTCCTCGACCACGAACATGCCGGCGCCGTGCAGCGCCCAATGCCCGGCCATCACGGCCGCATTGCGCCATCCGGCCAGCGCGGTGGTGACGGGCTTGCCGTCGACGGTGATGTACCGCGCGGTGCCGGGATCGGCCAGCATCGCAGTGTTCGGTTCGACGTCGGCGCCGCGCCATTGCCGCAGTTTTAGCCGCTCGGTCTCGATGACGGGGCCGTTCGGCTGGACAAGGGTGACGCCGGGTTTGAGCGGGGGTAACATCGGTTTCGTACCTCTCACGAGTCCTCCCGGCGAACGCCGGGGCCCATACTCCGTATCCTATCGTTTGCCCATATGGCAGACGTCTTCTGCAACAATGCCCGCTGGTGATTATGGGTCCCGGCGTTCGCCGGGACGACGATGAGGTGGTGGTGCCGCTTGGACGGCGGCAAACAATTGCTGCTATGATGTCAGAAAAAATCATGGAGACCTCATGAGCTGGCTTCCCTCCAACGATCCCGTGCTCGGCGATCCCAAATCCTGCGACGCGCTGGAGCTGGTGATCGTGCCGCGCACCCGCGACCTCGGCGATGGATTCGAGGTGCGCCGGGCGCTGCCGCACGGCAAGCGCCAGATGGTCGGCCCCTTCATCTTCTTCGATCATTTCGGACCGGTGCAGTTCGTGTCCGGCAAGGGCATGGACGTGCGCCCGCATCCGCATATCGGGCTTGCCACCGTCACCTATTTGTTCGACGGCAGCGTCATGCACCGCGACAGCGAGGGGAACATCCAGGAGATCCAGCCCGGCGCGATGAACCTGATGACGGCCGGGCGCGGTATCGCCCATTCCGAGCGCACCCCGGAGGTGCAGCGAAAGAGCGGCCAGAAGATGCTGGGCCTGCAGAGCTGGATCGCGCTGCCATCAGGCTCCGAGGAAATCGCGCCGTCGTTCCAGCATTACGCGGCCGCCGACCTGCCTGTTGTGCAGGACCGCGGCTTCACGGCGCGGATCATCGCCGGCAGTTCGTTTGGCGTGAAATCGCCGGTTACGATGGTGTCGCCGTGGTTTTACACCGAGGTGACAGCGGAGCAAGGCGTCAGCGTGCCGCTCGATCCTGATCACGAAGAACGCGCGATCTACCTGATTGATGGCGAAGTCGAGATATCCGGCGATCGCTATGAGGGGCCACGGCTGTTGATTTTTCGGCCCGGCGATCGCATCACCGTAAAGGCTGCAAAACCGGTGCGGATGATGTTTCTCGGCGGCGATGCGCTGGAAGGCCCGCGCCATATCTGGTGGAATTTCGTCTCCTCCAGCAAGGAGCGGATCGAGCAGGCCAAGGCGGACTGGAAGAGCGGCCGCTTCGCGCACGTCCCCAACGAGACCGAGTTCATTCCGCTGCCGGAGTGAACCGCTCAGCTCCGTTTTTCTTTTTTACCCGCTCGCGCATCCGCGAGAAGGCGCCGTCTTTGAAAGTCTGACCGATGAACACGATGCTCGCCAGCGACCTGCCCCTGCAACGGATCGGGCGCGGCAAGGTCCGCGATATCTACGCCGTCGGCGACGACCGTCTGCTGCTGGTGACCACCGACCGCATCAGCGCCTTCGATGTCGTCATGGCCGAGACCATCCCGATGAAGGGCGCGGTGCTGACACAGATCAGCGCATGGTGGTTCGATCAGCTCGAGGGCGTGGTGCCGCATCACATGATCAGCGCCGACGCCGACACGATCATCAGCGAAGTGCCTGCGCTTAAAGACCATCGCGCCGACCTCGCCGGGCGCACGATGCTGTGCCGGCGCACGGAAGTGTTCCCGATCGAATGCGTGATCCGCGGCTACATCTCCGGCTCGGCGTGGAAAGAATACGCGCAACAGGGCACGCTCGCCGGCGAGAAGTTGCCGCCCGGCCTGCTCGAAAGTGGCAAGCTGGAGCCGGCGATCTTCAGCCCGGCGACCAAGGCCGAGACCGGCCACGACGAGAACATCACGGTTGCGCGCATGCGCGAGGTCGTCGGCGACGAGGTGGCCTATGAGCTGGAGAGCATGGCCCGCGCGGTCTATACGCTTGGCGAAAAGATCAGCCGCGAACAAGGCATCATCATCGCCGACACCAAGTTTGAATTCGGCAGGGATCGCGACGGGCGCATCATCCTGATCGACGAGGTGATGACCCCCGACAGTTCGCGGTTCTGGGCGGCGGATGTCTACAAGCCCGGCCACCCGCAGCCGAGTTTCGACAAGCAGCCGCTGCGCGATTATCTCGACGCCGAGCGCCGCGCCGGCCGCTGGAACGGCGACGCGCCGCCGCCGCCGCTGCCGGCAAGCGTGGTGGATGCGACCACCAAGCGTTATCTCGAAGCCTTTCGCCGCGTCACCGGCGCCGACCTGGGCTTGTCCCTCTCCCCGCTTGCGGGGCGAGGTTAAGTTAGAAGCATCGGAGTTGAAAAACGAAAAACACGACAGGGAGCGCAGGACATGACCGACGCCGATACCGTGCTTGTCGAACGCGATGGACCGGTGACCATCGTCTCTATCAACCGTCCGCATTGCCGTAACGCCGTCGACGGCACCACCGCGCGAAAGCTGTTCGATACGTTCAGGGCTTTCGACACCGACGCCGCGGCGTCGGTCGCGGTGTTCACCGGCACCGGCGGCTATTTCTGCGCCGGCGCCGACCTCAAGGCGGTGGCATCGGGCGACCCCAACAAGAAACGCGAGATCGGCGGTCACGATTCGATCGCCCCGATGGGGCCGAGCCGCCTGCGCCTGACGAAACCCGTGATCGCCGCGGTCGAAGGTTTTGCGGTCGCCGGCGGCATGGAACTGGCGCTGTGGGCGGACATGCGCGTCGTCGCCGAGGATGCCACCTTCGGCATCTTCTGCCGCCGCTTCGGCGTGCCGCTGATCGATCTCGGCACCATCCGGCTGCCGCGTTTGATCGGTCATTCGCAAGCGATCGATCTCATCTTGACCGGACGCCCCGTAGGCGGCGCTGAAGCGCTGCGGATGGGCCTTGCCAACCGTCTCGTGCCCAAAGGCGAAGCGCGCGCACACGCGATTGCGCTGGCGAAGGATATCTCCCGCTTCCCACAAAACTGCCTGCGCGCCGACCGGCTGTCGGCCTTGCGGCAGTGGGATCTGGATGAGGAAGCGGCGATTGCCAACGAAATGCGTGGCGGGCTCGAGGTCATTGCATCGGGCGAAACGCTGTCCGGCGCCACGCGCTTTGCGTCCGGCGTCGGGCGTCATGGCGCGTTCGGCGGGGGTAAGCCGGATTGAGTCGTCGCCCCGGCGTTCGCCGGGACGACGAAGAACAAGCGCCGAGGATTAATTTAAATCCCCGCCATCATCACGTATTTGATCTCGACATATTCTTCCATGCCGAGATGCGAGCCTTCGCGCCCGAGGCCGCTTTCCTTGACGCCGCCGAACGGCGCGACCTCGGTAGTGATCAGCCCGGTGTTGACGCCGACCATGCCGGACTCCAGCGCTTCGGCCACCCGCCAGACCCGGCCAAGATCGCGCGCATAGAAATACGAGGCGAGGCCGAACGGCGAATTGTTGCACATCGCGATCACATCGGCCTCGTCCTTGAAGCGGAACACCGGCGCCAGCGGCCCAAACGTTTCTTCCTGCGACACCAGCGCGTCTGGCGCGACGTTGGCCAGCACGGTCGGCTCGAAGAAGGTGCCGCCGAGCGAATGGCGTTTTCCCCCGGTGACGATCCTGGCGCCGCGCTTGACCGCGTCCGCAATGTGCTTCTCGATCTTGTCGACGGCGGCCATGTTGATCAGCGGCCCCTGCGTCACGCCTTGCTCGGTGCCGTCGCCGATCTTCATCGCGGCGGCTTTCTTCGAGAGTTTTTCGACGAATTGATCGTAAATCTTGTCCTGGGCGTAGATGCGATTGGCACAAACGCAGGTCTGTCCCATGTTGCGGTATTTCGAGACCATGGCGCCGTCCACCGCGGCATCGATATCGGCGTCGTCGAACACCACGAACGGCGCGTTGCCGCCGAGCTCGAGCCCGAGCTTCTTCACCCCGACCGCGGCCTGCTGATACAAAATCTTTCCGACCTCGGTCGAGCCGGTGAAGCCGACGAAGCGCACCGCGGGATGTTCGCACAGTACCTTGCCGATCGCCGAGGATTTGCCGGTGAGGATATTGAACACGCCTTTAGGCACGCCGGCCTTCTCGGCCAGCGCCACCAGCGCCAGCGCGGTGAGCGGCGTCTCGTTGGCGGGTTTCAGGACTACGGTGCAGCCGGCCGCCAGCGCCGGCGACACCTTGCGGGTGATCATCGAACACGGAAAATTCCACGGCGTGATCGCGCCGCAAACGCCGATCGGCTGGCGGATCACCAGCAGCCGCGCGTCCGGGCGCTGTGTCGGAATGGTTTCGCCATAGACGCGCCGCGCCTCCTCGGCGAAGAACTCGACATAGGCGCCGCCGATGTCGACCTCGCCGAGTGCTTCGGCCAGCGGCTTGCCCTGCTCCGAGGTGAGGATCAGGGCCAGGTCTTCGCGGTTGGCGATGATCAGATCGAACCATTTGCGCAGGATGTTGGAGCGCTGCTTGGCGGTGAGCTTGGCCCAGCCCGGAAACGCGCGCTCGGCGGCTTCAACGGCCTGGGTTGCTTCCGCCGTGCTCATGACAGGCACCTTGGCAAGCTCGACGCCGTTGACCGGATTGGTCACGGGATTGGCCGGCGTGCCGGTCCAGACGCCGTCGATGTAGCAGCGGTCGCGCAGCAGCGAGGGATCCTTGAGGCGGTCGCGCAGCGATGGCGCGGAGGCTTGCGAAGTGCGTGCAGCAGCGGTCGGTGTCATGGCGTTGCTCCTCGGATTTTCTTGGAATGTTCGTTGCGATGTTTTGTCCTCGGGGCCGAGTATAGGCCCAAACACGCCGCGATGCATCGACCGCGAGCCCCTCAGGGCTTCAACCAATTTTGAAACTCAGCCGGTGTTCCAAGGCCAAGAGCTGGATTCCGGCACTGCCAAACGCAGTCAGGCCGCGCCGCTCATATAGGCGTCGCGGCGGCCGATCATGCGCTCGGCCGCCGCCTTGGCGTCCGCCCTGGTGGAGGTCGCGCAGGTGCGATATTCGAGGTCGGGCATCACAGCAGGTTCGCGCCGTCCGAACCACGACTTTGAGCCGACCGTGAGCTGCGACAACGCCTGAGCGACGTTATCGACCGCGCCGAACGAGTGCAGCGCACCGGTGCCGGCGAAGCGAACTTCGTAGATGCCGGGGGTAATCGGGGCTTCGATATTTTCGCCGCGCCCGGCCCGGGGATACCGTTTCCATTCGCTCCAGGTGGAGATCATCGTCGTCCTCTCGCAATTTCTAAAGCCGCAATCATCTTCATCGAACTATTCAGTCGTGAGCGCCATTTGTGGCGTGATCTGAAAGCCTTACGGTAAAATCGGTTCCGAATTCAGCACCCGGTCAAGATATCGCCGATACGCCGGCAGGTCACCGACAATGCAGGCGAATCCACTGCAAATTATGGCGGATGTTGCAGTTCAGTCTCTGCCACTCCCGCAGCGATCACGAGATCGCGACGGCGCGCCTGAAGCAGCCGCTCAGGCTTGCGGGAGGTGGCGGCCGGGAGGAAGATCGGCCGTTTCCAAAAAAACCCGGGAGGTACCCTATGCAAAATCAAGCTCAGATTGATCAGCTGCTGCGTCAGAAAAGCGACGCCAAGGAAATTCCCGGCGTGGTCGCAATGGCCGCGACCAGCAAGGAGGTGATCTATCAGGGCGCGTACGGCAAACGCGACCTGTCCAAAGACGACGCCATGACGGCCGACAACGTGTTCTGGATCGCCTCCATGACCAAGGCGATCACGGCGGCGGCGGCCATGCAGCTGGTCGAGCAAGGCAAGCTCGCGCTAGACGCGCCGATCAGCAAGGTGCTGCCCGACCTCGCCGCGCCGCAAGTGCTCGAAGGGTACGATGCCAAGGGCGAACCAAAACTGCGGCCGGCGAAGAATCCGATCACGCTGCGCCATCTCATGACTCATACCGCCGGCTTCTGCTACCACTTGTGGAACGGCGACATGGCGAAATATCTGGAGAAGACCGGCACGCCCGACATCACCAGCTGCAAGAACGCCGCGCTGAAGACGCCGATCATGACGGATCCCGGCACGCGCTGGGAATACGGCACCAATATCGATTTCGTCGGCAAGACGGTCGAGGCCGTGAGCGGCAAGAAGCTCGACGCTTACTTGCGCGATCATCTGTTTACGCCGCTCGGCATGACCGATACCGGCTTCAAGATCGGGGAATCGCAACGCAAGCGCCTCGTCGCCATGCATCAGCGTGGAGAGGATGGATCGCTGGCGCCGATCCCGTTCGAGCTCGAGCAGGACCCGGAATTCCACATGGGCGGCGGCGGGCTTTACGGCACCGCAGGCGATTACATCAAGTTCACCCAGATGATCCTCAACAAGGGTCGCGGCAACGGCAACCAGGTGCTTAAAGCCGAGACGGTTGCGATGATGGGACAGAATCACATCGGCGAACTCAACATGACCAAGATGACCTCGGCGGTC
>Ga0137390_10005450_pt1 | contig 10752 bp, 9 predicted proteins | sample 15con2h24AmetaG_FD_104937 | JGI IMG/M metagenome (GOLD analysis project Ga0137390, IMG submission 104937) | Vadose zone soil microbial communities from Angelo Coast Range Reserve, California, USA - 15con2h2.4A metaG | ecosystem: Environmental > Terrestrial > Soil > Vadose zone > Saprolite... | reverse complement strand
GAAGACGGCCGGTTCGAGGATGTTGTGCCCGCCGGCGTCGACCAGGCTGCCCCCGACGAACACGGCCGTCGCGATCTGATAGAGCTGCGCGAGCTCCCCGAAGGTGTCGAGCACGATGACGTCGTGGCGCGGCTCGGCGTCGACCGGCAGCTCGGTCCGGCGCGCGGTCTTCCATCCGCCGCGGCGCGCCAGCTGCTCCACGTCGCCAAAGCGCTCGGGCTTCCGCGGCGCGATGATCAGCAGCGCCTCCGGCACTCGCGCGCGAATCCGCTGGAAGGCCTCGAAGACCGCCTCTTCTTCCCCTTTGAGCGTGCTCGCCGCGATGATGACGGGCCGGTCGGCGCCGATCCGGAAATACCGGAGCACGCGGTTGCGGCCGCGGTCGGCGGCGATCGCGGCGCCGGGGAGATCCAGCGAATCGAACTTCAGACTGCCGGTCACGACCACCTTGTCGGGATCCGCACCCATCTCGATGATGCGGCGCGCGGATTCTTCGCCCTGCATGCAAAAGCGGTCGACGTGCGCGAGGACGCGCCGGAAGAACGGCCGCGCCAGGTGATACCGGGGATATGATCGGGACGAGATCCGGCCGTTCACGAGCACGGTGCGGACGCCCGTGCGATGACAGGCCCTGAGGAGGTTCGGCCAGATCTCCGTTTCCATCATGATGAACATCCGCGGCTTCACGAGCCCCAGCGTCCGGTTCACGACGAAGCGCAGGTCGAACGGAAAGTAGAACACCTCGTCGACGTACTGCAGGCCGCTCCGCGCGATCTGCTGCCCCGTCATCGTCGTGGTCGACAGAAAGAGGCGGAGGCGCGGGTAGCGCTCCCGGAGCTGTGGCAGGAGCGCCCGGGCGGTGAGCACCTCGCCGACCGAGACCGCGTGAATCCAGATCGATTCCTCGCCGTCCAGGTTGAAGGAGATGGGAAGGTATCCCAGCCGCTGCCGCAGGCTGCCGATGTACTTCCGGTGACGCACCGCCTGCCACGCCAGGTACGGCGACATCACGAGGAAGAACGTGACGATGAGGACGCTATAAAGGAAGTACACCGCGGTAAAGGGTTGATTCCCGGTTAGTTTAGGCGTGGATTGACCACCGTGCAAGCCGACCGATAGAATCGAGGTTTCGCCCATGCATCGCGCGGTTGGTCCTTGTGCCCTTGCCGCGGGCGGGGCACGTTACGGGCGGAGGCTCACATGGGCATCAAAGTAGGCATCAACGGATTCGGCCGGATCGGCCGAAACATTATGCGCGCGGCACTCGAGGCGCGCGATCTCGACTTCGTCGCGGTCAACGACCTGACCAACGCGGCCACGCTGGCGCACCTGCTGAAGTACGACTCGATTCTGGGCAACCTGAAAGCGACCATCAAGGCCGACGGCGACACGATCACCGTCGACGGCGATCGCTTCAAGGTCTTGTCGGTCAAGGACCCGGCGCAGCTGCCGTGGAAGGATCTGGGCGTCGACGTGGTGTTCGAATCGACGGGGCTCTTCACGGATCGCGACGCTGCCGCGAAGCACCTGGCCGCCGGGGCGAAAAAGGTCATCATCACCGCACCGGCCAAGAAGCCGGACTTCTCGGTGGTGCTGGGGGTCAACGAAGAGAAATACGATCCGAAGACGCACCACATCATCTCCAATGCGTCGTGCACCACGAACTGCCTGGCGCCGCTCGCCAAGGTGCTGCACCAGACCTTCGGCATCAAGAAGGGCTGGATGACCACAGTGCACTCCTATACCAACGACCAGCAGCTGCTCGACCTGCCGCACAAGGATCTGCGGCGCGCCCGTGCGGCCGCGCTCAGCATCATTCCGACCACCACGGGCGCGGCGACGGCGGTCGGCGAAGTGCTGCCCGAGCTGAAAGGCCGGCTGGACGGCATCTCGCTGCGGGTGCCGACGCCGAACGTATCGTGCGTCGATCTCGCGGCGCTCCTGGAGAAGAAAGCGACCGGCGACGAGGTCAACGCGGCGTTCAAGGCTGCCGCGGATGGACCGCTCAAGGGCATTCTCGAGTACGTGGTGGAGCCGCTCGTGTCGATCGACTTCCGGGGAAACCCGCACTCCTCCATCATCGACGCGCCATACACGAAGGTCATGGACGGCGATTTCGTCAAGGTGCTCGCGTGGTACGACAACGAGTGGGCGTACTCGAACCGGTGCGTGGACCTGCTCCAGCTGCTCGTGAAGAAGGGCATCTAACGCCGCGGAGCAGACGGAGACGGATAAAACGGGAACGGATGAAAAAGAAGCAGTCGATCAAGGATCTGCAGCTGATGGGCCGGCGGGTGTTGATCCGCGTGGACTTCAACGTCCCAATCAAGAACGGCACGATCGGGGACGACACGCGCATCCGCTCGTCGCTGCCGACCATCCAGTACGCGCTGGAGCACGGCGCGCGGACAGTGATCCTGTGCTCGCACCTGGGGCGCCCGAAGGGGAAGCCGGATCCGCAGTACTCGCTGAAACCGGTCGCGGAGCGGCTCTCGGCGCTGCTGAGGCGCCCGGTGATATTCGCCGAGGATTGTGTCGGCGAGCCGGCGAAGAAAGCGATCGAGCGAGCCGGGTCTGGCGGTGTCGTCCTTCTGGAGAATCTTCGGTTCCATCCCGAGGAAGAGAAGAACGATCCGGCGTTCGCCGCCCAGCTCGCGGCCCTGGCGGACGTGTACGTCAACGATGCGTTCGGCTCGGCGCATCGTGCCCACGCCTCGACGGAAGGCATCGTGCGGCACGTCACAGAAGCGGCGGCGGGGCTGTTGATGGCCGCCGAGCTCGAGCACCTGGGGCGCGTCCTCGAGCATCCGGAGCACCCGTTCGTCGCGATTCTGGGCGGCGCAAAGGTGTCGGACAAGCTCGAAGTCATCCAGAATCTCGTGCCGCGGGCGGATGCCCTTCTGATCGGCGGCGCGATGGCCTACACGTTCTTCAAGGCGCGCAACGTGCCGGTGGGAAAATCGCTTGTCGAAGGGGATCTGCTGGACGCCGCGCGTGACCTGGAGACGCGCGCGAAGGCTCGGGGCCTGCGCCTTGAGCTGCCCGTCGATCACGTCGTGGCGCCGAAGCTCGAAGCGGGCGCGCCCACGGAGATCCTCGACGTCGGGGATCCCGCCATCGGCGACCGCATGGGGCTCGACATCGGGCCGAAGACGATCGCCACCTACCGGTCGGTGATTACGAGCGCGAAGACCGTCATCTGGAACGGGCCGATGGGCGTCTTCGAAATCGACGCGTTCGCCCGCGGCACGATGGAGATCGCGAAGGCGGTCGCGGACGTGAAGGGCACGACCGTCATCGGTGGCGGTGACTCGATCGCCGCGGTTGCGAAGGCGGGCGTCACCGATCGCATCACACACATCTCGACCGGCGGCGGCGCGTCGCTGGAATTCCTCGGAGGGCGTCAGTTGCCCGGAGTCGCCGCGCTTCCTGATGCTTAGAAGAACTCTATGAGCCGAACCCCCTTCATCGCCGCCAATTGGAAGATGCACAAGACCGTGCTCGAAGCGGTCGCGTTCATCAAGGAATTCCGCAGCATGGCGAAGGACGTCTTCGACGTCGAGATCGTCGTCGCCCCCCCGTTCACTGCGCTGCGTCCCGTCGTCGAGGCGGCGCACGCCTCGAACATCGGGGTCGCGGGACAGAACGTGCACTGGGAGCGCGAAGGGGCGTTCACTGGCGAGGTCAGCGCGGGGATGCTGAAGGAGGCGGGCGCCGAGTACGTGATCATCGGGCACTCGGAGCGCCGGCGGCTCTTCGGCGAAACCGACGAGACGGTGAACCGGAAGCTGACGGCCGCGGTCGCCGCGCAGCTCATGCCCATTGTCTGCATCGGGGAAACGCTCGAGCAGCGCGACGCCAACGAGACGTTCGCCGTGCTCGATCGGCAGATCAAGCAGGGACTGGACGGCCTGACGGCGGATCAGATCGCCGGGCTGGTGGTCGCCTACGAGCCGGTCTGGGCCATCGGCACCGGGCGAAACGCCACGCCCTCCCAGGCGGGCGAGGCGCACGCGCATATCCGGGCCCGGCTCCGCCAGTGGTTCGGCGGCGCCGCGGCCGACCAGTGCCACATCATTTACGGCGGCAGCGTGAAGCCGGATAACGTCCGTGAGCTGGCGTCGCTGGCCGATGTGGACGGCGCCCTCGTGGGAGGCGCCAGCCTCGATGTCCGGGGGTTTTTCGAGATCGTCTCGCGCTCCCGTCCCGCTGGGGCCGGGGCCTAGCCCGTACGGTATAATTGTCCTCTTATGGTGTACTACCTGCTCGTTGGCCTGTATCTGCTCGTTTGCCTCCTGCTCCTGCTGGTCGTCCTCATGCAGCAAGGCAAAGGAGGCGACATGGCCAGCGCGTTCGGCGGCGGCGGCAGCAGCCAGACCGCGTTCGGCGCGCGCGCCGGCGCGACCGTGCTGACGCGGGCAACGACGGTGCTCGGCGCGCTGTTCATGCTGGGAGCCATCATCCTCGGCGTGTACGGCCAGCGAGGCCCTGGCTCCGTGCTGAGCGGCGTGAAAGGCCCGGCTGCTCCGGTGCAGACACCGAAGAAGTGAATCCGGGATCAGGGATTAGCGATTCGCTGATCGTACCACTTGCGGAAGTGGCGGAACTGGCAGACGCACCAGCTTGAGGGGCTGGCGCTCGCAAGAGCGTAGGGGTTCGAATCCCCTCTTCCGCACCAAACCCTAAGTAGTTAAGAAGGCAGTGACTTGCTCGGCGTCGACGACGCTTCGGCGTCGTCTGCTTGCGGGACGGATTCCGGAGTCTCTTTGCAAGAATTTGCAAGACTCTCGGACTGCGCTCTCGCCCGCTCGACTCGCAGCAGCGCGAGACGGAGCCGGCGACTGGTCGTGTTGAGGTAACGAGTCGTCGTGCTGAGGTTCCGATGACCGAGGAACTTCGACACGTCCGTCGTGAGAACACCCGCTTCTTCGAACCGGGACGCCGCTTCATGACGAAGATCGCGAAGCTGGAATCCCTTGAGGCCAGCGGCCTCGCGCGCGTTTTCCCACGCGGTCCGAATCGACGTGACCCGCCTCCCGAGCCGGTTGCCGAAGACGTACGCATCCGGCGGAAACGGTTTCCCCGACGGATCGAGCTTTCGCATTTCCAGAATGGCCAGCAGCCGGCTGGAAATCGGTAGGCGCCGTGCTCGACGCGTCTTGGCCTTCTCCGCGCGAATCGTCAGCTCGCGCGTCTCCAGGTCCACGTCCTGCCATTGGAGCGAAAAGATCTCGCCTGGCCGACAGCACGTCTCGAGCATCGCGGTGATCACCCCGCGAAGGTGCGGCGCCGCCGCCTCGAAGAGCTTGCGTTCCGCCTCTTCGGACGTCAGCCGTTCCTCCCGCGGTGATTCAGGATCGAGGCGAATCACGTTCTCTCCCGCCACCTTGAACGGCGTCGCGGTCAGCAGCCGCTCCCTGATGCCCCACGCGAGCATCTTTCGAAGCAGCTTGAGATCGTGGTTGATCGTCACCGCCGAGCGCTTCTGCGTGCGTCGATGGTGGCGATACGCCTCGATGTCTCCGGTTGTGATGTCGGCAACCGGCTTCTCGCCAAACGTCATTGGCGGTTCCGTTCCTGGAAGAACGAACGCGCAAATGAGCTTGAGTCGAGAATCGTTGTCGCCCGGACGAACGAGCTGATACCCGCGCCGCGCACTCCAGTCGTCCGCGAATTGACGGAACGTCATGGGTGCGTTTTGCTGCGGCTTTGGCTGATGGACGCGCTGCTTTGCCTCTTGGAACTCGCCGGCGCGGATCGCCGTGCGTAGCCGCTCCGCCTCTACCTCGGCCTCTGCCTTCGTCAGCTTCTTGCCGACGTGACGTTCCAACGAGAAGCGATAGTGCTCTCCTTCCCACTGGAAACTGAAGTGCCACGGGTGCGGACACTTCACCCACTTGCCGCGGCCGCAAGCGCAGACCTTTCGCAGTCCGTCGTTGCGACCGATGTCGACTTCGCGCCCGTCGCGAAGCCGACGCGTTCCTCGTGTATTCATACGTGCCTCCTTTCGAGTCGAATCGACATCACTGGCTGCCGTTGCTTCTGCTCCATCCACTCGTCAACCCATTCGCGCGTCGTGCGAATGTCACCACGCTCATTCAAACGCACGGCTTTCAGCTTCCCGGCCCGGACTGCCGTGTAGATCTCCTTCGGTCCGGCGCCGATGTACGCGGCTGCGCGCCGTGCCGACCACCAGCGGCACTCGCTGGCCTGATCGTGCGGCGTTGAGGTTTCTGCGTTCGCGCGATCGGTTCCATGATCCGAACCTCCCTGGGCGTTCGCGCGCGTCACGATCGCTCCTCGCGCGTGTCGTTCCAGCCACGCGTCGACCCATTCCGGTTTGAGGCGAATCGATCGTCTGCCGCCGATGCGCGCGTGGTGCAGCTCACGTCGCTCGCACGCGGTGTAGATCGTGTCGCGACTCACACCGGCGTACTCGGCGCCCTCACTCACGGTGAACCAGGTCTTCATACGGCCCTCCGGCGTAAGTCCGCGCGCTCGCGGACCAAAAGACGAGTTGTGATGGGTGTTTACGCGCCGAGGCGCGCCGGCGATGTGGCCGGCGCGGTGCTAGTCATGGGCGCGGATGCCGGACCTGATGCCAGCATCGGACCGCGTGGACGCTTGGTGCACGCAGTGTGGGCGACGATCTCAGCGATCGGTCTGCGCCCGCGTAGAAGGCCTGACGATGGTCGTGGTGCCCGTCTCGATGGCGTTCGAGCAGTGCACTGCCGTGCTCGGTCAAGGCGACGGCACGCTCGTTCTCGTTCAACGGCACTCGATGGACGAGTTCCTGTTCTTCCAGGTGCCGCAGGTCGGACACGTCCTCACGCGGATCGCGGAGATCGCGTTCAGCAACGACTCGAAACGCGCCGACGGTCGAGAGTGTCCGCGATTCGGATCCGTTCAGCGTGTAGTCTCGGTCGCGATCATGCACGAGCTCGCGCTCAGGTCTGCGCGGCAGATCGAGATCGCGCATGAACACGTCTCTGGGATCGTGGCCGCGATCGTCGTCGCGATCGCGTGGTTCACGATCGCGAGCCTCTCGCCAATCCTGGTCTCGATCGCGAACATCATCGTCGCCCGTGCCATCGCGGACCGTGGCTGAACTAGGGCCGCGGCCGAGCGTCAGCCACTGGTCTTCGCGATCGTGAATACCGTCGTCTCGGTCGCGCGAATCGACATCGCGCGGATCGAAATCGCCAGACATCGCACGCGCCTCGTTGGCGCTCGCGCGACGAAAGCGGCGCCAACTATTCGATTATCGGGGGGCTTGCGCGGCCTTTCGGGCATTGACGGTGCCTCCGCGCGGCGCACAACTTGGCGTTGTCTGACGGCCAGGCAGGCTGCCCGTGTTAGACAGGGATTGTCATATGGTTTTCTTTGAATCAACGGCTCAAGCTGATTCGATTGCGGGCATCCGCCTGTCGCTCCTGCTTCCCCTTGACGCTCGAAAGGAACAAGGCGTAGTCTTCTTTCGTCTCTCGAAGGGAGAAACGTGGCCAAAGAAAAGGGCGACCTCCTGCAAGGCACGCTCGACATGCTCGTTCTCAAGGCGCTGCAGCTGGAGCCAATGCACGGCTGGGGCATTACCGAGCGAATCGAGCAGTGGTCAGATCACATTCTGCAGCTGGGGCAGGGAACGCTCTATCCGGCTCTCTATCGCCTTGAGCGTCAAGGACTGATTCGATCCGAGTGGAAGGTGACCGAAAACAATCGGCGCGCCAGGTATTACGCATTGACCCCCGAGGGCCGACGACAGCTCAAAGACGAGCGCTCGCAATGGCACCGGATCTCTCGCGCCATCAATCTGGTGCTCGAGACGACATTGGAATAGCGTCAGGACACGCATCATGAAGTGGATCCAAGATCGCTGGCGTCGGATGCGTTCGTTCAATCGCCGCGGCGTGATCGAAAACGGGCTCGATGAAGAGATCCGCTTTCATATCGATCAACAGACCGAAAAGAACATTCGCGCCGGCATGAGCCCGTCCGAGGCCCGCCGACAGGCCCACATCAAGTTCGGCGGAGTCGAACGCACGAGAGTAAACACCCGAGCTGAGTTCCGCCTGCCGGTGGAGGACACGCTGCGAGATATTCGCTATGGCGCGCGCGCATTGCGGCGGTCGCCGGGGTTCACTGCCGTCGCCGCGCTGACACTCGCGCTCGGCATCAGTGCAACGACGACCGTCTTCAGCGTCGTCAACGGCGTGCTCATCAAACCGCTCCCCTATCCCGATTCGGAAGCTCTCGTCGGTGTCTGGCACGTCGCACCCGGCGTCGCCGGCGTCCGCGATTCCTGGATGTCCGCGTCGCAATTTTTCACGTACCGCGAGAACAACCGGGTCTTTCAAGAGATTGGCGTTTGGTCGGCGGGCACGGTCACGGTGACGGGACTCGCTGAACCGGAACAGGTACCGGCCGTAGGGGTGACCTTCAGTACGCTGCTGGCACTCGGTGAACACCCCGCGATCGGTCGGGGCTTCTCCCAGCAGGACGATATGGCGGGAGCACCACGGACGGTGATCCTGACCTACGACTTCTGGCAACGAAGGTACGGCGGCGACCGGTCAGCGATCGGTCGGAGCCTGATCGTGGATTCCTCGCCGCGCCAAGTCATCGGCGTCATGCCCGCCGGCTTCACGTTCCTGAATATCGACCACGCACTCCTCATGCCCCTTCAATTCGACCGCGCCGCCGCGCGGATTGGACAATTCAATTACCCGGGCCTCGCGAGACTCAAACCGGGTGTCACCCTGACAGAGGCCAATGCCGACATTGCCCGCATGATCCCGATGTGGCTCAAAGCGTGGCCCGAAGCGGGACCAGGTATTGCGAAGATGATCGAGAACGCCCGGTTCGCGCCCGCGCTGCGGCCGTTGAAGCAGTACGTGGTCGGCGACATCGGCAATGTATTGTGGCTGGTGATGGGAACCATCGGCATCGTGCTGGTGATTGCGTGCGCCAATATTGCGAATCTTCTACTCGTGCGCGTTGAAGGACGGCATCATGAACTGGCCGTTCGCGCCGCACTCGGTGCAGGGTGGCGCCGGATTTCCCGCGAGTTGTTCCTCGAATGCCTCGTGCTCGGCTTTCTTGGAGGGGCAGTCGGACTCGCGCTGACGTTGCCAGCCTTACGGCTTCTCGCGGCGCTCGGCCCCTCCACCCTGCCCCGCCTGAACGAGATCACGATTGACACGTCAGTGGTCGTGTTCGCCGTGCTCGCGTCGCTCCTCTCCAGCGTCTTGTTCGCATTGATTCCGATCGCCAAGTACGCCGGCACAGGTGTCTCGCTCGCTCTCCGCAGCGAGGGCCGGACATCGAGCCAGAGCCGGGACCGCTACCGTACGCGCGACACGTTGGTGGTGGCGCAGGTCGCGCTGTCTCTCGTGCTGCTCGTCAGCTCCGGCCTCATGATTCGCACGTTTCTCGCTTTGCGGGCCGTCGATCCCGGCTTCACACGGGCCAATCAGATTCAGTTGGTCCGTCTTTCAATCAATCCGGCGGATGCGCCCGACCCGCGTCAGGCCCTGGCCGTGATGGACGACATTCGCGAACGGATCGGCAGCATCCCAGGCGTCTCGGCGGTGAGTTTCGCGAGAACGGTGCCGATGGGAGGGAACAACAGCTCGGACATGTTGCTGGCCGAAGACCATGCCTACTCGGAGGGTCAGCTTCCGCCCGTACGGCGGCATCAGTTCGTGTCGCCGGGGTTCTTCACGACCCTCGGCACGCCATTCGTCGCCGGCCGCGACATCACGTGGTCGGAGGTTTACAACCTCAGGTCTGTCGGCTTGATCTCGGAGAATCTCGCTCGAGAGATGTGGCGAGAGCCATCCGCCGCGATTGGCAAACGCATTCGCGAGCACCCGCAAGCGCCGTGGCGCGAAATCGTAGGCGTCGTAAGGGACCTCTACGCCGATGGCGTGTCCGAGAAGCCGCCGATGACAGTGTACTGGCCGATCCTGATCGAGAAGCCCTGGCGCAATCAGATCCAAATCGAGCGCTCAGTGACGTTTGTGATCCGTAGCAGCCGCGCGGGCACCGAAGCCTTTCTCAAGGAACTACGCGAGCGTGTCTGGTCCGTCAATCCGCACCTCCCGCTTGCGCAGGTCCGCACCCTCGAAGACGTCTACCGTCGATCACTCGCGCGACCGTCGTTCACGCTGGTGATGCTCGCAATCGCGGCCGGCGTGGCCCTGGTGCTCGGCGTCGTCGGTATTTATGGCGTGATCTCCTTTGCGGTCGCACAGAGAACGCGCGAAATCGGGATCCGCATCGCCCTAGGAGCACAGCAGAGAGAAGTCAAACGGATGTTCCTCCGCTACGGCCTGGTCATGTCTGGAGTTGGGGTAGCCTTCGGACTTATTGCCGCTGTTGCAATTACTCGTTGGATGACCTCTCTCCTGTTCGGGGTTAGCCCGCTCGATCCGACGACCTATGCGGCCGTGTCTCTCGTGTTGATGACCGCCGCCACACTGGCCAGCTACGTGCCGGCGCACCGAGCGACGGCCGTAGACCCTGTCGAAGCTCTGCGCGCAGAGTGACGAAACGGTCAGCATCAGCACCGTGGACTGCACGTTATACCGCCGTGTGGGATGCCGATGAAAATGCCGGGCGGCGATGCCGCGATCGTTGATCGGCAGAAGCTGACAGGATACTGCTTGAACCCGGAGCACCCGCGCGGCAAGCACAAGGCGCGGGTCTTCGCAACGCTCGGCTTCACCGCTGAAAACGCCGACGAACTACGAG
>Ga0137390_10005446_pt1 | contig 10754 bp, 15 predicted proteins | sample 15con2h24AmetaG_FD_104937 | JGI IMG/M metagenome (GOLD analysis project Ga0137390, IMG submission 104937) | Vadose zone soil microbial communities from Angelo Coast Range Reserve, California, USA - 15con2h2.4A metaG | ecosystem: Environmental > Terrestrial > Soil > Vadose zone > Saprolite... | reverse complement strand
CGGATATCGGCCGCCGGAACTATAGATCGTTCGGAGCTGAGGGCCAAATGGGCCATCAATTTGGGAACCGCCATTCTCCGGCAATCCAGCGTCGACAAAGATATAGCCCGCCGCTGGACGACCGACGAACTCGCGGATGGCGGGCAACAAAGGGCCCGCACCGCTATGTCCGACGAGGATGAATTGAGTGCCGGCGGCCAAACCCGCGATGCTGACTGAGGCCGCGCGAATGTGCTGCTGCCACAATGGCTCGTCAACATTGCTGTCGCCGTTCAAATCCGGGACCAAGACTGGGACGTCTCGATTCCTGAGTGCAGCCCCGACCGGCTCCCACACTGTTGGAGTAGTGACTGGACTGTGGATCAGAATCACTGCTTTCATTGCGATAGCCGGTAGCTGCCTGCCGCCGCTCGAAGCGAGCTGTTAGAGCAGCGACGGCATCGGTTCCCGTCGGTCGCGGCGCCGGTATGAACCTCAGTTGTTTCGACCAGCTGGAGGCACACAGCGAAAGGCATGGGTTCACAAGATTGAAGCGGTGGACGCGGAGCAGCCCGCCGTTGACGCACCAAATCGCTTGGCCCAAGCAGAGGCTGGCGGAGCACCTGATGCATTACGGCCATCCCCGTATCAGGCTAGGCGAGCTTGCTCGCGATCCTGGCCACGGTCGCACGATCCTCCGCGGGGCCGACATATCGCGCAGCGAGCGCAGCAGTGCTATTGTGGTCGCCGCCCCAAGTGCCCAGCCGAGGCCGGCGAGCTGCACTAGCGCTCCGCCAGGCAGCGAAGCCAGGAAGCTCGGTGCATTTACGACCATCGAGGCGCTGGCGCACACTCGTGCCTTGATCCATCCGACTGGGTCGTTCGTAATCGAAAGGCTCAATCGATATCGACGATCAGCCCAGGCGCGGCAATCGTTAGCGTACCGTCGTAGGCGCGCGTGGCGGCTTGACGGGCGGCCTGCGGATCTGTGCCTGGCCATAGATGGGTAAGCACGAGATGCTTCACAGACGCTTCAGTTGCGACTTGGGCCGCCTGGATAGCGCTTGAGAGGTATTGCGCTGAGTCCACGGGCACATGCTCAGGGAAGGTGGCTTCGGCGATATAGAGGTCGGCTCCGCGAGCCAGACTTTCCAAGTCAGGACTTGGCCCCGTGTCTCCTGTGTAGGCAAGCGTCTGTTCTGCTGTGCTTAGCCTGATCCCGGCATTCGGTAGCGAGTGCGGAAGTGCCCATGTATCAACACGAAAGGGTCCTATCTCGAACTTGTCGCCACCAGCGAACTCGTGGAGCTTGTACGAGTCCTCGAGCATGCCAGGGCGGTCTAGTGCAAGAACACGGTCGACTGCTTTGGGCAGGGTGAAAACCGGGAGTGGTGGCGACGGATCATCGCGCAATGCACGGGCACGCAACAGCGGGTGCAGGTCGGCGCAGTGGTCGGCATGCCCGTGGCTTATTAGTACGGCATCGATTAGTTCGGCACCTGCTGATTCCAAAAGTCGCGGCAGTGTCGCATAGCCCGGGTCGATAAGGAGCCGAAAGCCTTCGCTCTCGATGAGGTAGCCACTGCACGCCTGACCAGCCGCAGGCCAACCGCCGCAACCTCCGAGCACCAGCAGCCTCATCCCAGCCACCAATCCCTGACTTTGTAGCTACGTCGCCTTTGTAGCATCGTATGAATCACATCGGCCAACGTCAGTAGTAGATCGGTCGCTCCAGCGCCACAAGAGCACTGGGACTTAAGGCAATCGACTTCGTCAGCGACCCAGCATTGAAGTAGAGCTCATCCTCGACAAGCAGATCGTTATCGAACAGGAGCGGGAGTCCGAAAAAGCGTCCGAGGGGCGGGAGTTCTCCGAACTCGCACCCTGTCACCGCACGAAGCTGCTGGCGAGAGCCGAGGCGCGCGTCACGCGCATCGAGTAGTCTCGCGACGCGTTCGAGATCAGCACGCTTGTTGGCCTGCACTGCGAGAATTGCGAAACCCTCGCCATCGCCATCACGGTAGCGGAGGAATACGGCCTTCGGCATCTGCTCATAGCGGGTGCCGAGAATGGCGTGGTAATCGTCAGCCGACGCGGCTGGCTCATGCTCCATGACCCGGTACACGATGCCGTGATGGTCGAAGTATTCGCGAAGGCGATCCGCGACTGATGTCATACGCGGCGCCTGACCAATTGTCTATCAAGCGTCAGCAAATCGAGCGCGAGCATTCCCACCGTCATCGATCCATGTCGGGAGATTGAGATTGAGTGGTAATACCCAGGGACGGTAGCGGCCGGAGATCGCTGCCGTCTTGAACGATCCTGCAACCGCCGGACGATACAGAGCCGCTAACCGCCAGCAGCGAGAACCCGGGTATGGTGCACACCCGATACGAGTCGGTCGTGCTCCCAGCGGGCCGCCCCTGAACCGAGGAGGTCGAACACCATACGTTCCGCAAACTCCTCAGAGTGCAGTCCCGTCAACGGAGCGAAGTCGTGGAGCCAGCGTCTTGCCAGAAGGTACGGAAACACTTCTGAACGGACGAATCCGCCGTGGATCATGAGGGCGAAGCCGAACACCCGCCGGCACGTGTGGAAGGCCATGCGGGAGGGGTCCTGCTGCCAGAGCCGCATTCGCTCAAGCGATCGGTTGACGCATCCGGCCACGTCATCGATCACCTCGCCGTGGCCCGACACGGCCAGCCGTGCGTCGAGGCGGCCGATCCGCTCCACGGTGGAAATCGCGATCTCCAACGCCTCGGCACCGTCCAGGAAGGGGTTGATGAACGGCACGTCATCGGCCAGGATGGCGTCGCCGGCGACTAGCACGCGGGAGCGCTCCTCGAAAAGGGCGACCTGCCCCAGCGAGTGCCCGCTCGCCTGCACGACCCGAAGGCTGACCGCACCCGAGTCGACCAGTTCGCCCGGCTCGAGCAACCGGTCGATATGGTATGGATCGACCGGCTGATCGAACCACGCCGAGCCGAAGGCCTCCGGATCCCCGGCATTGACACGCCACCCCTCAGCGGCGGAGGTCGCGATCGGCATCCCGAAGCGTTTCGCCAGCCCCGCGTTGCCGCCCACATGGTCGGAGTGCCAGTGTGTGTTGAAGACCAGAGCCGGTTCGCCCGGCAGCAGGCCGAGGGTTTCACGCAGATCGCTGCCGAATCCGGTGTCGACTAGGATGGGGTGAGGGCCAGCCACCCATGCGAAGTTGCAACTGGGGAAGCGGCGGGTTTGGAAGTTCAGCCAGTCGGGCAGGACTATGCTGAGCATGGATTCTCAAACCGGCTCGTTGAGCGAAACCCGCCGCTGCGGAACAGCTCCCCTAGTGTCTCTGGGTAAGTCGCTCAGATGCGGCCTCAATGAAGCACCGCTAGCGCTGTCGCGCTCACCAGCACCACTGCGAGCGCCACGTTGATGATGCGGGCTCCACGTACGTCGCGCATCAGCGGCGCGATTGTTTGGCCAGCGACGAGCCAGGTCGAACAGATCAGAACGATCATCGCGGTCAATACCACGAGCTTGGCTGCCACGTCCGCCGTGGCGGTGTCGGCGAGGTGGACACTGGTGAAGACTGCGGCGATCGCGACCCAGGCCTTCGGGTTGGCGACGCCGAGGACTGCTCCACTGACGAGGGAGAACGCCTTCGTTCCTACGCTTAGCTTCGAGGGCACAGGCGCGGTCGCGATGTGATACGCGAGCCAGAGGATATAGACCGCTGAAATCAAGATGAGAATGGAGCCGATTGCGGGGAGCGCCAATAGCGCAGCTGTGATCCCGGTCGCGACCGCCACGAGAACCACAGTTGATCCGACTATTAGCCCTACAAGGTAAGGGAGAGAACGTCGCACGCCCAGGACCGAGCCCGCGGCGACCAGGGTGACCGTCACCGGGCCCGGACTGCCCATAATCGCCAGCGAAATGAGCAGAAGCTGCCCGACCGATACCCAGTGAATCACCGCGACGGGATGCATCCCATTTAGGCATTAGCACCGCGATACCCTTGACCTATGTCGCAAACACTAGGAGGCATTGATGTCGGCTGTCTTGAACGATCCGGCAGCCCGCGGTCGGATTCGATCAGATTCGGACCGAGCGCTAACGGTGTAGAGCGCGCAGAGGTGTACCTCTGTTCGTATTCATATGAGCCGCATCGGCATGACACGTATGCGGTAGCCATTACGATTGCGGGGGTACAGACCTTTCGATACCGAGGCTGGCGGCGCGTCTGCCTTCCAGGTCAGCTGAGCATCCTGCATCCCGACGAGACGCACGACGGCGCCGCGGGAACTAGTGCGGGCTTCGGCTACCGGATTCTATACATCGCGCCTGAGCTGATCCAAGACGCTCTTGGCGGTGGCGCCCTACCGTTCGTCGCCAATCCCGTCCAGGAGCTAACGCCAGCGGCGCGACCAATGGCCTCCCTGCTCGCCGACATCGACGAGCCCATCAGCGAGCTCAGCTGCGCGGACATCGCCGCCACGGTCGCCGACGGCCTCCTAGCGCTCGCCGGCCGCCTGGACCACACCCGAGCCACCATCGATATCAGGGCAGTCAAGCTCGTTCGCGACTATCTCGCAGCACACGCACGTGAGCAAACACCCGCCTCGATCCTCGAAAAAATCGCGGGTACCGACCGTTTCACGATCGGTCGCCATTTCCGTTGGGCGTTCGGTACTAGCCCCGACCGATACAGGACGCTGCGCCGCCTGGCGCTCGCGCGGAGCTCGATCGAGAGCGGGCATTCACTCGTCCAAGCCGCCGCCGAGGCCGGTTTCGCGGACCAAAGCCACATGACGCGGCAGTTCAAACGAACCTACGGCCTGACGCCCGGCCGCTGGATAGCCCTCACAGCCGTCGCCTCACGAGAGACGCCGGACATAAGCGCCGGTCGGCTTCGCGCGGGTTCGGACCAGGACTTGATTGGCTCGGCGCGATGGCAAGAACGTTAACGTCGCAGCGTAGCCCGTTGAACAAAGCGGACTCGCGAGGGTTATTAGCTGCGGCGGGTCGAGGTACTTGGCCTCGACCCGCCACTCGGAAACCTAACTGCGAGGACCCGGCGCGTACGCGACGTATACGACGCCGGTACTCAACGCTTTCGATCGCATGAGCTGCATGCCCGTACTTCGTTGCCCGGGCTCGAATAGACGCTTCCCCATGCCGACAACGACCGGGTGAATCGTGAGGTGGAGTTCGTCTAGGAGGTCGTTGTCAAGCAGCCACCCCACCAGCGTGGCGCTAGCCCCGACGGCGATGTTCTTGCCCGGCTGCTGCTTCAGCTTCATGATCTCCTCAGCAACGTTGCCGGCGATCAGTTGTGAGTTGTGCCAATCGACCGCCTTCAGCGTGTTTGAGACGACGAACTTCGGAAGGGTGTTCCAGAGGTCGGCAAATGGAAGATCGGCGTTGGTCTTGCCTTCGAACACAGCTTTGAATCGCTTGTAACTGCGGGCGCCGAACAGTACCGCATCCGCATCTGACACGATCGAAGCGACCACCTCTCCCAACTCATCGTTGTAGTAAGGCATCTGCCACTTTTCCGGTTGATCAGTGACGCCATCGAGGGACACGAAAAGTCCCGCAACTAACTTTCGCATTGCTGTTCTTCTCCAAGTTGATAGGGCCTACGGGGTGAAACGGCTGGAGCTCGGGGGGAGGAATTCCACCTCCCCCAAGAGCCGTAAACAGGGCGCGTATCAGGCTTTCGAGACGTCCGCCCTCAATCGCGCCGATGTCGCCGAAATGCAACCGAACCCGACCGCAATCATCACCGCGAGAAATACGCCGACCCAGTCCCTGCTACTCAAGCCAAGTACGAGAAGGACTGGCATCAGCACGCCAGACGCGATGCAGTAGATCGCCCACTTTCCTCGCCCGGCGGACGCAAAGGCACGACTCAGCACGAAGCACGCCGCAGTCAGCGAAGCGAATGACGCCATCGAGGCAATCTCGTGGATCGTCGCGTGAACGCTCATCGTCGCCGGCATGCCTGTCGGAGCTCCGGGCGGAAAGCCCAAAGCAGGGTCTGGGTGGAAGATTCCGGAAATGATCGTGCCGATGCCCAGGATTCCGATAAGTACCGGCCCCCAGGTTCCCCCCCTGCCACCACGCAGCGCCCTGCGCACTCCAACCGCGCACGCGATTGCCAGCAAACCAGTTACCTCGAAGTTGGCGATCTGGATCCAACCCAGGTCACCAAGGCTGAGCGAGCTGATCGCGAGGTGCCTGATGTCAAAGCCGGGGCGGGTGAGGATCTGGATGATGGCTACGCCCAGGAAGACCGGTGCAACCAGAATGCCTAGTGCGAGAAGCCACCGGGTCACCGTCGAGGAAGACGCGGTCTCGTCCGCCGCGCTCCTTTCATTCGCTCTCTTCATGATTTCCATTTCCGCAGTACTCCTTGTTTCGAAATTTGGTTGACGCGCTGCCTGCCTAAGCAGCCGGCGCGTAGGTCAGGGAAAGAACCCCTGTGCTGAACGCTTTCGAGTCGACGAGCCGGAGTCGAATTTCCCCGTCGTGGTCGTCAAAAAGCCGCTGCCCTTCCCCGACGACGATCGGGGGCACAAGCAGGTTGAGCTCGTCGAGAAGGCCATTGCGTAGCAGCCACCGCACGAGGGTCGCGCTCCCGCTGACCGAGATGTTTTTGCCCTTCTGGCTCTTCAGCTGCTTGAGTTCTGCTGCCACGTCACACTTGATCAGGGACGAGTTCTCCCAATCGGCGGACTTGAGAGTCGTCGACACCACGAATTTCGGCGTCCGGTTCATCTGCTGCGCCATCGGGTCGCTTCGGCCGGCAAACGCCGCGGCGAACGTCTCGTACGTTCGCCGGCCGAGGACCATCGCGTCCGAGCCGGCGAACTGCGCTCCAATTGCCTGGCCCATATCGTCGTTCATGTACGGGCCAGTCCAAGTCTCTGGGGCCTCGATGACCCCGTCCAGGGATAGGAACAGACCTGCGACCATCTTCCGCATCTTCAACACCTCCATTTCTTTGCTGTTGGGTTGAGGCCGCTGCTAGGCGGTCTCAACAGTTAAGACCCCGGATCCACCGAAATTGTTCGGTCCCTGCAGGGTGTGGGTCTCACATGCTGTAATCGTTCAGCAGCAGGCACGGGTTTTGGAAGATCTGGATGTGGTCAACTCTTACTGATATTTGTCACCTGGACTTGACGACATTGGCATCAAGTGCGTCTCGTTGGGACGCGCGACACATGCACGGTGGGACACAAGCTGTTTTGCTCGAGAAAGAAATGCCGGTGCGGCAGGCGGAGATTCAGAGCGAAATGGAGCGCGGCGCTTAAAACAACTGCCGGCGAGCACTGGGTCGCGTATTCCAGCTTCGACGGGTCCAACACTATCTGGGTGAGCATTGACCGAACAGAGGCTGTTGATTATCGTTCCGAGCCGTCGGCTCGAGCTTCACAACGGCGACATAGTCGAGCGGGCAGCACCTCGCAGTTGAGTCGACAAGCCGCTGGGCAGAATTTCTGCCCGGTGTCGATTCGGTACGCGACAGCCACGATCCCTCCTTGCGAACGAAGATGCCCCACCTCGAAGCTTTGGCCCTTGCTGATGCCACATGACTGGTGACGCTTGGTCACTTGTCTGGTGACTCAAAGTAAGGCGAAAATTGGCCGGGAAATGCAATCCAATTCCGTGCCGAAAACCCAGACCAATCTTCCGTGGTTCATGGTCGAGGATGCCCCGGCCGAGAGGCTGGCTGACGGCATACGCCGAGTCTCCGTTGGAGAGCGCGTGATCGATCCGGAGCTGATTGTGGCAGCCTTGGAGACGGGTAACACGCCACTAATGGCCCGGGAGGCTGACGGGCTCCGCGCAGCCCAAAGCGGTATTTCGACTGACGAGATCGCAAAGCGAAGACCTCACGGTCCACCTTGAAGAAGCGACGGCAACTGGGGCACTTGCGACCAGCTGTGCCGTCCGGGCTGGTGGGGAGCGAGATCGAGAGCAGCACTCGATGGTTCTTGAGGCGCTGAACCCCGACCTTGGTGCCTGCGCCGGTCACGTCTTTACGAACTGAGCAAACTCGCCGTCGAGCTCGTAATCCCTGCGATCCATGTTGAGTTGAGTGTCGTCACGCGCGAAACCGAATCCGAGCGGAAATGGGATCGTGAGCTTCCACGTTCCGTCGAAGTGCGTTCCAGCAGCTTCGATGTCCGCTGGCTCATTGGCCTTCCACTCCTCGTCGGCTTGAACGGACTGAAAATCGAGTTGAGCCTCCAGCTCGAGATGTTCCAGGCATTCCTCAGGGATGAGGTTCCAGTGCGCGGGCGGGGGAGGGTTGAATGTCGCCAAAAGTGCCGCCGCATCGACCGAACCCATGGTTTCCACGATGAGCTCCGGCAGGCCGGAACCGGGCAACTCGACGTTGTATGAACCTGGCGGCGGGAAGGTCCTAAAGGTCGCCCGCAGCGGAATGATCACTGTCCCCGTGATATGTCCGACATCAATGCCCTGGCTCCTGATCACTCCATTCCTCATGGAGAAGTGGACGCGAAAAGTAAGCGCGCGGTCAGGTATCTCGGACATGGCTGCATGATCGCGATTTCCGGATCGGGAGGCAACAGGCTTTACGCGATGATCGCCATCGACCTCCTTTCGAATCGAAGCCGGGCGGTCCGAGTTGGAGGTAACAACCGCGAAGGTATTTCGGTTACCGCCTTGGTGTAGGCAGGACAAAGTCCGGATCCACCTTGCGAGCCTCCGCCAACGCTTGCTCGTGGGCATACTCGCGAGTTGATGGAACCCCCTCAGGGTTCGCCCCGAGACCTTTCTGACGCACTACTGCGTAGATCATCCGGTAGAAGCTCATCGCGTCGGCATGCGAACCCTTGGGCAGGGCGACCAGCTCCTCCTTCACAACCTCCGAAACCGTTCGCTGTTCAGCAGCCCATCTCACAACGTCCTCCTTCGCCCACACACGGCCAGATGCCAGCTCTACCAGTGGGTCGGGGAAGCCTTTGGTTCGGCTGAGCTGGTCCGCCCGTTGCCGCCGCACCATCAGCATCGCCGCAATCTCGCGGACCCCAACAAGGTGGTGGCTCACAGCGCCACTTTACTAAAAGCAAGGTCACAACGCAAGCACCTTGCGTGGCACCAGCCAGAGGCCTTTAGGCTGCTGAACCTCCCGTTATTCGAGGAATTTGGCGGCAGCTTTTGACGAATGCGCTGTAGGAATGCAAACTCGGTCCGGCTCGATCACCGACCCTCCCGGGATGCTTGGACCTGCTCCGAATCCGCCCTCGGTCGCAACCGGCTAAGCCAGGTCACCGCCGCCTTCCCTGTATTCCTTAAGGTGAACAAATGGGTCGCGGCCCCTGGGCGGGTCACCAAGAGCACTGCCCCCTACCTCGGGCCGCGCCCGGGCACGACCGACAGGCCGATATTAGGGACGCGAAGGGAGGTATTACCGGCTAGATTCCGGCCGAGACGCTCAGCTTGATCTGCGCTAGGCCTTCCGCCACTTGTCGGGAGAACCGGCCTTGGTGTTTCGGACTCGCTCAACGCGGAGCCCGGCATCCGGGTTCAGTTCCCTAGCGCGGTCGATCGCCTTTCCCTGGGTTGGCTGGACGGCGCTGGCGCGCTCCGCCCCGGGTTTGCGCACGGCGTAGTCGCCCTGTACCGGCCGCTTCTCGATGTCGTAGCTTTCCTTCTTGTTCGCCATGCGTTATTCCTCCATTGACTAAATCGGCCGAACGACTGTTCGTAGTATACGGCGCGCCTCCTTAAGGTCGCGGGCGGGGTCGAGGACCATGATGCAGACGCGGGGAGCCTCTTCTGCCGTACGGGCTCTCGTCGGTGGAGCTGGTAGCGGTAGGAGTGCTGGACTGCGGCCGGCCGCAGCTCGATCCAGGGATGACGGCCCCTTGGGGCACCCACCTGATGGCGCTGGTCATCAAGGGCCGTGGCCTCAGGTGAGGAAGTGGGCAGCCTGGACGTGCCGTTCCGACTGACTGACTCGCGGGTATCAGTCCGAGCATTCCGATCGCAACGGTTAACCCCAGTCGATGACAGCATCGTTCCACTCGCTAAGGCGCACCGCGCCTGTAGCGAGGGCCTCCATTTGCCGTCTGTTTCAGGCCTCAGCTCGCACCTCGGGATATGCGCCAGCGCCTGCTGAGGATAGTCAGAGTTGTCGCCGGCCACTTTTTCGAGGAGACCTTCAATGCGTTGCCCAATCTGCGGTCAGTACATCGTCCAACAGGCCGTCTCTGCAGAGACGGCACTACTCGTACACCGGCTACTGAAGCACCAGCCACCAATCGTGCAGAACCTGGCGATCTTCGGCCTGACGATCGCGGGCACCTGGACTGCGGGTAAGCTCGTTGGGAAGCTGCGATGAACGACAGGCTCAAGGCGCGCAGCGACGCAGACCGCGAACTAGCGGAATACGTCAGTGCCCATGTCGGATGGCACGTCAGCCCATGGCAGATCGAGGCGTGCAGGCAGGCCGGGATGATCCAGGAGGCGGACCACCGCTACCCCGGCGGGGGATCGTCGGAGGCGAATTACTCGCCGGTGGCGCGCCAGCAGGCTGTGGAGGTCGCGCGCCTGTCGAAGAAGTACCGCAAGCACGATGAGCTCGCGCGCGTCGTGTTCATGCGCGGCCTGTACGTGCGCCGCAACGCGCTGAGCGCGGCGTTCGCCAGACCCTTCGACAAGATTCTCGGACTGATTGGCCCGCTGAGCAGTGAGAAAGACAAGGATCGCCTCGGGCGCTTCGTCCTCAAGATCGCCCGCTACACGCT
>Ga0137390_10005445_pt1 | contig 10755 bp, 10 predicted proteins | sample 15con2h24AmetaG_FD_104937 | JGI IMG/M metagenome (GOLD analysis project Ga0137390, IMG submission 104937) | Vadose zone soil microbial communities from Angelo Coast Range Reserve, California, USA - 15con2h2.4A metaG | ecosystem: Environmental > Terrestrial > Soil > Vadose zone > Saprolite... | reverse complement strand
CGGTCACGCGATCGAGCGCGTACGGATTGCGTGTGTAGCCGGGCAGCAACGAGTTCACCGTCTCCATCGGATCGAAGGCGAACTCCGCCATGTTGCTCTTGGCGAGCATGACGGCGCCCGCTTCCCGGAGCTTCTTGATCTGGAAGGCGTCCGTCCTCGACATCACGCCCTTCAGCGAGAGCGATCCGGCAGAGGTCGGCATGTCCGTCGTCTCGTAGTTGTCCTTCACGATCAGCGGCACGCAGTGGAGCGGGCCGACGGGGCCCGATTGCGCGAACCTGGCGTCGAGAGCGTCGGCGACCTTCAGGGCATCGGGGTTCGCGACGACGATCGCGTTCAGGGCCGGCCCCTTCTTGTCGTACGCCTCGATGCGATCGAGGTACATCTGCACCAGGGCGCGACACGTCAGCGTCTTCGCCTTGAACGCTCCGTGAATGTCTGCGATGGTCGCTTCCTCGGAGCGGAGGAGAGCGAAGGCACCCACGTCGACGGGGGCTGCGGTGAGCAGGAGACCGACGAGCGCAGCGATCCACCGTCGCGAACGAGTCGTCATGCCGCGCCTCCAGTCCGAGGGTGCCCCGCGCGCTGCAACCCTAGCCGCAGGAGCATAGATAACACAAACCCCGTTCTCAGTCTTGCGCGAGGCCAAGTCCGGAGTTCACGAACGGCGATGTCACGCACCGTTCAATCAGTGATATATAGAGGTTGCCTCCCCCGGATCACGGCCACGTCGCCTACGCCGGGGCGGCGCACTGAAATGATCGACTTCACGGCCAAGCGGGTGCTGACCTTCGACTGCTACGGGACGTTGATCGACTGGGAGACGGGCATCCTCTCCACGCTCCAGCCGATCCTGGCGGACCATGGTGTGACGGTCGACGCCGATCGACTCTTGGCGCTCCACGCCGAGTTGGAGTCCGCCGCGGAGCGAGGTCCCTACACGCCCTATCGCCAGTTGCTGATGACGGTCCTCCGGGGTTTCGGCGAGCGCCTGGGCTTCGTGCCGTCCCCAGCTGAACAGACCCGGTTTGCCGACGCGGCGGGTGACTGGCCGCCGTTCGCCGATACGCGAGCGGCCTTGAGGGTGCTCGGGCGTCGCTTCCGGCTGGCAATCATCTCCAACATCGACGACGACCTGTTTGCCCGCACCAACCAACAGCTCGACATCACGTTCGACTGGATCGTCACCGCGCAGCAAGTCAAGAGCTACAAGCCATCGCTGAAAAACTTTCGCCAGGCCCTCGCGCGCATTGGTCTGCCGACGGAGCACGTGCTGCACGTGGCCCAGAGCCTCTTTCACGACCACGTACCGGCCAAACAGCTCGGCCTCGAGACGGTCTGGGTCAACCGGCGCCACGGCAAGGCAGGCTCCGGAGCCACCCCGATTGCCGACGCCCGGCCGGACCTCGAGGTACCGGACCTGGCGACACTGGTCACACTGTCCGGAGCCGCGTAGGGTCCCTTAGACCGAGCGTGAAAGTCGCCCTGAACCGTGAATCCGCAGCGCCGCTCGATTTGAGGGCGATCGTAACGTTGACACGCCACGATCGAGCACCTAGGATCATTGGGCCGCAGGCGCCGACTATGTACGTGTGTGTGCCGTCTGAAGCGGTGGGGGCAGTCGTCGAAGCTGTTCGCCGGTCTGTGCGAGTCCGCTTCTTGCCTTTCATTGTTTCAGTGCTCGCCATCGCCGTCGGCGGCTGCGCCACATCAACGTTCGAGGAGCGACTGAGCTACCTGGATCTCCTCAAGGCGCGCGGCACCCTCACCGAGGAGGAGTACGCGATCATGCGGCGACGGCTCGTCGAGACGGTCGACCCTGCAACCCTCAGGGCGTCTCCCGACGTGCCCTCTCCATCGACGGAGCCCGAGCGATCACCTGAACCGCTTTCGGCCGAGTCGATCGTCGGCTCTTGGAGTGGAGCCCACACGGGCGGTGGTGGATGGCACTGGGACGTCGTGACGATCGTCGAGTTTTCTCTCGCGGGAGACGATCTCCAATGGAGGATGACGCGGCGATTCCGTTCACCCACCGGCATGTCAGTCGCTCAAGCATCGGGGACGGCGGTCGTGCGCGAGGACCGCCTCGAGATGACCGGCACCTACGTCGACGGGGGCTACATGGCCAGCGACGGTACTCCGGTGGCCTACAGTCTCCAGCGCGCGGGCGACAGGCTCGAAGGTATCGCCTCGGGCGCTGACTCACGGACGCGGACGCTCTTGCTCCGCCGCGTCCACGCTGGTGCCGCGCCGGCAGCGCCCGTCATGTCCCCTGAAAGCCTCGTGGGCCAGTGGACCGGGACTCTGCTCGTGGCACGCCGGAGTGCAACCACCCAGATCCAGGACAACCCGGCCACGCTGCGGATTTTCGCCGAGGCGAACGACCTTCGGTGGACGCTGGAGAGCAGCTACTACGGTGAGCAACTCACAGGTTCCGGGACCGTCATCATCTCCGGAGATCATGCGAAACTGCTCGGCAGCTACAATGTGCCGACCGGCGGGGGCGGGCACTACGGGGTGGCGACCGGCGCGCGAGATATTTCCATCGAGTACACGGCGCGCCTCAGTGGCAATAACCTCCGAGGCGGTGGCACAGGCCTCGACCAGGTCCCCCAAAGCTTCCTATTCGAGCGGGCGAGCCAGTGACCTATCTTCTCTGTTACCTATCTTCCCGGTCGCTCAGAAGGCGTCATCTGCAGCTAAGCTCCTAACGATCTTCTCGCCGACTTCTCAGGCCTCCTCCCACTGCCCTTCGGGACTCTCGAAGCTGACGAGAAAGACAGCCCGCCCGTCACCGCTCTGTTCCTCCTTGACATGCCAGTCGGTCGGCCCGGGCCTTCACGAATCCGAGATCACGGAGAGGCCAAGCGTCCTTCGCTTGACTCTGTTGCGCTGAGGCGGCGTCAGCACCACCAGCCAACAGCGCGAGCGCCGTCGCGATGCTGGTTACAATTACCCACGAGCGCAGTCTCACTTGGCGGATCTCCTTGATTGCTCCTCTTTCCCTTTCTTCAAGCGACGAGAGCTCGCCGCCCGGTTCCTAGTTAATCCAGCCTTGTCGCTGTGCCCCCACCTTCAATTGCTCGGCGATTTCCTTGGCCGTCCGCTTGGCCGAGCCTTCGATGGTGGTCCTCCCGCTCACCTGCCCCTCGACCTTGAACGCGCTGCTGACGATGAGCCCGATCGGGTTGCCACTGGCCACGACCACGGCAAGGGGCAGAGCCGCCCCCGGAGCCTTCGAGCCGGCGGAGTTGAGCTCCGCGGAACCGAGCCTCCGTAGCTCCTGTGGCGACATGACATAGACCTCGACCACCGTCTGCAGCTCGGGCGCCCCCGAGCCGAAGCCAATGGCGAAGCGCTTGACGACATTGCCGGAGTCGATGGAGACGAAATAGCCCACGATCGTGATGTCATTGAGCTGCGGCGGAGGCTGACCCGCAGCCTGCACGGCCGGAAGACCCATGGCCTGGATCTCGCCAACAAGATCCTTGGCGACTTGCGCACCGAGCTGCCGGCCGAGGCTCGCATCGTCCGACGCCTGCTGGACGTTGGGCGCGTCGACGGCGAGGTTGTACCCGGCGGGGAGATCCGAAGCGCTGGCGGCGAAGTCGTAGACGATGACGCGACCGGGCCGGGCCAGCCGGGGCCCCTCGTACGCTTGGCGGCTGGTGACCGTGGTCTTGCGCACCCGCTGATGAGGAGCAGGGCCAGGGCAGCCGCAACTCGCATCGCTGGCGCCGTCATGGCGTGGTCACGGCGCGGCCGGTGACGTCGTTCGGCCCGCAGGAAAGCTGGAATCATGTATTGCCGCATAGGTATGAGTTCCCTCCTTGGTAGGCTGCCCCTGCGCTACTGGCTCACCTTGTTGTTCCGCGTCGCCTGCGTCGGTTTCGTCTCGTCTTCCGGCGCCACCTTTGGCCGGTCGATGCTCAGCGTGATCTTGTTGACCTTTCCGGTGACGGCGAATGGCGGCTGGCCCATGCTGCCGCGAAGATCAATGAGATGATCTTCGACCGAGGGATGCGACTGCTATCGGACTTCGGTCCTACACGGATGGACTTTGGTCCTACCCTGACGAGTTTTGGGGTAGCCCCCCGAACGCAACCGAGTCTTGAATTTTCATGATATTCCTCTCGGGATTTCCGCCCAATCCAGCGAGCGGCTCTCCCCTTTCGCTAAGTGGTAGGTGCCCTGGGGACCGGTGGGAAGAGCTAAGAATGGTACCTTATGTCACGATGACGTGCGGAAAGGACGGGGCCACCGCCTCCGGAGGGCGTTCACGGTGCCTATCCCGCGCGGGCAAGAAGCGCTGCCGATACATCCAACCACACGGAAGGCATTCATCTTGAAGGCAACCCGGCTCTTGCTCGCCGTCATACTCGCCAGCGCAATCGGGGCTCCGATCGAGGCCTTGGCCGAGGACAAAAAGGTGGTGCAGCAGGTGAGGTCCGCAGATGTTCAGCTACCCATTGAAGGGAACTTGCCTTCTCTCGGCAGCGCGACCGAGTGGCTCAACTCACAGCCACTGACGGCGACCGGCCTGCGCGGAAAGGTCGTCCTCATCGACTTCTGGACCTATACCTGCATCAATTGGCTACGCTCACTTCCCTATGTCCGCGCGTGGGCCGAGAAATACAAGGATCAAGGATTGGTGGTGATCGGCGTGCACGCGCCCGAGTTCGCATTTGAGAAAAACGTCGACAACGTTCGCCTAGCCGCGAAGGCCATGAGGGTCGACCATCCGATCGCGATCGATAACGACTATGCCATCTGGCGTGCTTTCAAGAACGAATACTGGCCGGCCCTCTATTTCGTCGATGCGCAGGGGCGTATTCGACATCATCACTTCGGCGAGGGCGAATACGAACAGTCGGAAATGATCATTCAGCGATTGCTGGCCGAGGCCGGAGTCGGCGGCATCCGTCGCGAGCTGGTTTCGGTCGATACCCGTGGTGCAGAAGCTGCCGCCGATTGGGACAGCTTGAAGTCTCCGGAAAACTATGTCGGCCAGGAGCGCACCCAGAACTTCGCGTCTCCCGGCGGGGCCGTATTGGGCAAGCGTCGCGTCTATTCTGTCCCCGCGCGATTGAGACTCAATCATTGGGCCCTGTCGGGTGATTGGACGATGGAGAAACAGGCCGCCGTGCTGAACAAGCCCAATGGGCGGATCGCGTACCGCTTTCATGCCCGCGATCTTCATCTGGTCATGGGACCGGCACCGCGAGGAACTTCCGTGCGATTCCGCGTGCTCATCGACGGACGGCCGCCGGGGGCTGCTCACGGAATTGACGTTGACGACCAGGGCAACGGCACGGTGACCGAGCAGCGACTCTATCAGCTGATCCGGCAGCCGAAGCCCATCGCTGATCGACAGTTCGAGATCGAGTTTCTCGATCCGGGCGTGGAGGCTTTTGCGTTCACGTTCGGCTGATCCACGTCCCTTCGCGAGAACTTCTGTGGCTTGTATCGGTAGCCGTCCTCGCGGAAGCTCCCCTAGAACGCAGAAAGCCTAGTCAAGGGCGGCGGAAACGCCCTTGGCGTCCTTCGTCAGGGCGGCCGCCGGCGTGTCGATGTGGTAGAGGCGCGCGCAGTTGTCCCAGAGGATCTTGCGGCGGACCTCATCGCCGAACGGCAGTCCGAGAAACTGCGCCATCGCTTCGGGAAACGCGCCATCGGAATGCGGATAGTCGGTCGAGACCACGAAGAAGTCGGCGCCCATCTTGTTGACGACTTCGACCGCCGGCTCCTCGTCCACATCGAGCGCGATGTAGCATTGGCGCTTGAAGTATTCGCTGGGCAGCATCGACAGCTGATGCTCGCAGCCGGGGCCGAACTTCTCCCACTGGTCATCGAGCCGCCACAGCCACCAGTAGAGCCATCCGGCGGTGCCTTCGAGAAAGGCGCAGCGGAGCCGGGGGTGGCGTTCGAGGATGCCGCCGGTGGTCATGCTGGCGATGGCCCCCATCAGCTCGACCGGATTGCGAATGGCATGGGCAATCGGCTGGAAGTTGGCGTGGCCCACGAAGCGCCGCCCCGCATCGTCCTTGAGCGAGGTGTTGCCGGTCGGATGAAATCCGATCGGCACGTCGAGCTGCTCCAGCGCACTCCACAGCGGCTCGCATGCCTCGTCGTGCAGATGCTGGCCGTTGACCGGGTTCGGGGTGCCGATGACGGCGACGGCGCCAAGCTCCCTGACGCATCGGCGCGCCTCTTCGATTGCCGCCGGGATGCCGTGCATCGCGACCTGGGCGGCGAACTTCAGCCGCTCCGGCTGACTCTGGCAATAGTCGTGCGCCCAGTTGTTGTAGGCACGCGCGAGCGCCGCCGCGTAGTCCGGCGCGAGATCGTCGTGCATCAATATCTGCCGGCCGCGCGTGCCGTACATGACGGCGACGTCGACGCCCTCGATATCCATCGCGGTCAGGGTCGAGTCCGGGTCGAAGCCGCGCCCGCGCGCGACCTGGAAGTGTGGGTGCCGCGCGCGGCTCCGGCGCCGCAGCTCACGGCTGGACGCGGTGGCGGCCGTCGCCTTGCCATGCGCGGGAATGGCCAGCCCCTGCACCTCCATCCCCATGATGGTATCGGCGTGGCCTTTGTCCTCGGAGCTGTCGCTGAGCTTTTGCTGCTGCCCGCCGAAGAACCGCGGCGGGCTCGCTCGATGTGGGCCATCGAGGTAGCGGGCCCATAGATCGTCCGGCTCCATCATGTGAAGGTCGCTGTCGAGGATCAGATAGCCGTCGCGTGCCATGTCACACCTCCACCGGTTTCGAGTGACTGCCCCGCCGAACGCCCCATCGCGTCCCGGCGCTCGCCGATTATCTCCGGGAGCGCAGACGACATAAAGGGCCTTTCAAGCATGCCCGGTCACCCGCTCAGGCGTCCCGCGTCGGAGCGCAGGGGGCGACGCGCGAGGACGCGCCGGTGCTCGAGGAGCAGGCGCACCGTCTCCTGGAGCACCGTGGCCGCCGGCACGGCGACAATCATGCCGAGCACGCCGAGCGCATGGTTGCCGACGACCACCGAGCCGAGCAGGAGCGCCGGGTGGAGGTGGACGCTCCGTCCGATCGTGTACGGCTGGATGATCGTGTCGTCGAGCACCTTGATGGCCAGGAACAGCACGGCCACCCGCACGACTCCCGCGAGGCCCTGCCCCGGCGTCAGCAGCACCACGAGCCCGGCGGCGGCGGCCGAGAGCAGCGGGCCGAGGAACGGCACCACGTTGGCGGCGCCGGCGAAGGCGCCGAGCAGGAGGGGATACGGTATGCGCAGCGCCCAGAGCCCCAGCGCGGCCAGCACGCCCACCACGAGACCGTCCAGCACCACGCCCCGGATGTAGCGGCCGATGACGCCGTTGAGCTCGCGCCAGACCGCGACGGAGGTCTCCACGTGCTGAGGGGGCAGCCGGTCCATGGCCGCGGTGACGATCCGCGGCAGGTCCCGGAGCAGGAAGAACGCGAAGAACGGGACGAGAATGGCGAGCAGGAAGAGGTGCCCGGCGTGCTCGAAGAGGTCGCTCGGGTCCCTGGGGGCACGGTCCAGGACAAACCGGTTGGCCCAGCCCCCACCCTCGTGGAGCACGCGGCGGAACACGGGCGCTGCCTCGACCAGCTCGCGCACCGCGCCATCGAGGCGCGTGTCGATCTGACTCGCCAGCGCGGGCAGACCGTCCACCAGCGCCGACGCCTCGATGACCATGCGCGGCCCCAGGAGCAGGCCCGCGGCGAGCAGCACGGCGATGATGACGGCGAAGAGCGCGCCGACCGCCACGCTCCGGCGGATGGCGCGGGCGTCCGCCCACGCGACGATCGGGCTGAGCAGGTAGGCGAACGCCATCGCGAGGAAGACGGGCAGGGCGAGGCCACGCGCCAGCCAGGCGAGCGCGGCGATGCCGGCGATCCAGAGCCAGCTCGGCTTCACGTCGGCTCGGCGGCCCCCAGCCCGGGCGCGGGCTCGGTCACGACCACCGGATTGCTCCGCGCGTACGCGGCAAGCAGCCGCGAGAGGTTGCGCATGACGACGACCGCGATCCGGGCCTCGCCGTCCATCAGCGCGTCGAAGTCGGTCTTGTAGAGGATGAGCAGCCGCGCCGGCGCGGCGACCCGCGCGCTGCGGGAGCGCCGGGACTCGTCGAGGAGGGCGAGCTCGCCGAAGGCGTCGCCGGCGCCCAGCGTGCGCACGAGGTGCTCGCCCCGCGGCGTCGCCTGGGTGATCTCCACCGTGCCCTCGACGACGACGAAGAGGGCGCGCCCGGGGTCGCCCTCGTGGAAGACGACCTCCCCCGCGGAGTAGGCCTTCTCGAGAAACCGCGTCGCCAGGCGGCCGAGCAGGCGGCGCGGCAGCCCGGCGAAGAGCGGCGAGTGGGCGAGAAAGGGCGCGCGTCGCGCCTGCTCGCGATCCATCGCCCACTCGAGCCACCGGGGCAGGCCCCGCTTCAGCACGGCGCGCCCTCTGGCTTGCGTCCGACGAGCTGGTCGGTGGTCATCCTGCCGCGGTCCTTGATCTGTACCGCGCGCTGCACGTCCGCGGGAACCCGCGTTCGGGGGCCATCCGCGCCATCCTGCTCCGGCGGGAGTGGCGGCGTCAAGGCGTCGGGTAGAGCGCCGTTTTCTTGCCTGGCGCAGCCCCGACTGGTGTCGTCGCTCATGCTCTCTACTGCCGTGCACCCTTCGGCGAGCACTACGCCACTTTTAGCCCCTTGATGCACTCGCCGCGGAAACCTTTGCCGGCCCTCCAGCGTTTTCAGGGCGACTCGACAAGCACCGCTCAGCGGTGTAGTGCCTCGCCGCCAAGAAACGGCGGTCGCCCCCACCCACACGTGCGAGGAGGTCGCGATGCGTACCCTCGTCTCCCTGTTGACCGCAGTTCTCCTGCTCTTCCCGGTCGCCGCTCAGGCCCAGGACAGTCGCGCGGCGCTCGAGGGCGTCGCCAAGGTGCTGGGCGCGACGAATCTGAAATCGATCGAGATTCAAGGCAGCGGCGTGACCTTCCAGGTGGGGCAGAGCGCGACCCCGGGGATGCCGTGGCCGCAGTTCAATGTCAGGACCTTCACGCGGGTCGTAAACTACGAGACGGCGTCGTTCCGTCAGGAGATCCTCCAGACGCGCGCGCTCGAGCCGCCTCGCGGCGGGGGAGCCTATATCCGGGGCGAGCACAAGCTGGTCTTTGTGCTGAGCGGCGACCATGCCTGGAACGTCACGGGCGACGCGGCGGCGCCGGCCCCGATCACGCTCGCCGACCGTCAGTTCCAGCTCTGGTCGACCCCGCACGGCGTCGTCAACGCCGCGCTGGCCGGCAAGGGCGCGATGCAGGGGCGCACGATCGTGTTCAGCGTCCCCGGCCGCTTCAAGGCGACGGCGTTCCTCGACACGGCGAGCCTCATCGAGAGAGTCGAGGCGACGATGTCGAATCCCGTGCTCGGCGACATGCCCGTCACCGTGAGCTACGCGGAGTATCGCGACTTCGGCGGCGTGAAGTTCCCGACGAAGATCCGCCAGACCTACGGCGGCTTCCCCGCGCTCGAGCTCACGGTGACGGAAGTGCGGCCGAACGCCGCCGTCGACATCCAGGTGCCGGACAACGTCCGCCAGGCCACCAACCCGTATGCGCGGGTGGCGACCCAGATGGTGGCCGACGGCGTCTGGTACGTGACCGGCGGCAGCCATCACAGCGTCGTGATCGAGATGAAGGACCACCTGATCGTCGTCGAGTCGCCGCTCAACGACGAGCGCGCGCTCGCGATTCTCGCGGAGATCCGCAAGCTGTCGAGCAAGCCCATCAAGTACCTGGTGGTGAGCCATCACCATTTCGATCACTCGGGCGGGGTGCGGGCGTTCGCGGGCGAGGGTGTCACCCTCATCACCCACGACCTCGCGAAGACGTACTTCGAGAAGGTCGTCTCGGCGCCCGCAACCGTGAGCCCGGATCACCTCGCGAAGTCGGGCAAGAAGGCCACGGTGGAGGGTGTCCGCGACCGGCGCTCGCTCACCGACGGAACGCGAACCGTCGAGATCCGTCACATCGTCGGCAGTCTCCACGCCGACGACATGTTGATGGTGTACCTGCCGAAGGAGAAGTTCCTGATCGAGGCGGACGCGTACACGCCGCCGGCGCCGAACGTGGCGCCGATGACGCCGCCGAGTGCGTTCACCGTCAACCTCGTCGAGAACATCACGAAGCAGGGATTCGCGGTCGACCAGATCCTCCCGCTGCACGGTCGCATGGTGCCGGTCGCGGAGCTGCAGAAGGCAGCCGGCCACTCTCACTGAGCGCTTCCCATTGGGGCGGCGGCACCGCGCGCCGTGCCGCCACCCGTACCGCCGCGGAGCCGAACAGGAGCGCCGCCGACCTTCTCCGCGTGACAAAGCCTCGGGCCCACGCTAGAATCAGCCGCTCGCGTCCGGGGAGTGCGGTCGAACTCGGAAGCCCCACAGGGAGGATCTCATGGCTCTCGCAACACTCGTCAGGGTCCGCTCCGCTCTCCTCGGCGTCGCCGTCATCGTGGCGGCGGTTGCGTTCGCGGGCGCCCCCGTCGCCGCTGCGAAGACAACGCTGACCGTCTACACGGCCGTCGAGGCCGACGATCTGAAGAAATACGCGGCCCGCTTCAACGAGGATCATCCCGACATCGAGATCAAGTGGGTGCGCGACTCGACCGGTGTCGTCACCGCGAAGCTCCTGGCCGAGAAGGCCAATCCGCAGGCCGACGTGATCTGGGGCCTGGCCGCGACCAGCCTCCTGGTCCTGAAGCCCGAGGGG
>Ga0137390_10005438_pt1 | contig 10761 bp, 19 predicted proteins | sample 15con2h24AmetaG_FD_104937 | JGI IMG/M metagenome (GOLD analysis project Ga0137390, IMG submission 104937) | Vadose zone soil microbial communities from Angelo Coast Range Reserve, California, USA - 15con2h2.4A metaG | ecosystem: Environmental > Terrestrial > Soil > Vadose zone > Saprolite... | reverse complement strand
TTGGACATCGCAACAACCCTGAGACGCATCCATCACCCCATATGACTGTGCGAACTTCTCGTATTGTATCTCTATTCTCTGTCAGGGTGATGATGATGTTCCCACAGACTCCTGGGCTTCAGTTAACCTTACCCTCTTTAGGGTCGAAAGCTGTGGTCTTTATCTTGTTTGTTCCACAATAGTCCTTGTCCCTCGGCGTCTTACTGAGCGATATCAATGTCATGTTCAAGCTGCGCTGCTGAACCTTGGAGTTACAGTGCGCTCACCCCTGTCCGGTCGATCCATGGGATGGATGGGAAGCCACAATATCAATATCAAAATGATGAACGTTCGTCAGGACAGCGTTAACCGTCACTCGCGCTCCACAGCACATATTCTCGACATTCAAAGCCTTTCGACTTTTCCCAGCAGAAGCCGTAAGTCAATTAGCCTGTCCCTTTTATGCCTTAATGATTCCATAACTGACCCACTTGCATACTTTCCTGGACATCGCGAGACATGACAGGAAAGGGGAGAGTGGGCATACAGTAGTTGCCGTATTCGTCACCCCGTCCCGCTAGCGCTACGCATGAACTGCGCACAGTTTTGGTGTGCTGCACTAGGACCTCTGTATAAGTGAGTGCCGAGCCCGACTTGAAGAAATGCGCCTTACAGTCTCAACTTTCACTTTCGAACAAAGCCCCCGGTCTCTCGATAACTTTAAATCACTAACGTCCAGTTACCATCGGAATCACAAACTCAAAAGGCACAGGAGGACTCCATCCCGGGAGCCACCCAACGTAATTCATCATTCAGGCATCGTTTCAGTCACTGCTGGATCTATCAAGGTACGTTCTATGACCATTTCCTTCCTTATGCGACCTCTTTCCTTGGAATCCTTCTTCCCCTTCCGACCTCTGTCGCACATCTGAGCGCGTCCGGGCCCCGGTTCTCCCATAATGAGCTCAAGGCGCGTTCCTCACCGCCCTCGCACGGAAGTGCTATCACCTTCTTTGCTGTCGCCTTAATCCAAATTTGGGAATGGCAAGCTACTCAGGGCCGCCCCTGCCCCCAACTTTCCGCCATACTCTCGTTCGACCCCACCCACGCCCCTTCCGCCCAATGACCGCTGTCTCTTGTGGCCGCGGGGCCAGAGTTTTGCGAGGTCACCACCGAGACGCGCTGGCGTCCATCTGCCTATCCGCCGCGTCAGGTGTCAATTCGGGCGATCCGGTCTCGGCCTCACGGGGTGCGCACCGACCGGCCGCAAAAAGCGCACTTGATCTGACCGGAACTTGTCAGCAGCGATACACGAACCGTGTCTAGTCGGGGGATATAGAGCTCGTAATACGTCCATAAAAGGCCCCGGCCAACACTGCAAACCGCTGCCCTCTGCTTCACCATCTTTTGGTTTTTTTCTTCATACGAAAGGGCACTTTGCTCGACCAGATTGACCTGCGATCATGACCGTGGTCCCACTATCCTCACTCACACAGTTCAACAGCATCGTAAGCTCACATCTTTCTCTGCAGCCCGACGCCACGTGTATTCTCTTTCTTTGTCTCATCTCCCCCTCCTGCTGTACAGATCAACGCGGATCGCGTCGCCGTCATCTATTTCTGGGCGTACTGGTGCGGTCCCTGTCGCGGCATGACGCCGATCTTCAACGGCGTCGCGGACTCGGGCTCGCTCGCGGGCGTCGACTTTTACAGAGTGGACATCGACCACGCGAACGACATTATCCAGCACGTCGGCGGACAAACGGTGCGCGGCTTAACCTTGTTCCGAATCCACCCGCATCCCCCACCGCCCACCGCCCGTGCATCCGAGATGGCTGTATCGTTCTGACGCGTAGCAAACGCGTGCCTTGCGCATAGATCCCTGGCTTTTACGTGTACCAGCGCGGCCAGAAACTCGGCGAGCTCATTGGCGCGTACCCTGCCGAGTTACAAGTACGTACTTGTAAAGTTCCTCGGATAAACGGGATATTCTGACGATGGCGCGCACGCGTAACAAGAATCTGTTTGCCACCGCGGTGAGAGCAGCGGAGCCCTGCGCTTAGTCATCAAGTAGTACACGTGAACCTCGCGATAGCGCCATGGATGGATACAAGATAGCGATCTCCGGGCTTCGTAGTACTGTAGTTATACAATTATTCGTCGCTAATGTGTACCGCCTTTTTTTTGGACAATTCCGAGTTGGATTGTATCTTGAGACAGATTAAGGGGGAGTTATTACACGTGGCGATAAGACCGCGGTCGTCAAGTCTTCTGGTATTTAACTAGTGTATGTTGGTATTCGTATCGATGCGGACGCTGCACGACGATGCGTTTTCACTGGTTTCGCAGTTCAATTCTCTGGTCGAACTATGTCTGTTCGATATGTGGAAATATCTTGGCGAAGAGCTTCGGAACTGGGAATGACTTGCTCTAGGCGGTTTCCGGAGTGCCGTTGCCCTCGCCCCGGGGCCGTACAAAAAGTCGCTATGATGAGAAGAAAACAATGTTCCCTGGTTTGGTTGGTGATTTAGCTTCAGGTTCCTGTGCCACAGGTCCAGCTGGGTAGATGTCTATCCCGGTTTCAGAATTCTTATTCGACGCTGAACTTTATTATCCTTGGTAGCCCGGAAGACGCTCATTAGGGTACGGAGAAGGTTCTGGACAGAGGTTATTAGAACGACGTCGGGCTCGGTACCTCGGGCTCAGTCTAGAACCTCCAGGTCCGAAATGATCCTGGAACGGCCGCGACCAGAGCGCGGAGGGGTGGTAGGAGTTTGGCTTCGCCGCGCGTTTGGCTCGCCGAATGTGTCTCTGCGACTCCGTGTTTTGGCCGAAAGCTGTCAAAGGCACCGACGATCGCTGGCGTCTAGCCATGCATTGCCCACACAATAGCTGTGTCGGACGGCGCTTGGCCCTGCAGTCTGTCGCCCGGCCTGGATTTCATTCCCGTTGGGCACGCGCTTCGCTGGCCTTTACTTCGGGAGAGACCATCTCTTCCATCTCACAGCAGACACCTGCCAAATGTTGACGAAGTCGTTCGTTCATTGGACTAGAGTAGGGCATGTCTGAATGCGCGGCATAATCAATCACGACGAGGTTTGGATGCTAAACGACTCTTAGCCAATCAGCACAAGTCGCCGTCGTTATTCCTCGGATCGTAAGATTGCTCGCACCTCCGAACAAGCCGGGATGGGATAAAGTAATCCACGGAGAGGTCTTCTTACAATAAATATACCTGCTTGCTGCTTGTGTGAGGCGAAGATCGCCTTGGAAGATAGACAAGAGTAGTCTGGATGTTGGGGAAGAAAGGATGGCATTTATTCATCACGGATCAACACGATTCCACAGCATAGTGCTTGTCTAGAGGGTGATACGTCTCGACGAATGTAGGATGGTTGCGCGAAGGGGCAACGACGGCAGCGAAGACGAAAGCCTTGTGATCAATATCAGTTATATGGCCCTATCTATGCTCTGAGAAGCCATTCTGGTATGCGGACGCACCTACTGATAACTACTAGAATGCAATATTTGTCAACGTCCTGGATCCTTGTCTGCCTTTTGAGGCCGAGAATGGCCAGCTTGCGCATCTACGATCTGAGGCTCTCCTTCGGGCTGTAGGGTGGCAAGAAGGTGATCTAATTTGCCTAAAACCGCATCTATTCTCCCTTCGACATTTTGGCCGATGGAGTCAGCCTGTTCTAGCTGCCGCAGCAAGGTTCCGATGTCCTGATCCGCAACATCGTCAGGAATGTCATGTCCTAGCAGCTCGAATATTTTTTCAATATCTCCAGAGAGAGATGACGCTGGCTCTGAGGAGGTGGTGACAGAGGAAAGTGATGTCGTGTTGTTTGAATTTGAGTCGGTCATGCCAGTGGGGATAAGAGCAAGGATAAGCCGGGGTCCATGACGCGCGCCTTTCGCTTTATCCTCTCTTCATGCTGCACCGTTCACCCGACGTTGCTCTCAGCTACTTATTACAGTCGCTACCACCGCGTCCATTCCAAAAAGATGAGCTTGACAAGCTCGTGTCGGAGGTCCTGCAAGATAAGCCCTCAAAAGTGTCCCTGGATGTAAGGCGTGGACAATGGGAACTCGCGCTCAAGAACGAGATATTCACCCTCGCAGTATGCGCGACCCTCTTTTCTCAACGCGCGATGTTGACATGTGCCTCAGATGAAAGAAGGGAACGCACTCAACGATCCGGGTACCACTTACTACGACGAATTGGAGGATAGGCTGGAGCTCGTGCTGACCTTTACCGAACAAGGTGCGCAACCTCCCCCCTACCAGTCTAGCATCCACTGATACCCCGAAACAGATGTCTGTGATCAAACATTTCCGTTCACCATCCTCCAGGATCTTCTCGAAATGCAAACTATCCCCTCTTGTTCCCACATATTCTCCTGGATCGAGTCGCGTGCCGCCCGTCTCACCGTAGGGATGGTGCCCCAAAAAGGAAAGGCACTCATCCTCCTCCGCACTCTTAACGACCTTCTGCGCCGCTTGTCCAAGATGGGATCCAATACCATCTTCTGTGGCCGTATTCTCACCTTCCTCAGCGGGGTATTCCCGCTCGGGGAGCGTAGCGGAGTGAACTTGCGCGGCGAATATGGTCCAACGTGGGACACTGTACTGTTCTCTAGCAAAAAGGGAGCTCAGGACGAGAAGCCTGATGACCGAGCGGAGGTAAAGCCCAACGAGCTCATGGCGGTCGACGGGTCACCAGAAAAGCCTGGTGCGGTGTCCAAATCTTCGACAGAGACGATTGAGAAAAAAGAGGGCAAGTCGACTATCTACATATTCCCCGCAAACGCTCAGCATTTTCTCAGACTTTTACAATACGTTCTGGTCACTTCAACTGCCGTTCTCCAAGCCGTCACACTTTGCTTTGCCTCAGACCTTCGGCGAATTCCAGGAAGCAGTCAACAAGGTGCTGCCTGTGATCAAGGAGGCAACAGTTAAAGAGCGTGCTCTTACTGGTAGTCGCACGGTCATGACCGGCGCTGCAGCAGCAAATCCTCTCAAGCGAAAGCGGGAAGCGGATCCCGCCGCAGAGCAGGCCTCTGGGAAGGAATACTTCTTCGCCAAGTTCTTGACGAGTCCCGATCTTCTTGACCTTGAAGTACGCTCTTGTCCCCGTTATGGTCTGATTACAATTTGACGTCATGCGCAGATCGCCGACACCCATTTCCGAAGGCAATTTTTGTTTCAGCTGCTCGTACTGCTCTACCACCTGCAGACGTTCACAAAGGAGACCAAGGCGTCCTGGATCCACGCGCGTAATCGCTCGCTTCAAATGGAGTTTACTCTTGAAGGAGACGCCATACAGTGGGTCTCTGACACGATAGTGCGGACACTTGAGGAGCTCAGGCAGACAGCTCCTGCCGGACGGGTGTTCGCGGACGCAGTCGTAGGTGTGCTCGAGCGGGAACGCAATTGGGTGCGCTGGAAGGACGACCTCTGTTCTCCATTTGACCGCGAATCCGAGCTAGGCTCTACTCTGGAAGAGATAACTCGCGCGAAAAGGGAAACAATGCGCGGAGAGCCCGAAGAATGGCCCCATTCACTTGGCTCGGCACCCCTCACGGATATTTGGGAGATGGGATACAGAGGCCTTGGAGATCTCGAGAATCCATTCCAGTGCGTATACCAGGTGCATCATTAGTCGACCATGCTTATATGTTTTCTCAAGGCCTGGGGACGTGAAGGACTTCGTTAGGAAGATCAAGCTAGAAGACAACAGAATAGAGATGCGCAAGAAAGCCCTCGCGCGCCAGGCGGAGCGCATCGCTGCTGCGCGTGCCAAAGCGGCAGGGGGAGGGACAGGCACATCAACACCGGGTGCACAGGAAGCTGTTGTCGACCAGAATAAGCCCACCGCCTCCTCTACGGCCGCGGGTAGCACATTGCATCCCTCTCTTCCTGCGAAACCGGGGTCTTCTTCATCGAAAGCATCGGAATCATCACAAGCGCAACCAACGCCGACGCCTCCTCCACCAATACCGGCACCTACCCCGGCGGAGCGGGTACCGACTCCAACGCCGGCACCCGCCACACCCGCCACCACGCCTCCAGACGAACAGATTGTCAAACTGGAAGAGGTAATTGTTTTCCACTTCACCTTAAACCTACACATGAGCGCGCGACCTGAAATGGGATGTGTTGTCTTACAGAACAAGCAGCGCTGGGCGTGGCTCGCCCTGCGCACTGCGCGTGACCAACACCTCGCGCAGTTCGCAAAGATCGGCGTGGGCGACATCGTTGCGCTGGCGGCGGAGATCGATCGTGAGCGCGAGGCGCGCGAGAATGCCGCAGCGCAGGACCGCGGAGCAAGTCCGCTGGGGGCATCGCATGATAACAGGCAGAGTATGGGTGCGCAAGATGCCGCGGTGAAGCTCGGGAATGACACTTCGGCCGCGAAAGACACCGAGGGCGATGTCAAGATGGAAGGATGAGGACGCCACCTAGATTGATTAGGGTCTTCACATGCTTGGGGCTACGCGCTTTGCTTCGCAAGTTCCCGCTGCCTATGGCAAATTATACTCTACTGTAAACTTTGGACAGATATGAGGTACAGTAATCAACCATTCATTGCGTCATGAAACCTGTTATTCCTGAAAATTATACAGCCTACTTACTACAAGATATCCTAACTCCTTTCTCGTATGTGAGTCGACTGAACGGACAGACTCCGGTGTTGCGCGATCATTCATTGAATTACCCCTGCATCGTTAATATCTGGTATGACCCCATTTGGGGAGGGAGCGCCCATATACTTTCCTCAATCTGGCTTGACACCTCGAGGGAATTCTGATGATTTACGTCCTTTTGCACCCTTAAACACCACTCCAAGAATGACTGGCATTATCCACTTCCCATACTTTCGACTAAGAGAGAAAGCTTCGTGGCCGCCGGATCCTGTGTGTATAATGCAATCACCACAGTATGTGCCTGGCGGCTAAGAGCACGTTTGACACGCCAACTGGAACCTGGAAGCCGTGCTCGCCAGCGCTCCATGGATAAGGAACTTCGAAAGGGAGTTCATTGTAACAGACGGCTGCAGTGAGCGCCTCCTGCGTGCGTAAATGGGGCCGATGGGCGCCGGACAATCAGCTTCTGGCGTGGTTGCACGGAAGGTCAGGGCAGCCGGACGAGTTCCGAGTCTTATGTTAGGGTGTTGCCGTCCGGATCTGTCAGTCAATCAACCACTCGGACGTTTTTTTTAATCTAAAACCCTCAATAGAGACATGAGGCACGTACAAGTCGCATTGTGGATCCGGCCAAGGTAAGGCCTTCACCTGGACGGAAAGCGGGCTGCTTCACCGGTGATCGAGCGCAGGCTACTAATACTAATCTCCGGAGATGCGTTTGTTGGTGAGTACGAGTGAGTTGTACTTTGGCTTGATTGCTGTGGGCGCTTACTACGGTCATCAAAGACGTTGGAATGACATCTTTCAATTTGGCGTAGTCCAATGAAAATACCCCGTTTGTCAAGGGCTTTACTCACGTCATCAGGCATCAGGCATCAGGCCTCAGGAACACATTGAAAGAACACCCAACGTGGCATGACCCGGAACCACGCGGAAGGCTCTGGGGAGCTCGTCCATCAGTGTTCGCGAATAAATGCACTAGGAGTTAGTCCGGAGATCCAAGCCTCATCAAAATACTGTACCGTCACGGTGTATCCCGAAACAGCTTAGCTTTGAGTGGATGTGGATTTGTTACCTGAGCCGTGACCGTGACTGAATGGCTCGCGCGCTAATGTTGTCGTCGAAGGTCACGTGATTATGTCGTAACGACCCGCCAAAGCAAGCAAGTTGTCATATTTCTCCTTGCCACGCGACGTGGATAGGATATTCCCCACGTACTCATACTGTGTACTAGAAGCACGAGCATACGCCACCATGGACGGTGTAATACTTTGGCATAATAGCATCGCAGGCTCGGACGGATCAATATGTGCTCGGGGGCCATAGTTCCGGCTCGGGTGACGTACGGGAAAGGAAGACGAAGATCAGGAAGCGAAAAAGGCTACCCTAGCAACAGTGCACGGATGTCTCAGGCGACGCGAAGGTTCGTACTTTTTGGTTCCCTGGGTCATACAGCTCTCGGACGGCGCTGGACATTACAGTATATTGGCGGTGGAGAGCATTGGAGACCGTGTGGAGCGTGAGACGCGAACTCCGCAGCAGCGGTATCAGGAACACAGGCTGTATTGGGCGAGAACCGGCGGTGCTGATGAGGCTCGGACATGCTGCGGAGGACAGGAGGTGGTGGCAATGACGCAAAGCTGGCTTTTAGAGGCTATGGAGTGCGCAGAGAGGGAAGAGCGAGGTGGGAATTAGATGCGGAGTGTCGCGATCGGGGAAATTTTTCAGGAGGACGGTGGGACGATGCTGTAATTAGCGACTAATTGGCGTCGGGCCAATGAACAACACAGACCTAGCTGGCCTGTGCGGAGCGCAGGGCCTGCTAGTCTCCAATACTTTAGTCTCTTTTTCTTATCTCAAATCTAAATCTGACTTGTGCCTCATCAGGAAAAACTTCCCGCGCGAGAGAGATAAACCCAGATAATTGAGTAATAATCCAACAAAGGGAGATAATCGTTTGATAAGTGTCACTAACTGTCAATAATACCAATGTGGCGTCGTAACGCCACACGCGGACATAACAAGGGACTTGATGGGGGTCTGGCATGAGTTCATACTGCGGTTTGTCGAATCAAACTGCGGAATGAACTTATGTCGGAGTCCCCGAAAAAGAGTCGATGCTCGTGTGCTGGTGGCTTTATGCAGCTCTTATCCTTTTCTTCACAAATCCGATGAGGCACACTATAAGTCTATAACCCCTGGGCAATTTCCAAAATGGGCAAGGGCAAACAGCCACTTATATCATCTCGCTTGACGCGCTTGACGGTCTGTCGTCGTCCGATAATCCTTGCTGCACGAATTTAAACTTGCATACCCCATGTACTTTGTTCACTTTTTGTATTGTGTTTCAAGATCCAAGTCTTACGAGTATCCAACAACATATGGACCTCTGGGAGCGCGTGAAGCGCGGCAACCGCCAGTTATATTATTTCATCACGATTACGGTGGCTCGCAGAGGTGGACTACGAGGACGCTTTTTGGTGGAGAAGGTACTGCGGATCGTGATGTTTCAGGTTGACCGGGGTATACTAATATGCGAAGGCGCGGGAGGCCTCATACGGCGGCGGAGAGAATGCGGAGGAGGAGGAGGAGAGCTCAGAGGGTATAAAGCCAATTGGAAATTTTGGGCGCAGCGCTCACAACACACGTCTGTCTGAAATCCTAAATGACAGCCGAAAAGCAAATTTCCCATCCTTTCCGTCCTCGCGTCGTCCTCCCTCGTCGTCTGCGCGCCTCCTTCTCCTTCCTCGTCCTCGTCATCATCGCGACCGTCGCCCTCCTATATCGTCAGAGTTATGCACCCCCCCCAATCCCCTATCCCGACGACATCCTCGCCTACCTCCAAGGTCTCCCAGAGCCAGAGGGCGGCAGCAATGGCAGAGATCCACCACGCTTTTACGAATGGCACGACCGCGAAAAACGCCTGCCCCAGCATGACCCCGCCCTGCCCTTCCCCCAGGGCCGCGAGGGCCGCTACATCTATTTCGCCAACCAGGCCTGTTGTGCGTCCTTTTATTCTCGTATACGCGCACCAAGCCTGTCCTTGACCATGGCCCGCTGTTGAACTTCTCATAAAGGCATAGGCTGGGGCAACGTCATGCAAGGGATCCTCCTCGAGGCCCACCTCGCATACCTCTCCCGCCGAACGTGCGTCTTTTGTTCATTCTCCTCCTGGCGGTCGCCCCCCCTCTTCTTTCTCCCCGTCGTCTTGTTTATCCTTTGGCAGTTATGTATTTCAAAATTATACATGGGACCCCACAGCGGGCGACTTTTCGTTGTACGGAGATAAGCGTATCCCCGCGCGAGTACCCTTGACTGCGCTGCTTTCCGGTATGCTGCTGCTCCCTTTCCCCTGCCCACATCTGCGCATCCAATCTTTCATGTTACTCCAGGTCCCGTTGCTGGGGACCCATTTCCGTCATCCTCCGGTGGCACGCCCGCGGTCATCGTCGAGTTCTTCAAGGAAGTATGCCCGAATCCTACCGTCATCGATCCTGCCGAGATCAAGGACGCGCTGCCGGGCGCCTCCGGTGCGAATCTTGTCCAGGCTTGGTTGGACGAGCTCGATAGGACCGAAGATCGGTGTGTAGAGATCAAGGCGCATACAATGCAGATCTTCGATTATATGTGCGTCCTCAGTCTACTCTTTTCCCGCTTAGCCGAATGGTTTAATTTGCTTGTGTCTTGGTGGTGGGGCGAAAGGCTATTTGGCGATTCGAGCAGACTCCTCGACATATGGCCTTCGTACTCCAAATCTCCAATCCTGACCCACTTTGGCTGGTCACCGCTCATTACGGCCGCGCTCGCCGCAAATGCACATACCATCCACCCCTCGCTCTCCTCCCTCACTCCATCTTCCTTCTCGCCATATTCCAACCCCACGCCGCTCTCGGGGCTGCTCGCGCTGCACATCCGCCGCGGAGACTACGTCGGCCATTGTCGGTCTCTCGCCGGCTGGTCCTCGCACTTCATGGGCTTCAACGAGTTTCCCGGGCTACCGGACAGGTTCTCCCCGCTGCCAACCGCGAGCGAGGCACGACCGGCGCTGACGCCGGAAGAGGAAGAGGAAGAACAAGCGGCGCTGTACCGCGCGCACTGCTTTCCGGACACCGAGCAGATCGTTTCGCGGGTGC
>Ga0137390_10005431_pt1 | contig 10763 bp, 9 predicted proteins | sample 15con2h24AmetaG_FD_104937 | JGI IMG/M metagenome (GOLD analysis project Ga0137390, IMG submission 104937) | Vadose zone soil microbial communities from Angelo Coast Range Reserve, California, USA - 15con2h2.4A metaG | ecosystem: Environmental > Terrestrial > Soil > Vadose zone > Saprolite... | reverse complement strand
GCGGAACGGGGCCGTGTCGTCGGCGTGCTCGCTGACCTCCAGGGTCCCAAAATCCGGCTGGGCCGGTTCGCCGCCGGGCCGGTGGTCTGGGCGAGCGGCGAGCAGATCGTGATCACGACGGCCGCATGCCCGGGCGACCACGACCGGGTCTCCACCACCTACCGCGGCCTGGCGGCCGACCTGCGCCCGGGCGACCGTCTGCTCGTCGACGACGGCAAGATCGACCTGCGGGTGCTCGACGTCGCCGACGGCGACATCCGGTGCCAGGTCGTGTACGGCGGCCCGGTCAGCGACCACAAGGGCATCTCGCTGCCGGGGGTCGCCGTCAGCGTCCCGCCCCTGTCCGGCAAGGACATCGAGGACCTGAGGTTCGCGCTGGACGCGGGTGTCGACATGGTCGCCATGTCGTTCGTCCGCGCTCCCGGCGAGGCGAAGCTCGCGCGCGCCATCATGGAAGAGGTCGGCAGGCGGGTACCCGTGATGGCGAAGCTGGAGAAACCGGAGGCGGTCGAGGATCTCCCCGCGATCGTCGAGGCATTCGACGGACTGATGGTGGCGCGCGGTGATCTCGGCGTGGAGATGCCACTTGAGCAGGTACCACTGGTGCAGAAGCAGGCCATTCGGCTGTGCCGCCAGGCGGCGAAGCCGGTCATCGTGGCGACCCAGATGCTTGACTCGATGATCTCCGACCAGCGGCCCACCCGCGCCGAGGTCTCGGACGTGGCCAACGCGGTCCTGGACGGGACGGATGCGGTGATGCTGTCCGCCGAGACCAGTGTCGGGGCCCATCCCGCGCACACGGTGGCGACGATGGCGCGCATCGTCGAGGCGGCCGAGGGCGCGGCGTACCAGGGTGCAGCGCTGGAGTGGGGCTCGGAGGAAGGCAGCGTGGACGCCCGTACGGCCGACGCGGTCACGGCGGCGGCGTGCGAGGTGGGCAGGCGGCTCGGGGCCGTGGCCCTGTGCTGCTTCACCCGTACCGGCAACACCGCACGGCACCTGGCACGCCAGCGATCGCCGCTGCCGCTGCTCGCCTTCGCGCACGACGAGTCGGTGCGCGCACAGCTGGCGTTCTCCTGGGGCATCGAGTCCGCCGTGCTGGCCCCCGCCACCACCGCGGAGACGATGCCTGCGGAGCTGAGCCGGGTGCTGCTGGCCATGGGCACATGCCGTCCCGGCGATCTGGTCGTCGTCGTGTCCGGGAGCCGGAGCGGCGTGCCGGGGTCGACGGACTCGCTGCGCGTGCTGCGCATCGAGCGATGAGGCCGGAAGTAGACCAGGCTCCCGGGTCAGGCTCCCGGCAGAGGAAGTAGTTCCGCGTTGCCGCCCATCCAGTCCGGCGGGAGGACGGCGAGGACGTCGGCGGCCGCCGGTGCCCATAGGCTCCCGGGCCGGTCGTTGCCGACCGGGACGACGCCGGAGTCACGCCAGCAGGCGGCGACCAGCAAGGTGTCCCGGGGGTGAGGCGCGGGTGCCTGCCTGAGCGGAGCGGTGATGGTGGGCGGGACAGCCCGTCCCGCGAGCCTGCCCAGCAGCGGGGATAGCAGGGTCAGGGCCGCGACCAGCGCAGCGTAGGGATTACCGGGCAGCCCGACCAGGAAAGGTCCGCCCGGCAGGGCCGCGAGCAGCTGCGGGTGGCCCGGCCGGCACGCTACCTGCTCGATGACGATCGCGGCGTTCATCCGGGCCAGCGCCGTCCGCAGGTGGTCGGCAGCTCCGGCGGACGTTGCTCCGCAGACCACGAGGACGTCTTCGTCGGCGGACTCGAGGAGGTGCGCGAGGGCAGCCGCATCGTCATGACACGGCGTCATGTCAATGATCTCGCCGCCGGCCGCCCGGACGAGACCGGGCAGCATCGGTCCGATGGCGTCCCGGATCCGCCCCGGCCCCGGAGTTCCCGCGAGGAGCAGCTCGTTTCCCGTGAGCACCGCCCGTACGAGCGGCCGCTGGTACACGCTGAGCGCATCGTGTCCCAGCCCGGCCGCCAGCCCCGCGACCGGTGCGCTGACCACCGTGCCCTCCGGCACCAGTACTTGCCCGGCGCCGAAGTCCTCCCCCCGGCGGCGTATGTGACACCGCTCCGGGACGGTCCCCGATATCTCCTCGCCGTCCCGCCGCGCCTGCTCGTACGGGATGACGGCATCGGTACCCGAGGGCACCGGGGCACCGGTCGCGATCTCTGCCGCCTGGCCGGGCAGCAGCACGGTACACCGTGCATCCCCGGCGAGGATCCGGTCGACCAGCAGATACGGTCCCGGACCGGCGACCGCATAGCCGTCCATGGCCGCGATGTCGCACAGCGGCTGCGGTAGCCGGGCCTCCAGAGGTGCGGCCAGGGCCGCGCCGCCGGCGGCGGCGAGGGGGACGGTGACGGCGTCGAGTGGCTTCGCGACGTCACGTGCGATGCGCCGCGCCTGCGGCCACGGGGTGCGCATGGGCTTCTCCCCTTCCGCTAGGGCCCATCGTCGAGGCGAAATGGGACGATGTGAGGCCTAGACAGGATCCTGCAGACAGAATACAGTATACGCATGTACTACGCCAACGTGGTCAGGTGAGAGCGATGGCCGAACGGAACGGATGGCTTGAGCCACAGACCGGGGCCGATGTTCGTGACGTCTACGGCCGCAGCTACAGACTCGGGCCGAACGACCGGGTGCTACTCGGGTACTCCCGTGTCTGGGTCGCCGCGGCGGCGTGGCTGGTGATGCTCGCCGTCAGCAGCACGCAGTACGGGTACGGCATGTTCGCGGCGCGGCTGATGCGTCCCGGTGGTGTGGGCCTGGAAGCCGTGGCGTGGGGCTTCACTCTGTGGATCACGTGCCACGCGGTGGCGAGCGGTGCGTTGCCATGGCTGCGCCGGCGCTATAGCCTCACCTCGCGCGAAGTGGTGACCGCCGGAGCTGTGGGCTGCGGCCTCGGCCTGCTGGCGCTCAGCCAGGCCGGAAATCCGGTCCTGGCTCTGGCCGGTTACGGGATCGCCTGCGGCCTGGGTACCGGACTGGTGTACGGGGCGTGTGTGGCGATCGCGACGGCCTGGTATCCTGATCGCCCGGCCCGCACCGCGCTGGTCAGCGGTGCTTTCGGGTACGGCGCGATACCGTTCATCCTGATCGGGGCTTCGGCCGGCGACATGGCCCGCCCCCTCCAGGTGCTTGCCCTGGCGATCCTGGCCGTCACGGCCGTGTGCGCCCGGTTCCTGCGCGAACCACCGCCTCGCTGGTGGCCGGACCATCTCGATCCGCGGCGATGGGCGGTGGACAAGTCGCTCAATCCGGCCCTCCGCCACGACCTTCCGGCGATCCGCGAACACTCCACCCGCGAGGTGCTGCGCCGCCCGGTGACCCTGGTGATGACCGCACTGACGGTTTGCGTGGGCGCGGTCGCCCTCTTCGACACCGCCTACCTTCCCTCGCTAGGCCTGGCTGGCGGATGGCGCCTGCGGGACGGTGCCGTCGCGCTGGCGGCGTTCGCGGCCGGCAGCGGCGGCATCCGGACGCTCGCCGTTCGCTCCGCGGGCAGGATCGGCCGCCCCCGCGTCGTCGCGGTGGCCGCCTCTGCCGGTGCCGCCGCGCAGTTGGTCCTGGCCGCGGCGGCCACCCACCACGCGCTGGCGCTGCTCTGGCTGGCTTCCTGCTGTGCCGGGGCCGCCGCGGGGTCGTGGTACGCGCTCCTCCCCGGGCTCGTCAGAAGCTGCTTCGGCGACCAGCCGGGCCTGCCCAACCTGTGGCTCGTGTACTCCGCCAAGACGGTGGGCGGCGTTCTCGGCGTCGGCTGCGCCGGGTGGCTGGTCGAGGCGGTCGGCTACCCGCCGGCGCTGATCGCCTCGGCAGTGCTCTGCCTGACCGCGGCGGGGCTGGTGCCCCTGCTGCGCAGGCCCGGCCTGCCGCGCACGCTTCCCGCGGCGGTAATGCGATGAGGATCCAACGCCGGAAGGACGCCCGATGGGACGGATAACCAGCAGATACCGGGTGCTGCGCCTGACCGACGGCAGGCTCACCGCGCGGCCGGACACGCTGGCCGCCGAGGAGCCGCTGGAGATCCGGGTCGCCGGGCGGCCGCTCGCGGTGACCATGCGCACACCCGGGGACGACTTCGACCTCGTGCGCGGCTTTCTGGTCAGCGAGGCCGTGGTGGGGCGGGCCTGCGAGATCGCCGCGATCCGGTACTGCGCGGGCGCCACCGCGGACGGCGGCAACACCTTCAACGTGCTCGACGTGACCCTCGCCCCGGGGGTCGCCCCGCCCAGCCCCTCGGTGCAGCGCAACTTCTACACCACCTCGTCATGCGGTCTGTGCGGGAAGGCCAGCCGGGACGCGGTCCGCTCCACCAGCCGATGGCGCGTCGACGCCGATCCGCTGCGGCTGGCCCCGGAGGTCATCGCCACGCTGCCGCTGACGCTGCGCGCGGCGCAGAAGGTCTTTGACCGCACCGGCGGGCTCCACGCGGCGGGTCTGTTCAACGCCGACGGTGAGCTGAGGTGCGTACGGGAGGACGTAGGGCGTCACAACGCGGTGGACAAGGTCATCGGATGGGCACTCAACGCGGTACGCCTGCCCCTGACTGGTGCCACCCTCATGGTCAGCGGGCGGGCCTCTTTCGAACTGGTGCAGAAGGCCGTGATGGCGGGCATCCCGGTGCTTGCCGCGGTGTCCGCGCCGTCGTCTCTCGCCGTGGACCTCGCCCGGGAGATGGGCCTGACGCTCATCGGGTTCGTACGCGGGTCTTCGATGAACGTCTACGCGTGCGGGGACCGGCTGGGCATCAGCGAGCCTGTGTCGCCATAACCGCGAAGTTAGGAGGGAACATGTGCCAGCACCAGCCCAGGTGCCCAGACGCAATCGCACCGGATCACATGGCCGCGCGGGTGGTGGCGGGCCATCCGGAGCAAGGGTGGAGCCTGCTGTGCAACGGTGTCGTGTCATTCGACGACATGGGAGAGGTGCTCCCGGACGGCCGGACTGTCCCTCCTCCCTATGACCGCAAAGTTTTGGCTTCCGGGCTAGACATGCGTCCGATGTTCGTATAACACATACAGTATGCAATAGATGCCCGAAGCGGCGAGGCGATCAGGAGGATCGATGAGCAAGGCACTCGAAGGAGTCCGTGTCGTCGACATGACACACGTTCAGTCAGGTCCCTCCTGCACCCAGATTCTGGCCTGGCTCGGCGCGGACGTCGTCAAGGTGGAGGCTCCCGGCGGCGGGGACGTCACCCGGGGACAGCTGCGTGATCTGCCCGGGGTGGACAGCCTGTACTTCACGATGCTGAACTGCAACAAGCGCAGCATCACCGTGAACATGAAGACGGATCAGGGGAAGGAGCTGTTCGCCAGGCTGGTCCGCGAGGCCGACATCCTGGTGGAGAACTTCGGCCCTGGCGTGATGGACCGGTTCGGATTCACCTGGGAGCGGCTCCGCGAGACCAACGAGCGGCTGATCTATGCCTCCATCAAGGGATTCGGCCCTGGCCGGTACGCGGGCTTCAAGGCCTACGAGGTCGTGGCGCAGGCCATGGGCGGTGCGATGAGTACTACCGGCTTCGAGGACGGGCCGCCTACCGCGACAAGCGCCCAGATCGGCGACTCCGGCAGCGGGATCCACCTGGTGGCCGGCATCCTCGCCGCCCTCTACCAGCGCACGCACACCGGCTGCGGCCAGCGGGTCATGGTGGCGATGCAGGACGCGGTCCTGAACCTCTGCCGCGTCAAGCTCCGTGACCAGCAGCGCCTGGCGCACGGCCCGCTGGCCGAGTACCCGAACCAGGTGTTCGGCGCCGAAGTGCCGCGCTCAGGCAACGCCTCCGGCGGCGGCCAGCCCGGCTGGGCCGTAAAGTGCGCACCAGGCGGGCCGAACGACTACATCTACGTCATCGTCCAGCCCGCCGGCTGGAAGCCGATCACGGAACTGATCGACCGCCCGGAACTCGCCGAGGATCCCGACTGGGCCACTCCCGAGGCGCGCGTTCACAGACTGGACAAGGTTTTCGCGCTCATCGAGGAGTGGACGTCCGGGTACACCAAGTGGGAGGTCATGGAGCGGCTCAACGCCCATGGCATCCCGTGCGGCCCGATCTTCTCGACGAAGGAGCTCATCGAGGACGCCACTCTGGCCGAGCTGGGCACCGTGGTCGAGGTGGACCACCCCGGCCGCGGCCGCTTCAAGACCGTCGGATGCCCGCTGCGGCTGTCCGACTCCCCTGTGAACGTAGAGCCTCCGCCGCTGCTCGGTGAGCACACCGCCGAGGTGCTCGGCGCCCTCGGCTACGCCCCCGAGGAGATCGAGGAGCTCCGGAGCGCCGGCGCGATCTGAGGAGGCGGCGGGACGATGCAACGACCCCAGGAACAGACAATGACGCAGCTTCGGGCGGGATACGACGGCCAGGCCGTCCGAGAGCCTATCGAGCGGGCGAACCCGCTGACCGCACCGGAGGGCAGGAAGGTGACCAATGCCTGCGGCGGCAGCTCGGCTTCGGGCCGGGCTCCGCCGCACAGAGGTCTTCGGAATTGCCGGATGCCGGGCCTGGAAGCGGCATTACGCCAATTTCCCACCGTTCGGGCCGACCGGAAAATCCCATCGGCATCACTAGGTGTAACTGCCCTTAATACATCGCAGTACCATTTCACTCGGTCTGTCGGCCGAGTGAATTCACGCGCCGATCCTCGGCTAATGGCGTCACTATTGTTGACGCCTATGGTTTTCGCCCGCCTAGTGGCGGAGATTGTCGGCCCAAGGGCGTCGTGAAGCCCGTGGTGGCCTGACCCTCCGTCGACTTCGAGGTCGGGGAATCAGCGTCTACCTGTATCAACACGGCGTCGTGCCCTGCCCGTAAGTCACGAAGAATCCGGTGGCGACGCTTGGGCACGCGTAGCCGATTTGTGCTGCGCCATCTTCTGGAGGTTCGGCGCATGCGCATTACAGGCATGCCAGCATCCGGCAGCACTTGTCGTCGCTGAAAAAACTTGGCGCATGGGTCTTGCGTCACACGGAAGTATATCTTACGGTCTGTTTACCGCATTAATCCGCAATTACGCGAAAGTAAAGCTTCCGTTCTTGGCGGTGTGCGAGCAGAGATTGTATACAGGATCCAAAGGCAAGGAGATGAGGTTGCATACAGGATCCAAAGGCGAAGGAGTGGACGTGACAGACACGGTATCCCCCCAAGGGTCGGTCGCAAGCTACCGGCTGATCAGAAACGACACCGGGCGGGTCTTCCGCGTCGGTGAAACCCCCAAGCAGCTTCTCGGCTACCCCCGGTGGGTGGTGATCACGGCGGCCTGGGCGGTCATGTGCCTGTCCGGGCTGGTCGAGTACACGTGGGGCGCGCTGAGCGGTTCGCTGCAGGCGGCACACCACTGGGGAACCGCCCCGGTTTTCTGGCTGTTCTCGTTCTTCGTGATCTTCGAGTCGTTCGTCCAGATCGGAACCGGTTTCCTTCGCAACAAGGGATACCTGCCGGTGCGCTGGGCGGTGATCGCCGGCGGCGTCATCTGCGGCATCCTGGGCTACGGCCTCACCGCGTACTCGACGAGCATCTGGGGGGCGTACCTGGCTACGCCGTGCTCGGCGGCATCGGCTCGGGCATGTGCTACTCGAGCGCGATCAACATCGTCGCCAAGTGGTACCCGGAGAAGAAGGGATGGCGGACCGGATTCGTCAACGGCGGCTGGGCCTACGGGTCGGTGCCGTTCATCCTCGTCATCGGAGGTTTCGCCACCGGCAGCGGCGTGGGGGTCATGTCCCCGGACGCCACGAGGAACTTCATCCTCATCCAGGGCGCCATCATGACCGTCGGTCTCTTCCTCGCCGGCCTGTTCATGAAGGACCCTCCGAAGAACTGGTGGCCGCACGATGTGGACCCGCTGCGCTGGGCCAAGAACAAGCGGACCGCGCGTGACCTGGCCAGCAACCCGCCCGCGCTGAGCCACTACAGCCTCCGGCAGATGTGGTACACGCCGCAGGCCAAGTGGCTCGGGGTCCAGTACGCCCTCTACATCGGCTGCTCGCTGTTCGGCGTGGCCTTCTACTACGACTTCGGGCAGGCGATGCACCTCGGTACCGCGGCGGCGGTGGGCGGAGCGGCCGGCTTCTCGCTGGCTGACGGCCTCTTCCGGCCCTTCTACGGTCTGCTCTCCGAGTACATCGGCCGCCGGCGCACCATGGCCTACGCCTACTCGGGCGCCGTTGTCTTCCAGCTGCTGACGCTGTGGGCAGGCCTGGCGCACCAACCCGTGCTCTTCGCCATCTGCGCGGTGACCTCGGGCGGCCTGGCGGGAGCGAACTTCCCGATGACCGCGGCGGCCGTGGCGGACTACTACGGCGAGAACAACAACGCCGTCAACTACGGCTCCGTCTACGCGTGGAAGGCGCTCGGCGGAAGCTTCGCCGGCGGCGTGGCGGCGCTCGTCATGACCGGCACCCTGTACGGCAGCGGCCAGTTCCACTGGGCCCGGGGCTTCTTCTTCGGAGCTACCCTCGGCGGCCTGGCCGCGATCGTCGTCTACTTCAAGTGCAAGACCCCGACGCGTGAACAGTGGCAGCAGGCTGTAGTCAAGGCGGACAGCGTCACGACGCGACGGCGAGCTGAGACTGAGACGGCGCCTGCCTAACCGCCGGACTCCAGCCGTCACCTGGGAGACGGGCTGCGGAGGGGTACCGCACGCGGTGCGGTACCCCTCTGGCTTGCACAGCGACCCCGGGCATCCGATCGCCATCACCATGTCGGCGGGCAGCACGTCACCGTTGGCAAGGCGTACTCCGCTGACCCGGCTGTGCTGGCCTGCAAGTTCGCTCACCGTGGTGCCCGGGCGCAGCCGGATCCCGTGGTCGGCGTACAGCTCGGCGAGCAATCCGGCGATCAGGGGCCGAATCGGCCCGCTAGCGACGCCGGCTGCGGCTCGGCCAATGTGACCGCCAGGCCCGTGCCCCGCCCGGTGGCCGCGATCTCGACGCCGAGGACGCCGTCCCCGACGACCACGACCTGTGAGGTGGCCAGCAGGTCCGACCGCAGCGCCAGAGTGTCATCGAGGGTCCGCAGTACATGGACACCGGTCAGGGCGGCCTGCCCTGGAAGCATGCGCGGCTCCAGCCCGGTGGTCACAACTACGGCATCCGCCCGCACGCGACGCCCGGAGGCGGTCCCGACCGCGCGTCGCCTGGGCCAAGCGCTGCTCGAGTTCGGCCAGCCTGGCGCGCAGGGCCTTCTTCTTCTCGGCGTTACGACGGTCCTTGACATCCTCCCGGCCCTGAAGGGCCGGGATTCCCGGGCCGCTCACGCGGCTTCCCGGGTGGTTCCCGCCGCGCCGGGGCTAGCCGGCGTCCTCCGCGGGCGTACGCCCCGTAGTCCCGGGGCCTGCGCGGGGGCTGCCAGGCAGGCGAGTCCCCGGGCAAGTACGTTGCGGGCCGCGTTCGCGTCCGCGTGGTCCTGATAGCCGCAGGCCACGCACCGGAACACCGCTTGGCTCTCGCGGTTCTGCGTGGCTACGTGGCCGCACCTGCGGCATTCCTGCGATGAGTACTTAGGGTTGACGTACATGACCGCCGCGCCGGACGCGGCGGCTTTCTGCTCCGTCCGGGTGGCGAGCAGGCCCCAGCAGGACCCCAGGATGCCCCGGTTGAGCCCGGCTTTCTGCCTGCGCCGGTTCGGCAGGTACGCTCCGCCGGTGTCCGGGTCCGGTTTCGGTTGCGGCTTCCGGGTCATGCCTTTGGTGTTCAGCCGCTCGAACACGACCAGATCGTGGTCCCGGACGAGCCGGGTGCTGATCTTCTCCGCCCAGTCTTTCCGCCGGTCCGCCACCTTCGCGGTGATCGCGGCCATCGCCTGCCGCGTTTTCTCCCGCTTGCGCGACCCCTTCTGCTGCCGGCTCATCCGCCGCTGCAGGGCCAGGTACCGGGCCGCCCGCCGGTCCGAGATGCGGGGCACCCGGTAGTGCTGGCCGTCCGAGGTGACCAGGGCGGTCCGCACGCCGCGGTCGATACCGACCACCGCGCCGGTCGGTTCACGGTCCAGGGCCGGCTGCGGCCCCTGGAACGAGACGTGCCAGCGGCCCGCGCGGTCGCACGTGACCCGGGCCATGCCGGGCCTGCCGGGAAGATCCCGGGACAGCCGGAACCGGACGTACCCGCACTTCGGCACGAACACCTCGGCGTGGTTCCGGTTCAGGCGGCGGACCTTCACGTCCCGGACCACGAATCCCTGGGCGCCGCGCTTGCCGCGGTACGACGGTTTGCGGGCCGGGTTCTCCTTGTCGAAGAACGCGGCCATGGCCCGGTCGAAGTCCCGCAGGGCCTGCTGCTGCACCGACGAGGAACCGGCCGCCAGCCACGGCTCAGCGGCTCGCGCCTCCGCCAGCTGCCGGGAGCGCTCGGCCGCGCCCGGCGCGCTGCCCCGCCCCGGCCACCACCAGGATTGCTGCTCGACCGCGAGGTTCCATACGAAGCGGGCGTGCGCACAGTGCTCGCGGAGCGCGATCTCCTGCTCAGGGGCCGGCGTAAGCCGGTAACGGCTGGCCATTGCGCTTGTCTCACCTGCTCCGGGTTCGCATCGTCGGAGTGGGTAACAGGCTCCGGCCGGTGGTCAGACACTGGCCGGGCCGCTGATATCGAACACCCTAGCGCAGGTCGGCGACATTTCCCGTGAGGCGCGCCCTCCCGTGGGTGCGCGTCAATTTTGTAGGGGTGCTGGGGAGTCCCAGGCTGGCGCGGTAATCTGGAAGTGTTAAGACTTCCAGAGGAGCCTGGATGACCGAGGAGCCGCTTGACGAGCTG
>Ga0137390_10005427_pt1 | contig 10764 bp, 5 predicted proteins | sample 15con2h24AmetaG_FD_104937 | JGI IMG/M metagenome (GOLD analysis project Ga0137390, IMG submission 104937) | Vadose zone soil microbial communities from Angelo Coast Range Reserve, California, USA - 15con2h2.4A metaG | ecosystem: Environmental > Terrestrial > Soil > Vadose zone > Saprolite... | reverse complement strand
CAGGCAACGTCGCTTCGAAGATCGATCCGCCGGGAGTCGACTGCAACAATCTCAAATCGCCGCCGTGCGCGTGGGCGATCCATCGAGCGATTGCGAGACCGAGGCCTGCGCCGGAGGTCGTGTCGCGATCGCGGCCGCGCGCCGAGTCCACGCGGAAGAAGCGATCGAAGATGTGCTCCTGCGCCTCGCGAGGAATTCCGACTCCGCTGTCGCTGACCTTGATGACGTACTGCGGCCCGGCGCGATGGGCGTCGAGCCGCACACGGCCGCCGCTCTCCGTGAATTTGATGCCATTGTGAAGAAGATTCAGCAGCAGCCGGCGCACGAGCTCCGGGTCGCCCTGCATCGTCATCGGGCCGTCGCTCGTGCACGACAGATCGATGCCTCGCGCTTCAGCGATCGTGCGGAGCGATTGCACGCTCTGCCGGATCACGTCGCCGAGGTTGAAGGATTCGCGTGCGATGCGAAGCTGTCGCGCATCGGCGCGGGCGAGAAGCAGCACGGCCTCGATCAAGCTGGTCAGATGCGTCGCCTCGTTGCGAATGACCTCCAGGGCGAGGCGGTATTCCTCCGGCGTGCGCTCGCGCGACAACGTGACATCCGTCTCGCTGCGGATGATCGTCACCGGCGTACGCAGCTCGTGCGAGGTGTCGGCAAGAAGCTGCTTTTGCTGTTGAAATGACCGCTCCAGCCGCTCGAGCAGCGCGTTGAGAACAGCGCCCAGGCGGCCTAACTCGTCGGAAGGGTTGTGAACGGCAATCCGCTCCGAGAGATTTTCCGCTTCGATGCGCGACGCCGCGGCGGTCATCTGCGCCACCGGCGCAAGGCTGCGGGCCGCCAGAAAATATCCGCCGATGGCAGCGATCACGAGGGCGAGCGGAATCACGATCGTGAACGCGTTTCGAAGGCGCAGCAGCGCGCCTCTCCGGCCCGCCAGAGATTCGGTGGAGACGAACACGAATCGCGCGCCCGGTATCGGCGCGGCGATCACACGGATGTCTCCAAAAGAGGCGTGCTGCTCACGGCCGCCGAAAGCGCGTTCGATCGCGCTGCGGAGATTGGGAATGGACCGGAAATCCGAAACGCGAAGAAGCCGCTGCGGCGATCGCCACACGATATTTCCCGCGCGCGCGTAGATCAGCACATCGTCCTCATCGTAGTTTCTCCCGACCTCTTGAAACGCCTTCGTCTCCGGTTCCTCCTTGATTTCGCCGGCATAGGCGCTGGCGAATGATTGCGCGCGCTCGCGCAGAATCCGATCGACGCTCTGTCGCTCCTCGGTTGCCACGAATCCGTACACCCCGGCGGCCACCGCGATCAGCACGATCGTCAGGATCAGCAGGTACCAGAGCGTCAGGCGCAATCGGATCGGCATGGTCAATTGCGAAGCATGTAGCCTTCGTTGCGGCGCGTGACGATGTGATACGGCTCGGCGCGATCGATCTTGCGGCGAAGGCGATTGACGTAGACCTCGATGATGTTCGAGAACGGATCGAAGTTTTCGTCCCAGACGTGCTCGGCGATCTCTTCGCGGCTGATCACGCGGCCGACATTGCGCGCCATGTATTCGAGCAGCGCGTACTCCTTCGAGGTCAGCACGATTTCGTCCTCTTCTCGAAACACGCGATGGCTGGCCGTGTCGATCGTCAGATCCCCGACGTGCAATGTCGGCGCTGTGACCACCGGCACGCGGCGCATCAAAGCGCGAATGCGCGCGAGGAGCTCCTCGAAGGCAAAGGGCTTGACCAGGTAGTCGTCCGCGCCGGCGTCCAGACCATGCACGCGATCGTCGAGAGCATCGCGCGCCGTCAGCATCAGCACCGGCGTCGACAGGCCGGCGGTCCGCATCTGGCGACAGACTTCGAGGCCGTCGGGCGGCGGAATCATGACGTCCAGAATAACCGCATCATAATTGTTGATGGTTAATTGATACAAAGCTGACTTGCCATCGTGCACGGAATCGACTGCGTAACCGGCTTCACGCAGGCCGCGCATCAGGACGTCGGCGAGTCGCGCGTCGTCTTCAACCACCAGCAATCGCATCTACGCTGCCTCGTGCCGCTCGCGGATCAGTGCGTAAACGGTGGGTGTGACCACCAGTGACAATAGAAGTGCGAAGAGCAATCCGCCTATGACCGCGATCGCGAGGGGCTGCAGCAGCTCCGAGCCCGATCCGATGGCCAGCGCCAGCGGAAGCATTCCCAGCATGGCCGCCAGCGACGTCATGAGCACGGGACGAAAACGGCGGCGACCTGATTTGACGAGTGCCGCATGCAGATCGTCGCCGGCTCCCAGATGGTCCTCGACCGTGTCGAGCATCAGAATTCCGTTCTTCGCGACGATGCCGACAATCATGATCATTCCCATCAATGAAACCACGTTCAGCGTGGTCCGGGTGACGAGCAGTCCCACCAGCGCCCCGGTCAGCGCCAGCACTGCGCCGGTCACAATGGCCACAGGATGTGCGAACGATCGGAATTCGATCAGCAGGACCAGAAACACAAGCGCCACCGCGAGGGCCAGCGTGAGCGCCAGCTCGCGAAAGCTGGCCTGCTGTTCCTGATACAGACCTCCAAACTCGAGCGTCATTCCGGCCGGAAGGTTGACATCCTTGGAGAGTTGCGCGCGAATTGCCTTGATGGCGGTGCCGAGGTCGACGCCTTCCAGCCTCGCCGTGACGGCGATCGACTGCCGAAGGCCATCGCGATGCATTTCAGCCTGACCGGGATCGTACTCGATCGTCGAAACCTGATTGAGATTCACGAATCCGCTGGTAATCGGAGATCGCAATCGGAGTGATCGGAGGCGATCGAGCGAGGTGCGATAGACCGCCGGAAGCATAACTCGAACGTTCAGCGCCCGGTTCCGCTCGATGATCGTCGACGCTGCTGTGCCACCGAGCGCTGCTTCGATGGTGGAAGTGATGTCGGCGGCGCTGATGCCAAACATCGCAGCGCGCTGCGGATCGATGCGAAACGTCACCGCCGGACCGCTGATCACGATGCCATTGAAAATCTCGACGACGCCTTTGACCTTGCCGATCGACTCCGCGATCTGCCGCGCTGTTCGGTGCAGCGCCGTGGTGTCTTCGCTGTACAGCCGGATCTCGACCGGCGACGGAGAGCTCTGCAGGTCGCCGATGAGATCGCTGAGGATCCCGATGAACTCGACGCGCAACGCCGGCTCGGATGATTCGATCTTCTGGCGCAGCTCGCTGGTGACCTGTTCGCTCGCCCGATGCTTGGCGCGCAATTTCACAGCGAAGTCGCCGGTGTTCGGTTCTGTGACGCCGGCGAGACCGAGCTGCATGCCCGTCCGGCGCGAAAAGCTTTCGACGTCCGGCGTTTCCTTGAGCAGACGCTCGACATGCTGCAGGATGCGATCGGTCTCCAACAGCGATGCTCCGGGCGGCGCAACGTAATCGAGAATAAAAGCGCCTTCGTCAAATGCCGGCAGGAACTCGCTGCCGAGGAGTCTGTAAACGAGGTAGGCAATTACGAGAAGTCCGGCGATAACCACGAGAACCCAGCGGGTGTGTCGCAGCGCAAGCTCGAGAAGGCGCTCGTAAAGCGCGATGCCGCGCTTGAGGAAACGGCCGCCGTGCTCCTCTTCTTCAACCTTGCCGGGATTTTGTCTCGGCGACGCCGCGACGAATCGCTGCGCGAGAACAGGCGTGAAAAACAACGCCAGCACGAGCGACGTCAGGAGTGCGACAGCCATCGTCAGCGCCAGCGATCGAAAGAACACGCCTGTGACTCCGGTCAGAAGCGAGAGCGGAAGAAAAACCACCACCGGCGTGATCGTCGACCCGATGATTGGTCCGGCAATCTCCGCGAGCGCTTTGTGCACCGCCTCGAACCGCGTCTCGCCCGCGGCGACGTGCGCGTAGATGTTCTCCACGACCACGATGGCATCGTCGATCACGAGGCCGATCGCAGCCGCAACACCGCCGAGCGTCATCAGATCAAACGAGAGACCTGCGAGCCACATCACCAGAATCGTGACCAGGATCGTCACGGGAATGACCACCGTCGCCACCAGAGTGGTGCCCCAGCTTCGAAGAAAGCCCCACATGATCAGAACGGAGAGCACGAGCCCGATGAGGATTGCGTCGCGGACCGAGCCGACCGCCGCGCGCACGAGCAACGACTGGTCGTAAAACGGCTTGATCTCGACGTCGCGCGGCAGTTGCTTCTGAACGGCGACCAGCTCCTGCTTGATCGCATCGGCGAGCGCCGCAGTGTTCGCCGTCGGCTGCCGCTGAACGTTCACCAGGACCGCGGGCCTTCCGTCGGCGCTCACGATCGTGTAACGCGGCTCGAAGCCCGGTTCCACAGTTGCCACATCCGAAAGCAGCACCGGAACGTTGTTCACGGTGCTGACGACGATGCGGCTGAGCTCATCGATCGTGGTCGCGCGTCCGCTGACCAGCGCCAGCTCCAGTTGATGGTTCTCATCGATGAGTCCCGGCGACTCGATCACGTTGGTGTTCTTGAGCGCGTCGACCACCTGGGCCACTGTCAGTCCGCGCGACTCCAGCCGTGCCGGGTCGACGCTCACGTGGTACTCGCGGATCTCGCCGCCCTGGATCGTCACCGTCGAAACACCGGGCACGCGCGCAAGCGGCGGACGGATGGTGAGCTCGGCGAGCGTGCGCAGCGTGCCGGGATCGCGTTTGGGCGAGGTCACGGAATACGCGATGATCGGGAAGACCGCGAATGTCAAACGTTCGACACGTCGAACGACGGCGGTTGCGGGAAGTGTGGTCGAGAGCTGGGAGACCCGCGCCTGGACCATCTGCAATGTCTGCACGATGTCGGCGCGCCAGTCGAAGAAGAGATCGATCTCCGTGGCGCCGCGCGCGGTGAGGGACTTGATCCGGGCGATTCCGGGCATTCCGGCCATCGCTTCCTCTACCGGACGCGTGACGGTGATCATCATCTGCTGCGCCGGCTCCTCGCCGTTTTCGATGACGATGATGATTCTGGGGAAGTTCGTCTCCGGAAAGAGCGAAAGCGGGACGTACAGCATTGCGATCAGGCCGCCGAGGGCGAGCAGGAGCATGATGACGACGACGGCACGCCACTGCCTGTCGACGAGATGCCCGAGATTCATTTTTCCGGCGCGCCTTTGGTTTTGTCCGGAGCGGCGCCGGCAGCATTGGGAATCGCGACCTTCGTCCCATCCGGCAAACCGTAGTTCCCCTCGGTCACCACTGTCTCGCCGCCGTTCAGCCCGGAGGCGATCTGCATGCGCGTGCCGGTGCGGACACCAATCGTGACGTGCACCTCATGCGCGACGGATTGCGCGTCGACGACCATGACCGTGCCGCTCTTGCCGTTCGTGGCATCCAAAGTGACTGCGGAGGAAGGGACGACCACCGCGTTGTTGACCGGTTGGGCGGAGATGATCACGCGTGCGATGCCGTTAGGCCGAAGCTGACCGGCAGAATTGGGAACGCGTACCCACACCTCCACGCTGCGGCTTTGCGGGTCCGCCGCGCGGCCGACGAGACTGATGACGCCATTGAACGCCTGGCCCGGCAGATCGTCAGGAAGGATTTTGACCGCGTCGCCAGGTTTGAGTGTCGTAGCGACTTCTTCACCGATCTGCGTTTTTGCGATGAGGTTGCCGGCATCGGCGATCGTCACTAGCTTTCCGCCGGGACTGGCCATGTCGCCCTGATACTGGAACTGCGCCGTAATCGTTCCGTCGAACGGCGCACGGATCACGGTGTAACTCAACTGCGCGTCGAGGCTCTTCAACCGATTGTGAGCCTGTTGCGCTTTCGCTTCCGCCACTCGGATGTCGCCTGGATTCGTGACGCCGCGGTGCGCGCTGGTCGAGGCTTCCGCGAGATGAAGATCATCCTCCGCCTGCGTCACCGCCAGCGCCGCCGCTTCGAGGTCCTTTTTCGAAATGCCACCCTGTTCGTAAAGGACCTTGCGGCGCTCGTAGGTTTTCTGTTGAGTGTCGAGGTTCGCGCGCGCATCGCGAACCGCTTTGGTGTCCTGGGCATTGGTGATCGGCACCGCGCCGTGGACCGTCGACTGTGCCGTGGCCTCCGCTTCGTTCACCGCGGCGGCGGCCTCCGCACGCTGGGCGGCCACATCGCGGGATTCCAGAACTGCGATCGTGTCGCCGGCGCGCACCCGTCGATTCGTGACCAGCGACATCTGAACGATTTGCGCCGCGATCTTGGGGCTGATAGTGGCCTCGCGCTGCGCTGCCAGCGTTGCCACGGCAGTCACTTCGTTCGCGATCGTTGCTCGCTCGACCTTCGCGACCTGAACGCTGACGACAACGTTCGCTTCATCCGCAGCGCCTTCGGCACCTCTGCAGCTTCGCCAGAAGATGAAGACGGCAAGAACGACGATCGCTGCCGCGATGGCCACGAACCTTCGCCGGCGCCACCACGCGCGCGTTTCCGGCCGAATTTCGTTGGGCGGCTCGCGTTCCGGTGATATGTCGCGAAACACCGTCATTGTCCGACGGCCTCCAGCAGATGGGCCTGGGCCACCTGGTAATCAAAGAGCGCCTGCTGCAGCGCCAGTCTTTGGGTCGCCAAAGTATTGAGGGCATCGGTGACTTCGACGATCGGTGCTTCGCCGGAGCGATAACGCGCGATCGAGATCGAGACGTTTTTCTCCGCATCGGCGACTGCGCTCCGCGCGTTTTCCACGCGCTCGGCGGCGGTGAGCACCTCCTGACGCGCGGTCGCGTATTGGAGATAGAGATCGCGAATGACCAGCTCCCGCTGCAATCGCGCGCCGCGGGCACGCAGCTCCGCCTGACGGATGCGGCTGAATGTTGCGCCCCAATCGAAAATTGGAATCGTGACATTCGCGGTGGCCAGGATGCCTCGATGCTCATGCAGCACGTCCGGCGTGAACGAGCTGGTGTCGAATCCGGTGTCGACGGAGTACGTGATCCGCGGCAGCAGGTCGGCCCGCGTTACTCCGATATCCGCTTCGGCCGCTCGCACCTGCGCTTCGAGCTGCGTGAATTCCGGACGCCGCGGAACATTGGCCGCCGTCACGGTTCCTAGCTCGGCGACGTCGACGGTCTGCGGCAACGGTTCGATATCAGGGGCGCGTGTAATTCCGAGTCCGATCAGCGTGCCGAGCGAAGCGTTCGCGATCGCCTCAGCCTGCCTTGCCTGTGCAAGGTCGTCGCGCCGGACGGCGGTCTGCAAACGCGCGCGAATCGCGTCGACCTCCGGCACTTCTCCGGCGTGATAATTCAGATCGGCCACGCGCTCGAACTCCTCTGCTGCCGCCAGACTCTGCTCGGCCGCTTTTCGTTTTGCAGTCGCGAGAGCTGCCCCGTAGTACGCCTTATTGACGCCCCGCACGAGCGCGCGTCGCGCGATCGCCGTTCCCGCCCGAGCAGCCTGCAACAAAGCACGGCTGCGACGGATCGCTGCCGTCAATCCGAAGCTCAGATCGCCCGTGACGCCGAGGAGATTTTGATATTCGTGGACGGCATTCTGCGCGATGAAACTCGGATCGGGTGTTCCGGGCGAGCGCGAATTGTAGGCGATCGTGAAAGAGTCACGCGCTCGCGGCAGCAGCGCCGCTTCCGCCTGCCTCACATCTTCGGCCGCGATCTGCTGATCGATTTCCGCCTGCTGCAATGCTGAAACCTGCTGCATCGCTGCGGAAAGAGCGCCGGACAGCGACATCGGTGCGGCGGGGGATGGGGGAGTGGATGGTGCCGGCTGCTGTGGCGCGGACGTCGATTGCGCGAATGCGGACCCGTACAGGGCCGCGATCAGGCTGACAACACTGATGAGAACACGCACCTCTTCACGCCCCTACGCAGAAATCGCGCCTCTCTCCGGGACCGAGGCGGGAGTCATGGTGCTTCAAAAAGGATGAATGGGAGATGAACGGCTGTGAAGCTTTAGCCCGCCGGCCTGATGACGTCGACGATTCTGAATCTGCTGGTGCTGCCGACGCTCGCGCACCGCTACGGGAAGTTCGGAACATAATGGGGCCGTGCTCTTCCGGATTTCCGCCCTTTTGCTGATCGCTTTACCTGCTCTAGGCGCTGCCCCTCCCGTTGTCGTTACTGCCGAAGTCCCCGTTTCTGATGTCAACTACGGTCCCGCGATGCGCGATCAGCTTGGAGGAGTGGTCGGCAGTGACGGCGAGAATTTTCTAATCGCCTGGATCAACGGCAACGTCGGAACGATAGCGCCCCTGTACATCGGCCGCGTGGACTCTGAAGGTCATCGCCTGGATGGCTTCGGCATTCTGTTGTCGCCGACCGCCTTCATTCCTGCAGGCAACCCGGCTGGCGCCTGGGGAGCCTCGAATTACCTCGTGGTGTGGGGCGAACTGTGTGACTTTCGGGTGTGTTGGAAGGCCATCACAGTCGATCGTGACGGGCGAGTAGGGTCGACGATTACGCTGCCCATCGACGGATCTCCCTTCGGTCCTGTCAGCGTCGCGTCCGACGGAACACGATTCCTTGTCGTGTGGACAGCGATCAACCCAGGCCGGGCCGGCTACGCCGCCTTGATCAGCGAACAGAGCAACCTGGTGCGCGGACCGTACCGAGTTACTCCTGACGGCGAGATTGTGGAGGGCGCGAAAATCGCGAGCAGCCGAACAGGGTTTCGTCTCTTCTACGCGGCCAGAACGGATCTATGGACAACTCCAATTGACGTTTCGGGAAACCCCGGTACGCCGCGATCGATCGAGAGCGGACGCTATCCCGCCCCGCCATTCGACTTCTTCGCGCCTTCGATCGCATCGAACGGGTCCGACTGGGTAATCGTCAACGGTTTTGCCGATGCTTATCTCGAGGCAGTCATCCTTCGAGGCGACGGGAGCGTGATCGGACCGGTGGTGGTCGAGCCGGCAACGTTCTATCTCAGCATGTATCGCAGTCCTCAGATTCTGTGGGCGGGAAACTCTTTCATGTTGTTTTATGCAGATTGTTGTCCGACGTTTATGGTGTTCCGATCAATCGGCATCGATGGGGCGATCGGTCAGAAACGATCCAGCTCTTTGACGCAAAGCGATCCGGCGAGGATGACGGCGGCATGGAATGGTTCGCGGATTCTCCTTTCCTACGCAACCGGAGGCTCGTACGACCCGCAAGGTCTCGATCTCTTCGCGACGCTTCTCGCACCCGACTTTACTTCTCAAGTGGCTCCAGTGCAGCAGGCGATTCCGGTGGTGTTGAGCGCCCACGATCAGCGTCGTTCGTCCGTGGCTTCGAACGGACGCATTTCGCTGCATGTCTGGGAGGAGTGGATCAGCGACGCTCGCCTGTGGCAGTTGTTTGCGGGGCGCGTGACAGCAGACTGGACTCGCCCCGACGGGCTTGGATTGCGAGTGTCCGTCGGCGGCGAGGGTGAGTTTCATCCAGCGACTGTTTTTGACGGGACAAACTTTGTCGTCGTCTGGCAGGAATTAGCGACACTCCGTGGGAATCGTATCTCGCCAGATGGGAGGTTGCTCGATGGTCAGGGATTCGTGATCAGCAAGTCGGCATGTTACGCGGATCGCCAGACAAGCATCGCCAACAACGGCCGCACGCTGATGGTGGTCTGGACAGACTGCGCGCTGGGAGAAACGCGTCAGGGTAGTTATGCAGTCGGACGAATTTTCGCGGCGCGCATCAATGCCACAGGGCAAGTGATCGACCCTGCGCCGCTCCGGCTATCTTTCGGTCCCCTAGGCGAACAGAATCCGGCTGTCGCCGCGGTCGGTCGAGATTTTCTGGTGGTCTGGGAAGAAAACGGCACGCCGCCGCCCTGCTTTTACGAGTATTGCTTTCCCCCGCAAACTCACCTCGTGGCGCGCCGAGTGTCGGATTCGGGCACTGTCATTGACGCCAACGTCATTCCGATCGCAGCAGGCGGCAATGCGGCCCAGGGCGAGAAGTTCCCTTCGATTGCGTCGGATGGATCGACAGCGGTCGTCACCTGGTCGAGCAATCAGGGCGCTGACGTTCGCTATGCCAGAGTGAACGCGAACGGGCAACTGCTCGATGTCCAACCCGATCAAAACGGAAGAACGATCACCGACATCGGCAAGGCTTCTCGTATCTCGACCGTGGTTTGGGATGGAATCCACTTCGTGATCTTGCGATCGAAGGAGAATGGGTCCCTCGTCGCGAATCGGCTGAGCGGCGACGGCGTGGTTGTCGATTCTGATTCGGTTGTGCTCTCAGCTAATCCCGGCATCGAGGCCTATCCGAGTGCCGCGATGACCAGCCCGGGCGTTGTCATCGTGGATGCAGCGCGTCAAACGGATGATGCGCTTTACGGCCACGGAGTGGTTCGGATTTTTGCTCGAAATCTCCTGGATCCGTTGCGTCGCCGCGCCGCAGGTCATTAGCCCGGCCACCGCCCCCGGCCGCCGCCCATCCCCCGCCCGCCGCGGCGCGGACCGTAGTTCTGATCGCGCTGGGAGCGCCTTTGCTGCAGTTGCTGCTGGAGCGTCTGCCACTGATCCTGCGTGAGGATCGTGCGCTCGGCGGCCAGCATCTGCACCTGCTTGTCGAACAGCGTGTCGCGCAAGCTGCGCAGGCGCGCGCCGGCGGCGACGATATCCGCGGTGGACGGCTGATTCGATTCCAGAACGGTGCGAATGTCGCGCGTGGCCACCATCATGTCGCGGTCGAGGCGCGCGATGTCGTCTCCCTGGTCGCGATAGATTTTGTCGAGAGCGGCCATCTGATCGGTGCTCAGCCTGACCGCGTCGGCGATCATCGGCTGATGCCACCAGTCGGCCGGCGGCAGCATGT
>Ga0137390_10005425_pt1 | contig 10765 bp, 8 predicted proteins | sample 15con2h24AmetaG_FD_104937 | JGI IMG/M metagenome (GOLD analysis project Ga0137390, IMG submission 104937) | Vadose zone soil microbial communities from Angelo Coast Range Reserve, California, USA - 15con2h2.4A metaG | ecosystem: Environmental > Terrestrial > Soil > Vadose zone > Saprolite... | reverse complement strand
CCCCAGGGCGGAGACCCCCACCCCAGGGCGGAGGCAAGCTCGCGCCCCTACTAACCACGAGGTGGTCGCGAGGGCGGAGGCAAGCTCGCGCCCCTACTCACTCTCCGCCGCTGCAAATATCTGCCCTTCCCCAATAATCACACTCCCTTTCGCCCTCACAATCAGCTTCCCAAAGGGATCCTGCACACGCAGCAACCTGGGAGAGGATTTCGCGCACTCGAAGACGACGTAGAGCCAGTAGCGATCACGCAGGTTGCAGGCTTTGATATACTCATTCTCTGTGAGTTCCACATTTCCGGTGCCTGCACGTCCCTTGACCTCAATCGCCAACTCCTCGCCTGATGGGCGACGCGAACGCAGATCGAAGCCAGGCCATGCCTCAAGGCCTGCCGCCAGCGCCTGCTCTGCCGTCGAGACATCGTACACCGTGGCTCCAATCGCTTCTTCAAATGCTCGTGCCCACTGCATGGCGATGGCTTCCACACCGGCATCGTAGCGCTTCTGGTCTTCGGGATCGCTCGATGGCACCACCAGCGCATGCGCCAGGAAGGTCACCTCACCGGGCGCAACGAGTTCAGGTTCTCGGTGTAGCACTGCAAGGGCCTCGGTCTTACGTGCCTGCAAGCTTTTCTGGCGGGCCTTGATCTTCGTCAGTTCCCCTTTTACCCTTGAGTCACCTGCATTGGCTTTGTCGGTCAGCCTTGCTCTGGCCTGTGCAAGCTCTGCTGCCTGGTAGGTGAAGCCATGTTCAATGAAGTTCTCACGGTCGGGAAGACTCTCACGCAGCGATTGGCGGTGTCGCTCCGCTATTGTTTCCGCTATTTGAGCAAGCGCAAACGCCTTCGCCAGTTCACACGATGCATCTGCAGCGATTACCGACGAGATGGCTGAAGCTGGGAGTCTGGGGCTGCCGCGCAGCAGGAGCAGGTGCTCTACAGGACATTCTCTGATCTCGCCTCCTTCCTCATGCCGGAGGCCAATCAGTCGATACTCAAGCACCTCTTCGCGGTTCAAGGCTTGCAGCGCTGGATCGAACTGCCTCCATACCACCACCTGCGCGAGATGGTAGAAGTAGGGGCGCTCTGCCGTTGGATCAATGAAGACGGCTCCCTGCAGCGCCTGCTGTTTGAAGCGCTCGCAGATAACGGCGCGGAAGCGATCGAAGACAGGTTCGCCGGGATGCAGGAAGATGGACCGCTCCTGATTGCGCGGCACGTACACAGTGCAGGCAGCACGCATGGCGGGAGGATAGATCTCCAATGCAGGTAACAGCCAATCCATAGCCCCTGACTTGAGTGGTTGCAGCGTGAAGAGAGCATCAAGGTCGCCTTCGATACCGATGTTGACCAGCGGGGTTGCTTTCTCCAGAAAGTGCCGTACATAGCCCGGTAGGAGTCGACGATATGTCTCCTGCTCCATGCTCGCTCGCAGGCGTGGCAACTCGGATCGCACAGCTCCTCCATCGCCAAACAATGAATGATCCCTTGCTTGCAGCGCCTGCACCTGTTCTTTGGTCAGTGTGCCTTCGATGCGTTGATGGGCCCTACTCTCATCAGCAGCCGTCACCACCTGTGCCATATACTCGCGCAAAGACACCCCTTCAAAAAGCTCCCCGATCACATCAAATACCTTGTCGGAACCCAGTTCCCTGCGTATGCGCTCCAGCTTCTCTAACACCGTTTTCATCACGCGGCCTTCGCGCGTGTTGCCTGCCACCAGGTTGAGGATATACACCGCATCGTGCTTCTGCCCATAGCGATGGATACGCCCCATGCGTTGTTCCAGGCGAGCCGAATTCCAGGGGATGTCATAGTTGACCATCAACCAGCAGACCTGGAGATTGATGCCCTCACCGGCGGCATCCGTCGCTACCAGGTAGAGCGCGCCGCCCTCTGCCACCGGCCGGCGAAATGCGGCCACCTGCTCCTCGCGCTCCCGGTAATCCATGCCGCCATGAATCTGCGCGATCTGCCCGGTGAAGCCCATGCCTTCCAGGCGGTGTACCAGAAAATCCAGGGTGTCCCGGTGTTCCGTAAAGATGATCAGCTTCTCGTGCTGGTACTCGGGATCGCGCAGAATCTCACGTAGTTTCTCGAACTTGGATTCCTCGCCTGCGGCGTACACCTTGCGCGCCAGATCCAGCAGCATCTCCACTTGCTGTAACTCTGCATGCAATTCCGCCAGTGAGGTCGCAAGCACTCCATCCAGCAGCCGGTCTTCACTGCGTTCGTTTTCCTCTTGCCCTGCGCTGGTTTCTTCTTCGTCGGCGGTCTTTTCGTCAAACACATCTGCAACCTCGTTGAGGGTTTGTTGCGACGCCTCAAGCTGTGCCGGGTTGAGACGACCAGAGCGCATATCTTCCACCAGCTTTGTGAGCTTTTGAGCACGTCGCTCGAAGGAACGCAGCAGAGCATAGGTCGAGCTGGCCAGGCGGCGCTGGAAGACACTCATTGCCAGGCGGGCCGCTGAGCGATTGAGCAAGCGAGCACGATTATAGGAGGTCGAGATGTAGCGCGTCGTCGCCTCGTAGAGTTGTTGTTCGCTCACCTCACCCGAGTTGAGGTGATAGCTCAAGGTATTGGAGATGCGCGGCGGGTAGATGGGCTCCCCATCAAAGTAGACCAATTCCTCTTTTGTCCGGCGGATAAAGTGGCGACGACGTGCATCCTGCGGATAGGCGTTGAAGGCATCGATCGTGGCAAGTGCATCCGGTTCCAGCAGCTTCCACAGGCAGTAGTAGGGGAAATCCTTGCCCATGTGGGGCGTTGCTGTCAGCAGGAGCAGGTGGTGACAATTCCACGTCAGTGACCAGCGCTCATCCTCACCTGGAATACCGGCAAGCGCCTCTGCCAGGAGGTAACGCTCTGTGCGCCGCATACGCAGATCGGCTTCGCGGTCGGCAGCCAGCTTGTGCGCCTCATCGAAGACGACGAGATCGTAAGGGGCAACATCTGCTTCCTGGAGGCGCGAGAACATGCGGTCGCCTGTGAGCGTATCAACACTCACAATGAGCACGTCACTTCTCGGGCCAATGAAAGGATTGCCTACGCGGGCATCACTCCCGGTAACAATGCGAAAAGGGAGATGAAAAAGGCTGCGCATCTCGTGCTCCCAGTTGCCAACCAGTCCTGCAGGGGGGACAATCAGGATGCGCGAGATGAGCCTACGGCTCAACATCTCGCGGATGTAGAGTCCTGTCATGATGGTCTTTCCTGCGCCCGCGTCGTCCGCCAGCAGGAAACGCAGCCGTGTCTGTTTCAACATGTGGTCATAGACGGCGATGCGTTGATGTGGGAGTGGATCGATGAGCGAGATTTCTGTGGCAAAGGCCGGGTTGAAGAGGTGGCCGTAGGTGAGCCGTTCTCCTTCCACTACCGTGCGCACCACCTCCGGGTTCGCTGAGAAATCGATAGGAAGGGCAGTCTCTGGCTCAAAGGTGTAAGTGGCACTGGTTTCGCGTACCAGGTGCGAGCCAGAACCATCCTCTCTCAGAGCCTGGATGCCTTCAGCCTCAGCAAGTACGATGCGTTGCCAGTAGCGGGTTGAAGGATGCGACTGGCCATTCTCCCATTGTTTCAATAGGGGCACGGAGACGTCGATGAGGTCAGCGAGTTGCTGTTGGGAGAGCCCATACGTGTGACGCAGCAGCTTGATGCGCTTCGAGAAATCGGATGGCATCTGGTAGCTTTCTGTAATCACGTCCAATTCGCTCTCCTACTAACAACTCAACGAAACCTTCGCGGGATTCGATTATAGCGGATTGCGAGAAGCCGGTCAATTTGATTTGGGAGAGAAATCCCTGAATAACTTTGCTGGCTGGTATTCCATTATGCGGTATTGGGCTGGATAAGTACATACGCATGTTCTTACCCAGCCTGAGTTGTCTCATAGGCTCCACAATCGCGCTTTTGGTAAGGCAAATTGACCTCGCTGTTGGGGAAGCACCTCTATCACCCGCATGTCTGTGATGCACACAGTGCCATCATAGCTGGGCACTCTTGAGCGTCTTGACAGGTGTAGGATTTCTTTAACGTGCCATGTCCCAGTACGCTTGTTGTACCGCTCCCTGCGCAAGATATACGGGTCAAGATGGGTAGAAAGAAGTTGCTGCCCTGCATGCCAACAATAAATTTTGTCGTCGTAGAGTTCATGGAGAAAGCGCTCCCAGATCTTTGTTGAGCAGCGCACCCCTGGCCAAAACCTATTGCGTGGTAGCGATACCCATAGGACAGCAATGCCTTTTCCCTCATAATGTGATGTTCGCCGCGCAACGTCAGCAGGCGGAAGTGAACTGCGCTGCAATTCGATGACAACATAGAGTTCCTCATTCCAGCGGAAAATGATATCAGGGCGTACTGGCCCAAGGGGAAGTTCGACCTGCAGTTCGCTCACAAGAGGATGGGAACGAAGTGCATTATACATCTCAAATTTGGCCCGCCAGTGCTCCCAGCTTTCCCCGGTCCCATAGGTACAATTAGATCCGGACAAATGGGCAAAGTGATGCATGACGTACTGGCCTTGCTTTACAGCGACCTGTCGTTGACATTCAGGGCAGAAGAACGGTCCCTGGTCTCTGGATACTTCCCAGGCAATGACGAGCGTACCTTGCTGATCATGGGCACTTAGCATTTTGTTATCTCCTTCCTGACACCCCATGCCCTCCTTGCTTCATTCTTGGAGCATAAATCCTCTTCTGAATTGCAGGTGGGGATGAAGCAGACAATAAACGGTGTTGGGGAAACAAAAATTCCCCGCTGCATCCCTGTTAGGATGCTGATTCAAAGCGATTGGTAATGAGTGCTCGAAAGCACTTCAGAAGTGATTCTGTACAGTCGGAGCAACTTTGCTGATTCCTGGAGAGGCGTACAGGTGTTTCCTTGTATATGCATCAGTAGCCATGTGAGGCAGAACATGACTACTGGCGCATCGAACATCATCCTATTTCTTACGCGAGGTAGTCCTTATCCTGTTTATCCTCCATGGCTTGCTCTGTTGTTAAGGGAAGAGTAGGCGTTGATGCTTCCTGGTTAGTTGTCACAGGCACAGGTGTCTCAGGGATAGGAGCAGAAGGGGTTGAAGATGATGATGGTTCAGCTTTCGACGGCTGATTTGCCAGGTGAACATAGGCTTCAGCTTCCGCCAGTACTGCTTTATCCACATTCACTGGCATAACACGCACCAGATGGGCCTTGCCATGCGCTATCACGCATATTTCTCCAGTCGAGAGTTGCCTGACAACATTGGGATCGACTTTTGGTGATTCCGCAATGCGCATAGTACTGTGACCGGTCACTTCATCACCAGCAACACCAGCTGCCTCCTCGACAATATGCTGCGTGCCAGCCCGGGCAATAATGCTATTTGGATTGTTGCTCGCATGGAGTATGATAGTTGTGGCTGCCGAGAGCAGGCGGTCCGCATTCTGAGTAAAGCCCCTATAGGCGATACTACTGTCGCTCTGGCCCGATACGAAAACGCTCACGCCTCGCGAGCGAACGCGTTCAACCAGATTAGTGAGGTTGACATCAACCGCGCTAAGCTCATCAAAAATGAAGAGAATATGGCGCTCTTTCGGTTTGCGTTGCCCGGCGTAATGAGCAAAGTCCTCGACGAAGTACCTGCCTAGACCGGAGACAATGCCAGAAAGAGCCAGCCCATCCAGGCAAACGTATGCAGCATCGACTGAGTCGTAGGACCAGGCACCATCAAGTTTGCCATGCAATTTGCTAAGTAGTGCAGCATAGCGATTGTAGACTCCCAAGGGGTCTCTCTTTGAGAGGTACGTCAGGTACGCCTCCTGCTCCGGGCAGCCTTTATAGAGACCGAGCAGCACTCCATTGGTAAGATTCAACCTTACAAGGAGTTCCGCGCTATTCCTCACGGGCTTTCCCGGCACAGAAATCGCGAGCCGCAGAAGATTTTCTGCCACTGCCCTGTAGTGAGCATCACTATATTCTTCCACAGCCAACAGGCGGCTGAGAAGAGCCTCTTCATCGCCCATCCAGCCATTATACGGCTCAGTCGGGTACATCTTGACGCGTTGAATACCAGCCGATCTCATGGCAGCTACGAAACGCATCCCTGCATCCTCATCACCCTTTCCATCGATGTAAATGACCTGCCAACCAAGTACTTGCGCGACTCCTACAGCGAGCCTCAACAATGTCTCGCTCTTTCCGCTGCCACTTCTTCCAATCACGATGCCATGATTGCAAAGTTCACTCGTGGGTAGCACAAACAAACCCAATAAGATCCATACCTGCAAATCGCCCTGAATCGGTAGGCCGAGCACCATATGTCCTCGTACCCGGTCTGGTAGCCGATGCCGCGCCATCCTGCGTTTTACGCGCTTGCTGGCTGCTTGGATTGCATGAGTTCGGTGTTGGCGTATTGCCAGCAGATGTTGCTTCGCATTTCTCGGGGTGAACAGGTGCATCAAGAATGCCGCTCCTGGTGCGAAGAGCAGGCTTTCTAACCAGATCGGGCGAAGGTCAGTCCATAATCTGAGGATGCTCCAAGTGCCAGTCTTTGTCTCTCGGATCACCTCCCGGAGCAATGTCAGCAGTTGCTCTCGCAGAGCGTGAAAGGGATAGGCCACCAGGACAAAGCCTATGGCGCAGCATGCCCCCACGATCCCCATGAGCGGCCAGAAACTGCGCCGTTCTGTCAGGCGGCGCGGTAGCCAGCGGATCAGCAGGATCAGGAGCACACAGGGGAAGGTCAGCAGCAAGCCAACTGCGAGCAGCAGGATGACCACGGGTTCGGGAGCAACTTGCTCGCGCTTGTGAGATTGACGCATTGCACACTCCTTTCGTTACCAGATCAGTTTTTGCTCAAGGGAGAGGATCTGAATGCTCTTGCGCTGGTGCTCAGGTAGTTGGGCCAGGGCAGCATCCATGACCGCGCGAGCGGGTTGCGCGACGAAGTACCACGTCCGGTGGTACGAGTTCGCCAGTTCTCGGATAACCTCAACAACGCGCTCGCGCTTCTTGGGGGTAAGCTCTACTTCTATAGCAATGACCTCGCTATTGGCCTTGATCAGCAGTGCATCGGGAATATGAGGAGCTTTTTTCCCGGCAGGCAGTGCTGGCTGCTCATAGCGGATGATCCGCTCGGACTTCCAGGCGTCATCAGGCCGCTGCTGCTCAACATACAGCCGTGCCTGGTTCACATAATATAGGTGGCGGAGGGTCTCGATTTTCGGCTGGTAGTAGCGCAGCTCACCCAATCCAACATACTCAAGACCACGTCTCGTTAACCACAACCATCCCTTTTCCCCTACCAGAAATGTTTTGTATTCGATCAGCCCTTCTTGCTTCCATTTGGCTATCTTCTTGCGCGTACGCTGAACCGATAGCATTTCTGGCATTGCTAATCTCTCTGGAGCCGGGCTCTCTTGTGCAAGCACTCGCTGCACATGTATAAACTGAGCAGCACTCTGCTCTCCGAACCACCGTAAACAGCGAGGATCACATTCCGTAAAGCGAGGACCAATATCGGCCCGCTTTGGGTGTTCGATCATTTTGCTATTGTCTCTCCTTTACCGGTGCTAGCGTGCCTCCCTGATATATCAGCCTTCTTCTCTGACTTTCTCCAAAAGAGTCGAGAGAGCTTGAAGTATCAAGAGAATACATTGTTGATAGGTTAGTCGTGTTTTGAAACCCTGCGCAGAATTAGTGTAGTGAGGCAGGAAACGGGCATCAAGCCGTCATCCGTGAGGGAAGCCAGCGCTATTGAATGCGCGGCGCTGACCATATAGTATAGAGGTAGGACAACAACTGGGATAGAAGTTGGGGAAGTTCCCTATCCCACCGTTTGCCCCATAGTTATTGCCAATACCTATCACTGGTGTATTCACCTCACGCACACCCAAGCTAATCCTCCCAATAATTTGCTGCCGCCGCTGCCGCTGTTGCCCGCTTGGAAGAATTGTCCTCCGCAGTGGGTTCCGGCTCATGTACCGCATGAAAAGCCGCTGTTTCGATAAGGGTAGGCCCCGTCTCACGCGGGAACCAGAGGTGTTTGCCGTGCCCCTCTAGAGCAGCCGCTCGATCAGCCAGCAGCACTTTAATCAAATGGGGCACTGAAATGTCCAGTTCCCGCGCTTCGTGCTGCAGCCACTGCCAGATCGGCGAACCGCGAGCAAAGCCTATTGTGACGTAGACGTTCTCCTCCACATTGCGAGCCATCAGAGGCTCCCCCGTCGCAATAGCAAATGACGGGCCAGTGCAGCATAACCAAGAGCGTTAGCCAGTTCCGGTTGCTGCGGCACAGTCACATGCGGGATAAGCTTCGCAATATCACGATAAAAGTAGTAGGCCCCTCCGCCGACCAGCAGGACTTTCGCCATATCGGTCGCGACGGCACCGAGTTCGCCATTCGCCAAGGTCTGGCTTACAAACGTCGTAATATCGCGCCCGACATTCCTTAATGCTTCCTCAGTCCACAGGCGCAGGTCTATGGGGCTGATCTCCTGCCCATTCGCATGGATTGGTGGATACTGACTGCTGCCGACCGTTGCGCGGAGGACGCTTCGGGTCTCCTGAGGAGTGAGCGCGCGGTTACAGCGGGCCTGCATCGTAGCATTTAACAGTTCCGCTGCTAGTTCCACCCCAAGAGAAGCTCCTCGACACAGCGGAATGAGAGGAGCCTGTCCGTTGGCCGTGTAGAGGTCGGTAGTGCGCCCCCCCACATCGATCACGACCTGCCGGACTGCACGATCATCTCCATGGGCAATCATGGCACCGGCTCCTTCCATGATCACTTTCTCGACAGAGACGATGGCCCGCCTGCGTTGTCCATTCAAGAGGTAGCAATGCTCTCCTTCCAGACAGTGACGGACCTTGCGCCGGTTCTGGTCGCTATAGGTTTCAATCGGGACGCCTACTACTACATGTGCTTCATACTCGTCATCAGGGATGCACAGACCCACTATCGTGAGGAGCAAGAGTAACACGATGGGGCTCCAATAGCGGCTGATGTCACCGCGTGCCGATGACGCCCCTTTCCCCTGGCTCAGGGCCAGTTCCCCGACATAGTGCTCCGAGGTCCCGGTGTCAGGGTACGTTAAAACATATTCGTCGGGCTGGAGAACTTCTGAGGGATGCACCGATTGACCATTGCCCGACATCATGCGGAAGCGAGCGAGAGCATCATAGGAACCCCTACAGACATAACTGGGGCAGATTCGTGCCTTCCGACTGCCGTCGGGATCAATGATGACTACTGCTGTCTCGCTGTTTCCGGGATCAAAACCAACATCATACTGCTTGAGCACATATCCTCCTTCAACTTGAGAAAGTACAGTTTTGTACGGTACTGAGGATGGTGAAGTACAAGAAGAGCAAGCAAAGTACCGTATAGTGCGATACTGAGGCCATACCCTTGAAAGTACATGTCGGATAGTGACGGTGACGGTTACCACGACAACTTACGATTTTCGACTATACGAAACTCTCTACAAACAAGAACTAGCGTTTTTCAGTCGCAAACGTGGTTCGCAATCGCTCCTGGCGTCGGAGCTCGATTTTTACAAGGATATCTAGCAAGCGCATTATATCGGGAGCCAATTCGCTACGATTCTTCTTAGTGGCCGTCCATGAAGTGGCAGCTTCCTGGTGCTGAGCCATGCAGATTCCCTCCTTTCAATTGATTTGATATGACATACTGAATTCCTGATGTCTAGAGGAGTGAAGATGGAACATTTACCTGGATCGACCAATAGGCATGACCATCTTTTATATACATATCGCGTATGCTGATTAGTTGTCTACCAAAGTGTTTCCGCGCCACAAGCACCCTGCGGATCGTTTCCTGAAGGGCATTCTTATAGGATGTAGCGCGCAGGGCGGCACGATAGAGAACGAGTTCTATAAAGCCCCGCAATCGTCGCCAAGCTTTTGAACCTGGCCTCCTTGCCTTTCCAGAGAGAACGGCCTCCGTAACGTCCAGCGTGCCAGCAGCGGCCCTAAGGTCTTCCTCCGAGATACCCACCGGCTCTAAGGGTACGAGAGCAGCAGGCTCTGGTCGTTCTGGAAAATCTGGCGGGGCAGCAGGAGTAGCCCTCATCTGTTCAGGAGTTTCCCGCACTGGCAGCAATCCCATGCACGCCTGCATCTCGGCTTGAGAGAGATAAATCGTGTGTGACCTTTCGTCGTTATTTAGAGACTGGAGGTCGGCCGCAAGTCGGATACGGTAGAGGTCGCAATGGATATGCCGCTCAACATGTGCTGGGCACTGACCGTCCCTATGAGCAACCTGACGGAGTGAGTCGTCATCACCTAACAACTCTCCAGGTATGATAGCTGCTGAGATCTGGAAGATCTGCGTCATAGCGTGCAGTTCTGTTGAAGACACGAAAAGCAGATGTGAGCGTTCATCATCCAGGTAAGAAGGATCAGCGGCAACACGAATACGAATGAGGTCCTCACAGATCTGCCGCTCAATGCGTGCAAAGCATATTCCACTCCAATGAGCGAGGCGCTGTAACTCCTTTTCCTCATTGAGCAATTCTCTGGGTATGATTGCTGCTGGCATCGTGTAAGTGGGATATGGAAACGCAGTTTGTCGTATAATACACACTCCATCATTCTCGGTACGTTCTTGCATCTTTGGTCCTTTGCTAGGTATAATGTACTAAAATCGGTTGTGTTGCAACAATGACGATGCTATAGTAAACTCTGCTTCTATTCAAGAAAGCAGAGGAGTTCCTTTCATGAGCAATGCGAGCCCGTTCAAATGGCGCCATTTCGAAGCCGAGATCATT
>Ga0137390_10005424_pt1 | contig 10765 bp, 14 predicted proteins | sample 15con2h24AmetaG_FD_104937 | JGI IMG/M metagenome (GOLD analysis project Ga0137390, IMG submission 104937) | Vadose zone soil microbial communities from Angelo Coast Range Reserve, California, USA - 15con2h2.4A metaG | ecosystem: Environmental > Terrestrial > Soil > Vadose zone > Saprolite... | reverse complement strand
GGGGGTTCCCGGTCGGTAACTGGTGCAGGGATACTGTAGTACTAGTACTCCGAGTCCGGCAGTCGGGTCGGGATGAGTGAGCCCAGATCCCGCGTAATGATATATCATGATCCCGCGTAATATTCTAGTGGGTAGTCATTCTGGCAGCGTGCGCTGAGATGCAGTTTCTAGCCCTTGCTGGAGTTGGAGTTCAGCCGCAGGCGACGCACAAGGACAAATACGTTATCACATATCCTCTCTCAGTCAGTACAATGACGCAGCGCTACGTACTACTGTAGTGTGACTCATCACTGAACGTACTGAGCATGTCTCAATCAGGAACAGGATGCCACCATGAGCCGTCCGCGTGACCCGTTCCTTATTTCCGGCCCGGAGATATCCCCAATCCCAAAAGTTTGCAAAAAAAGTACATTTCATGGTCACGGAGGCCATATAAACCCCTTAATATTGCCGTAAGTCAAGTTCTCAAAGATGGTCTTGATGTCGTTTACCTAGTATACTGGCAAGGGTTCGACATATAAGTACTACGAGATACTGAAACATGCAGGGTTCGTTCCTCCAAGGCGAGTGCCAGAATGATCGTACAACAACTATAGCTGCGCCATTTCCTCCACGAATCACATACACCAAGGACAGTCACACAACATTCCAAGCGAGACTGATCGATTCCACCTCACGCAGTTGAAACCGTCTTCTGGCCAATGTTAGTCTTCAGAGGGACAGCTGAAGACGCGGGTGCGACAGCGAGCGGCCGAACAGTCGGCGCGCCCATGGCCCTGGCGACGCCATCTGAGAGACCTTGGTCTACCGCAGCGAGCACGGAGACTATAATGGCGTTAGGCATCGTCCAGAAAAGTTTGGATGAGATAACGGGAGGGACATACGCTGACGGGCTTTGATCTCCGCCGACTTGCAAGCACCGAGATGGCCCGCGAGATTCTGAATGACGCATTTACGGTCGCTGTCGCTCATGACTCTGGTGTACAAAGCGCGAGGTTGCTCAAAGTCAACTACGATGGAATGGGCAAATCGCATGAGAACCAATGAGTGGTATCAACGAATAGGCGGTGCTTACGTTCGGTAATCTCATCTAAATGGGCACGGGCATAGCCACACCAAACTTCGTGCTTATGCTCTGTGTTCGCGTATGGCTTGGGACGGTAGCTTAGAGGTGAGATGGTGCTCTGGTAGTTAGGACGAGCGCCTTGGCTAACAAACGTCGCAGCTCCGTCACGTTGGAAGTTCGCGACAGGTACGATAGGAGCGTTGACCGGGAGCTGCTGATAATTGACACCGAGACGGTAGCGGTGAGTGTCGGGGTACGAAAAGAGGCGGCTTTGCAGAACCGGGTCCGTGGTTGGCTCAATGCCAGGTACAAGGTGGGATGGAGAAAATGCCGACTGCTCAATCTCCGCAAAGTAATTCTGCGGGTTCTCATCCAATACGATCTTGCCGACGGGGCGGAGAGGGTATTCACCATGCGGCCATACTTTGGTCAAGTCCAGAATGTTGTAGCGGAAATTCTCCGCCTGCTGAGGGGTCATCGTTTGCTAAGACAGGTATCCGAGTTATCTCGGGAGAAAAAATAAGGAATCATCCTGAATGCTTACCACATATACAGTCCATGACGGATATTTCTTATTCTCTATGGCCTCATACATCCCTTGAACACAATAGTCCGGATTCTCGCCCGCAAGCCTACAGGCGGTCGCATCGTCAAGAGTCTACGCGAGCAAGGTTAGATGTTTGTTTTAGGTTCCGAACTGGCTTGAAATTACCTTGAATCCGCCATCAGCGCGAATGTGGATCTGAGTATAGACCCACTCTCCATCTTCACGCACAAACTTAAAGGGATGGCCGGAGTAACCGTGTATATTGTAATAACCGTCTGGGGTGCCACGGTTAGAGTAGAGAATCAAAACCTGGTGAATACTCTCGGGGTTCTGGGAAAGATAATCCTGAAGAAACGACAAATGAGTGATCGTTGATGGTGTATAAGCGGCTTGTCGAGGACTGGTGGTAAGATCAGATCGTAACGATGCTCAGACTTACCCACCACATGTCAGGGTCCCTCAGATGCGTTTGAGGATCGCGCTTTAGAGCATGGATGAAGTGGGGAAACTTGGCGGGATCGCGAAGGAAGAAGACAGGAGTATTGTTGTAGACCCAGTCGAGGTTACCTTCGTCGGTGCGAATCTTGACGGCAAACCCGCGGGGATCGCGGGCAGTGTCCGCTGAGCCTGATTCGCCAGCGACTGTGGAGAAACGAATGGTACATCTGGCTTGGTTTCCGACTTTCTTAAAGACAGAGGCGCAGGTGAGGTCGGTAATGTCGTGCGTCACCTCAAAGTAGCCATGCGCGCCAGCACCCTTAGCATGGACCTAAAGCGTTCGAAATATGAATGGTACAGAAACAGGCACGAAGTACTGTGATACAGACGACACGCTCTGGGATACGTTCACGGGCCCAATGGGCGAGCATGTCGATGTGATGGAAATCTGGGGATGGCCTGAGCGAACGGGGTTTAGTCAGCTGAGGCACGGTCGACGGTACGGACCTTGGAGAAGAAGAGGCCCGTAGAGGCCGAGCTTCTCGGCAGCATAGGGACGAGCAACGGGTGCACCGTTGGAGGTAGTGTATACGGCGTTGTCGTTGTTGGTGACTTGCTTAGAAGGCATTGTTTGATAATAGTAAGAGGAAAGCCTCTGATGGGTGGGAAAAGATAAAGCAGGGTATTTATATAGCCTCGGAGGTCAAATGAATTTGACCAGTGCCAGATCCTGAAAGGTGCCAGGCCCTGGGAGTGGGGCTGCCGGTGAGCGACAGCAACTTCCCAACTGGCACAGGTTCTGGGCCCTTGCATTCACGCTGTTTGCTTTTCTGAGAACGCAGTGAGCCGAAAAAGACAATCATATGCCAGAGTTCTTTCCCTCCCTCTTTGTATAGATGAAACAGCTCACATATATGTGCCGGAGAACATGACTGATTGCGATCCCACTTGCTCGTTCGAAAACAGGGTGCCGCAATTGGTCACGGGAACTCCACAACGAGCGACGTGTGGCGGCTCCTCATCTTGCGCCCCCGACAGTCCAGGCTACAGTATGTCTCGAAGGAGAACGTTCAGTGGCCGCGTGACTACAGTAGCCGGGCAGTAACTCCCACCGGCGCCCCTGGTAATTATAGATAAAAATAATTGATAACAGAAGAAAACGAAAAAAAGAACTCCCTGGCGGGGAGTCGAACCCCGCTCTCGCGCGGTCAGTTGGAATGACAGGCGCGTGTACTAATCCGATATACTACCAGGGATTATATCAGAACACCAGAGGCGACTTTATTACGATGAGACGGCAGACATCTTTTTCTTTTCATGTAACTCTGTCTATTCGACCCTGTGATAGCCCCAACTTCCGCAAGCAGCTGAGCAGTGCTTCTCTACACGGCTATGGTGCAGTTGTCCTTCCTGTGGGTGCGATTTCCGACTCCTTGCACAGTACTATTAACTATTTCCTGGTCGATCGATTCGATTATTTCGATATGAACCACGAAGGAAGCATCGTCCCGGGCCCATATGTTCTGTGTCAGATAATGGCTACGAAAGAGAATTTTTTCCATGTCATATCCCTCGTGTCCTGGAGTCATGCGAATCTCCTCGCTGGCACCGGACCGGATGACAAAACACCTACTACACGCTCTATGTCGAGTAGAGCGTTTCTACCTCTATCTTGAATACGCTAAGTCCAGGTAGCGATGAACCCTTTTCGAGGACGAAGTGTAGAGCCTGAGGAGATTTCCGTCACTGGCACCACGTTCTGGGTGCTCACTCGCCCATACTTGTGTTCACCTTGACAGCGAGAAGCTCCCTTGCATGCAATTTACTGCTTATCGCGTAGGCCACGTACCACTTCATTTCGTCCACATCGTGGTTATCTCGCACCTTGCTATTTCATGTCCACGTGGATACCCTTCCCGCCATATGAAGATTTCTGGAGACTATGCGAGGGATATGCCACCACGCCCACTCACACCTTCTCCTTCGGAGGCTCGGAGTTGCACATGGGACACGCAAGATCGCGATGGGGTGCTCGCCCTCGTGTTCAAGGGAGATATCATAGTCTTTCTTATCTTGCTGACAGCGGGAGGGACACATGGATCGTGTCCCGGCTTCAGATAAGAGTCGCGATGCAGGACGCGCAGCGATGCCGTGCTTTCCCCTGCGTACTTTTCTTGCCCATGAAACAGAGCCTGCTCCTTATCCACGCCTTTTTTGTCGTATCCGCCTCGCTGTCCCTTGGAGTCTCTGCCTTGGCGAACCAAGTCGCAGATAGGCCACTCAATTATACCGAGTCCTTGAACAAGTCCACGACAAATGCCAATGCAAAGCCGCATGTCATTCAGAAGCGTGCCCATGACAAGGTACAGGCTGCTTATTTAACCAATTGGTACGTGATGTGCTGTCCTGAGAGTCTACGTTCCAGTTATTGACCAATCGAAGGGGCATTTACGGCGCAGATTTCCGTCTGTGGACCATTCGGTTTTTAATCTACTAGGAAGGAAAGCTGATTTACTATCTCGAAGAACCTACCAATATCGTCCCTTCCTATCTCACACACATTATATATGCTTTCGCAGATGTAAATCCAAGCAGTGGTTCCATTTTTCTCACGGATTCCTATGCAGATGAACAGGTGGGAATTCTCTGGGACCTGATTTACTATTTCTGAAAGTTTCAAGAAACGCTTTTTTGGTGATTCTCTGGAAGATCAAGGCAATAATCTTTTTGGTTGCTTGAAACAGGTGCGGCTCCTCCCACCCCTTTGTTCTCTTAGGAAGGTGCTTGACTTTTACCTCAGATGTACCTCCTTAAATTGGCACATGGGTAAAGTTGATTTTTCTTGCCGTGTTGACTTATCTCAGAGCTTCGGACTTCAGAAACCTCAAGGTTCTCTTGTCAGTCGGTGGTTGGACGTACTCTCAAGAAGGACACTTTTCCTTCGTCACTAACCCGGGCCTACGTGCAACGTTTATCAGTAGCGCTATCAAACTTATCGAAGACTACGGATTTGATGGAATGTATGACGCCTGCTCTTGTAATCGGAGCCGCTGCGGTTTGACTTTTCAACTTTTGTAGCGACCTCGACTTTGAATATCCTAGCGGCACCGCACAAGGTGGCGGATTTGCGAATCTTTTAACGGAACTGCGCGTGGCGTTGGATGCGCTGGCAAAGAGAAATGGAGACACTGTCCCTTATCAGCTTACGGTAAGTTTTTATCGTATACCACGCACCGGGTCTCCTCTCAATCGGGGCTTTCTCCCTTAAAGGCGGCCGTCCCCGCCGGCTCCGAGGATTACGCCAACTTGCCAGTCCTACAGATGGATTCTGCTCTGACCTACTGGAATTTGATGGCATGAAATGACAACTTCTCTTACTCACGTGAAGGCTAATCTCTTACTCAGGCCTATGACTATGCGGGTTCCTGGTTATCCTGGGTGATTATTTCTCTCTTCGATGTCTGGTAGCGCCTGAACTTTGTCGCTTTCAGGTGGACAATCAAGCCAATCTTTATGGAGGCGCGCGTACGGGTGTCAGCACTGACAGTGCGGTTAAATGGTATCTGTCGCAGGGTGCCACGGCTTCGAAGATTAATATCGGTGAGATACGGGGCAATTCCAAGTCATCATTTAACATCCATTGATATCTTGTTCACATAGGCATTCCACTGTACGGGCGCGCATTTGAAAACACGGCGGGTCTTGGCCAACCATACTATGGGGTACTACCCGCGCTTTCCGTGATCTTCGCCCAGACCGGATGACACCCCTCTGACCACACAGGTCGGACCGGGAACCTTCGAAGAGGGCATCTACTCGTATTCCGTTCTGCCGGGCTCCGGGGCACAGGTGTTCGAGAACACCACCGACGTGACCAGTTATTCGTATGACCCGAGAACGAGAGAGTTCGTCTCATACGATACGCCCCACATTGCGTCCCTAAAGGCACAATATGTCCAAGCCAATGGGCTCGCGGGGTCCATGTTCTGGGATGTATGCGTCTCAATTCTGAGACAAAAAGGATCGCTGAAGATCCGGGGGTTAGTTGTCCACGGATAAAATAGGATCTTCTTCACTTGTCGGTACTACTGCTGGTGTGTACGGGGACCTTGACCAGACACCAGTATGCCCGTCATCCCTGCTGCTCTCACCATGAATCTGATCTTTTCTTCGATTCCAGAATCATATACAGTTAAGCGCTCCAGATACTCTCCTTGACGACCCATGATTGACGGCTGCGTAGCTATCCCAATAGTAAATGGGACAATATTCGCAACAACATGGGCCAAGGCACATCTTCGAGCACAAGTGCCAGTGCACTTAGCTCTAAGTTCACTTCTACATTCCCTACACCGATGCCTACATCTTCTGTCCCTAGCTCGGGAAATTGTGTTGGTGTCGCAATATGGAGTTCCTCGGTAGGCCTTAGCCTCGAAGGATCTCACTTGCGTCATACTTTAGAATTAACCTCCGAAGCTAGACTGTCTATAAGGGTGGCCAAAAAGCAACCTACCGTAATCTATTTCCGTTGTCAGTTTGAACACTTGTGAGCTGAGGTCCCTTGACTCACTTGCAGATGCCCATTTATGGATCGCAAAGTGGTGGACACAGGGAGACGTTCCCGGTGATTCTGGTGCGTCTTATGTACTGGGCTCGTGGATATACTCAATAATTGGACTTGTAGCCGAAGTTTGGGCTGATTATGGGCCGTGTTGAATGGTTCATGCGAGGTAAAGAAAGGAAAGGCAGAAATTCAGCTTGTAGGATTTCGTTGCTTGTGCGGTCTCCCTCGTTCCCTTACAATCGCTGCCTGCTTTCTTTGCTCGTCTTTTCTGTGTACCTGCCATCATATACATTACGCTCAAGCCCCAGAGGGACTGAGAGGGCCGCCCCACAATTATAGTGCTTTAGAGGTACAGTGATGATGCGAAGATAACTGAGTTTGGTCGTTCGAGCATCTCGGATGCCTTTTCAAATTTTTGTTGTAATTCAACGTTGCCGATGGCCTTCGCAGCCTGGGCCATCTGTCGAATGAGCTCTTGCAACCGTCGGAAGACGCGAATAAGGCTGCCCTCGAATTGGTCTGTGAGCTGCGGGAGATGGGCTAAGGTCAACCACGGGGGAGAGGCACGCATTTATAGCGAAGAGTACCCACCTTGCAAATGTCTGAGAACGATGCCCCTTTACACCATTGCACCACAGCATCCATGAGCTCGACTTTGAACGACTGGACGTATTCTTCCTCTACGATTGGCAACTTGGACTCTTTGCAGACTTTGGCTATGCGTCGCGCAGTCTCCTGCATGACCCGTAGAGGCGCCGCGAGTTCCTCCTTCAGCCTGGTTTGATGTTCACTCTGGACAATAATCAATCTTGACCTCGACACCATCGTTGAGGTGCACCGACCTTTTCTGTGAAGACGAAGCAACTGAGTAGCCCCGCACAGTGCTCCGGAGCCAACGAGTTGAATACGCCATTGAAAATGAGCTCAGTAAGGAGTAGCTCATCGCCTGTACTGATCTCACATGCGACGCGGCCCTTGACGTCTACAATATCATCCGCACTCGTGAAACCCAATCTACGAAGTACCCGTTTACGAGATTTGAGTTCCTCCATTTGCAGGACATCGTGCGTCGCCTGAATGCGCTTTTTCAATGCACGGACGCGATCTTGCGCAGCGCGCTTTCGCGCGTACAGGCCGTAAAGTTCGGGTAAGTGCGGATCCTTGTGTAGCGGACTCGTAAACATCTTCTGCTCTATAGTTTGAATTTTCTAGTTGGCCAGGTGTTATTGCAACGGAACGATCAAATGTAGACGTAATTTCACCTTAACCAGCTCCTTAAACTTTTGGTCCTTGATACCCATGTTCTCTATTGGATCGAGGCATGGGATATCATCAGGTAACCGGCGTTGAACCTCAAGGACGCTCTTCCAAGCCGTCTCGCGAGAGCCAATAGGGCGCAAGTCTTTCGGCAAGAATATCCGTAGGTGGCTTATCCCATTGAGGGTCGATAACAACACGGGCAGGACCAGAGGCTCCCCTTTCTGTCCTGATGGGCAAGGTAGCACACCACCCGGGGTGGTGGTAATTGTGGAACGGTCTTTTGGTACCGTAGAATCCTGTGAACAGTTTAGAAGGACGTCTACTATATATTGCTCATGGGGCGGGATGTCATCCTTCGGTACAGGTTGATTCTACGGGGTTGTCAAGTTAGTGGGTTCCTGCGTGCGAAAGAGATGGCTGATCAGCGTACCTTGGGTGAGAGCCGTTTCTGATAATTAATAATAACGCCCCAACCGAAATCGAGGTCCTTATGTTTGACCTTAACAAGCCGGCCAGGTTGTAAAAATGGTAAACTATAGCTTGGGTGATGTACAACTTCGCGAAAATCGGCGGTCATTTGATCGAGCTGTTGCCGGTACTCATAATATTGAGCAACCAATTCCTCATCTGGAACCACTATCGAGCCCTTTGCTTCTTCCTCACGCTTGAGCTCTGAGGATGGATAAGGAGAATCACATATCAGAAAGGGAGACGTTCTCACCTTCCTCGAGAACAGGCACTCCCGCACTGCTCTGGAATTGCATGAAACAACGTTCGAGCATGTACTCTGGGCTGATTACTTCAATCTTCATCAAATTGAGAATCATGTTGTAGCCCAGGTGGAATGCTGAGTCCAAACGATCGGCCTCACCCTTGATCATCATCTTTGCAGTGGCAGGTTCGAGCTTCTCGTCGCACATCATAATCACCACGCCTCGGTCATCTAGCCCACGTCGGCCGGCGCGGCCTGACATCTGGATGTATTCACCTGAAGACAAGTCGCGGAACTCATGCCCATCAAACTTGCGCGCGGCGGTAAAGACGACGGTCTTGGCTGGCATATTGAGGCCGATGGAGAACGTCTCGGTCGCGAAGAGAACTTTGATTACACCTTCTTGGAACAAGATTTCAATGACTTCCTTCAGAATGGGGAGTAGGCCACCATGGTGGATGCCGATACCCCGGCGGAGGAGCGGAAGTATATTTTCGATCTGGGGAAGCGTGCGGTCGGCTGGTGCGAGTCCGGCAATGGCATTCGCGAAGATTTTCTCGACCGTGGCCTGTTCGTCTGCGCTATTAAACTCAAACTTTGAGAGTGCAAGTGCAAGACCTTCACATTCACGCTTGCTGAATGCGAAGACGATTACAGGGTTATAGTTCTTCACCATGATCATCCGGATGATTTTGGATATATCGGATGGCCCTTCGACCAGTCAGCCTCATCATGGCGTCTTCGCAGGATGACTTACCCTTTTTGTCTCCACCCTTCCTTGTTTTTCCTTTGCGACCCTTTCCCCCCTTTGGATCAGCGGGGTCCTCACCAGCGCGCTCTTGCAGCATTCCCATGGCCTTGGAGAAATTGTCTTCGCGAAACTCGCCCTTTTCATTGAGCACCAGATATATGCCGTCGCCACCAGCAGGGAAGAGATAATGTTGTAATGGTGTTGGTCGGAAGTCGGTATAGACAACATGACAAGGTTGTTCATGCGAACGACAGATCCATTCACAGAATTGCATCGCGTTGGGTATGGTGGCAGAGAGAAAGACATAGCGCACTGTATGCGGAAGGAGAATGATAGCTTCCTCCCAGACGACACCACGCTCTTTGTCACGCATATAGTGAATCTCATCGAAGATAACCCAGGCGACTTCTCGCATGATCTCTGAGCCACGGTAGAGCATAGATCGGAGAATCTGCGAACGAGAATCAAAGAAAGGTTCGAGAGTGTGGCAATAGCCTAACTGTACCTCTGTAGTCATCACCAAACACGATGCCGACGGATTACGGGTAACATCTCCTGTCATTAGCCCAACGTCCCCAAATTCGGCTTCCATCTCGCGATATTTTTGGTTACTGAGAGCCTGAGACGTGTCAGGGTACTGGCATGAAGAGGCGATGTCTTTCCACTAGAACCGACCTTGATTGGGCTTGTGTATATGACTCGCTGCTTGTGCTGCAATGCCTGTGCGATTGCATACTCGGCGACAACGGTCTTTCCTGCGCTAGTGTGCGCAGAAACGAGAACGCTCTCATTTCGTTGGATGGCGTGGATGGAAACTTGTTGAAAGGGATCGAGGGTGAACTTGTACTCGCGCGCAGGTTTTGCTGGGGGAACATGGGAAGCGATAGGGACATAAGGATAGTCTGATGGTACGGCAACTTGATGTCGAACCTAGAGCTGGCAATCAGCCGACAACTCAAGGAACGATCCTCATCGACTCGCCTGATGTCGCAACTCTAATCGGAAGCCTGCAGTTTCTGCCGCGCCAGTGAGCCCGGCGCTCGCTTCAACCTCGCGCTTTGCCTCGGTCTCGAATTCATCGACGATTGCCGGAGCAGAGGCGGGTGGTGCATCCAATCGTTTCCTTTTGAAGGGTGGCCCATCTTCTCCGGGTGATAGCGATGGAGATTTTATCCGCTTTTGCGGCTCAGAGGTGACGGGACGCTTGTTGGATGGCGTTGAAGGGCGGGCCAGTTCCGGATAAAGGGCGCTGTCGACCTGCATAGCATCGGGAATGGTCTCTGAGTCACTGTTCTCAGAGTCATTGTCATTGTTGAGGAAGGAGAACAGGTCGCCGGAGGTCATGTTGAGGTGTGATTGACACCTTCAGGAGGTTAAAAAAATGTCGATATAAGATGGTGTAAGATGGTTAGGAAATCGCGCAGTCT
>Ga0137390_10005421_pt1 | contig 10768 bp, 7 predicted proteins | sample 15con2h24AmetaG_FD_104937 | JGI IMG/M metagenome (GOLD analysis project Ga0137390, IMG submission 104937) | Vadose zone soil microbial communities from Angelo Coast Range Reserve, California, USA - 15con2h2.4A metaG | ecosystem: Environmental > Terrestrial > Soil > Vadose zone > Saprolite... | reverse complement strand
CGAGCTGCGCTATGCCATCGAGCATGCGTCCATCCTGTCGGACGACGGGTTTCTGCGACCCGAGGATTTCCCCTCCCTGCGCCGGAGGGCCTCCAGCGTCGGCGCGGGAGGTTTCTCCCGCTCGCGTACTCGCCCGATCGCGCGGGAAGTGACACCGGAGCGGCTCCAGCAGGTCCTGCGCGAGCAGGGAGGCAACCGAGTGCGGGCCGCGCGAGCCCTGCAGATCAGCCGGGCGACGCTCTATCGGCTTCTCGACCGATCCGGCGTCAAGCGCGAGGAAGAGAGGGCGGCGCAGCCTCAGGAAAGCAGCGGTTCCTCCGAGGCCTAGCCTAGTCGAGGAGTCCTGCCGCCCGCGCCACTTTCCTGGTGAGGGTCGGGATCGCCGCCCGCTCGAGTTGCTCCGGCGTGAGCCAGCGGATCGCTGAGGATTTCGAATCTCGGATTGCGAAGCTCGAATTGGCGGCCGCCGGGAGGACTTCGATCGAGAGACGGCGGTTGACGACCGTGTGTGTGGCCATTCCGATCGGGGACCCCCCGAGGCGCAGGCCGAGAGGCCTGATCCTTTCCGCGAGCGCGCGGCGCGCGCGTGTCCGCGTCGTCGCCTGCGCGCAGGGGAACTCCCAGAGGCCTTCGAGCAATCCGGGGGGCCGGCGGACGAGAAGCGCCCGGCCATCCCGCCGCGCGAAGGCAGTAGCGAGGAAAACGCTGACGGAAGCGGGCTTCCTCGCCTTGCGCGGATACGAGCCGGGGTTCCCGCGACGGCGCGCCTCGCAGACGGCCTCCAGCGGGCAGGATGCGCAGAGAGGACGGCGCGGGACGCAGACGAGCTGGCCCAGGTCCATCATCGCGGCGGTCAGCAGGTCCGGACGCCCGGACGTGAGCAATTGGCGCGCGCGCTCCTCGACGGCCCGCCGGTGCTCGCGCCGTCCCGCGATTCCGCTGATCGCGAAGAGACGCGAAAGGACGCGCGTGACATTGGCGTCGATCGCGGGGACTCTCGCGCCGTGCGCGAGGCAGACCACGGCGGCCGCCGTGTACCGCCCGAAGCCGGGCAGCCGCTCGAGTGTCCGGGGGTCGCGAGGCAGGCTGCCGTCGTGGTCGCGGGCGACGAGGCGGGCCGCCCGCCGCAGATTGCGCGCCCGGGCGTAGTAGCCCAGTCCCGACCAGGCCGCGAGCACGCTCTCCTCCCGCGCGCGGGCGAGCGCCCGGAGGTCCGGGAAGCGCGAGAGAAACCGGTCGTATCGCGCGGCAACGGCTTCGACGGTGGTTTGCTGGAGCATCACCTCCGAGATCCAGATCCGGTAGGAATCCCGCGTGCCGCGCCAGGGGAGTTGCCGCTTCTGCCTTCGCGCCCAGGTCAGGAGCTTGCGACGAATCGGGTGAACGGGTGAGGAAACTGGATCTGGCGATCGGGTGATCGAGCGATCGGGTGATTGACCGGGGCCCCACCTCACCCGATCACCCGATCGCAGATCACCCGATTAAGAACTGACCTGCTCCCTGGGAGCGATCCAGCCCGGCTCCCGCATGACGTCCCGGACTTCCGCGGTCTCTTCGGGAGTCGGCAAAGCGCTCGCCAAGTGCTTCCCGTACTCCTCGGGAGTGAGCGGCTCTCCGGTGACCGAATAGGTCTGACCCGCGAACTCGCCAATCGCGCGGTGGAACTTGAGGTCCGGCGCGGTCAGCGGCGAAGAGCCGGGCGGCAGCAGCCGGTTGATCGATTGCAGCAGCTTTTCGACCTCCTCCCGGTACACCTGGCGGGACAGCTCGTTCAAGTGCGCCTTGTCGGGGCTCTCCGGCTGCTTCGCCTCGTCGTAGCGCCCTTTCAGTCCCCAGACGTAGAACCACTCGGCCGAAGAAGAGGAGTCTTTTCCGAAGAGGTCATAGGCGGTCGAAAGCCACTTGTTGACGTACTTCTGCAGGAGCGCCGGGCGCACCCGTCCGGCCAGCGCGATGCGCTGGAGACCCATGTGCCCGGTCCCCAGATGGAAGCCCTCTTCCTTGAGCATCGGGCCCATGGAACGGGCGAGCGGCGCGAACCCGGAAGTCGAGAGCATGTTCAACTGGAACTTCCCATCGCGGTCCACGAACTCCGTGTAGGTGAAGAAGTCCAGCCAGTCGTCAACGGCCACGTTGAAGGATCCGAGCAGCCGGTTGTTCTGCCACGAGCGGCGCTCGAGGAGCTTGCGCGCCTCGATCTTGCCGGTCTCGCCGAAATGGTTGACGAGGAGATGGCACATCTGCCAGCCGTGCCGCATCTCCTCGACCATGATACGGGAGGCGCTCTCGGTGTCGTACGGAGAAGGGGAGGTCTCCAGCAGGTGGCGCTGCTGCTCGACGGACGCGAACTCCGTGTCCCCCTGGTAAACGATCAGGTTCAGCAGCGCGTCCCGGATCGGCTGGTGGGGAATCTGCGTCACGCGTTCCCACTTCCTCTCGCCGCGGAAGTCTCCGTACTCGATGGCGTCGGTCTTCAGCTCGCCGAACTTCGCGTCGAACGCATAGTCGGCATACGGGGCCGGCAGCCGCAGCCCGATCTCCTTCTGCCAGGAGCGGAATGCGTCGATCCAGTCGTCGAATGTCGCGATCTTCTTCACAGCATCCCCAACCGTTATCATAGCGGTTATGCCCTCGCACGGGAGGCGGAAGGCGTGAGGCGTGAGGCAGGAGGCGAGAGCGGTTGAACATCGACTGGGAAGGCTTGATTGTGGGCTTCGAGAGCCGCTCTCACCAGATCACACACTTCTTCGATCGCCAGACCGGGGAAGTGGAGCAGGTCCTCGAGCGGGATGCGCAACGGCACGCCGCGATGAGCGGTGATCCGCGTTACCTCGTGCTCCCGCGCGACGCGGGAGAGCGCACCCGGGGAGACCTGGAAGGCTTCCTGCCGCACTGCGGGGACGCCGCTTGCCGCCTGGCCCTCGAAGCGGCTCTCCAGGGCGAGAACGCCGCTTCGCAGTACCGGGAGGTCCTCCTGCGGTATCCGAAGGAGGAAGCGCATTTCTTCCAGTTCAAGGAGAACCAGGCGCTCGAGCGCGCGCAGGCCTGGCTCGCGGCCCAGGGCATTGCTTTCGCAAGACCGCAACGGGAAATGTAGAAGAATCGTGTGATCGTGCGATCGGGTGATCGGGCGATGGAACTCCCTTTGCCGAGCTGGGACGTCCCGCGGCTCGGGCCGACCGACCGGCTGGTCGGCTTGCCGCCCATGCGGCTGACAGATGCCGTTGACGGAGACACGCCGCGCCTGACCACAGCGGTTCGCGTTGGAGCCCGTGGTGGCGCCCTCCTGGTTCGCTTCGACGGGCGGGACCGCGGCGTCGTCGCGACGCTCACGAAGAGGGACGATCCGCTCTGGAAGGAAGATGTCTTCGAGGTCTTCCTCTCGCCGGGCAACCGGCCCGCCATCTATTACGAGTTCGAGGTCAATCCCTTGGGCGCGCTCTTCGACGCGCGAATCGAATCCCCCGACGGGCACCGTGACACGATGCGCGCGGACGTCTCATGGAACTGCCTCGGGCTTTCGGCCCGCGTGCGCCGGCGCGACGATAGGTGGTCCGCCGTTCTCACGATTCCCCTGACGCCGATGGCCCCGCCCGGCACAGCACAGTGGCGGGCGAATTTCTACAGAGTCGACCGGGGGGAGAGAGACGAATACTCGGCGTGGAGCCCGACGGGGGCCAATCCGCCGGATTTCCACCGGCCGGAGCGCTTCGGGTATCTGAGGCTGCCGGAGTGAGCAGATCCTTCGGCCCTCACGAGCCTCAGGATGTAACGCCGCTCCGGGAGACGGCGCGGCGTTACAATTTCCACTGGCGGATGATGTTGAAGCCGACGTAGTAGTCGTGCGGCCGGCCCTGGAAGTCCGGACCAATGTACTGGTCCACCGTCGTCGGGCGCACGTTGCCGGCCGTGAAGGAGAAGCGATGGCGCAGGACCGTCTTCTCGATCGCGGTGATCCAGCCCACGCCCTGGGCCTGCGCCTGGCTGCGCCGGGGAACCACCTCCGCCTGGACGTTGATCGACCTGGTCACCGCGATGGACACCGCGAACGGCACGTTGAAAACGTCCTTGTGAATCGAGTTCACGACGACGAAAGGCTGCTGCGCCGACCGCGAGATATAGGTCGGAACGACCGAGAGCCGGACTCTCGAGAAGAGCAGGACCGCGGCCGTGCCCTGGACGAAGAAGCTGTTGCGGTCGTCCGCGAAGGCGCAGGCGGCGGGCCGCGGCGTGATCGTCCGGCACAGGTCCGGCGTCCGTTGCGTGCGGAAATCGCCGCCCACCCGCAATGCCGCCGCGAACGGGCTGTCGGGCGAAGAATAGACGCGGTACTTGGCGGACGCCTCGTAATCCTCGAGGTTGCGATTGCGCAGGAAACCGATCTCCAAGTCCTTGAACGGCACGTAGGAGAGGCCGAGCCCGACATCGGCTCCGGAGTCGAAGGAGAAGAGAGAATGGATGTCGCTTCCGTCGAGCGGTCCGGCAAAGCGGTGTGTGATCAGCAACTGGAGCGTTCCGGAGGGGCCGACGTCCGCGGAGGGGAGATTGATGATGATCGTACCCTCCGGGGGCCGGCGCGGCGGGGCCGCATCCTCCTTCGCCTCCTGGGCCTGCACCGCGCCGCCGGAGAGCCAGGCGGCCAGGATGAGGGCGGCCGGGGAGCCTCGGAAGAGCGTTCGCATGGGGGGCCCGGGGAGTATAGCGGCAGCTTTTCGGAAGACCCGCCTTTTACGAATTCTTGAAGTGGTCGGGTGGCGCGTCCAGAACTTCGCGCACCTTGCGGGCGAGGACGGTGGGCGTGAAAGGCTTCTGCAGGAACGCGGTGCCCTGGTCGATCACTCCGTGGCGCACGACCGCGTCGTCGGTGTACCCGGAGACGAAGAGCACCCGCATTTCCGGGCGCGAACGGGCCAGGCGCTCGGCGAGCTGCCGCCCGCTCATGCCCGGCATCACCACGTCGGTGACCATCATTTCGATCTTTCCTTTGAACTCGCGCGCGATGGCGATCGCTTCGTCGGGATTTGCGGCCGTCACCACCGTATAACCTTGCATCTTCAAGATCCGCTGCACCAGCGACCGCACCTCCGGCTCGTCCTCCACCAGGAGCACCGTCTCGCTGCCGGGGTGCGCGGCCGGAGGCGGCGGGGCCGGCGCTTCCGCCATGGCATCTTCCGCCCGCGGCAGATAGACCTTGAACGTGGTACCCCGGCCGAGCTCGCTGTAACACCAGATGTACCCGCCGCTCTGCTTGACGATGCCGTACGTCGTCGAGAGGCCGAGCCCGGTCCCCTTGCCCCGCTCCTTGGTCGTGAAGAAAGGCTCGAAGAGCCGCGCCTTGACTTCCGGGGTCATTCCGATGCCCGTATCGCTGACGGCGATCATCGCATAGGCGCCCGCCTGCGCGGGCATGTGTGTCTGCGAGTAGGCGTCGTCGAGCCAGGCGTTGGCGGTCTCGATCATCAGCGTGCCGCCGTCGGGCATGGCGTCGCGGGCGTTGATGGCCAGGTTGACGACCGCCTGTTCGATCTGTCCGGGATCCGCTTTCACCCTCCAGAGGTCGGAGGCTTTTCGGGTACGCAGCTCGATGTGCTCTCCGAGAAGCCTGCGGAACATCGTCTCAATGCCGGTGACGACGCCGTTGACGTCGAAGACTTTCGGCTCGAGCAATTGCTGCCGGCTGAAGGCGAGCAGCTGCTGCGTCAAGTTGGCGGCCCGTTCGCCTGCCCTGCGGATCTCCTCCGCATAGGAGCGGCGCGGGTCGTCGGGCGGCAGCTCGCCCAGGAGCAGCTCGCTGTAGCCGGCAATCGCGGTCAGCAGGTTGTTGAAATCGTGCGCGATGCCTCCGGCGAGCTGCCCGACCGCCTCCATCTTCTGGGACTGGATGAGCTGCCCCTCCAGGCGTCTCTTCTCCGCCTCGCTGTTCCTGCGCTCGGTGATGTCGTGGACGAAGCCTTCGAAGTAGTGGCCGGCCCCCCCGGTGTCCTTGACCGCGTGGAAGTGCAGCTCCACCCAGATCGGAGAGCCATCCTTCTTCTTCCAGAGAAGCTCCAGGCCCTGGCCCTCTTCCGCGTCGCCGTACCGCTCGAGCAGAGTGCGGCGCACCTCCGGATCCGCATAGATCTCGAAGAGATTCTTGCGCATGAGCTCTTCGGGGGAGTCGTAGCCCAACATGGCCGCGAGCGTGGCGTTGGCGGTAACGAGCGATCCGTCGCGCCGCGACTGGTAAATGCCGAGCGTGGCGAAGTCGAAGATGCTCCGAAATTTCTCTTCCGACTGCCTCAGTGCTTCCAGGGCGTGCTCGCGCTCGGTAACGTCCCGGACGGTGCCGGTGAAGAAACGCTGCCCGTTGCGATGGACTTCGCCGAAGGACACTTCGAGGGGAACTTCCCGTCCGTTCCTGTGCAGCCCGGGCAACTGCAGAGCTTCCCAGTTGAGGTGTCTCACGCCGGTTTTTCTGTAGCGCTCGATCCCCATCTTATGAACGTGGCGGTGGGACTCCGGCATGAGCATGGTCAGCTTTCGGCCGAGTAAGTCGGCGGCAGCGTAGCCAAAGATCTTTTCGGTGGCCGGGTTAACGAACAGAATCGTGCTTTCCGCGTCGATGTTGATGATCCCGTGCTGGGCCGTCTGGACCAGCACGCGGTAACTCTCTTCGCTCTCCTTGAGCGCCTGCTCCGCGCGCTTTCGGTCCGTAACGTCTCGAAGGATCGCCTGCGTTGCGGCCCTGCCTTGATAGGTCATCGCCGCCGGCGTGATTTCCATGTCGAAGCGGGAGCCGTCCGCGCTCAAGGCGACGACCTCGTAGCGCTCGGGAGAGGCGCTGACCGGAGCGCGCTCGCCGCGCATCGCCGGCAGGTTTGGCCGTGACTCCGGCGCCACGAAGTCGAAGAACCTCTTTCCGACCCACTCCTCGTCGCGGGTGAGGCCGAACATCTTCATCACGGCCGGATTGGCGAAGACCAGGTGCTCATCCACCACCGCGACGACTCCTTCCCGGGCCTCTTCGAGCAGGTGTCTGTACCGGGCATCCCGCTCCGCGATGTCGCGGTAGTGCCGGACGTTGATCTCGAGCAGCGCGCGATAGCTCGCGTCCCGGTCCGAAAGCTCCCGCCGGTGGCGCCGCTGGAGACGCCAGAGCAGGACGAACGCGAGCGCGACAAAAAATCCCGCCAGGGAGACCACGACCGCGAGCGTCACGGGCGACCCGTCATGCGCGCAGGAGCCCCGCTCCCCAGTGCAGGCCCGCGCCGAGCGCGGTGAAGCAGACGAGGTCGCCGGGGTGGACCTTCCCGCCGAGCCTTGCTTCGTGGAACACCAGCGGAAGCGTGGCGGCGGTCGTGTTGCCGTACCTCTGGATGTTGTTGAAGACTTTCTCGTCGGGCAGCCCCAGCGCTTTCTGTACCGCCTCGTTGATGCGCAGGTTCGCCTGGTGCATGAGCAGGAGGGAGAGGTCGGAGACTCGCAGGCCGCGCTTCTCGAGAGCCTCCCGGACGATCTGCGGCATCGCGGTCGTCGCCAGACGATAGACCTGGCGCCCCTCGACGACCGGGATGGTGCGGTTCTCGGCGAACATCCTGGGCGAGAAATAGGGAAACGAGGCCGAGCCGCCTCCCGGCACGTAAAGCTTGTCCCAGTGCGCGCCGTCGGTCCGCATCTCGAAGCCGAGAAAGCCGCGCCCATCGCCCGAGTCGTTCGCCTCCAGCACGAAGGCCCCGGCGCCGTCGCCGAAGATCACCGCGCGGTCCCGGTGCGCGGTCCCCCAGGCATGGGCTTCCGGCGAGACGACCCCTTCCGACTCCCCGAACATGACGGCCCATTCCGCCTCGGTCCACGGATAGAGCGAGGCGTGGCACTCGGCGCCGACCAAGAGAACGCGGCGGTAGGTCCCCGAGCGGATGAAGGCGTCGGCGACGTGAAGGCCGGAGAGAAAGCCCGCGCACTGCATCCGCACGTCCAGGGCGTAGGTCGTCGACAGACCGAGCCGCTCCGCGAGCAGTCCGCCGTTGCCCGGGAAGTAATGCGCTGGAGTCATCGTCGCGAAGACGATGAGGTCGATCGCGGAAGCATGGAGCCCCGCATCGTCCAGGGCCCGGCGCGCCGCCTCGAAGCCCAGGTCGGCGGAGGAGGTCCCGGAACGCGCCAGCCGGCGCTCCTCGATGCCGGTCCGCTGGCGAATCCACTCATCGGTCGTGTCCATCAGGCGAGACATCCGGTCGTTGGTCACGACTCCGTCGGGCACGAAGATGCCTGAGCCGCGGACGATTGTCGTAGTCATGAATGGAAACAAAAATTATAAGTCGGGACGCGGGACACGGAACACGGAACTCGAACCGCTCCGAGTCCCGAGTCCCGGGTTCCGAGTCCCGTTACCGGAGCTTCTGGAACTCGAGGTCGCCGGTGGCGGCGTCGACCTCGGCGAGTTGCGCGAAGAGGCTCATCCCCGGGGTGGTTTCCAGCCGGACCCGGTTGGCGCGGGAGTCGGTCACTGCGAACTGCTCCATGACGGCGTTGACACGCACGGCCTGGCCCGCGGCCATTTCCACGGAGATCCGTCCCAGTTCCATCCCCGTGTTGTCGTATCCGACCACGGTCACCGTCCCCGCGCCTCCGCGGTTGTAGAGGAGAAGGTGCGTGCGCCTCGCGGCCGTCTGGGGCACACCGAAACCGGATGCCGCGGCGCCGCCCACGATCGCCTCGCCGCCGTCGAAGGCGGGCACGAAGGTCGCGTAGTCCCCCTCGGGGCGCCGCCCCGCGACGCGGGAGGAGACGAAGACCGGCGCGTCGGAGGAGACGAGAACCGTCCCCTGGCCCGCGGAGATCGAGAACAGCGTCGGCAGAACGTCGGCGATCGCCAGGCTGCCTCCCGGAGGCAGCGTCACCGACGCGGCCGCCGGAGAATCGGTCCCGCCGAGCGCGAGAAATGAAACCGCGACGTTTGCGGACGAGGCGAGATCGGCGTTGGATAGGAAGAGGTCGGACACGAAGCTCGTATCGTCTATCCCGGTCACCGCTCCCAGGTTCGGGAAGACCGCGTCTCGCGTGGCGGCGAGGGGAAGCGAGATGGAGGCGTCGGAACTGCCGGTGTCCAGCACGGTGACGTAGGGCTGCAATCTGCCCGCCGTGACCGACACGCGGATGATGTCTCCCGGCTCGGGGGTGACACCGAATGCGGAGGAAGCGGGGTTGAACTCCTGCGCGGCGTTGGGGGCCAGCGAGAGTTTCCGAGTGCCGCGGGTGCTGCCGCCGGGAGCCACCAGCGTGGCCGTCGCCTCCGCGCCGCTCGGAGAAAAGAAACCGAAGACCGAATCCTCGGCGTCCCGGGCGCCGGTGAAGAGTGTCCGCGAGTCCCCCGCCCCCAATGCGGCCGAAACGGCGGCGGCCGGCTGCGCGAACCCGAACGAGGAGCCGTCGTCGCGCTCGCGCGCGGCGCGCACGGTGGCCGAGAGGTCTCCGGCCGCGCCCGAAGTGACCTGAATGCGCACGGGTCCGAAGAGCAGGATGGTGGTCGCGCTCAGATCCGCGAAGGCATCGGGCACGAACTGTGTCTCGCCCGGCGCAACGGTGAAACTCTTGTTCAAGGCGAAGGCGGCAGGCGAGTAGAGATAGAGAATGTTGCCGGAAATCGGATCGGAGCCTTTATTGAAGAGGGTGATCTCTGTATGGACCGGGCCCGCCCCCGAGGCGCCGAGCTCGGCGGTGACCGGTACGGTCAGGTCCGTTTCCGCGCCGATCGTCTGGGGCAGGATGCGCGCGATCTTCCCCTCGGTGCCGACCCAGACGATCCCTCCCGCGGCGGAGATCCCGTAGCCGTTGGTCGAGGGAAACTCCGTGGCGACGACGCCGGAGGAGACCGCCGTCACCTTCAGGTCCGCGCCCGCGATCGGGTCGGCCTTCGACGTGAAGACGACCGGAGTAATCGTCGTGTCGCGGATCACGACCTTGATCTTGTTGGCAACGGAGCCGACGTTGAGCGTCTCCGGCGTGGTCGTGTAGGTCAGGCCGCCCGCCAGGGCCGGGTCGAGCACCACCACGCGTCCGTTTGCGCTCGGGGCCTCCGCGACGTAGACGCGGCCCCCGAAAAGATCGAAGTGAATGGGGCGGACGAACCCGCCGAAAAAGGTCGTCACACCGGTGGCCGGGTTGAAGCGGTCCATCCGGCCCAGGGCCAGGTGAGAGATCCAGAGGTTTCCCCCGTCGTCGAACTGGATCTGCGAAGGGTTTGTTTGACCCGAGGTGGGATCGAAGTACGTCCAGGAGGTCTCCGTCGCCGCTCCCGGGACGTACCGGACGATGCGGTTGTTGCCGAAATCCGTCATCCAGAGGGCGCCGTCGGAGCCGGGGACGACGTCGGAGTAGGCGAAGGTCTTGGTCGAGCGGTAATCCACCGCGTCCAGGGTCGTCAAATCGATCGATTGGAGACGGCCATTGGTCTGCGGGAGCCAGACCTTGCCGCCCGGGGCCCGGTAGAACCCCGCCGGGCGCGATCCCGGCACGATCCACTCGCGAAGCTGCCCGGTCACCGTGTCCAGGCGCGCGAAAACGCTGCGCCCGGCGTCGATCAGGCTCTCTCCGTTCTCGATGAACCAGATGGCGTCGCCGTCCACTTCGAAGTCCACCGGGTTGGCGCCGAGGTTCTTGTCGTCCCGGATCTGCCACTGTTTGAATGTCACGCCGTCGCTCTGGAGCTGGACGATGCGGTCATTGGACGGGATCAGGAACCAGACCGTCCCGTCGGGGCGGGGCTCGATCCGCACGCCGGTGACCGCCT
>Ga0137390_10005416_pt1 | contig 10772 bp, 9 predicted proteins | sample 15con2h24AmetaG_FD_104937 | JGI IMG/M metagenome (GOLD analysis project Ga0137390, IMG submission 104937) | Vadose zone soil microbial communities from Angelo Coast Range Reserve, California, USA - 15con2h2.4A metaG | ecosystem: Environmental > Terrestrial > Soil > Vadose zone > Saprolite... | reverse complement strand
TACGACAGGCAGGACGGCGACCAGTCTGCGCGAGTGTTGGTGATGTCCCTCGACCGACTCGTTCGTGTGGCCAAGCTACCGCAGCGCCTACAGGGATTGCGAAACGGTCTGGCAAGATGGTCGCCGTGCGACATGTGGTGTGCGCGGTGGTCGTCGCGATGACGCCAGCCGGTGCGCTGGCTGCGCCAGGCGACCCGCCAACAGCGCCGGTGCTGGCCAGTAGTTTCCACATGGGGGCTACGCGAGTCGCCTTGTCCAAGCGTTGTAAGCGAGAAGCAGTTCGGAGTCGTCTTGTAGCGATTCTGGGCGCGTTCAACACTGGTCGCGGCGACGCCTTCGCACTCAACTTTGCGCCGCAGATGGTGTTCGTGCCTTATGACGGTACGTCCCTCGCCCCGCGCGGAGGGATCTTTCGGCGTGCGTCAGCTGCCGAGTTCGTGCGGAAGCGCTACGTGGCCGGTGATGGTTGGACGGCTCTCGTGCTGATTCCGCCGTCTGGCGGAAGCGGACTCCCCGCGGCTGCCGTCTATACGGTGTCGCTTGAAGTGTTAGTCGCGGGGCGAATCGTGGCGCCGCGATCAGCGAAGGTAGTGGTCGACTGCGCGACCGGCTTAATTCGGAACTGGGTCGGGCCGCGCGTCCCGGTATGACGTGACCATTCACGCTGCAAGCGGTACAGGGCGCAATCCATAGCACCTTGCTGCGGCTTCTCGTTCGCGGCTCCATCAGCTTCCAACAACGTCGCCTGGGCCAGAGTTCAGGAATGTCGCCTGACGCGTGGCTAGCTGCGAAGTGTCGAGCGGGCATACTCGACGTCGATCGGATGGGGCGGGAACGGCACGACGCGCGTCCGACCGGTGAGACTCCATCCGCGTTTCTCGTAGAAGGCGCGCGCTCGATGATTTTCGGTGAGCGTCCAGAGGCGTGCCTCCTGGCTTCCCAGGACGTCACGCTTTCCGCACCAGGAAGTTACCGATGGCCAGCCACCTGAGTGCCGAATGATCGATCACATCCAGAGCCGCAACAGGCGTGCCCACGATCGGCGAGCCGTGGAGATTGAACGATGTGTTGAGGACCGCTCCGATGCCTCTGCGTCGTGCGAACTCGCGGATCAGTCGATGAAAGTCGGGGTTCCAGTCCTTATAAACGATTTGAGGCCGGACCGTGTCGTCGGATGAGTGCGTACCGGCGCGGATCTCCTCGACTCGAGAGGTGGTGTCGAACGTCATCATCATGTATGGACTGCGGATCCCTTTGGGATTCTGGATGTAGTCACCCTCGCACTCCGCCAGGATCGAGCACGCAAACGGCATCCAGAAATCGCGATTCTTGATCAACTTGTTGATCCTACGCACGATCCCCGGATTCGAAGGGTCGGCCAGGATAGATCGATTGCCGAGCGCCCGGGCTCCGAATTCCAATCGGCCTTTGAATCTAGCGACCACCTCGCCCAGAGCCAGAAGACGTGCGACCTCGCTCTCGATGTCTTGATAGTGTCGATAGCGGCGGCGCCGACGTCGCAGGACCTGCTCGATTTCGTCGTCAGCGCATTCGGTTCCCCAATAGATCTCGTCTATGGGCTTGATTGGCGGATTGCGCAGTTCGATTCCCGCAGAGGCTGTTGAATATGCAGACCAGGCGGCGCCAATGGCCGTCGACTCGTCCCCGCTCGATGGGAAGCAGAACAGGTCCCGTACTTCCGGTAGCTCACTGATGACCTTGTTTGCCTTCACGTTCATGAAGACGCCTCCGCCCAGGGCCACGTGGGTGATCCCGGTCGCGCGAACGCAGTTCCTGACCCACGTGGCCAGCAGCTCCTCCGTCCATCGCTGGAGTCCACCACAGATGTGGTCGAACCGGTGACTCTCAAGACCGCTGCGGAGGCGCGGAAGAATGAAGTGAGTGTCGGCCACGCCGAAGCGTCGCTGCCATTTGAGCCCTTCGAATCCAGAGAATTCAAAAAGGCAACTGAAGACCTCATAGGAGTTCCGGGCTCCTACCTCTGATGCGTAGGGAGCCAAGCCCATGACTTTGTACTCGTCCTCATTGGGCATCATGCCGAGGTAGAAGGTCGTGAGCGCGTACACCATGCCCAGCGACTCAGATGCACCCACCTGACCAATTCGAAGCAGCGTGCCGTCTCGAGCGATGTTCACAGTGGCCGAGATGTCGTCGCCCGACGCGTCGCACGTGAAGATGAGCACGTCGTCTCGCCAGGGCGATCCGAAGTACGCTGCCGCGGCGTGCGCAAGGTGATGATCGACGAATCGGACGTTCTCATGTGCGAACCCCAAGTTGAGCAGGGGGAGAAGGCGTGCCCTCTTGCGTAGTCGCCGGTGTACCCGCTTCACGGGTGTCGCCCAAAGGACCCGGTGCGCGATCCCGCGAGGGGAGTTGCGGGTCCTGAAGTGCCGAATCAGAGCGTCTCTATCCATTGGCTTCCCGAGATGATGAGTGGCGACTGCCACCTCGTCAATGTCGCTGATTTCAGCACCGGTTCGGCTGAGGATCTCGCTGATCGCCAGGGCAGGAAACCCCATGAAGTTCTTGATGCCGTTCAGGCGTTCTTCTTGAATGGCATATTCGATAACGCCATCGCTGATGAGGGCCGCTGTCGCATTGTGGCCATCATGAATGCCGAGGATTTTCATCGCTCGTACGTGCGAGCCCGCGAAACGATTTCCGGGACCGGCAAATTCCCATCACGGGGCGTCGGCCGCTCGTTGCCAATGGGAACACCGGGCCTCAATTGATCCCTCCGCGCGACTGTAACTCCCTGTCGAGGGACCTCCACACCGACTCGAACGCCTTACCGACGAACAACCGTTCTCTAGCCCGCCGGGTCAGGGCCCACCAGACGCGTCTTGCCAGGCGGGGAAGCCGCGTTGGTGTGAACGGGAGAGCGTCAGCGGTTGTCTGGGCGCGTTGTACAAACGAGCGAGAGAAGACCCTTCGTGCGTCAACCACGCCATTCAGGGCGCTCCGGCCACACAGGTGGAAGGAACAGGAACGATCGCCGCTGCAACTCACCTCGAACATCGTGGCCGCATAGTTGGACTGGCGAAAGCAAAGGGGAAGTTCGATGCTGGTAAAGACGTCCTCGCGCGTTCGCAGTGCCTGCTTCTCGGGGATTCCGCCCCCAGCTTCGTCAGAGCGCCATTCGGCAAGGTTGATCAACAGGGTGGAGAGCCCCAGCAGCCGATGCGTCTCAGCCGAAAGCATCACTCCACCGTCCTCGAGGGCGTCAACCGCCTCGAACCAGATGTCGCCCTCTGCCAAAGCCGCGGCTCCTTCGAGCTTGTGTCGGTCTACCAACAGACCGACGAGTCGTGCTGTCTCCCGCGCAAAGGGATGCTTCCCAGGAGATGTCTCCCATAAGCGGATCACGTCGCGTCTCGAGACCTCGAGAGGCGCCAGCGCGAGGACCTGAAGGAGCGCCTGTTGAGCGATCCACGATCGGGAGCCCTCGAGCAAACTCAAGGCCTGCGACCACCACGTGGGGTCGTCCGCTCGACGACGAACACCATCGCCGGCTGCCGCCTTGAATCTCTTCGAGAAGACCTCGACGGCAGCTGCCTTGAATCCTTCCGCCAGTGAAATCTCGAGTCCGATATCCGGAGATCTGATATCGCGCGGCAACCCCGGAGTGGGATTCTGCAGGGCGCGAAGTTCTTCCAGGAGCTGGTATGCCGTTTCCCGATCCTCTTTGATCGTAATGAGGAGGCCTGGGAGCACCCATCCCAACGAGGCAAGAGGATTCTCGGAGCGTTTCCATTCCAACGTGTTTCTTGACGACGTGGAGAGGTCCTCTCGATCGACCGAGTGGATCAGTTCATGCCATCTCTGGTTCAGTTGCCGCCAAGCTGGATCACCAAGGCTGCCCAGCCGTGTACATATCGCCCTGCGGATCCGGAAGCTGTTCTCATCGAACCGCGGGTAGTCCACCTGACGCCAGAGGAAATCGATCAACGCGGGATCACGACTGAAGTCGATGAGCCGAACGAATCGGAGTTTGACCAGGTCGTTCGAGACGGCCCAACTCTTATCGAGAACCTCGCCTTCGAAAGCACTCAAAGCGAGCGGCGCTTCGTCGGCCTGTAAAGCCACGATGACAGCTAGGATCATCTCAAGCGTTATGTTGGCCTCGTCATTCACACCGACGTCCTTCAACAATCGTAGGAATGACGGCTCATGAGACCGTTTCTTTTCTGCGTTCACTTGATCCAAGCCCTGGACTCCCACCCGGGCATTTCCCGCCAGTCCGCCAAACGCCATGAGCGAACCCGTTAACGCATTTAATGTCGCGACGGGAACACCAGGTTGGAGCAGATCACGCCACGAAGTTGGGGCCAATTGCAGTCCTACCGTACCGGCAAAGGCGAACCACATCGGATCCGTGAAGCGAATGATTCGGCTGCCCCCGGAGCCAGATACCGTCACCACATCGCGCTGAGACAGCGAGGCGATGCCCGCCGCGAATCGGCGTCGCTCCTCTGCGTCCAATGCACGGGCCGCATCGTCCCAGACCAACTCCGGCTCCTTCTGGTAATGCGCCTCCCTTCCGATTGCAGCAAGGGCGATGGCGACAGGCGAGTCGACCAAGGAGATCTCGTGGGGTGCGATATTCAGAGCCCAGTCACACATCCAACCGAAATGGCGCCGGAACATGCATCGATCGGCGAAGAGAGAGGCCACTGCGGTCTTTGAATCTTGGTCGGCGCGGACCCGGCGGGTGAGAACATTCAGCGCGAGGTCGATCAGGGCGAGGTCGCGCGTGGGTTCGACCTTGTCGAAGGCGGCGCGAAATGGCTGTTCCAGCTGTGTGCGTTCGCTTTCTGGGCTGACGGCGCCCGGCTGAAGCTTTTGGCCAATGTACTGAACGAATTCATCATCCGGCATCGGGGGCGCGCGGAAAGCGGCGACTTCGCTGATGGACGGAGCGAGGTCTTCACTCACCCAAGCCACGAACGGAATTTGCTCAGCTAGTGATCCTTCGAGCAGCGCGGCTACGGCCGCTCGTCTGCTCGCGAGGGGCATACCTTGGCCTACCTGGTCGAGTCCCCTGACAAGAGCGACTACCTTCTCCTTGTTGACCAGCGATGCGTACAAACGTCGTCCGTTCGCGGCGTCACCTGACGACCCCACTAGTTGAACCACGAACCGGTCTCGTATGAGGACGGGCAAGCTAGCGTTGCCTGCTTCGCCGGCGAGATCTACAACCACCGGGACTCTCCGCTTCTCCGCCAGTTGGGCGGCGATATCGGTCAAGATGGCAGAATGCTCAAGAATCGCCGGCCCCTTGATCAAGCACGCACGTGGCGGGCGGGCATCGAGAAGCTCATTGACGATGGTTCTGCCGAGCGGATCGAGCTCCTCCGGGTGGGCCAGCCGGGGCGTGGAAGGCTGCGAGCGCTGTAAATACCTGGTCAACTCCGCCCTCCGGAACCGCAGAAAGTATAGGAGGTACGCAAACCCAGCGAGGAGAGCGCCAGACACGATGTTTATAGCCTGGCTCCGGAAGATATCCGTCCACTTGGCCCCCGCAAGAGTGGCCGTGATAACCCCCGCGACAATCAGCGCAGCCAGCGCCAGGACGACCGCCTCGGGTATCCTTCTGAGACGGGTCCTGAGATGTTTGATCAGCAGGCGTAATCGGAGCCACTCACGTCTCATGTGTTCTCATCGGATGCGCATTTGGCCATTGTCGAGGATGATCGTGCTTCCAGTGAGACCTGGCATATCCAGCGCAATCGCCGCTAGGGCGTCGCCGACCTCACCTGGCGTAAGGACCCGCCCGAGCGGTGCCTTGGCCGCGATCGCAGGGAGATCCAGGCTTGCGCCTCGCGCCGCGGCGAGCGCGTGAAGGTTCTCGGTGTCAACTGTCCCAAGAGCCAGGCAGTTGATCCGGATACCGTCGGCGCCTAGCGATGTGGCGAGAGCGTTGGTCAGACCGATGAGCCCGGACTTGGCCGCTGAGTAGCCGGGCGCTCCAAATCCTCCGAACGCGTTGATGGACCCGATGAGGCTTATCGAACGGTTTCCGTCACCTTCTCGCAAGAGAGGGACCACATACCGGATGGTTGCGAATGCGATCAGAAGATTGTTGGAGACGACCCTGGAGAAGATCTCGAGGTCCTCAGTGCTGGGATCGGGGTGTGCCAGCTCGTCTGGGTCGCCGCCCCCGGCTATGGAGACGACATGATCAAGGCGCCCCAGACCGCGCAGTCGAGTCATCGCATTCGCTAGCGCAATCTCATCGTGGAGATCGATCGTCAGCTCATCCGCGACCAGTTCTGCATCCGGCTGCGGCAACGGTCTTCGGTCGGCCGTCGCGACAACGAGGCCACGAGAGGAAAATGTCCGCACCGTCGCCCGCCCGATCGAACCGGCCGCTCCTGTGATGAAGCCAATTCGATTACTCGACGCTTGCATCTACCCCCTTGGCGGCCGACTCTCGGTCAAACTACCCCGAGGCGTAATGATGACGCGGCAAAGGTTACGGCGCGGGATCAACCCCTGAACTACGGTGCGGTCTGCGACCCCGTCCACGATCAAGAGGGCCGCGCTTGTATCCGGAGGGCTTGGTGCTACTAGTCCGCCCAGGACGCTGGCCTCGGCAGAAAGGTATCGGTTCTCGGTCCTCTGCCCGGCTATGCGCCGTCGCCGTCGACGACGATCGCTCTGGCGATCACAGTCTCGTCAGCGCTTAGCCTGGACCAGCGGCGTTCGAATGCGTCCCGGTCCATTGACTGCATCTGGGAGCGCGGATGCGGTCCGACCGTTCCTGACGCCGAGTCACTCCGGGCGGCCCTCAACCGCTTGATGAGTTCTTCGTCGCCGTCCGAGATGCGTGATGCAGTCCGAGACGTGCCGGAACTCGTTCACCCGGCAGTCACTGGTTACATCGCTGAGGGGGCCAGGCGTGCTCGCCAGGTGGGCCATCTCGAGAACGCAAAGAAGTTCGAGTTCTGGCTCGGAATTCTGTCGCTCTCGCCCTGCCCGCGACCGCCGGCGGGCACGGACCTCGGCAACGTAGCGGTGCTCGCAGACGGCGGCGTCATGGTCGCCGACCGGAACCCGTTCCCGTAGCGGCTCCTGCTCTGCGTCCGCTTCGAGCCGAACGGCCCCGGCTCCTATCGCGTGTCCTCGTAAGGAGTCTGATGAAGGTGGGCCCCCGCGGAGTGAGACTCCGCGCGTCCTCGACACTGGCTGGCGCAGAATGCTGAGGGTCAGTTGGCTGAGGTGGGCGTGGTCGCGCCCGAGCGGGAGGCGCTGGCGAGGTTGGGGCGGCGACTGGGCGATGTGTCGGTGCTGGCGGTGATCGAGTCGGTGACCGGCGCCAGCATCATGCACCGCACGGCATCCATCTGGGCTCGAGCGCAGCCGAGGTCATGGGGATAGGCGAGCCCCTGCAGTGCTCCGCCCCCAGCTGCGACATCGATCCCCTTCAGCCGGCGCACTACGCCGCGGGCGCGCGCCAGCGCTTCTTCGTCCAGTTCACCTTCGACGGCCGGCCGTCCAACCCCGGCTCACGCGTCGTCGCCATCACTGTCAGCCAGGTCCACCGCGAGGAAGGCGCTTGCGCCGTGAGCCTCAACTTCAACACTCCCACTGCCTTCCAGTTCGAGGCGACCTGCGCCGGCAAGCTGAAGGGGCGCGGCTGGAGCCCTGCGGGTCGGCGACGACGACGAACCGGCCGGCGGCAGCTGGCTGATCTACAAAGATGACGGCGGCGGCGCGGATCAGTCCGCCCCGCGCAGCGTCGTCCGCTCGAGCTTCACCGCCGGCGCCTAGCGCTGGCAGGTGGGCTGCCCCGAGCCCATCCCCGGGCCCAACCCCGACCCGCTTTACTGCCCGCCCGGCCGTATCGACCGGCCCGGAGGGCCTGCCCTGTGAGCTGGTTGACGTCAAAGTCGAGTGCGAGCTGCTCGGCGAGGGCGCCGACGGCCACTTCGACCTCGATCAGTTGCTCAAGCTCGCCGCGCTCGCCTGTGAGTGGCAGCGCATGTTCGCTACGTAGCTTCGGTACGAACGGGTCGAGATGCACGAGCTTGTGTCCCGGTCGGAGTCGGCCGCGTAGCTCGGCCATCGCCCAGCCGAGGCGAAGCGCGCGCAGCACCCGTTCCGCGTCACTCGAAGCGTTGACAGCCATCGCTATAAGCGTCCGCCGTACTTCAAGTAGAGCGCGTCGAAGTAGCCGCTGTAGGCGCGGGCGATCTCGCGCGATTCGATCAGCAGGAGGTTCTCGTCGTTCGCCTCGGCGTTTTCCGAGAAGTTGTAAGAGCCGGTTATTACGATCTTGTCGTCGATGATCATCGTCTTGTTGTGCATGAAGTCGTTCTCGCGGTTGGCGCTGAACGCGTGCGAGGGTGCGGCAACGAAACGCTTGTCGTTCTGGAACCAGAAGCTCGCTTGCGGCTGCTTGCTGAAGCGCCGGACGTCATTCATTCCGTTCTTGTCGTAGATGCCCTTGATGTCGGCGCCGCGCTTCTTGAAGCGGGCGAGCGCACCGAGGATGTCGGGATCGCTCATGAGGAAGAACATCAGCCGCAGCTTGTTCGCTTTCTCGAGTAGCCGCACTGAGAGCTGGTCGACGCCTTCGCCGGTGTCGGGCGCGAAGTAGGGTGTGAAGGTGATGCTGCCGATCGGGAGCGGCTGTTGCGCCGACTTGGAAGCCGGTTTCAAAGGGGCTGTGATGAGGTCCTTGAAGATCGTCTTGTAGATAGCGGCCAGCTTGGCGGAGTCAAGGACGAGGCAGTTGTTGTCCTGCAGCTCGAGGCCGCCGACGGTGAAGTTGGCCGAGCCGGTCCAGACCGAGCGTCCGTCGCGGACAAGGAATTTGTCGTGCATTAGGTGGCGGCCGGTCATGTGCACGGGGGTGGCGAACTTGGCGAGGCCGGCGGCCGCGATCGCCTGCGCGGTCCCCGACGGTTTCGGATCGGCCATCAGGCCACCGGTGCGTTTTTGGCCGCCGTCGTAGGCGAGGCGCAATGTTTTTCCGGCGTCGGCGACGTCACGCAGAGCGGTCAGGATCTCGGGGGCGCGTAGGTCGTAGATGGCACAGTCGAGCGACGACTTCGTTGCGGCGATGAAGGAGCGCAGCTGGCCGGTCAGATCGCCGGCGATGTTGGCGCGCTTGGAATTGAAGTAGATGTGAATAGCGCGCGCCGCGAATGTCGATGCCGCGCCGCCAGCCGTCGAATGTTGCGTTCTTACCCTTGTCCTTGTTCTCGGCATCGTCCAATCTCCTTTCGGTTCTCGCCTTGCCGCCGCCGCTCGCAGGCCGGCTTTCCGCACGAACTCTGGCGGTGAAGGTGCTGGCGCTCGGGTCTGTGTCCCGGCTCGTCGTGTGATGGCTGGGGGTCGCTGGTTGTACGCCGCTTCCTAACCGCTGAGCTCCGTCCCGTGTTTCGACTCTTCGACGATCCAGGTACCGACTCGCAGCGCGTTTGCGACCACGGTCACCATCGGGTTCAGTCCGAACCCGGTTGGGAAGATGCTTGAGTCGACGACGAAGACGTTGGGTGCCTCGTGGAGGCGGCAGAAGCGGTCGACAACGCTTGCCGCCGGATCGTCGCCCATCCGACAGGTGCCCATCTGGTGATCCCCGATCAGGTCGACGATCGCAGTTTGGGCGATCTTCAGTTGCTGCTCGTCATCGATGTTGCTGATCAGACCGACATCAGCCCAGTGCTGGAACACCTGCTTGAGCTTCGGCCGCATCAGTTCGAACATCAGCTGCTCGGCGGGGCCGAAGTCACGTGTAATCCGCGCGACCGGAATGCCGTACTCGTCTACGAAACTGGGATCGAGGTCGACACGGTTTCGCGCCATCGGCAGATCGTCGCCCGTCAGCCGCAGCTCGAGCGAGCGCGTGTACCGCTCCATCGCCGTCAGCAGGCCGGTGCCGATCGTGCCCTGCCGCGCAACGATCCCGTCGGCGTTGTCGAGGGGGTTCTTCTTGGCGGTCGATGCGATCGTGCCCGCCTTCCACCACTGCCCGCTCGTGGCGCGGCCGGCGGTCTCGTCTTTGACGAAGTAGTGCGCGAACGAGGTGGTGTTGCCGGTGTGGCCGAGCTCGGAGGCGAGGTAGCCCTGCATCTTCGGCGGCAGTGTGCAGGAGGCGCCATATCCGAACAGGTGGAACATCGCGTAGTGGCCGAGCTGGCCGGTCGCATTGCCTAGGCCCGCTGAGGGGCCGGACATGAACAGCAGGCGCGGCGATTGCACCGCGCCACAGCTGACAATCACGTTGGCCGCCTTCTGCGTGCGCGTCTGGGGGCGGTCGGGATCGGAGATGTCGAGGTAGCGAACTCCATCCGCGTGGCGCTGGCCCGTCTCCACGACGACCTCGATCACCTTCGCGTTGGTGACGATCTCGGCGTGGGGCGCGTCCGCGAGTTCGCGCAAGGTCGAGACACGGCTCGACGACTTTGGCCCGCGGCTTCCCCAGCAGAGGTACTCGCCGCAGAAGCCGCACATGTTGCAGGCATCGCGGACTCGCTCCGACCAAAGCGCCTTGGCATCCTGCTGCCAGAACTCGTTCTTTGGCTGATCGCCCCAAGCATTCAATGAGTCCGCCAGCGCATCGCGCGTGCTGTAGCTCCGCGAGCCGGGGCTGACGATACCGCTCGGCAGCGGCAACGGACGAAGCCCGGCCGCCTGCGCGCCCTCGAAGATGAATTCTCCGACCGGTGTGCGCGGGTACGGGGCACAGGGAAACGGAAACGTCGGCTCCCAGTTTCCAGCCGTGCGGAAGTGCTCATGCGTCG
>Ga0137390_10005408_pt1 | contig 10777 bp, 7 predicted proteins | sample 15con2h24AmetaG_FD_104937 | JGI IMG/M metagenome (GOLD analysis project Ga0137390, IMG submission 104937) | Vadose zone soil microbial communities from Angelo Coast Range Reserve, California, USA - 15con2h2.4A metaG | ecosystem: Environmental > Terrestrial > Soil > Vadose zone > Saprolite... | reverse complement strand
TTCGAAACCAGCGTCGTGCCCGGCCACTTCTTCGAAGCGCCGCAACATTTCCGCATCGGCATTGGCGGCCCGACCGAGACGATCGAACAAGGCCTGGAACGCATTTCCAGAGCGCTGGCACGCCTCAATGCCTAAAATTTGCCTGATTGTTCTGACCGGCGTTGTGCCCGCAGAAAGCATTGCCTAACGAGTGAGAAAGCGGGCGTAAGGCGCAGAATTATTGTTTTCGGTGGCCGAGCATTTCGGCGGTCACCGTTCGGAGATCAACCCGAGTCAGACGTCTTTCCTGAAACGGCTTGAGCAGTGGATTGTGTGGAATTTCGCAGAGGTATTCGGCGATAAACCAAATCGGTTTGTCCGTCGACATCCAGTCGAGATGATCGAAGCGCGCGAGATTCACCGGTCGCGAGTAGCGGCGCAAGGTGCGCTCGAAACGCAAATTGAAATAGATGTTGAAGTAACTCAGCGCGAGCTCGCGCAGAGTGCGATAAACCGGCTCGCGATAACGGCAACCGGTGAAGTTCGATTTCGCGACCGCGCCCCAATGTCCGCGCACTTTGAAAATGGCGAGGACGTGGTCGGTATCTTGCTCGGCTTCGAGATCAAAAATCAACGGCGGGAACCCGAGCACGCGGAGTGCGGCGGCGGCAAAGATCGCGCCTTCGAAACAGGAGGCTGTGCGATCGCGTAAAACGAGCCGCGGCGAACGCGCTGTGTAGCCGAGGTTGTAGGGAATCTGATCGAGAAAGCGCTGGATGCCGGCAGGTGTTTTCAGCGCGCCTAACGAACGATGATCGCCGCGGCTTAAAGGCAAATCCTCCCTCATGCTTCCGCGACGTGTCGCCCGACGATGACAAGATCGTGTTCGACTCTATCGAGTCGCGCAACGCGGGGCAGCAGGCCCCAACGTTCGAAACCCACTTGTGAGAACAAGCGCAAACTCGGTTCGTTGTGCGCGAAGATATGGCCGACGAGCGCGTTAATGTCGAGCGAAGGTGCGTGCGCGATTGCTTCGTTCAGCAAACGCTTAGCGACACCGTGTCGCCGGAAATTTTCCCGCACGTAAACACTGACTTCGGCGGTCCCGGCATAGGCGCAACGCGGAAGAAACGATTGCAAGCTAATCCACGCGATCACTTGCTCAGCGTCGTCCATTACCCAAAGCGGATGGTGATCGCGCGAGTGTTCATGAAACCATGGCAAGCGATCCTTTACGGAAAGAGGCTCGAGTTGAGCGCTCACCATTCGAGAGGGAATGGTTGCGTTAAAAATCTCGACGATCGCTGGCAGATCCGCTTCCGTCGCCTCGCGAATAATCATGCCGCACGCGTCTGGAAAAAAATATGTTCGAAGGTGGGCTGAAAGGCGCGGAGGAATGTTTCGCCGATCTGAAAGCAGGGACTGATCTGCCGTTGGTCCGCGCAATAAACTTCAATTTCGTGACGGCCGCATTTTTCGAGCAATGCCTGGACAGCGCCACCGGCGAGCACGGGCGTGTTGCAGTCGCGGCTGAGATGACCGAGCACGACACGCTCGATTTTTCCCGGCAACAATTGTTCGATGACGCTCGCCGCGGCGATATTGGAAAGATGTCCGTGCCGTGACTGAATGCGTTGTTTAACCGGCCACGGCCGATGTGGATCGTTCTGCAACATTTTTTCGTCGTGGTTCGTCTCGATGACCAACGTTTGCACTTTACGCAGGCGCTCGATCAACATCTTGGTGGGATAACCAAGATCGGTAATGAATCCGAGGCCACCCGAGCCAGCGTGAAAAGCGAAACCAACCGGATCCACCGCGTCATGCGGCACCGGGAACGTTTGCACGGTGATATCACAAATCGAAAACTCCGAGCCAGTGCGGAAGATGCGCCAGTTACGGTGCCAGCCTAACGAGTCGCAGCGGATCGCCTCCGCGGTCAGCGCGTTGCAGTAAATCGGGATTTGGAATTTGCGGCAAAGCACTTCCAGCCCGCAAACGTGATCGCCATGTTCGTGCGTAAGGAGGACGCCATCGAGTTGCTCCGGGCTAAGGCCGCAAAGCGCCAGCCGCGTTACGATCTGGCGTGCGCTCAATCCGCCATCGACGAGCAACCGGCAATGATCGGTGGCGACGAGCGCGCTGTTCCCCGCGCTCCCGCTGCCGAGCATGGTCAAGCTAAACATTTCGATTAATAGCGGACGTGAATCAACTCATCAAAGAGAAATCAGACAGGATTCAGAGGATTAACAAGATTGAGGAAAAAAACTTCGCAGAAAATAATCGAGTCAATCCTGTCTCACTCCGGCAGTGCGAGTATTCGCGCTTTTTTCGCGCCGTAATCAAGAGAACGGAAGGTGCGGATTTCGTCTAGGCGTCGCATACCGTTGAGCGTATCGAGATAATGCGTGTAACTGGCGGCAAGTTCCGTCGTCTCGAGATAACGTCCGCGCAAGTTTTCGTCGCGAAATGCGCCGCGGGTTTGGGCCGCGAAAAGGTGAAAACGGAGCCAACGCCGATCGGTGCGCGATACTTTTTGCGTCTTGCGAAAAAATGCGACGAAAAGGAGAAGGACGAGATAAGTATCGACCTGTGCCTGCAACTCGAGATTGCGCGCAAAATTTTCCGAAGCGATTTCGCGCTGGCCCATTTTGAATTGCAAGGCCGCGTGCAGCGCATGATTGATTTCTTCCACGAACATGATCAGTGACCGGATGTTTTGTTCGGAAAGTCCGGCGCGCGGATCGTGCCGTTCGAGTTGTTCGATTAACCAGCGCGAATAATAAATGCCGACGTAAAGTTGATCATCGGCGTGACGGAGAAAAGTGCGCGCCAATTCGCTCAACTCGCGTGCGGAAGCGCCGGCCAGCTTGCTGAGATGCGCGCAACGAGGGCGATCGATCAAGCAATCTTCGAGATTAATGCCCACCTGCGCGTAGGTGCGTTCGAAAAGCCTTTGAATCTGACTGAAAAGCGTTTCGTTCACAACAAGAGCGACGCGTTCTCGTTCTCGTCGAGATTCAGAAGTTGATCGGAAAGTTGATTGAGTGCCAACCGCACATCGCGAAAACGATCGGCCAATTCCCCATATACATCGCTTAACTCGCAGCGGCGCGCAGTTGCGTGTGAGGAAACGAGTTGATAATTGGTGCGGCCGATTCGCTCGTAAAAAGTCATGTCGGGTCCGCCTCGCTGGCTGCGGCGCTGGGTGTTCTCGTGAAAGATGCCGCTGATGAAGAGGGAATAATTTCCGACATGCGCCCGAAGGAGAAACGCTTGTTCGGGCGTCGCGCGAGTCAATGCAATAAGCATGTCGGACAGATATTGACGGCTATCCTCATTCTCGGTGTGCGGTGAGCGCAGAACATTGGCGCGCGAAAATGTTTCGAGAAGCGACCCAACATAATCGCAGAGCTTGCGATCGGTCAGGCCGGCTTGTTGTAAGACGTGGCGGGCGAGGACGTAAAAATAAAATTGGGAAGAGATCGCGAGATGACTGGCGTTAGAGAGGATCGCGGCGACCAGTCGCGGATGATCGAGGATATTGTCGCGCGTCTCCGAGTCACTGAGCAGATCGACGAGCGAGACGTGATCTTTTCTAGAACGTGCCAGCGTGCGCACCACGAAGTCGAAATCGGCTGCGGTAAAGCGGGCCCGACAATTCGCCCTGATCATCGGGAACTCATTATGAGCAACGGATGTGCCAAAAGCAAGGCCGCAGTTGCGTAAAGACAGAAAGATGCGAGCCAATACCGAGTGGCGGAAGGGGTGGGATTCGAACCCACGGTGAGTTTAACCCCACGCTCGATTTCGAGTCGAGTGCCTTAAACCGGACTCAGCCACCCTTCCCCAGAGGGAATTATCCAATGCTGACGCGGTATTATGAAACGCGGGTCTTGTTTTGCAATGGTCGGTGTATTGAGCCAAGGACTCAGTTTCTGTGCTTCAAGAAAGAACAAATGTTGCTGGAAACCCCGAAATTGATTTCGACTTTTTTCTTGACGGCCCTACACCCCCCTACTGCATCTTGTGTTCTTCCACGGATGTCTCCCCTGCATCTTGTTGATAGCGATTCGCCCGCTATTCACAAGTTATAGGGGGGCGCGCTCCGGGGAAAATTCAACTTATTGACAAATCTTCACCGCCGCTCACCATGATCCAACTCAAACCCGGTATTCGCCCTTCCTCGTTTTCCAAGTCGCGCAAATCCAGGAACCGTCGCAAAAATCGCGTGAGTAAAACGAAGAGCGTCGGGTTGCATTTCGAACGGCTCTTTAGCGACTCCAACGTCACGCCGTTCGATCAAATCGAATGGGAGCGGCGCACTGCCGAGATCACCGACGACAGCGGCAAGATCATCTTCAAGCAGGAGAACATTGAGGTTCCGAAAACCTGGAGCGCGCTCGCGACGAAAATCGCGGTCTCGAAGTATTTTTACGGGGACCTCGCGAATGGCACCGATCCGCACAAGCGCGGGCGAGAAACATCGGTCCGGCAACTGATTCATCGGGTTACGCGAACAATTACTGATTGGGGCATGGCCGATGGCTATTTCGGCGACGCAAAAACCGCCCAGGTTTTTTATGATGAACTGACCTGGCTTTGTGTGAATCAATACGGGGCATTCAATTCGCCGGTTTGGTTTAACGTAGGTCTCTATCATCAATACGGCATTGGCCGGGAAGCTGGGCTCGGAAATTATTTTTACAATCGCGAAACCAGCGAGGCGGAACGGGCCGCGACGCAATACGAATATCCACAGGGCAGCGCGTGCTTCATTCAGTCGGTCGACGACACGATGGAAGACATCATGCGCTTGGCGATGAGCGAAGCGCTGCTCTTCAAATACGGGAGCGGGACTGGAACTGATCTTTCCTCGCTCCGCAGCACGCGCGAAAAGTTGAGCGGCGGGGGCAAGCCGAGCGGTCCGCTTTCCTTTCTAAAAGTTTACGATCAGATCGCGAATGTCGTGAAGAGCGGCGGCAAAACGCGCCGGGCTGCGAAGATGAACACGCTGAAAGATTGGCACCCGGATATCGAGGAGTTCATCGACGCAAAGCAGACTGAGGAAAAGAAGGCATGGGCGTTAATCGAACAAGGATACGACGGGAGCTATAACGGTGATGCCTACGGCTCGGTCATGTACCAGAACGAAAATCTCAGTGTGCGTGTGAGTGACGAGTTCATGGAGGCGGCGACCGAAGGCCGCGAGTGGTGGACGCATCGTGTGCGCGACGGTCAGCCATGCGAACGCAAAAACGCGCGCGATCTCCTGCGCAAGATCGCCGAGGGCACGCACGTCTGCGGTGATCCTGGCATGCAATTCGATTCTACGATTCACAAATGGCACACCTGCAAAGGGACGGCGCGCCAGAACTCAACGAACCCGTGTTCGGAATATCTTTTTCTCGATAATACGGCGTGTAATTTAGCTTCGCTCAACTTGATGAAGTTCAAGGCCACCGACGGGTCCTTTGATGTCGAGCGCTTCAAAGCCGCCGTGCGTGTCTTCATTACCGCGCAGGAAATCATCGTCGATAACGCGAGTTATCCGACGAAAGAGATTGCGGAAAACTCGCACATCTTTCGCACGCTCGGACTCGGCTACTCCAATCTCGGCGCGCTGATCATGACCTATGGCCATGGCTACGATAGCGTGGAAGGCCGCGCGCTCTGCGGCGCAATCACGGCGATCATGACGGGCGCTGCTTACGAGCAAAGTGCAGTGATGGCACGCACGATGGAGCCGTTCCCCGGTTGTCGCGATGCGCGTTGCAGCGGCGTGCCGAAGCCGGCACAAGAAGATAATGTCGGTTCGATGCTTGAAGTGATTGAGCAACATCGTTGTGCCGTCGCCGAGATTCCAGACACCGAAGAATTCGGCTATTTGAAAGATGAAGCGGCCCCGGTTTGGGAACGTGCTGCGAACACAGGCAAGATTTACGGCTATCGTAATGCGCAAGTCACAGTGTTAGCGCCTACCGGCACGATCAGTTTCCTGATGGACTGCGACACAACTGGGATCGAGCCGGATATCGCGCTCATCAAATACAAGCTGCTGGCCGGCGGCGGCATGTTGAAGATCGTCAATCAGATGCTGAAGCCAGCGCTGGAAAAGCTCGGTTACAATTCAGAAGAAATCGAGCGCATCGTCGCGCATGTCGAAGCCTTCGACACCATCGAAGACGTGCCAGACGCGGACGGCACAATGATTTCCTCCGGCTTGAAACCGGAACACCTGGCGATCTTTGATTGCGCTTTTTCGCCGCATCGCGGTCAGCGCTCGCTCAGTTACATGTCGCATCTGCGCATGATGGCGGCCGCGCAACCATTCTTAAGCGGCGCGATCTCGAAGACCGTTAATCTCCCCGGATCAGTGACCGTCGACGAGATCATGAACGCTTATGTGGAAGGCTGGCGCCTCGGACTTAAATCGATCGCGATGTATCGCGATGGCTCGAAACGCTCCGCACCACTCAATACGCGCAAGACAAAAGACATGGGCGCGAGTGAAGATGGTTTGACTGATCCAGCAGTCGAACGGGAGACCCTCGCCAGACGCATCGTCGAGCTGGACGAAGAAATTGAGATATTGCGCTGCCGTCTCAATCAACCGACGCGCCACCGGATGCCCGACACCCGCATGTCGTTGACGCATAAATTCGAAATCGCCGGACACGAAGGCTACATCACGGTCGGGCTCTACGAAGATGGACAACCCGGTGAGCTCTTCATTCAGATGTCGAAAGAAGGAAGCACGATCGGCGGTTTAATGGACACGGTCGCGACGCTCACTTCGATGGCGTTGCAGTACGGTGTGCCACTTGAAAGTCTCGTGAAAAAATTTGCCTATCAGCGTTTCGAGCCGAGCGGCTTCACGAAGAATCCCGACATTCGCAGTGCCAGCAGCATTACCGATTACGTTTTCCGCTGGCTCGGCTGTCAGTTCATCAAAGGCTACAAGGAAGCAACTTCGCCATCGCGCGCCCATCCCGAATTACCGCTCAAAGAAATCCCGGAAATGGAAAAAAAGGCGATCAACCGGCCGGTCGCGGATCTCTCGCGCACGGGCGAGAAGGAGTTGATCGACGTGATCACGAACGACTCGCCTAACGAAGGAAACCCCAAAGTTTCGAGTAACGGTCGCACGCATGCCGAGCGCGTGAAAGAAGCGCTCGGCAACATGTTCATGGACATCACCTGTTCGCATTGTGGGAGCAACAAAGTGATTCGCGCGGGTGCATGCGGTGTTTGCACCGAATGCGGTACGAGCCAGGGATGTAGTTAAGGCAGCGGGAGCAGCCCGCGCGTTGCCTTTATAAATCCTCGTTTGATTTCAGGGCGAGGCTGCGTAGAAGAAGGCGCGCGCTCGATTGTGAGCATTGTAGCTGGCCTGTGTTTGTCTGAAGCTTCTTGCAATCAGAACGCGCTCCAGACGCGAACTATCGTGTAAGTATATGAACGAGGCTGAAATCCAACGGCAAAAGGAAATTCAGCAGGCGGAAGAACTTCTCTTCGCCGGCCGGCAGGAACTTGGTTTCGCCAAGGGTCTCTTCCTGGGAAAATTCATTGCCGACTGGGCGATGCCGTATCCGCGCATCCCAGCCGCGCAACAAGCCGAGCTCGACCAATCGCTCACCGAAGTCCGCCGCTTTCTCGACGAAAATCTTGATCCGTGGACGATTGATCGTGAGGCCGACATTCCGCACCACGTCATTGAGGGACTCGGCCGCCTCGGTGTACTGGGTATGACCGCGCCGAAAGAATTTGGCGGGCGAGGATTCTCACAGATGGCCTACTGCAAACTGCTGGAGGATATCGGGGCGCGAGACGCTTCCACTTCTGTTTTCACCAACGCACACCATTCCATCGGGATTCGCGCTCTGCTGCTTTTCGGCACCCGCGAGCAGAAAGAAAAATGGCTGCCGCGCCTGGTGAATGGCGAGCAACTCGCAGCTTTTGCTCTGACGGAAAAGAATGCCGGGTCCGATGCCGCGAATGTGCAAATGCAAGCACAGCCGAGCGAAGATGGAACGCATTTTATTCTGAACGGCGAGAAACGGTACATCACGAATGCCTCCATCGCGCAGGTGCTCACGGTCATGGCGCGAACTCCAGTGCCTGGCAAAGAGGGCAAGACTGCAATCACGGCATTTCTGGTGACGCCGGACATGCCGGGTTTCCAAATGATCGAGGCGCGTATGCCAAAGCTTGGTATCCGTGGAACTGCAACGGGTCGCTTTGCCTTGCGCGACGTCCGTGTGCCGAAGGAAAATATTCTCGGCCCGCTCGGCAAGGGTTTGCGCGTCGCCTTAACTGTTTTGGATTTCGGGCGGACAACATTCGGCGCATGCTGCACCGGCGGCGCGAAAACTTGTCTGCGTCTCGCGATCGAACACGCCAACAGTCGCAAGCAATTCAACAAAACACTGGGTGACTTCGATTTGGTGAAAAAGAAAATCGCGCGAATGGCAGCCGACGTTTACGCGATGGAAGCAATGACGACGGTGACGGCATCCCTCATCGATCGTGGGCTGGAAGATTACATGATCGAGACCGCGATGTTGAAAGTCTTCACGACCGAACGCCTTTGGGATGCGGTCAACGATACGTTTCAAATTCACGGCGGCTCGGCTTATTTCGATGATTCGCCAATGGGCCGACTCCTGCGCGATGCGCGCATCAACCAAATTGGCGAAGGCAGCAATGAAGTGCTGACTTCGTTTATCGCGCTCGTCGGAATGCGCGGCCCTGGCATGGAGTTTAAAGAGATTTACGACACGATGCTGAAACCATCGCGCCAAAGTCTCAGTAGAGCATGGACGGCGGGCATGAATCTGCTCGGCGCAGCAGTCCGGGTTCCCGACGTGCCGGTCAAGAGCGACCGATTGCGAGCGCAAGCCGGCCAGCTCGGCCGTTTGATTTGGAAATTTAATCTCTCGGTCAATCGCGCACTGATCGCACATCGGGAATCGATTCTCGACATGCAGCTCGTGCAGGAACGGATTGCCGGGGCAGCGATGGAGATGTTCGCCTCGGCTTGTGTTCTCAGTCGGTGGGACGCCGAGCTGCAGGCCATTGACCGAAACGGAAGCGCAAGTGGCGGCAGCAACCCTGCGGCCGATCTTTTCCTGCGTCGTTCCTTCCGTAACATCCGGCGGTTTCTCGCCGGGATAACCGACAACGACGACGCAGCCCTTCTCACCACTGCAAATTCAGCGCTTGGGAAGGAAGAGCGTTCCGCTCCGAACGGCGGCTAAGACGACGAGAAGGCGCGCCGAGCTGGCGCGTTTCTAGCTGCTACTGAGGCCCATGCGCCTCCACGAGCTGGAACCTGACAGATCGGAGGATTCACTCGATCTGCACGGCAAGCGCGTGCTCATTTTCATCGTCGCCTATAATGCCGAGACAACGATCGAGAAAGTACTCAGCCGTATCCCCGGCAGCCTGCGCAGCGATGATGTAGAAGTGCTGATCATCGACGATTCGTCGAAGGATAAGACGTTCGTGAATGGACTTCGCTATCAGCAGCGAACTTCCGCTTTCAAGATTACTGTCTTACGCACCCCGGAAAATCAAGGTTACGGTGGCAACCAGAAGCTTGGTTATCGTTACGCGATCGATAACAACTTCGATATCGTCGCGCTGATTCATGGCGATGGGCAATACGCGCCGGAGAAGCTGCCGGAGTTACTCGGTCCGCTCATTCGCGGTGAGGCGGAAGCGGTATTCGGCTCGCGCATGATCGACAAACTCGCAGCGCGTCAGGGCGGAATGCCGGTCTATAAATGGATCGGCAATCAGATTCTCACTGCCTTTCAAAATCGGATGCTGAAGACAAAGCTTTCAGAATTTCATTCTGGCTACCGGCTCTACGCCACCTCCACGCTCGCCCAAATTCCGTTCGAAAAAAATACGAACGATTTCCATTTCGATACAGAAATCATCATCCAGTTTGTTTTAAAAAAATTGCGCATCGCCGAGCTGCCGATCCCGACCTACTACGGCGATGAAATTTGTCATGTGAACGGAATGAAATACGCATGGAATGTTTTCAAAACGATGCTTCGGGCGCAATTACATCAAATGAATTTGCTTTTCGATCGCAAGTTCGATCTCGGTCGGCAGGAACATACCTACGACATCAAGCTCGGGTTCCCGTCGTCGCACAGCGCCGCGATTGAGGCAGCGAAACCGGGCAGTCATATTCTCGATGTCGGATGCGGCGAGGGCTATGTCGCGCGTGAGCTCGCAAGAAAGCGATGCCGCGTTACTGGAATGGATCGTTATCCTCCGAAGCGAATCTCAGACACTCCGGAAATTGATTTCATCTGCTGGGATCTCGATCGCAAGGAATTTCCGGTCAACGTCTCGCAGTTCGACCAAATCTTTATTCTCGATACAATCGAGCACTTAAGAAATCCGGAAGACTTCATGGATGAGCTGCGTTTCGCTGCGGCCTGCAAGCGACCCGAGATTATTCTGACCACAGCCAACATCGGATTTGTCGTGACCCGCGCGATGTTGTTCCTTGGTCAGTTCAATTACGGCAAGAAAGGTATCCTCGACGCCACCCACACGCGTCTATTTACCTTCCGCTCTCTGCGCGAGCTCCTGCTTCAGTCCGGATATAAGATTCTCGAGGTGCGTGGAATTCCGGCGCCCTTCCCGAAGTCGATTGGAAATAACTTTCTTTCGCGAACATTGATCCGTTTGAACCAACTGCTGATTTATTTGAGCAAAGGTCTTTTTTCCTACCAGATTTTTATCCGCGCTGTAGCCAAGCCGACTGTTCACA
>Ga0137390_10005401_pt1 | contig 10782 bp, 9 predicted proteins | sample 15con2h24AmetaG_FD_104937 | JGI IMG/M metagenome (GOLD analysis project Ga0137390, IMG submission 104937) | Vadose zone soil microbial communities from Angelo Coast Range Reserve, California, USA - 15con2h2.4A metaG | ecosystem: Environmental > Terrestrial > Soil > Vadose zone > Saprolite... | reverse complement strand
TCAAGCCGCCGGAGGTGGGCACGCTCCTCTACGAGAAGGAGTCGGCCTACAACTACATCCAGGTCGTCCAGGTCTCCACCACGACCGAGCTGATCCTCAACGAGGGCCAGGCCGTCCACTCCGTGTACGACAGCACAACCAACCTCACACACGGTTATTGGGACTACCTGATGCTCGCCGACTCGTTCCGACCGGCGCAGGCCGCGCCGGCGACGCCACGGTCGGTCGCGTTCCTGGGCCTCGCCGCCGGCACGGGTGCGCGGCAGTATCGCCTGGCCTTCGGCGAGCAGGTCGATATCACTGGCGTCGAGATCGACCCTGAGATACTCGCGGTCGGCCACCGCTACTTCCACCTCGACGAAGCGCGCGCGCACGAGGTCGTTGCCGACGCGCGCTACTGGCTCGACACGCAGGCCGCGCATTACGACGTGGTTGTGCTCGATGCATACCGGCAGCCGTACATACCGTTCCACCTCACGACGCGCGAGTTCTTCCAGCAGGTGAAGACGCATCTCAATCCAGGTGGCGTTATCGCCGTCAATGTCGGACGAACGGCCACCGACTACCGATTGGTCGATGCGCTCGCGAGCACGATGGCCGCGGTTTTCCCGAGCGTCATGCTGCTCGACGATCCCAACTACACGAACACGGTCGTGTTTGCGTCGACCGAGCCGGTCACAGTAGATGACGTCACGCACAACCTCGGGCTGGTCTCAGCACCGCTCGCCAGCGATGCGGCGAGGAGCGCGCTGAAGCAGGGCAAGCTGCGGATGTCGCCGTATCACGGCCAGGTCTACACCGATGACCTTGCTCCCATCGAGCAGCTGATCGACGAGATCATCTTCAGCTACCTGACCGGCCGCTGAAGCTCCGCGCCAGCTAGCCTCGGTGCAGAGGACTCGTGACCTGCTGACCGGCGAGCTGCTGGTCGGCCTCGAGGCAGAGGAGGCGTACGCGGCCGGTCGCGACGACCTTCTCTTCTTCGTCGAGGACGCGGGCTTCCCACACCTGCGTGTGGCGCCCGCGCGTGATCGGGGTTGCGATCGCGCGCAGCTTCGCGCCGGCGCGGACTGCGCGTATGAAGCTCGTGCTGTTCTCCAGTCCGACGACCGACTGCCCACGCGGCATCGCGTACAGCGCAGCCCCGACTGACGCCAGGGTTTCGATGAGACCGCTGTGGACGCCTCCATGCACGATGCCGTAACCCTGCAGGTGCTCCGAACCCACCGTCATCTCTGCGCGCACCTCGTCCTGCGTTGCATGGGTGATGACGATGCCCATCGCGTGCAGCCAGCCCTCGGGCATGTCCTGCAGCCGCTCGAAATCCTGGCTCACAAATGAATCGTAGCGATGAAAAGCCGAGAGCCGGGCTGCGAGCCCGGCCGTCCGCCACAAAAGCCGAGAGCCGGGCTACGAGCCGGCATTCCGCCACAAAAGCCGAGAGCCGGGCCCCGGGCCCGGCTCTCGTGTCGACGTTCGCAGTGCTACCGCCTCCGACTCCAGGAGCCGGATTCGGAATTGGAAGCCCTAGAGGCTAACTTCCTCCCGAGCTCCCGGCTGGCAAACGAGGCGGTTGGCACCGCGATTCGGTTTATCCAAGGTTCCGCCTCACCTCCTTTGCCCCACGGGCGTTGAACTTCGAAGCGAGTGTACCAGTCCATGCGTCCTGCACCTCTAAACTCATGGCTCGATGCCTAGGGGTGCGGCCGCGGCGGCTGAGCAGAGTGCGATTCCTGACCCCAGCCCTGTCCGTAGGGTGGGCAGGGCGAAGAAGTCGACGTCCTCTCCGCCGGGCCGGCTGAAGAAGCGCGTCGTGCCCAAGGCGGATGGCCGCTACCTCATTTATTACGAACCATTAACTTGAGCGAGCTCCGATGGCACCCGCTTCTGGAAGAGTGGGTCACCGTCGCACCGTGGCGCCAGGACCGGACATACCACCCGCCCGAGGATCACTGCCCGCTGTGTCCCACCAGGCCCGGCCACCCCGAAACCGAGATCCCCGAGCCCGACTACTACATCGCCGTCTTCGAGAATCGCTTCCCATCGTTCACCGGCGAACAGGGACGTTGCGAGGTGGTGTGTTACACGCCGGATCACGACTCGTCTCTAGGCGAGCAGAGCGTCGAGCACATTCGCGACCTCATCGAGGTGTGGCGTGACCGCACCAGCGAGCTGAGCCGCCTCCCCAACGTGCGCTACGTCTACATATTCGAGAACCGCGGCGAAGAGATAGGCGTGACCCTGAGTCACCCACACGGGCAGATCTATGCGTACCCATTCGTCCCGCCAGTCTTGAAGAGAGAGCTGCGGGCCGAAGCCCGGTACATACGCGAAAACGGCCGCTGCCTCTACTGCGACGTGCTCCAGGGTGAGCTGCAAGGCGAGCGGACCGTCCTGAGCGATGAAAACTGGATCGCGTTCGTGCCGCCCTTCGCGAGGTGGCCTTACGAGGTGCACCTCGCTCCGCGGCGACATCGTGGCGGACTGCTCGACCTCGACCCGGACGATGACGAGTCGTTCGCGCGAATCTTGAAAGGGCTGCTGCAGAAGTACGACCGCCTCTTCAAACGCCCGCTGCCTTACGTGATGGCGATGCACCAGACGCCCCAAGGCCGCACCCGCAACGACCATCACTTTCACGTGGAGTTCTATCCACCGAACCGCACCCGCGACAAGCTCAAGTACCTGGCCGGATCGGAGCTCGGCGCCGGCGCCTTCATAGTCGACGCGCGGGCAGAGGACAAAGCCGCGGAGCTGCGTGGAGCCTAGCCGCGAGCGTCCGAATACGTGGCACGGCCGCGCACCCGGACGCGTGAACCTCATCGGGGAGCACGTCGACTACCTCGGGGGTGTCGTTTTGCCTGCCGCGGTCGATCGGCACACGCGAGTCGGCGGGCACGAGGCCCGGGAGTGGGCGATCGAAAGCGACGTGGGTGGCGGGCTCGGCTACCTTCGCGCGATTGGAAACGAGCTCGGCGCGCCACCGCAGGCGATCACCGTCGAATCCGACGTACCGCCTGGGTCCGGCCTCAGCTCATCGGCCGCGCTGCTGGTCGCGATCGCGGTCGGCCTGCGCCCGGAGCTTGACGGCGTCGAGGCCGCGCTTGCGTGCCAGCGTGCCGAGCAGAGCGCCACGGGCGTCCACGTCGGAATGATGGATCAATTCGCCTCGGCGCTCGGCCGGCGCGGGCATGCCTTGCTACTCGACTGCTCGACCCTCGAATATCAAGCCGTGCGCTTTCCCGACGAGCTCGTGATCGCCGTCATCGACTCGGGCGAGCACCGCTCGCTCGCCGACACGCCGTACAACGAGCGCCGTCGTGAAGCGGAGGCTGGCAATCCGAAAAGGCGGCGGCATGTCGACTCGGAGATCGCTCGCGTCCACGCGTTCGTCGAAGCGCTCGAGGAGCGCAAATTCGAACGATTGGGCGTTCTGCTCAAGGAGTCGCATCAGAGCTTGCGGGACGACTTCGAGGTGTCGACACCGAACGTCGACTCGCTGGTGGAGCAGGCGTGGGGGATCCAGGGTTGCCTGGGCGCTCGCATCATGGGCGCCGGTTTCGGCGGCAGCATCCTGGCGCTCATCGAACGAGGCCGCGAGGTCGCGTTTGCGGAAGCCATGAAGCGCGAGGTCATCTACTGCGCGACCGCGGACGGCGCGTTCGCCCACAACGCCAAGTAGGTGGGGCCCGCCGGGCAGTGACGACGGATCTGCGGCGCCCATGCGGCCCATCTGCGGTGTCGCCTCCTGCGCTCCTCGCTTACGCATCTACGGGATGCGCGCGCTGCGGTGCTCGTCGGCTCCTTGCATCTGAGCCACCTGGTCACCGAATCTCTCGCCGCCACGCCCGTCGGGCCCCACTCCGGTGAGCGACTGCCTTTTCCTCCCGCTCCCGCAGCGGTCAGGGGGCATCCGCGAGCTCGGGGGCTGGGAGGCGGTGTGGATGCCGCTCGGCGAAGGTGAGGCCGAGCGACTGACCATCGGCATGGGCGCGGGCTGGAAGCCGATCGAGGTCCCGCGCCAACTGGTGGCCCATGAAGGGAACCAGGCGGTGTGGTATCGCACCGAGTTCCAGCGACCCGATCATTCCGGGCGCGTCTTGCTGCGCATCGGCGGCGCATTTCTCGCCACACACGCGTGGCTCAACGGCAAGCTGCTCGGCTCGCACTATGGATATTTCGCTCCATTCGGTTTCGACCTCACGCCCTACCTCAAGGCCGAGAACCTGCTCGTCATCTGCTGCGAATCACCGGTCGAGACGCAGACCGACAAGAAGCGGCACATCATGGGCATCTTCAACGACGGTGAGCTGAAGCCTTACCCCGCGTCTGCGTACTCGAGCCTGCCGGACCCTTACCGCTGGGAGGTGCCGGTCGGCCTGTGGCGGCCAGTCGGGCTCGAGTACATCGGCCCGTTCGCCATCGATTGGCTGCGACTCAACCCTCGCTTCGAAGCGGGCGACGGACGGCTGGAGGTGCAGGCGCGGCTGCGCAACCTGGACGGCCGCCAGATGGCCGGCCAGGTCGAGCTGGTGGTCTCTCCCCCCGGTGCCGATTCGGGCGCGGCGCCGCTGCGCCTTCAACGCGAGGTTCGGCTGGCGGGTGGAGTCGAGCAGGTCGTGTCCATGCAGCTGGCCCTTCCCGGCGCCCACCGTTGGGAACCGTGGCGTTTCGGGGAGCAGCCGATGTATCGCGCCGAGATGGTCGCCCGCGCGGTTGCCGGCGTCGAGACGACTCGCGTCGAGGATGCCTTCGCATTTCGTGAGCTCAAGTGGGACATCGGTCCGCGTCGCTGGAACTTCGCCGTGAATGGCCGGCCGATGTTCTTGCGCGGTGCCGGCTACGCGCCCTCGTATCGCCTCGACGAGCTCACGCCCGAGCGATTTGACGCCGACCTCCGCATCGCCAAGGAAACCAACCTGGACGCGCTTCGCATCCTGGCCAACGTCCTGCCGACCGAGTTCTATCGACTTGCGGACGAGGCGGGCATGCTGCTGCTGCAGGAGCTCCCTCTGCTCGGCGCTTACGCCTATCACGCACGCGGCGAGGAGGGGCGGTTCTTCGACGCCGCGGCCCGCGAGCAACAGGTTGAGATGGTCGAGATGCTGCGCAACCGGCCGTCGGTCGCCATGTGGGTCGCGCATGACGACCCGCCCTGGCTGGCGAGCAACTCCGACCTCGGCGATGTGAACGCCGTGCGCCAGAACCACTCCATCGACAACGAGCTCGGGGCCGCGTTCGAGCATCTCGACGGCACACGCCCGGCCCTGGCCGCGGCGGGGGATGTCGACCAGCACGTTCTCCTCGGTTGGGCGTCGGGGTCGTGGGGTGACCTCGCCGAAGCGGATCCCATGATGGTCTCCGCCTTCGGTGCGCAGGCGCTGCCTGCGGTGGACTCAGCGGTGTGGGAGCGTATCGACTCCGGCGATCCCAATCGGGTCCATTGGCCCGTCCCGGATGACGACGCTGCCTGGCGGTACGCGGGCTTTCAACCTGTCAACTGGGCGGAGCGCGGTGTCGGCCTTCCCTCGGCGCACACCAGCCTCGAGTCCTATATCGAATCGTCTCAGGCATTCCAGGCCTTCCTGGTGCGCCTTGCGGCCGAACGTTTTCGAACGCGAAAGTTCGAGCAGTGCTGGGGCGCCTTCGCATATCACCTCGTGGACCCGGTTCCCGGCATCGGCTTCGGCCTGCTCGACAATTCCCGCCGGCCCCGGCCGGCGCTCGAAGCCCTGCGGCAGGCTTTCAAGCCCACCCGCTTGATGATCGAGCCCCTGGCGTTCGATCTCGATCGGCCGTTCGGGATCATTCAACGTCCGGCCGTTCCATTCAGCGCGCGGATCGTCGTCGTCAACGACGACCCGGGTCTGGCCGGTCCGGGCGTGGTGCGCTGGACGTTGATGCGCAAACGTCGAGCCGGACGTCGCGGGGTGAGCCGCATCGCGGACGCGATCCAGCGGAAGTTCTCCGGCGCGGCCGACGCCGAGATACCGACTGCCTTCGAGCCCGCCGTCAACGCCACGACCTTGAGCGTGCCGCTCGAGGTGGAGGGCGATTACCTGCTCGAGGCGTCCCTCAGCGTCTCAGGACGCGTGGTCGACAGCACCGAGCTGCGCTTCACCGTGACCTCGACTCTTCCTTCGCCGCGGCCGAGGCCTGAGCTTCCGCGCTACCTGGCGGACCGGCTGGCAGACCTTGCGAGCCTGCGCGCGGAAAAGCACGGCCTCAGCTTCGTCCTCGAGAACCGAACGCGCCCCGCGGTGGTGACCGCCATCGTTGGCCTCCGTCTCGACGGGATACCCCTCGGCCCCCATGACATCCAGGTGGAGACGCACGCCGGGCACGCGCCTCTCCCCCGTCGCCTCGACATCCCCGTCGGCCGGCGCCTGCGCGTCCACGTCGTGACGGGGCAGCCGCTCGGCGCCGGGCGTCATTCGCTCGACGTCGACATCGCCGTCCCCGGCGTCGCGTCGGGGCGCGTGATCATCGGCGGCGTCGTGTGAAGGGGTCCTCGCGAACTCAATGCGAAGCCTCTGAGTTCGTGGGGCAAAGGTCTGGCCGACATCGAACGCTGATGGCATACTTCGCAGGACGCGTCGACACGCGAAGAGAGCGCGGGTCCGCAGGCAGGTGTTTTCGAAATTGATCCAGAAACGGACTCGGGACAAGGGAGGCCCTCCACCGGATGTCAACTGAAACCGTCTACGCGGACCTCGTACTCGCGGTGGCGGCTCTCATCGCGGGCGTCCTCTACCTGAGGGTGCGCCGGCGCCATGTCAAGCGCAAGAAGTCCGGCCCTCCGGTCCGTCCCGCGACGCCGAGCCCGCAGTCGGCCGCGGCTCCGGGGCGCGCCGTCACGACATGGGCTCCGCCACCGCTCGCCACCCCGGCGGCGCCCATCGCTCCAACCGCTGTCGTTCAGCCGTCGCCGAGCTGGGACCAGTCACCCGCGAGGTCGACTTCTCCGGCGTGGCAAGCGGGTGCGCAGTCGCCGTCCTGGGGAGCGCCGGGGGCGGGAACCCCAGGCCCTTCACCGGTGCAGCCACCTCCCGCTCCGGCCGCCCCTCCGGCCACCGCTCCTCCTGGGCCCGCGCCAACGTGGGGTGCTCCCGCACCGGGGGCGCCCGTCTCGCCCACTGCTCCCGCTGCCCCGACATGGGGCGCCGCGCCACCTCCGCCGCCGCCCGCGGCCGCGCCGGCTCCTTCGTGGGGCGGCTCGGCCGCCGCGCCGCCGGCACCCACCTGGGGATCCCCCGCGGCTGCTCCCTCATCCTCAGCGCCACCACCTGCTCCGTCATGGGAGCCGCCCAAGCCGGCGGGCCCGACCGCCCCGCCGCCGGCCCCCTCATGGGGTAACTCCGCGCCGGCGACGCCGGCTGCCTCGGTGCCGGCGCCATCATGGGATTCGCCCGCACAGGCGCCCGGCGCTCCGTCCGCGGATTGGGGTGCGCCCGCGCCGGCCTCGTGGGACGCGCCGGCGGCTGGGAGTCCCAGCGCTCCACCGGCCGGGGCGCCGGCGTGGGACGTGCCCAAGACCGAGGAGCCCGCCGCGCCGGCGGCGCCGTCGTGGTCGGCGCCATCGGCAGCACCGTCACCGTCGGTCGCCCCACCGCCGCCCCCGCCACCCCCGCCTGCGCCTGCGCCTGCGCCGCCCGCTCCGATCGCAGTCGCTCCGGCGCCCGCGGCCCCGGCGTGGTCGCGGCCGCCCGATTCACCGCAGCTCCCGACCTTTCCCGAGCCCCCGGTGGCGGCCGCGCCCGTAGCCGCTCCGCCTCCCCTCCAGGCTCCGCCGCCGACGCCACTGCCCTGGGAGGCGCCTGCCGCGCCGCCACCGCATGAAGCGCCCGCGCCTGTTCCCGACGTGGCCGCCACTATGGCCGCCCCGGGCGCTGCCGCCGCTGCGGCCGCCGCCCACGAGGCGACCGCTCTCATGCCCGCGTGGCAGCCACCCGCGGCAGCCCCGGCCGCCCCGCCCGAGACGCCGGCGCTGGGGGGTCCGACAAGACCTCTCCGCGCGGTTGGCGGCGCCGGTCCGCAGGCTGAATTGACGATCGAGTCAGGACCCGACGCCGGCCATACGCACCGCGCCAGCGACAGCGCATTGCGGATGGGGCGCTCGCCCGACAACGACCTCATACTTCGCGATCCGGCCACAAGCGGCCATCACGCTCGTGTCGAGCGGCGCGGTGAGCAGTTCTGGATCGTCGACCTCGGGAGCACCAACGGCACGCTCGTCAACGGCGAGCCGATCCAGGAGAAGGAGCTCAATCACGGCGATCGAATCACCGTCGGTCAGAACGCGGTTCATTTCTCCGTCCTCGGCGGCTAGTCGTGAACCGGGCTCGTCCGCCCCGGTTCACCGGCTCGGGCGATGCGTCTTAAGGTCGGCGCGGCGACCGACCCGGGCCTCGAGCGCGAGGAGAACGAGGACTCCGTCGTCGTTTGGCGCGACAAGGCCGGGCTCGACACCCTTCTCGTCGTCTGCGACGGGATGGGCGGTCATGCAGCCGGCCAGAAGGCCAGCAGCATCGCGGTGACCACGCTCACGAGCGTGCTTGCCGAGGATGGCAACGAGGGACCCGACCTCGACCGCCTCAAGCGGGCGTGCAAGGAAGCCAACACCGCCGTGTTCGAGGCCGCGCGCGACAACCCGGAATGGGCGGGCATGGGCAGCACCATGGTCGTAGCCGCCATCGGAGATGGCGAGGTCGGCGTGCTGAACGTCGGCGATAGCCCTGCGTACCTCATTCGCAATGGCGACGCCCGCCTCATCTCTCAAGACCACTCGTGGCCGGCTGAGCAGGTGCGCCTCGGCGTGATCAAACCCGAGGAGGCCGCCACCCATCCGTTGAAGCACAGGCTGACCCGAGCGATCGGGGTCTGGGAGTCGATCCAGTCGTTCACTGACAAGATCAAGATCGAGGGGGGCGACGCCATAGTCCTGTGCAGCGACGGCGTCGAAACCGCGGGCGTCAGCGTCGAGGAGATGAGCAAGCTCCTGCTCAAGGACGGCGACCTCGATCGCGGCGCCAAGCGTGTCATCGAGCGGTGCCGGGAGCTCGGAGCGCCGGACAACGTGACGGTGGCGGTGGCGCGGGTCGAGGCCGACGTGACGAAGACTCAAGCCCTTCCGCGGCTGAAGAAGATCGGACTAATGCAGAAAGGCGCGGGCCACTAACTCGGCAACATGCTCGACACGCATCGTCGAGCCGCGTGAGCGGAGCCCCGACTCGAGCTGCATCTGGCAGCCCGGATTTGCCGTCACGATCAGGTCCGCGCGCGTGGTCGCGACGTCGTCGAGCTTCTCGCTCAGGATCCGCGACGACATCGCCGGTTCCAGCGTGCTGTAGAGGCCGGCCGCCCCACAGCAGATGTCCGGATGCCTCATCTCGACCAGCTCGACGCCGGGCACCGCGCGGATGAGGTCGCGTGGCGCCTTGCGAATGCGCTGTGCGTGCGCGAGGTGGCAGGCATCCTGGTAGGTGACGCGCACCTTGACCTCACGCTGGGGAGCGGGCAGCCCGACCTCGACCAGCCATTCGCTCAGGTCCTTCACGCGGCCTTCGAGCTCGGGGTAGAAGTCCTTCAGGTGGGCGCCGCAGCCGGCAGAGTCGACGATGAGTGCGTCGAAGTTGGAGTCGCGGTACACCAGCATATTGGCGTCGCGGAGGCGCTCGGCGCCCTCGAGGTCGCCATTGTGTGCGAGCAGAGCGCCGCAGCATCTTTCGGCGCGTGGGAACCAAACTTCGCAGCCGGCGAGCTGCAGCAGCTTGACGGCCGCGTCGTGAGACTGCGGGTACAGGATCGGCATGACACATCCGACCAGGAAGGCGACGCGATGCTTCCTCGCGCCGATCGGGTGCGCGATCCCGCCTGCGGGCGGTTCGAATCGCGGCCGCAGCCTGGGCAGCTGGCGCCCCGAACGAAGCATCGACGTGAGCCCCACGGCCTGAGCCGCCTTGGTGATCGCGCCGAAGCTCCGCAGCCGGCGCGGCTTCGCGACGATCTGGCGCAGCGCCGTCCGCGCGAGCCATCGCTTGGGCGCCGGCCTTCGCAGCCTCTCGACCTCTGATCTCCCCGCCTCGATGATCCTTCCGTAAGGCACGCCCGACGGACAGACCGCTTCGCAGGTCCGGCAGCCCAGGCAGAGATCGATGTGCCGCGCCTGGTCTTCGGTGAAGGGCAGCCCGCCGCGCTTCCACTGCGTCATCAGGTAGATGCGGCCGCGCGGCGATTCGGTTTCCAGGCCCGTTTGCCGGAACGTCGGACACGCATCGAGGCACAGGCCGCAGTGAACGCACGTCGCGAGGTCGTCGTCGCTCAGTCGCGCGAAGATCTCCCTTGCTTTCGTCAAACCACGAATCTCCCTGGGTTGATCACCTGGTTGGGATCGAATGCCGAGCGAAGGCGTCGCATCAAGTGCAGGGTCGCAGGTGGCGTTCCCCACGCGCCGGTTTCGCGTCGAAATTCGCCCGGTCCGGCCATGAGCACGAGCGACCCGCCCGCGGCGACGGCCGCCGCCCGCACCGCCCTCACGTCCTCGGCGCTGCCGGCAACGGCCCAGTTCGCAATCCCGGATCCCGGCGAGGCCCACCACTGCTCGTCCGCTCCGAGCCGCTCGAGAACTGAGCGCAGCTGGTGTCGCGGCGCGGCGATTCGAGCCCAGCGCGCCGGCGCGGCCGTCGAGTGCTCTTTCCAAACGGATGCATCAGCCGCGGTCCAGCCCAGGTCGGCGACCATCCGCCTGGTTGCGTCGGGGCTGCCGAGAAATCGGGCGAGCAC